>OBLF01000096.1_pt1 | contig 111870 bp, 97 predicted proteins | sample 1519231 | NCBI WGS metagenome assembly OBLF01 (sample SAMEA2602895, study PRJEB22501) | metagenome
TGAGTATCAATTAGAATAAATCATGGCTTAGGATAATAATTTACTTGTGATAAGAAAAACCAAGCGTGGCAAGGGACATTGCCCGTATTTTAGGAGCGAGTGAAAAACAGGATGGCTATCTTTCAGGTAACGGGTATCTCGTTACCTGGGCGTTCGGCCATCTTGTCGGTTTGGCAATGCCGGAAGCATACGGCATACAGAGTTTCCGCCGGGAAAGTCTGCCTATTATCCCGGATAGTTTTCAACTTACACCCCGACAAGTGAAAGCGGAAAAAGGGTACAAGGCAGACCCCGGCGCATTGAAACAACTAAAAGTAATCAAAGACGTATTCGACCAGTCGGATAAGATAATTGTCGCTACCGATGCAGGGAGAGAGGGAGAACTCATATTTAGATATATTTACAATTACATTGGATGCAACAAGCCCTTTGTCCGTTTATGGATAAGCAGCCTTACCGACAAGTCAATCCGTGAGGGACTGCAAAACCTGAAAGCCGGTAGCCTGTATGATAACCTTTTCCTTTCGGCACAGGCACGCAGCGAAGCGGATTATTTAATTGGAATTAATGGTACACAGGCTTTAAGTGTGGCAGCCGGACAAGGCATTTTTTCTTTGGGACGGGTACAGTCGCCCACGTTGGCAATGATATGTACCCGCTTTTTGGAGAACAAGAACTTTGTCCCACAAAAGTATTGGCAACTGAAATTACAGGCGGCAAAAGACAATGTTTCCTTTGCTGCACTGTCCACAGACAAATGCGATAAGCAGCAGCCCGCCATCGACACGCTGCAAAGGATAAAGGAAGCGGAAACAGTACAGGTGAAAACCGTAGAGCGTAAGGAAGTGAACCAAGAACCGCCGTTGCTCTATGATTTAACCACGCTCCAAAAAGAAGCGAATACCAAACTGAACTTTTCCGCAGACAAAACCCTATCCATCGCACAAAAGTTATACGAGGGTAAACTAATCAGCTACCCCCGAACCGGAAGCCGTTATATCTCACAGGACGTGTTCGAGGAAATCCCGGAACGTCTTGTCAATTTGGAACAGTACACCCGTTTTGGCGGATATGCCGCCGGGATGAAAGGCAAAGCCTTAAATTCCCGTTCCGTGAACGATGGCAAGGTAACAGACCATCACGCCCTGATAGTGACTGAAAACCTGCCCGACAAGATGGAAGCGGACGAACAGGCAATCTACGAACTGATAGCCGGACGGATGTTGGAAGCCTTTTCTGAAAAATGCGTCAAAGACGTTACCAGTGTAACGCTGGAATGTGCAGGGTCGCTTTTCACGGTCAAAGGGTCTGTAATCAAGTCCGCCGGATGGCGTGCCGTATTCGGCGAGAAAGAGGACGGAGAAGATAACGCTGCTTTGCCAGCCATGCAGGACGGAGATAGTTTACCGCTTTCCGGCATTGAATTACTGGAGAAACAGACCAAGCCCAAGCCGTTACACACGGAAAGCAGTTTGCTTTCTTCGATGGAAACAGCAGGTAAGGAACTGGAAAACGCCGACCTGAAAGCCAGCATGAAAGATACGGGTATCGGCACGCCCGCAACACGGGCAGCCATCATCGAGACGCTGTTTTCCCGCCAGTATATCGTCCGGGAGAAAAAGAACCTTGTCCCTACCGAGAAAGGTCTTACCGTTTACAACATCATCCGGGACAAGAAGATAGCAGACGTTGAAATGACGGGAATGTGGGAAAATACGCTTGCCAAAATAGAAAGCGGGGAAATGAACCCCGACACGTTCCGCAAAGGCATCGAAGTGTATGCACGGCAAATCACGGCTGAACTTTTGGATGTTCAACTTTCTTTCGTTTCGGGCAGTGGTTGTATCTGCCCGAAATGCAAGACCGGGCGCATCCTTTTCTATCCGAAAGTCGCCAAATGTTCCAATGTGGATTGTTCCGTTACCATCTTCCGCAACAAGAGCGACAAGCAGCTAACGGACAAACAGATTACCGAACTGGTGACTACCGGGAAAACCGGGCTAATCAAAGGCTTTAAAAGCAAGAACGGCAAAGTCTTTGACGCTTCACTTGCCTTTGACGGGCAGTTTAATGTTACTTTCGTGTTCCCTGAAAAGAAAGGCAAACCGAAGAAATAAGACGAAAATCGTTATATTTGCCACAGAAAGTTTCATTATAGATAGATTTATAATTGAAATTTTTGTGGTTGAAGCACCCGGAGGGACACCGGGTGCTTTTTTAAATCATTCTCCTTTATACTGGTAGGTCAGGTAAACGACCTGATTGTCTATCACCCGGTGTCCGGTCAGTTCCCACTTCGACCCGAAAGTCTTTCCTATAAACTTGATACCGTCCCCAAGCATGACCGGAACGATATACAGCGTTATTTCATCCAGCAGGGACGCTTCAATCAGCGAGGTTATAAACTTACCGCCGCCAATGACCTGAATATCGGTTTCCGAACTTGATTTAAGTTCATTGATTGCCCGTAAGGGTATATCGGTAAGAAAGGTTACATTCTCCTTTTTCGTCACATTGGTGTCGTAGTGGGACACTACAAAAGTCTTTTTACTTTTGTACGGCCATCCGCCCCAACGTTTAAAAATCATGTTATAGGTATTCACTCCGGCAAGAAATATACCGGGTTGTTCATAAGCTGCCGAAATTTCCTTTTTAACGTTTTCCGGCATCCAGTCCAAATCATTATCTTTTCGGGCAATGAAGCCATCGAGAGATACAGCAATACAAGTTTTTAAATGTTTCATAAGTTGGTATCAAACAGTTTTTAGTTATAAACTGTTCGCCAGTACGTCTAAAAAAAGCGTGAACTCACACTATTCCAACGTAGAGGCACTGGTACGCCTAAGAGAAGAAACAGGCAAGCCCACGCTATACAGAAGTATAGCATGAACATTGCGCATAAATCTCTTCTCTTTGAAAATTACCAGTTTTCTACGTTGAGACGTTCTGCGAACGCTATGTTATATATAAAAGCAATCGGCTTTTCAACCTATGCTGTTATTGTCTTATGAAACTGTTGCAAATATACAGAAAGTCCCGGATATACCCGAACAGGAAAAAGAAAATCCTGTTTTATCTCACGACAAAACAGGATTAAAAGCTATTAGAAAAGAAAAAATTAGTCGGTTTTTTCACGGATTAACTTGTGTACGTCCGTGGCACGGTAATAACATCTACCATCCAACATAAGGAAAGGGAGTATTCCTTTTTTTCGATAACGGGTCAGTGTTCGAGGGGCTACTTTCAGAAGCAAGCATAAATCCTGATTATCCAGCAGTTCTTCACCATCCAAACAATTACGTCCTTTTATCACCCGGTCTATTTTCTTGTCCTGCATATCGAACCTATCCATGATACGCTCCATCCATGCGGTAAAATCGTCTTTATCTATATACATAAGGCTACCTGATTAAATTAAACCAATCATAAAATAACTTTGGTTGGACGGGTCTTTAATGATAATATCCCGTTCCCGCATGAAACGAACATAGCTTTTGGCAGTACGTTCTTTCACGTCCAAAACCTGCTGCAACTGTTCGCACAGGTCTATATAGGTAATATGTGTCTGCCGTCCAAAAATATCACGGGCAACGCATACCAGTTCCTTTTCCTTGCGTTTCTCTTTTTCCTCTCGTGGCTTTTCCCCTTTATAAAGGTGCATCCCGGCTGCTTTGTCCCAAGCAAAAAGCATCAAAGGAACGTCCAAAGGACTACCGTCACGGACTTTCAGGGCTTTTACCACCGATTGTGTAGGTTCTTCGTCCTTTTCGATGGAAAGGATAGTTGCCGCTTTGCGCTGTAATTCCGAGCCTAAATGCCCCCGGAGCTTCAATCCATTGGGTACGAAATGCAGCACGCAAAGAATACAGGTATTATAAATTCCTGCCAGTCGGTATAGTTCATCTATCACCGCCACACTTTCCGCTTCATCATTGGCACTTTTCACAAGGTCGGCGATACCGTCTATCACTACTAACTGTATGCCCCCATATTGGTAATAGAACTTATCCATACTCTGAACAATGGCGTGCAGACGTTCTTTGCGGGACATCCCCGTCAAACAAAATGCTTTCAGTTCTTCCGGTTTGTCCGGTTGCTTCGCACGTGCTAACAGGTTACTTACATTCTTGAACAGTTGTACTTCGGATTGTTCCGTATCGTAAAGTAATACCGCTTTGCGCTTACTGTTGGCAGTAATCTGTATGCCGAGAGTATCAACTTCCTTATCCGGCTGGCAGATGCAGCCTGCCAACATAGCAGCGATATAATTACTTTTACCTGTTCCCTCGCCACCCGTAATGCCGAACAGGTTTCCTTGTGTCCCCAGTGGAACGTCCCCGGCAGAAATTATCACCTGTGCTTTTGCCGGGGGATTATTGAAGTCTATTTCGCACGATTTAAGCATAATCAATGTATCACTATATAGGTTATCTAAAAATTCGATAAACAATTTCAGGAAATCTTCACGGGTATTCCCCGCTTTAAAATAGTCGGAAATATCCTTTTCTTCTTTCGTGCCGGAAAGCGGTAAAAGCAGCCGTTTTACTGAAAATTCTTCCAACTGTTTTTCCTGTTTGCGTGCGCTTTCCTTTCCCGTTTTATCGGTATCATACAATAAGATGATGTGTTTAAACCGGAAAGTCAGTTTATAAATCAGGGTAGGGGGAACAGTCACCGTTTCACTGTTGAAGCAGATAGCATGGAAACCATGTGCAGCCAATGACATGACATCTTTTTCTCCGCCCGTAATAAACAGTGTATCACCTTTTGCGGGTAGTTGTTCCAATCCGAAACAATAATTATCTCCGAAATTACCCCCATAGAGGAAACGAGTTTTTGAGAATGGACGATACAGTTTTATATATCGTTTACTTTTATATCCGTACATTGGTTCTGTTACGGATGAAGTATAAGTGAATTGTGTTCCATCCGCTGTTACACTCTGAAAATCCCGTAGGGAACAGACCTTGTACAGTTCCAATATTTCCGGTGTGATACCATACTGTTGCCAGTACATCAATTCAGCAAGCGGAAATTTCTGTTCCCTGAACTGGTAAGGTTTGCTTTCCTTCTCAGGTGTTTCTTCCAATATATTATCCACCACACGGCAAGAATTACGGGTAACAGGTATCGGGTTACCTGTTGCCAGTCCTAATCCCAAATCCCGGTCGATGGTTTCCAGTATCTCCACAAAATCCATCGAATTATTGCAGTCCAACCCTTTAAGTTGCCCCACGAAAAAGAAACAATCACCGCTATAATTGTCATTGCCAAAATCTTTCATCTTATATATACCACTTCGGCGGTCGAAATAGATATTACAGGACGCTTTATTATCTTCATAAAGCGGGTTCAAGAAATTTCGACCTATCCGCCAATTACCGGGTACATAGTGCTTGAATACAGATAGCCCGTTACTTGTCCTTTCTAATATTTCTTCTTTCCTTAACATATAGGTGGTGGTTGGTTATCAGGTCTTGAATATTCTCTTTATTGCTCTTTATCAGTCGTTCTTCCAGCATCCGTTTTACTTCGCTTATTTTGTAGAAGTAACGCCCCCGAATATTGGAGTAGGCAATAGTTCCAGCCACTCGCAAACGTTGCAGTGTCTTTTCACTGATTTTCAAAAATGTGCAGACCTCGTAACTATCCACCCAAATTTCATCTTCATTGGTACTTTCCGCTTCCGTGTGATTGAATATGTAATCGGCGATAGCGGTAATTTTGTTGTCTAAATCCTTGTAGGCTTTTGACTCGAATGTTATTATCTCCATTTTGCTAACTAATTGATTTGCTGCAAAGTTGAAGCATTTGAAAAAATAAATCTTCCAACCTCTTTCCAAGTTGGAAGATTTATTTTTTTGAGGATTTTAGCCTAAAAACCATCTGTTTTGAGCTGAAAAGTAAGAAAAAATGGGTGAAAACGGGTAAAAACAAAAACAACCAAGTTGGTAGATACTTGGTTGTTTTTGTGCTTTTGTTTTTTATAAGTTGTCGTCTTCATCCATTTTCTTCAGCAAACACTTTATTAGGTTACTAAGAAATGAAGTCCGGTCTTTCTTCCGGTCTTTTATTGTTATATAAGTCCGATAGTAATCCCCTAAATCAACTTTGAAAGATGCTTCTAAATAAGTCATAATCTCTTTAATATCTGCTTTACCATTATTCAAGACACACGCAGCATAAATAGAATATCCAAGTTCTACTAATGCTATCTTTGGAGCAGTCCATCGAAAAGGGTGTTCAGAAAGAAATGCTCGACTTTCTTCAATGATTATTTGCTTATCTACATAATGTAGCCTTTTATTCAAATAAATGCTAAGCATATCATTTGCTAATATTTGTGCTGCTTTGTGGTCGTAGCAAGTTGAAAATTCCGGGTCACGGTCATAAGGGGTACAATTCGGGCATAGTTTAAAATCAATATGCCCCCTTACAAAATAATGATTATCTAAATGTGTCGCTTTGGAACGGTAATATTGATAGAAGTCTAAATTACTTTCAAAATAGGAGGTCAGTTCATCCAATCTGTCATTGTAGTGCTTCTTTACTACCTCAATGCTACCATTCGGTTTTCTCATTTCAGCGTTATACACATCTGTGAAGTATAATAATCGTCCCAAGACTTCCGGTTTTATATATTTGAAAAAATAAATTTCCTCTTCTTTACTTTCAAACGGATGCTCAATAATAATCGTTCTTAATTCTTCGAGTGATTTTTGTAGGAACTCTACTACTTCAAATATTAAGTCTATTGAAATATTCCAATTATCAATATCTATTTTATCATAGATTACAAGGTCTATGTTCTTTATAAAATTCTCATATTCGATTTCGCTATTCATGTCATATATTCTTCTGTCATTTATATTGCAAATAGAAGTTTATTTTTATATTTTAATATACAATAAATAAATGTAGAAAGTATGTGAGCATACTTCCTACATTAGATAGCCAATTAAAAAATTGTATTAAGTTAGTTTCCTTTCAAACAGAATATTGATGAATGATTTTAGCCACAGCATCCGCAAGAGTTACCTTGATTTTCACTCGTATCATTCTTTTCTGATACTTTGGTTTCGTCCTTTTTCAAATTCTCTGACGGATTTCCATCTTCTTCTACTTCCTCTATTTGCACTCCGCAACTACATTTACAAGGTTTCGGAGCAAATAGAGAGGCAAAAAAGCCTTTCTTCTTATCTTCCTTTTCTTCCATAATTGAACTATTTATTTTTAAGTGATTATAAAAACAGGTTAAATACATAACCTGCGATAACTGCCGTTAAAAAGATAACCGCCACTATCATGCCTACCAGTTTTTTCTTGAATATACTGGCAAGCATACTCATTTCGGGAATAGCCATTCCTGCACCACCGATAACGAGGGCAATAACCGCCCCGATGCTCATACCTTTGCCCATCAATGCTATGCCGATGGGGATAGCTGTTTCTGCACGGATATACAGAGGAATACCCAATACGGCAGCCACAGGTATAGCGAGAGGATTGTCTGCACCTGCTATTTTCAACACAAAATCTTGCGGCATATAGCCATAAATGCCAGCACCGAGAGCAACACCTATCAGTAAATATATCATAATAGGTCTAAGGCTCCCCCACGCATTTATAAAAGCAATCTTTATTTTTTGGCGGAAAGGAAGCAACCTTTTGTTTTTAGGCTGTTCGCTGCCTGAACAACAACTGGGTTTCACCCGAACATTTTTCACATACTTTTGTGCGCCTATTTTTTCGAGAACATATCCAAATGCAACGGAACAGATAAAAGCGATGACAAAATAGAAAACCATTGCCTTAAATCCTACCAAAGCTCCCAACATACCTATAATGATAGGATTGAGTAATGGAGAAGCTATCAGAAAGGACATTGTAGAACCAAATGGAACTCCTGCATTTAGAAAACCTACTGTCATAGGAATGGTAGAGCAAGCGCAGAAAGGGGTTAATGCCCCAAATCCGGCAGCTATGACATTGCCCATAATACCCGAACCTGATAGCTTTTTCCGAATCGTTTCTTCCGGGATATACATCAGTATAATTTCTACGGCTGCGCTGATTAACAGAAATAAGGCTATCAACTCAATCGTAATAAATACGAAGTATTGTAATGTGTCTAATAAAGTATTCATAATCTATTGAATTAAAAACTATTTATTAATTAAATGTAGTGTCACAACAGCTTTCTTCCTGTTCAGGTTGTGGCTGTGTTCCGCAACATTTCTTTTCTTCTGGTTGCACTGATTGTGTGTTTGCCGGGCAGCATCCGCCACTTTCATTGCTTTGGACTGTTTGATTTTTATTTCCAATAAACAGAACGAATACAAGTATTGCCACACCTAACCACAAGAAGAATTTTTGGAAAGACTTTGATTTGGAACGTCTTTTCAGATTTGTTTCTGAAACATTCGTTCCACATCCACAAGTTTCTTTTTTGAAATAAACTTGATAAAAGCCAAAGAGTAGGGAGATGATGGCAAAGCCAATAAACCAACCTTTATACTCTGCAAAAAAACTAAGTTGTGACGCTCCAATTCCTAATGTTGCTAATATTCCGGCTAATATAGGTAGCCCACAGCAACTTATTACACCTAATAAAGCAAGTAATGGTGATATTACACTTGCTATCATCGACCAAATTGTTCCTGACTTGCCCATTCTTATTTTACTTTAGGAAACCAACTTCTTGTATTATTGGCTATTTTTACTAACATAAGCATTACTGGAACTTCAACCAATACGCCTACTACGGTAGCCAGTGCAGCACCGGACTGTAAGCCGAAAAGAGAAATAGCCACCGCCACCGCCAACTCAAAGAAGTTACTCGCACCAATCATTCCGGCAGGTGCGGCGACATTGTGGGGTAACTTCCACCACTTTGCCCAACCGTAGGCAACAAAGAATATCAGAACCGTTTGCAGGACAAGCGGGACGGCAATCAAGACAATATGTAACGGATTGTTCAGTATCGTTTCCCCCTGAAACGAAAACAGGATGATAAGCGTTAATAGCAATCCGCCAACCGTATAGTTATCGAACTTGCGGACAAAGACGGTATTGAAATAGTCTATTCCTTTTCGCCGGATAACCGTTACACGGGTTACTATTCCGGCAGAAAGTGGAATGACAACAAACAGTACGACCGAGAGTATAAGCGTGTCCCACGGGATAGAAACGCCACCGACACCCAACAAAAACGCAACGATAGGAGCGAAAGCAACCAATATTATTAAATCATTGACTGCCACTTGCACCAATGTGTAAGCTGCATCCCCTTTGGTTAAATGACTCCATACAAACACCATCGCCGTACAGGGTGCAGCACCTAACAGAACTGCCCCAGCTAAATATTCTTCGGCTAATCCGGCAGGGATTAATGACTTGAAAATAACGTAGAAGAATAGATAAGCTATTCCAAACATGGTGAATGGCTTTATTACCCAGTTCGTCACACAAGTAATGACAATCCCTTTCGGACGTTTGCCTACGTTCTTGATGCTCTGAAAATCTACTTTCAGCATCATGGGATATATCATTAACCAAATCAGGATAGCCACAGGTATAGACACGTTGGCATATTCAAATTTGCTCAATGTTTGCGGTATTGCCGGAAGATATTGTCCGATGGCTATCCCGATAACGATACACAAGGCTACCCAAATAGTCAGGTATCTTTCAAAAAATCCAATTCCTTGTTTCTTTTCCATAATGACTGCCCTTTATTTTAATTGCGGTTTTAATTCTTGCAGGTAAAAATCATAGAAACGCATTCTTATTTCATCCCGTACCCGAAGAAATTCACTATTTATAAACTCCGGTGTCCCGGTCGCTTCTGATGGGTCGTCAAATCCAATGTGCAATCTGTTTTTTACCTTGCCTGTAAACATAGGGCAGCTTTCATTTGCGCCGCCACATACCGTTATCACATAGTCCCATTCGTGCCCTAAATACAGGCTAACGTTTTTAGGGGTATGGTTGGTAAGGTCTATTCCTGTTTCAGACATAACTTTTACCGCCATCGGATTAACCTTTTCAGCAGGTTTTGTTCCTGCTGAAAAGACATCCATGTTTTTATCGAATGACTGTAAGAAACCGTGTGCCATTTGGCTACGGCAACTGTTACCAGTGCAAAGGATTAAAATCTTCATATTCTTATAAGTTTTTCCATTCAATCAGGGCAGTATTGCCCTTTGACAATTCTTCTACTTTCTTAATCCAAGTCAATTCACTTTGCGCTTTTGCTTGCAAAAATGAATTTGCTGTATTTGTCAATGACAAACAGGCATTTACTACCCACCATTTGTTGTTAATCCCGGCACGCTGCAAATCCATTTGTAGGCGTTCTGCTTCAAAAACAGGTGTTGCTTCGGGTAAAGTGACTATTACTACTTCCGTTTCCTGTGGATTGCGTAAACGGGGTAATAAATTGGCTACTGCTCCGGTTACTTCTCCCTGTGTACGTTCTACTTCTTTGTGATAGCTTTGGGTAGCATCCAAAAGCAACAAAGTATGTCCTGTTGGTGCAGTATCAATCACTACGATTTCATTCTCCGCTTTATCTACAATTTCAGCAAAAGCCTTAAATACGGCGATTTCTTGCGTACATGGTGAACGTAAATCTTCCTCTATATATTCCATATCTTCGGCAGTCATGGTTTCGGCAGCTTTGCTACGAACTTCATTCTTGTATTTTTCCAGCACTTCCGCTTCGTCTATATGGCTTACCGTAATACCTGATTTGATGGCAAAATCATAGTTCAGGTGATTTGCCGGGTCAGTAGTGGTAAGATGAACCTTTGCACCGAGCTTTGTTAATTTCAAGGCTATTTCTGTGGCTAAGGTCGTTTTTCCTACGCCACCTTTTCCCATTGTGAACACTACTCGTTTACCGGAAGTATAGAGGTCATTTACCAATTCATCTATACTTTTGCTATCAGTTATCGGCTGATAACGAATTTCATTCGTAATACTATCACTGTATAGCATACGGCGGATATTGGCAATATTGGATAAATTGTAAGAACGCAGAGGAACGCTATACATGGGATATTCAGATAATGCAATAGGCATACTTTGTAACGCCTTTTGCTGCCTGTTATACAGTTGTTGTGAAACATTGTCTGCTTCATCTAATTGCTGTAAAACACCATTTATCACCAATAGCTGATTTTTAATTCCCAATAGTTGTAATTCATGCGAAGAACGGGCAGCTTCTTTCAACGGTGCTATTTCAGGACGGCTTACCAATACTAACCGGGTTGCGCTTGTATCAGACAATGTATCAACCGCCTGTTTATAGATACCTTTCCTTTCTTCCAAGCCTGATAATTGTCCTAAACAAGATGCGCCATGTGTACTTTCACTAATAAATGTACTCCATGCCGATGGAAGCTGCAACATTCGCAATGTGTGTCCGGTAGGTGCTGTATCAAAAATAATGTGGTCGTATTCCTTCGCTTTATCAGCATCGGTGATAAAGTCTGAAAACTCATTAAAGGCAGCGATTTCTACCGTACAAGAGCCTGAAAGTTGTTCTTCCATATTTTGAATAACGCTTTCAGGTAATTGTCCTCTAAAAGGTGCAATCACACTTTCCCTGTACTCTGCTGCTGCCTGTTCAGGGTCAAGGTTTACGACCGTCAGCCCCGGTACTTCTGAAATAGCTGTACCATGTCCGTTTAGGGTTTGATTGAAAACATCTTGCAGGTTAGAAGCCGGGTCTGTACTGATAAGAAGAATTTTCTCCCCTTTATCAGCTAATCCCACTGCCGTAGCGCAAGCAATAGAGGTTTTTCCTACTCCACCTTTTCCTGTGAAGAATAAGTATTTTGTTAGTTCTATATCGGATAAATTAAATGCTTTCATTATTCTGTATATTAATTTGTTCAACGATTATTTAACGGGCATCAAGTCTAAATTAATTCCTGTCCATTCACTCATTTGTTTAGTTGTGGGATAATCTTTAGAAACTGCAATTTCACCATCCACCAAAGTAATAGGCAGTGCTTCTGCACCATTCTTTTGAAGATATTGGTTTACAGTCTTGTTACTTACATAAACTTGCGGTTCGTCCCGCAAATTATGACGGGTAACAACAACACCCTGTCTTTTCAATGTTTCGATAACAACGGCTATCCTCATTAATTCAGGATTAATATTAGTTCCACACAAACCCGTAGGGCAACACATTGCCGGGTCAAAAATTTCTATTGTTTTCATACTGTCTTTTATTTTAATTAATACATTGTTTGTTTATAGATAAAGAATGACCGCATAATAAATTCCTATCGCAATAAAGAGGATGGCAACAATTTTGCGAAACCATTTTTCAAAGATTTGTACTCTGTTATAAAACTTGCCTAATCCGGCAACACTGTACGCCAATATCCAAGCAACAAGGATTACAGGTAGTCCCGTAGCAATAGCATAAATTACAGGTAAAAGATACCCGCCTGTTTCTGCTGCTGCCAAGGGCATAAGCATACCGAAATAGAAAACCCCACTTGTAGGACAAAAGGCGAGAGCAAATAAAACTCCTAATAACATAGCTCCCCAACTGCCTTTTGTTTTCTTCTTTAGACCCTCTCCGCCAATATTGACTTTTGGTATATTCAGTTTTATAATATCAAGCATGAATATTCCGATAATAATTAAAACCGGAGCAATCAACATTTCACCGTATTTACTGACTGCCTTTTGAACCATGAACATACTTGCACCCTCACGAAGAATAGGAATAAGAATGAAACCAAGTGCTGTATAAGTTACTATTCTGCCGAATGTATAAAGCAATCCGTTTATAAATATACGGTGATGGTTCTCTATATCCTTACTGATAAATCCTATTGCCGTTATATTAGTAGCCAAAGGACAAGGGCTAACTGCCGTTAAAGTCCCTAAGATAAAGGCTGTAATAGCAGGAATAGAACTATTGTCTAATAGTGATTGAAGAAAGTCCATCTTACAATGTTTTTAGTAATTCGTCAATCTTGTTTTTTATTCCCTCTTTAAATTTATCCGGTTCATTTCTTGCATTGGAGAAACTAAACTCCGTCATGTTATTTACATTCTCTTTACTGTCTTTCCAGCCATTCACAAACAAAGACGACCATGTAACTTCGTATTTATCTGCAATTTGCTCATTTTCCTTTTTGGATATATCTATCACCTTGAAGATGATTTTACCGTCCGCCTGTTCTTTGGAATAAAGGCTATCTAAAAGAGCTACCGTATTGGCTTCTATTGCCCGGCAGGTTATGCAACGTTGCGCACCGTGAAAATATAGAACTTCAACACGGTTAGTTTGATTTTCTTTTGCTATGCTGGTTTCTGTTTTATTCTTTGAACCATTACCACAGGAAATTAAAACGATTGTTGCAATCAGTAGATAAAATAACTTCTTCATAGTAAATAATTTATTTAGTTATCAATTCTTTCACTTCTGATAAGGATAATCTTTTTCCGGCAGATATGACTTTACCATCAATAACCAAAGCCGGGAGACTTAAAATATTATACTCCATGATTTTTAATAAATCTTCTTCCTTAATTAGAGTTGCATCGCAGCCCAGTTCTGAAATAGCTTGTTTTGTGGTTTCGTACAATGCCTTACAGCTTGAACACCCAGTTCCTAATACTTTGATTTCCATTTTCTATTCAATTATAAAGTTAATATACCAATCGTAATTCGTAGAACTACGAACATTATTCTCAAAAAAAGGTGCTGTTATCCACAGCACGATGTACCCGTACATTTACAATCACCCAAAAATGCAGCAAATAATTTACGGGCAAGTTCCCAATTCTCTCGGTTGATACAATACCGAACTTTTGGTGTTTCTATTTCCCCCTGAATTAACCCTGCATCTTTCAGTTCTTTTAAATGCTGCGAAACGGTTGCTTTAGCAATGGGTAGTACTTCGTGAATATCTCCGAAGAAACAACTTTCTTGTTTAGCTAAGAAACTAAGAATTGCCATTCGTGCCGGGTGACCCATAGCTTTAGCAAAACGAGCCATCTGTTCCTGTTCCTCTGTGTACTGCTTAGTTTTCACTTTTATATCTCCTTTCTTGTTTGTTGTTCGCAAAACTACGAACTATTTTTAAATTGGCAAAATAAAACAGATGATATTTTTTAGATTAAACATTTTTTAGGTGCAAGGTGCAAGTATATATCTATATATATAGCTTGCACCTTGCACCTACATGGAAACATTTATATTCAGGCATTTGCGTAATTCGGAAAAGAGTTGTATCTTTGAACCCGTGAGATAGGCAGACAAACAGCGGACAAAGCCGGACAAAAGCGTTAATAAAAATCGTTACTGTTTCGTTACCTATTTGAAATATTGGAAAATAAAAGACTGATTTATAGGCGGTTGGGCGTTTGGGTTCAGTACCCTGTCTCTCCGCTGGGAAGCAGCTTTTGGGCTGCTTTTTTGTTTTTATGGAGGGCGACGCCTCCGATGTCGTGAAACGAAAACGGGAGCGTTTTCTTAGTGTTTATTGAGTTTTTTGAAAGGAGAGATGCTCGAGTGGTTGAAGAGGCACGCCTGGAAAGCGTGTATACGCCAAAAGTGTATCGCGGGTTCGAATCCCGCTCTCTCCGCTGAATCTGAAATTTAGTCAAAACTTCTCGTTCTTTAGCCAAAAGTTCTTTTCATAGGTCAAAGTGTCTGGTATTTCTAGTACTCTTCTCTTGTATATCATTCTCTTTTCTGTATATTTGCGCCCGATATTTTTTTTGAGATATCACATTTTTGTAATTCTGAAAATAGACTTGATGGATAAAATAAATGCGGTAATTACTGGGGTCGGGGGATATGTGCCCGATTATGTGCTGACTAATGATGAAATTTCTAAAATGGTGGATACCACCGACGAATGGATCATGGGGCGTATCGGCATAAAAGAACGACATATCTTGAATGAAGAGGGGCTTGGAACTTCGTATATGGCCCGTAAGGCCGCCAAGCAGTTGATGCAACGCACAAAGAGTCGTCCCGATGATATCGATCTGGTCATTGTCGCCACTACCACTTCGGACTATCGTTTTCCTTCAACGGCATCTATCTTGTGCGAAAGGCTGGGGCTGAAGAATGCTTTCGCTTTCGATATGCAGGCGGTTTGCAGCGGTTTCCTGTATGCGATGGAAACGGGAGCGAATTTTATCCGTTCGGGGAAATATAAAAAGATTATTATTGTAGGTGCTGATAAGATGTCATCCGTAATCGATTATACGGACCGTGCCACTTGCCCTATCTTTGGCGACGGTGCGGCCGCTTTTATGCTGGAACCGACTACGGAAGAGGTCGGCATCATGGATTCGGTGTTGAGAACGGATGGTAAAGGGCTGCCTTTTCTGCATATAAAAGCGGGAGGTTCCGTATGTCCTCCTTCCTATTATTCATTGGATCATCATCTGCATTATATTTATCAGGAAGGCCGCACGGTGTTCAAGTATGCCGTAGCGAATATGTCGGATTCCTGTGAAGCTATTATCGCCAGAAACCATCTGACTAAGGAAGAGGTTGACTGGGTGATTCCTCATCAGGCTAACCAGCGTATCATTACCGCTGTGGCGCAACGACTCGAAGTACCGTCCGAGAAAGTGATGGTCAACATCGAACGTTATGGCAACACCAGTGCCGGCACGCTTCCGCTCTGCATCTGGGATTTTGAGAAAAAACTGAAGAAAGGCGATAATCTGATATTTACCGCATTCGGTGCGGGATTTGCCTGGGGAGCGGTTTATGTGAAGTGGGGATATGACCCCAAAGAAGATGCGTGACATATCGGATACCCGATACGTCACATCCTCTTTTGAAGGGCGGGGGAGACTTATTCCAGTTCCTCGATAATCTTCTTTACATCCACCGGTTGCAGTCGTCCGTACACCTTTTCGCCGATCATCACTACCGGAGCCAGTCCGCAGGCGCCTACGCAGCGCAGGCAATCCAGCGAATACTTTCCGTCGGGGGTGGTTTCTCCGACTTCGATGCCGAGTACCCGCTTGAACTCTTCCAGCAACTTCTCCGAACCACGTACGTAGCACGCCGTGCCCATGCAGACGGAAATCGGATGCTTTCCTTTGGGAGTCATCGTAAAGAAGGTGTAGAATGTCACAACTCCGTAGACTTTCGACACGGGGATTCTGAGTTTGGAGGCTATGATCCGTTGCATCTCTTCGGGCAGATAGCCGTGCAGATGTTGCGCTTCATGCAAAATATTGATTAATTCGCCCGCATTGTTCCCGTGCTTGTCGCAAATCGTCTTGACTTGTTCCACCACATCGCAGGCTAGTTTGATATCTGACATAATAGTACTTGTTTAAAGTTAATCAATCGATTTGTTGAAATAATGCGTGTGCAAGAGCATTTCCGATTTCTCACCCAGCGGTTTGCCGAGGTATTCTTCATACAGTTTCTGAATATACGGGTTGTCGTGAGATTTGCGCAAAGGTTTGTTGGCATCTTCCCGGTAAAGGGCGTTGGCACGGGCGTAGAGAACGTCCGAGTTGCCGTGATGCAACGGTTGCCCGCCACCTCCGATGCAGCCGCCGGGGCATGCCATGATTTCGATGACATGATATTCATTATGTCCGTTTCGTATATCTTCTAGTAAGTGCCTTGCGTTGCCTAGTCCGTGTGCGATGCCTACTTTCAGTTCAAATCCGTTCAGGTCGATGGTGGCGCGCCGGACACCGCTCAGTCCGCGTACCTGTTCAAAGTTGACATTCTTCAGCGGCTGTCCGGTGTAGATTTCATAAACGGAGCGCAGGGCGGCTTCCATGACACCACCCGTCGTACCGAAGATGACACCGGCGCCGGTCGATTCTCCCATAGGGTTGTCGAACGGGCTGTCCAGCACGAGGGTAAAGCCGATGTTGGCTCGCTTTATCAGGCGTGCCAGTTCGCGGGTGGAGATGGAGTAATCGACGTCGGGGACACCGTTTACTTTGAACTCGTCGCGGTCACATTCATATTTCTTGGCTAGGCAGGGCATGATGGAGACGACTACCAGCTTTTCGCGGGGAATTCCCATTTTCTCTGCCCAGTAAGACTTGGCGATGGAGCCGAACATCTGTTGCGGAGAACGGGCGGTAGAAGGGATATCCAGCATATCCGGGAAGTGGTGCTCGAAGAAGTTTACCCAAGCCGGGCAGCAGGAAGTCAGGATCGGAAGCCGGACGGATTTATCTCCGTCCAGATAGCGTGTCAGTCGGTTCAGGATTTCGGAACCTTCTTCCATGATGGTGAGGTCGGCGGCAAAGTCGGTATCGAATACATAGTCGAAACCCAGTTCGCGGAGGGCGTAAACCATTTTTCCGGTTACCAGTGTGCCGGGAGGCAAGCCGAATTCTTCTCCCAGGGCGGCACGTACGGCGGGGGCAGTCTGGACAATTACGATCTTATCGGGGTCGGCCAAATCGTCCAGAAGGCGGTTGGTGTAATCCCGTTCGGTCAGTGCGCCTACCGGACATACGGCTACGCATTGACCGCAGTAGGTACATTCGCTGTCTTTCATCATTCTGTCGAAGGCAGGGGCTATCGTTGTGTTGAATCCGCGGCGGATGGCTCCCAGTGCGCCGACTGTCTGTACATCGTTGCAGACGCTTTCGCATCGGCGGCAGAAGATACACTTGTCCATGTTGCGCACAATGGAGGAGGTCACTTCCCGTTTGCGGGGAGAAAGTTCGCCGCCGTTGAACGGCATTTCACGGATGTTGAAACGCAGTGCCAGTGTCTGGAGTTCACAGTTGCCGCATTTGGGACAGGTGAGACAGTCGTTGGGATGATCGGACAGGATCAGTTCGGCTACCACTTTCCGGGCGTTCATCACGCGTAGGGTACTGGTTTTCACCACCATCCCTTCCGTGCAACGGGTAGCGCAGGCGGGAGCCAGATTGCGGCGTCCTGCCACTTCGACTACACAGATGCGGCAGGAAGCGGGATTGTTCTTGATACAGGTTCCTTTCAGGTCGATGTGACACAGCGTAGGTATGTTGATGCCGATTTTGCAGGCGGCTTCGAGGATCGTGCTTCCTTCGGGTACGGTGATAAAGTGACCGTCTATCTGGAGGGTAATTTGTTTTTCTTCCATAGCAGTAGATTTTAACAGACAAGAATAGCTTTGAATTTACAGCGTGCCATACACATGCCGCACTTGATACATTTCTCGGGGTGGATGACATGAGGTTTGCGTACCAAGCCGCTGATGGCATCCGCCGGACAATTCTTGGCACACAGGTGGCAACCGATACAAAGTTCCGGATTAATGGTATAGGTCAGCAGGGACTTGCATTGTTTGGCGCGGCAGGTCTTGTCTCTGACATGTTCCAGATATTCGTCACGGAAGTTGTCGAGGGTAGACAACACCGGATTCGGGGACGTCTGTCCCAGTCCGCAGAGTGCCGTGTCTTTTATCACCCGTCCGAGGGTGGCAAGCGTGTCCAGGTCTTTTTCCGTGCCCCGTCCTTCCGTTATCTTGTTCAGCAGTTCCAGCAGGCGTTTGTTGCCGATACGGCATGGGGTACATTTACCGCAGGATTCTTCGACGGTAAAGTCGAGATAGAAACGGGCGACGGATACCATACAGTCATCTTCGTCCATCACGATCATGCCTCCCGATCCCATCATGGAACCGGCTGCCAGCAGGTTGTCGAAGTCAATGGGAGTATCCAGATGTTTCTCCGTCAGACAGCCCCCTGACGGACCGCCTGTCTGTACGGCTTTGAATTTCTTTCCTCCCTTGATGCCTCCGCCGATTTCGTAGATTACTTCCCGCAGGGTAGTTCCCATCGGTACTTCGATCAGTCCGACATTGTTGATCTTTCCGGCAAGAGCGAAGACTTTGGTGCCTTTGGAGCGTTCTGTTCCGATGGAGGCGAACCATTCGGCGCCTTTGGTCAGGATAATGGGAATATTGGCGAGGGTTTCCACATTGTTCACATTGGTCGGTTTGCCCAGATAACCGGATTCGGCGGGGAAAGGAGGTTTCAGGGTCGGCTCTCCCCGTTTTCCTTCCATCGAGTGGATGAGGGCGGTTTCCTCGCCGCAGACGAATGCGCCTGCTCCGTAACGGATCTCTATGTCGAAGCTGAAATCTGTCCCCAGGATGTGGTCCCCCAGTAATCCGTATTCACGGGCTTGCTCAATCGCTTTTTTGAGGCGGTTGATGGCCAGCGGATATTCGGCGCGGATGTAGACCAGTCCTTTGGAGGAACCGATGGAGTAACCGCAGATGCACATCGCTTCTACAATAGAGTGCGGGTCGCCTTCCATGATGGAGCGGTCCATGAAGGCGCCGGGGTCGCCTTCGTCGGCGTTGCAGACAACGTACTTTACGTTCGATACCTGCTTACTGGCAAATTCCCATTTCAAGCCGGTGGGGAAACCGCCACCGCCACGTCCCCGCAGTCCGGAGCGTTTGATGATGTCGATGACGTCGGCAGGCTGTTTGTTGAGAAGGCAGTCGGCCAGTGCGAAGTATCCTTCACGGGCGATGTATTCTTCTATATTTTCGGAGTCGATGAATCCGCAGTTGCGCAAGGCGATGCGGAGTTGTTTCCGGTAGAAGTCCATGTGTTTGGAGTCACTGACAGTTTGTTCGGTCTTCGGGTCTATGTAGAGCAGCCGTTCGATTCTTCGTCCTCCGATGATGTGTTCGCTGATGATTTCCTCCGCATCTTCGGGAGTGACTTGGGTATAGAACGTATTGTCAGGAATGATCTTTACGATGGGGCCCTTTTCGCAGAAGCCGAAGCAGCCTACTGTGATGACGTCTACTTTGTCGGTAATCCCGTTTCTTTCGATGGCTTTTTGAAGATTTTCAGTGATGCCCTGACTGGAAGAGGCTTTACAACCGGTACCTCCGCAAATAAGAATCTGGAGGTGTGTTGTTCCGGACGCCAGCCCGCAACATTTTTCGGAAACCTTTTCATTACTTTCTTCGCGCAATGAAAGATGGTGCTCCGCTCTCTTCCTGATTATTTGCAAATCATGGATAGATAGTATTTTCATAAGTATCAGAATTGTTAGATTTCTGCAAATATAATTCTTTGTTCGGAATTAGCGCTTTGTTTAGAGAAAATAAATATTCTTCTTTGGTGTCGGCTTGCGGAAGTATGGTATGAAATCTTTATTTTTAACACTTTTAATAGACGGTGTTAACTATAATAGTAGCATAAAAAAATTATCTTCGCATCGAAAAAGGGCGAATACCCATATGAATCCAACAATAGTTGGGGAGATTCGCAAGAACATTGTGGAGTGACTTATGGGGACCTGCCGGTACTGTATCTGAATGGGAAAATGCTCCTTGTATGAGTTTTATATAGCTTGATGGCAAGGATGTACAGCAAGAGTTCCGGCGGGGACGGGGAAACGTAAGTTGCCTCCCTGATACAAAGGGAAAAAAGGGGATTGTGATAGCCTGTAAGTGGTATGCTTGCAGGCTATCTTTTTGAGTATACTTGAATGTCCGGAGTATGAAGGCAGTCCGTACCGGTGAAAATAAAAACGGGTTTTCTGATACCAGTTAGGTAAATTATTCCTTATTTTCGTATTAAATACGTAGCAAACGTAAATAAGAAATGGAAGTATGAGACGAATTTTGTTAGGATTGTGTGTGCTTTTTTTCCTGAATGCGCACGGGCAGGAGATTCCGTTGCCGGAGAAGATGCCGCAGGATCATCCGAGAGTACTGACTACCCCGGAAGGAAAAAAAGAAACATGGAAGTTGATCAAGAAGGAAGCATGGGCACAAGATGTCTTTAACAAGCTGAAAGAACGGACGGAAGTATATACGCGACGTACGGAAAGTCAGCCGGACTGGTTATTATCCCGTTTGGCCATGTACTGGAAGTCGCATGCAACGGAAGTGTACGTGAAAGGTGAGGTGTTCGACCATGCCGGAGGCGCGAAGGCACCTGCTCCGACGGTTCGCTATACCGGAACACGAGGGACGGCCGCTACGCACGGTCGACCTAAGCTGGAAGATGTAGTACCTTATGACGATAGTGCGGAAGGAAACGTGACTTTCTGCAACAATGCCCTGAAAGGTCGTCCGCTGGAGAGTGTGCATCCGTCCAAGACCGGACGCAATATTGAAAGTCTGAACTGTGAGATTCTGGGAATTGCCCGTGACGCCGCTTTCCTCTATTGGATGACGGGAGAGGAAAAGTATGCCCGACTGGCTGCCGGCGTTTTCGATACTTATATGACGGGAATTTATTACAGAAATGTTCCTGTTGACCTGAATCACGGGCATCAGCAGACACTGGTGGGGCTGACTTCTTTTGAAGTGATCCATGAGGATGCTTTGCATATCGTTGTCCCTTTGTATGACTTCCTCTATCATTATCTGCAATCCAACTATCCGGATAAGATGATGATTTATGCCGGCGCATTGAAGAAATGGGCGGATAATATCATCGCCAACGGAGTCCCCCATAATAACTGGGATTTATTGCAGGCACGATATATCATGAACGTGGGACTGGTGCTGGAAGATAATAAAGAATATGCGGACGGGAAAGGACGCGAATACTATATTGACTACGTTATGAACCGTTCGAGCATCCGCCAGTGGAGTCTGACCAAGCTGGCCGATTACGGCTTTGACTCCGAAACGGGTATATGGGCGGAATGTCCGGGATACAGCAGTGTAGTCATCAATGACTACGCGAACTTCACCCATCAGTTTGACCACAATCTGCAATATGACTTGGTAAAGGCAATGCCTGTGCTGGCAAAAGCAGTAGCGACTACTCCGCAGTATCTTTTTCCGAACCGGATGATCTGTGGTTTCGGAGATACGCATCCAAGTTACTTAAGTACGAACTTCTTTATCCGGATGATACAGAATGCGCAGGCAAACGGAAAGAAAGAGCAGGAACGTTACTTCACCGCTTTGCTGAAATGTCTGAATCCGGAGGAAGGTAGCGAAAAAAGTGGCAAGAAGAATGTACGGGCCTCTGTCAACTCCTTCTTTGAGGACAAGCCGTTAGTGTTGGACCCGAAGGTGGAGGCGGGGAAAATCGAGGATTATGTATCTCCTCTGTTCTATGCCCCCAACGTATCGTGGCTGGTACAGCGCAACGGGATGCATCCGCGCAACAGTCTGATGATTTCTCTCAATGCTAGTGAAGGCAATCATATGCACGCGAATGGTATTTCGATGGAGCTTTATGGAAAAGGATATGTGCTGGGACCGGATGCGGGTATCGGACTTTTTCTGTATAGCGGTCTGGACTATGCGGAATATTACTCTCAATTCCCCAGTCATAATACGGTTTGTGTAGATGGCATTTCCAGTTATCCGGTGATGAAAAGTAATCATTCTTTCGATTTGCTTTCCTGTTTTCCGGCTTCGGCGGAACCGGGTAAAGGATTTACTTCCGTCACCTATAGTCAGGTAGCTTTCCGTGAGCCGGAGAGCAGGGCGGATCAGACTCGACTGATGGGCATTGTTACTACCGGTCCGGAGACAGGGTATTATGTGGATGTATTCCGCAGCCGGAAAGAACGGGGAGGCGATAAAATGCACGATTATTTCTACCATAATCTAGGTCAGACAATGACACTTACGGCTGCCGATGGTACGGACTTGAATTTGCAGCCTACCGAAGAGCTAGCTTTTGCAGGTGCCCATCTTTATGCTTATTCCTACTTATATGATAAGAAAGTGGCTACCACCGGTCAGGATGTGAAAGTGACTTTTACCATCGATATGAAGGATAAAGGCGGAGATGATATTTCCATGAATCTCTGGATGAAAGGAGAACCGGAACGGGAAGTGTTCACCGCACTGTCACCGATGACCGAAGGATTGAGCCGGACTCCCCATATGCCTTATAATATAAAGGAACAGCCTACGCTCACCTTCGTTGCCCGGCAGCATGGAGAAGCATGGAATCGTCCTTTTGTTGCTGTTTATGAACCAAGTACGCAGAAAGAGCCTTCGGCTATTCAGTCAGTCTCTTACTTTGATGCGGAAGAGCCCGGCTTGAAAGACTTTGCCGGTATCTGTGTGGAAAGTAAAAACGGGCGTACTGACCATATTTTCTCTTTGACGGATTCGTCGCAGACCGCAACCTATCAGGGAATGAAAGTGAAAGCGGACTATGCCGTAATCAGTAACGAATATGCGGGAAACCGGACGCTGTTTATAGGGAACGGAACGCAACTGATTGCATCCGGTATCAGTATCCAGACTTCGGAGGCTGCTAATGTGCTGCTCGAAAAGAAGCAGGGAAAATGGTATATTCTTTCTTCTGCCCCCTGTAAGATGGTGATTGACGGAAAAGCGGTGCAATCTGGAATAACCACCGAATTGACGTTATTGGCTGTACAATAAGAATCATTGTTAGATGAATAAACATATCATTGTTTTAATTGAACGATTGTTGTTTTGCGAGTTTTCATAAATATCTTTGATAGAGAATAGGTGAATCGTCTTTATTGTTCGTAATACTATAAAAGAATTTTATTCGATAATATCATGAAGAAATATTGGTTCTTATTATTAGCTGCATTATTAGGTGGTGCAACTTGTATCTTTGCTAAAGACACACTTGCAACTTGGAAGGCTCCCGCAGGAGTTGCTTTAAATAGTGATTTTACGGTTAAGGTCCGTTTGCAAGATGGAGTCTGGCATACCTTATCTTCTTATCTGATTAAGGTGGATGAGGTAAGAGATACACGACATTATGTAGAAAATGCTTCGATGGCAATTTTTGATTTTACAGGAAAAGTGGAAGTAGCCGTAACCTATAATTTGGGAGAAGTACAGACGGCAAAAGTCCGTCCTCTCTCGTATGATATCCCATTTCAGATCGATGGTAATACAGTAACTTTTACATTAGAGCATCCTCGAAATTTGTCAGTAGAAGTAAATGGGGATATTTTTCATAATTTTCACTTATTTACAGGATCTCCGGAAAGAACGATTCCGGACAAAGATAATCCGGAAGTAATTTACTTTGGTCCTGGAATACATACAGTTAAAAATGGGGAATTGAGAGTGCCATCCGGTAAGACTGTGTATCTGGCAGGAGGAGCTGTTTTAATGGGGCGTGTCCTAATCGAAAACGTACATGATGTAAAATTGCTAGGAAGAGGAATTATCGATCATTCTATAAAAGGAGGTATTCGTATTGCGAATTCCCGAGATGTCTATGTAGAAGGAATTGTTGCTACTCAATGTGCGACAGGAGGGTCGGAAAATGTTACTATCCGTAATGTCAAAAGTATTAGTTATTATGGGTGGGGAGATGGCATGAATGTTTTTGCGAGCAATAACGTATTATTTGATGGTGTCTTCTGCCGTAACTCAGATGATTGTACAACTGTTTATGGCACTCGTTTGGGATTTGAAGGAGGTTGTCGGAATATAACAATGCAGAATTCCACTCTTTGGGCAGATGTAGCCCATCCTATTTTTATTGGAATTCATGGTAATTCTAAAGCTCCCGAAGTTTTGGAAGATCTGAATTATATTAATATTGATATATTGGATCATAGAGAGAAACAAGTCGATTATCAAGGATGTATGGCTATTAATGCAGGTGATAACAATTTAATACGCAATGTTCATTTTGAGGACATCCGTGTTGAGAATTTCCGTCAGGGGCAACTTGTCAATTTACGTATCTTTTATAATGAAAAATACTGTACTGCTCCCGGAAGAGGAATTGAGAACGTATTGTTTAAGAATATATCCTATACCGGAGAGAATGCGGAACTTTCTATTATTGAAGGATATGATGAAAAACGTAAGGTAAAGAACATACGTTTTGAAAATTTGAAAATAAATGGAAAATTGATTGATGATAATATGCCGGACAAACCTCGGTGGTATAAGACTTCAGATATGGCACGCATATATGTAGGACCTCATGTGGAAAATATTGTTTTTACAAGTGATGTAGCTCAGTCACAACGTCGTTTTGTTCATCCGGGTATTACTTATACGCAAGGTGACCTCGATCGTATGAAAGCAATGGTAGAAGCCAGACAAGAACCTTATTATTCTACCTTTTTGAAATTGAAGGAGTCTTCTTATTCATCACTTGATGCACCTGTGGTGAATCGTGGAGAGCAAATAAAGGAAGGGCGATTTAATGCTACAATCGGGGTGGATGGGCGTCGTGCTCATGATTTAGCTCTTCTTTGGCACTTGACAGGAGAAGAAGCCTATGCACGTAAGGCTGTAGAATATTTGAATGCAAATTCTTATTATACTAATACTAGTAGCCGTGGTACAGGACCGTTGGATAATGGGAAAATTTATTTGTTGATTGATGCGGCTGAAATGATGAGAGATTATTCTGGATGGACACGGCAAGATCAGCAACGTTTCAAAGATATGCTGGTTTATCCGGGGTATAGTAATACGGAAAATTATTCTGCTAAATATGCTAATTATCTGGATGATACAAAAAATGGAGTAACTTTTTATTGGAATATCTATAATTTTGATGCAGCGCGTTTCGGTAATCAAGGATTGTTTGCAGCACGCAGTATGATGGCAATGGCTATCTATCTTGATAATGAGATAATGTATGACCGTGCTTATCGCTATTTACTGGGAATGAAACATCGTAAAGATGATTTGCCATATCCTTCAGGACCGGCTATTTCCAGCGATCAACCCATTCATGTTTCTCCTACTATGATTGATTATAAATTGTTACAACGGAAGAATGATATTCAGGATTATGGTTATGACGAACAGCTTCAATATTATATTTATCCTAATGGTCAGTGTCAGGAATCCAGTCGTGATCAGGGACATGTATTAGCCGGGTTGCACAATTATGTTGCTATTGCAGAAATGGCATGGAATCAGGGGGATTCTTTATATAGTAGTTTGGACAATCGTTTATTGCTCGGGCTAGAATGGAGTTATCGTTATAACCTGTCAAGTATTCAATCTTACAAAAAACAGGAAACACCTTGGGAGCCAACAGGATTAACAAAGGATATGAATGAAGTCACATTTGATAACGGGAAATATCTCCAGATAAAAAGTCGTAGCGGACGTTGGGAGTCTGTGAATATCTCCTCTCATGGACGGGGAGATGTTGCCGGGACAGGAGGAACCAGAGAAATGGCATTGGCACATTATGCGGTGCGTAGTGGATTACCGGCTGAAAAATATACCTGGTTACAGCGTTATCGTGATTATATGATAGAACGTTATGGATGTGAGAATTGGGGAGTAGCCCCGAATTGGTTTTATGAGTGGACTGGTTGGGGGACTTTAACTAAGCGACTGACCCCTTGGATGGCAGGTGATCCGGTTACTTTTTCTACAGGTAAGCGAGTTTCCGGTTTGCATCAATTGCCCAGTACAATTTTGGCTGCTGATTATGATTATTATTGTATATCAGAAAATCCTGAAGGGCATACCTATCATAATATAGGGACAGTACGTGGAAATGAGTATCGTCCGGATGGAGCAGTTGAATTACAGAAAATAGATAATAAATACGTAGTGGTTCAGGTAGAAGACGGCGAGTGGATGAATTATACTGTTAATATCCCTAAAAGTGGAGCTTACGCTGTTTATCTTACTTATTCGGCAAATTCCTCTTCACATGTAGCAATGGCCTCTGATCAGGGATTAGAAATCTCGTCTTCGATCCCTTCTTCTAAAAAGTGGAAAGAAACAAAACTTGGCGAACTTTCACTTTCGGCTGGTGCCTGTGTATTGCGTTTACGTGTTGACAAGGCCGGACAAAAGTTATGTCTCAGTGCTTTCCGATTGGAAAAAGTAGAAAGGGATAGATAAAGTGGTGATATGATATAAGTATGTGTGAAGCATTTTTAGGGAGTAATTAACGTATTACTCAAGTAATTTGTAGGAAAATATAGAAAAAGAACAGAAAAATGATCATTATGATATTATAAATTACTATTTTTGTGCACTCTGTTACAGGATGATATTCTGATCCTGATAATTGAACCGTTGAGCATGTTTTATATTATAAATGATAGATATATGAAATTATTAATTTTTATTTCGTTATTTGGAGGCTTATTGTTAGCCTCTTGTGGTAGCAGTAGTTCACAAAAAAATGCAAGTACACAAGAAGTAAATCCGGCAGACACTATTTATTTAGGTGATTTACGTGAAAAATTTGAAGGAGATAGTATTTTCTTTAAGGTGGTTGCTCCTGACTTGATGCTGATGGATTACCAGTATTTCTGGGCGGCTACAGAGTCTGAAGCTGTGGAGAAAGGACTGACTAAAGAATATTATAAGCGTGTTAAGAAAGAAATTTCAGAAACCAATGAAGCAATTAAAAAAGGTGTAATGAAAGGTGCGGATGTAAAACGTATACCGGATTTCCAAGAAGGACAAAAGAAATAAATCGTTTCAAAGAGAAATTGATTATTGCTATGATAGATAAAAAGAAGGGAGATGTTAAATATGACTTCTCCCTTCTTTTTTGCATCAATGTCTGGTGAAAGAGAATCATAATTTCATCTGACGTTTTATTTCATCATCCACTACCGTCATCATACCCTCTACTTGCGCCAGTGCCAGCATACGTCCATAAAAAGAATAGCCTGGATTATACCCCTTGTCTTCATCTCCCAGCATCATTCTCCCGTGATCAATGCGCATAGGTAATCCCGGATTTTCTTTCTCAAAGATTCGGATAAGGTCAATGATATGTCCTCTTCCTGCCAGGTGAGAACTTTCAATGAAGTTTCCACCCGGCATGGCGGCTGTGCTGCGTAGGTGTATAAAGTGCGTACGTTTAGCAAACTTCTTTGCCAATTCGCGGGTATCATTGTGTTCGCCGGCACTCAAGGAACCTGCACAGAATGTCAGTCCGTTGTGCGGATTGTCTACTGCATTCAGGAACCAGGCTATATCTTCTTCATTGGTGACGATACGAGGAAGACCAAGAACCTGGAATGGAGGATCGTCGGGATGCACGCACATATTCACTCCGTATTCTTCGCAAACCGGCATAATGGCAGAAAGAAAGTGACACATATTTTCTCGCAGGATGTCACGGTTAATATCTTTGTACAAAGTTAACAACCGTTTGAAAAGGACGACCGGTTCTTTGTCTCCTTCTTTGATGTTCCCATTGACAAATCCTTGTGTCTTAACGATAATGGTATCAATCAGATCATCCTTCTCTTTTTCGGTGATCACTTGATCCAGTTCGGAAACTTTATGAAGTTCTTCTTCCGTATAATCCTTTTCAGCCCCTTCCCGTTCCAGTATCTTCATGTCGAAATAGGCGAAACGGATACGGTCATAATACAATGAGCTAGTACCGTCGGGGCAGAGGTACTGCAAGTCTGTACGTATCCAGTCGATGACTGGCATAAAGTTATAGCAAACAGTTTTTATTCCACATTTACCTAGATTGGTAAGGCTTACTTTGTAGTTCTCTATCAACTGTTCACGTTCTGTCCCACCATATTTGATCGCTTCGCATACGGGCAAACTTTCTACTACAGACCAGCGCAGTCCGTATGATTCTATATAGGATTTCAGAGCATTAATCGCTTCTATTGTCCATATTTCTCCGTTCGGTATGTCGTGCAAAGCTGTAACAATCCCTTCCACACCTATTTGCCGGAGCATTGGCAAGGTAATCTTGTCTTTCTTGCCAAACCATCTCCATGTTTTTTCCATCATAGTTTCTTCTCTTTATACGCCGCTGAATGCACTGAATCCACCGTCGATAGGCAACATTGCACCGGTTACAAAACTGGCAGCTTCGCTACACAAAAATTGTACGGCACCGTTCAATTCTTTAATATCACCAAAACGGTTCATCGGTGTCTTGGCTAAAACCTTTTTGCTTCTGTCAGTCAGCGAGCCATCCGGATTGATAAGTACGCGACGGTTCTGATCGCCGATAAAGAAACCGGGAGCAATGGCATTTACACGGATGCCGTCACCATATTTCAGAGCCATCTCACTGGCAAGCCATTGTGTAAAGTTAGCTACAGCTGTTTTTGCAGCCGAATACCCCGGCACACGGGTGATGGCACTATAAGCAGCCATAGAAGACACATTGATAATGCAACCTTTTTTCTGCTCTGCCATCACTTTACCAAAGATCATAGACGGATAGACTGTACCGTTCATATTCAGACTGGTCACTTTCTCCCAACAGGAAATGTCCATATCATAGAAGTTCTGATCCGATTCAAGAGTGGCTCCCGGCATGTTGCCTCCGGCAATATTCAACAGAATATCAATCTGTCCCCATTGGGCAACAATCTCTTCCGCTACTTTTTCCAGACTGGCGATGTCCAGCACGTCTCCAATAATACCGATAACATCCTGACCATATTGTTTAAGTTCTGCTACACGGTTGTCCAGTTGTTCCTGACGGATGTCGATAGCTACAACTTTTGCTCCCTGCTGTACAAAGTGCTGGGCGATATTTCCTCCCAACACACCACCTGCTCCGGTAATTACAGCTACCTTACCGGCAATACTAAATAATTCGTTCATGGTTTTATTTATTATTTATATGAATTGATGCAAAAGTAGCTGCTTTTTGAATGTGATGTTGTGCTTATTTTTGCAAGATGTTTGTTTATATTTGCAGAAATGTATGAAAGAAAAGAGACTTTTATAAAAAGAATTGAGAAGTAGTGTTTCTTTGGGAGACAGATTGAGTATAATAATTAATTCGTTCGTATATATTGGAAAAACGGATAAACATGAATTTAAATAGAATGAAGAAAAGTATCTTGCTTTTACTGTTGGTAATACCGACACTGACAAAGGCACAGAATGTGATGACAGAAACCCGCCGGGAACTGACTTCCCCAGACGGAGCGTATCGGTTCACCTTTTACCAGCGTTCGTTCGGAGAGGATAATGCACGGATGTATTATACGCTGATATATAAGAATCGTCCTGTAGTGGAGGAGGGTGAACTCGGTGTACAGATAGAGAATCAATTGTTTGAATCGGCATTGGGAGTACCGAACGATACTTGCCATTTTTGGTGCGAGAATCTGAAATTAACGGATACTGATCATCGGAAAAACGATGCAACATGGAAACCTGTATATGGAGAACGTGCCGAAGTTCGGGACTGTTATAATGAAATGACTTTAAAGTTTCGTAAAGGTGAGGGACAAGGGATGACTGAAGGCGGTTACGACAAACGTAAAAACTACTTTATGAATATTATCGTCCGTGCCTATAACGAAGGAGTGGCATTCCGTTATCATTTTCCGGAAACGACCAATGGGCTATTTTTACATATTACAGGTGAACGGACAAGTTTCACAATGCCTGAAGGTACAATGGCTTACTATGAACGTTGGGCACAAGGTCCTTATGAGCTTCGTCCCCTGTCAGGGTGGGGAAAAGAGGAAAGTGAACGCCCTTTGACTATGAAACTGCCAGATGGATTGACTGTTGCATTACTGGAAGCGGAGATGGTGGATTATGCTCGTGGAAAATTCCGTTTGTCTGCAGAGAAGCCTTCAACACTGGAAACTAGCTTGTATAGCAGCGTTGACATTATTTCTCCCTACAGTACCCCTTGGCGTGTCATTATGGCTGCCGAACGTCCGGTCGATTTGATCAATCATAATGATTTGGCTTTGAATTTAAATACTCCTTGTCGGATATCAGATATTTCTTGGATTAAGCCTGGGAAAGTATTCCGTTCTGGAGACTTAAAACAGGAGAAAGTAAAAGCAGCCATTGATTTTGCAGCGGAACGTGGCATTCAATATGTACATATGGATGCAGGATGGTATGGCCCGGAAATGAAAATGAGTTCGGATGCTACTACGGTTTCTCCGGATAAAGATCTTGATATTTCTGCTTTATGTAAATATGCAGAATCTAGAGGCATTGGATTAATGGTCTATGTCAATCAACGTGCTTTGGTTCAACAGCTAGATTCTTTATTGCCATTGTATAAAAAATGGGGATTGAAAGGAATTAAATTCGGTTTTGTACAGATAGGTAATCAGCATTGGAGTACGTGGTTACATGATGCAGTCCGTAAATGTGCGGAATATGAAATGATGGTGGATATTCATGATGAATATCGTCCAACCGGTTTCAGTCGTACCTATCCCAATTTGATGACGCAAGAAGGTATCCGTGGAAATGAAGAGATGCCGGATGCGACACACAATACCATTCTCCCTTATACTCGTTTTCTGGCAGGCGCAGGAGATTATACACTCTGTTATTTTAATAGTCGCGTGAAAAACACCAAAGCACATCAATTGGCAATGGCAGCCGTATATTACAGTCCTTTGCAATTTATGTTTTGGTATGATAATCCTGCTATGTATAAAGGTGAGGAGGAACTGGAGTTCTGGAAAGCCATCCCGACTGTTTGGGATGAAAGTCGTGCATTAGATGGAGAAATAGGTGAATATATTGTGCAGGCTCGTCGTTCCGGAAAAGAATGGTTTGTGGGAGCAATGACAAATACAGAAGCGCGTACCATTACGTTAACCACGGATTTTTTGAAACCGGGAACGAAGTATATAGTCAACTTGTATGAAGATGACGACAAGTTGAATACACGTACAAAGGTTCGTACTACTCATAAGAAGATAAAAGCCGGAGATAAGCTAACTTTGAAGTTAAAGTCCTCCGGTGGTGCTGCACTGCATTTTACTCTTGCTGAGTAGAGTTGTGTCTGCGATAGGCCTCTATCGCAGACTTAACCGAACCGTGTAGCAACAGAAGTGCCTCAGCCTTTTCGTAGTCCAGATGGAGTTCTTCAATGATCATGCGCGTTCCCCGATCAATGAGTTTTTGGTTACTCAATTGCATATTGACCATTTTATTTCCTTGCACGCGTCCCAGTTCAATCATGATAGTAGTGCTGATCATATTCAGAATCATCTTTTGAGCAGTACCCGATTTCATCCGAGAACTTCCTGTCACATACTCCGGACCGACAATCACTTCTATCGGTACATCAGCTTCGGTAGCCATCGGCGAATTTGGATTACTGGTAATGCAGCCGGTCAGTATTCCGTGTTCCCGTGCTGTGCGCATGGCTCCGATCACATAAGGAGTGGTGCCGGATGCTGCAATTCCGATGACTGTATCTTCACTATTGATATGATGCTGCAATAACTCTTCCCATCCGCGGGACATATCATCTTCCGCATTCTCGACGGGATTGCGCAAGGCGGTATCTCCTCCGGCGATTAGTCCGATAACTACGGTGGGAGGCATACCGAAAGTCGGAGGTATTTCGGAAGCGTCGAGTACACCTAAACGTCCGCTTGTTCCGGCCCCCATATAGAATATTCTCCCACCTTTTTTTACTCGGGGAATAATTAATGTGACCAGTTTCTCTATTTGTGGGATTGCTTTCTGCACGGCATCCGCTACTTTATGGTCTTCAGTATTGATATCTTCCAGAATCTCTTTTACCGACTTCTTGTCGAGGTCATCATAGAGCGATGGTTGCTCTGTTATCTTGATAAATTCCATGATTGATCATTTAAAGCACTAATTCTTTGAACAAACGCTCCAAGGTAGCATCCAAATCCTCGGAAAATCCGGGATGCGGGCGGGATACTTGTATACATGAGCTTTTTACAGCGGTCAGCCACCGGAAACGATCGGGGACATCCATGCTTGCTATCATTCCCCCTTCCTTACTACCCGAACAAATCCTGTCGAAGACATGCAGTCCTTCTTTCAGACAATTCATATCCAGTTCGGAAGAAAACAGTTTCAGTTTATTCTCATCTATCGTATAAAGTGATTTGAGGTATTTGCATCGTTTGGAGAACAGTACAATACCTACATTGATAAATTCTTCACGTTCTACTTTGGGAACGAAACGAATGGTTGCGTATTCATATAAGTGCCTTTCTTGCATGTTGCGCTTCATTTACAAATAGTTCGGAATGCTTGATCCTTTCCTCTAAAAATTGAATATAAATATCTCTCAGGTCTTGTGGAGTTTCCTGTCCTTCCGTCCAGTTCAACCAGTCGTCGGGGACGGTATTGACTATTTCCCATATCTTATCGGAGGTTAGTAACTGTCTGAATGCCATATCTGTTTCTTTCAGTTGGTCGGCAAATGGCAATAAAACATGATCTTTTATCTGCACGAATGGGGTGAGTGCCTGTTTCTGCCAGTTGGTCCAGCTATGTTGGAAGTAAAGGGAAGCTCCATGATCGATCAGCCATAATTCTTTATGCCACATCAGCATATTGGTATTCTTGATGGTACGGTCCACATTTGTCAGAAAAGCATCCATCCACACAATCTGTGAGGCGGTTTTACCATCCACTTGATGTACGACAGGATCGAAGGTCAACGCTCCGGACAAGAAATGCAAACCGATATTCAATCCACGGCTCCATTGCAGTAAATCCTGTATCTCTTCATCTGCTTCCGTTCGGCCGAAAGCTTCATCTAAATTCAGGAAGATGATCTCCGGTACTCTGAAGCCCAGAGTACGGGCTATTTCTCCTCCGATCAATTCAGCGATAAGGGCTTTGGTTCCGTGGCCTGCTCCTCTGAATTTTACGACATATTTGAACTCATCGTCAGCTTCAGCCAAAGCCGGCAATGATCCGCCTTCCCGCAGGGGAAGAATATATCTAGTTACGTTTGCTGTACGTAAATCCATATCACTCCTTTCTTAATTGAGAATAAAGATACGACGTTTTTGTGAAATTGTCGATGAAAGAGTTCCTATAATAATAGTTTTTTTATATTTTTCGGTTGAGTATACTTTGGTTTCGTTACGTATTACATAAAATAACGATAAATGAATGGAACATGAAACTACTTCGATTTTTAGTATTTGGAATATTAGTGTTTATGTTATGGCCGGAATGTATAGCGGCGGAATGGCAGTGGTCTGTACAAATACCCGGCATTATTTCTAACGAAACTGATGATCATCCACAGGCATTTCTGTGGATACCTTCCGATTGTGCCCAGGTAAGAGGTGTGATGATAGGTACTCACAATATGACAGAGGAAACCCTGTTTGAGAATCTTCTGTTTCGGGAGAAAATGTCCGAAATGGGTATGGGCTTGATCTGGATTACTCCGGGCTGGGACCAGAAATGGGATGTATCTGCCGGAAGTCAGAGGGCATTTGAGCAGATGTTGGAGGACTTTGCCGCTATCAGCGGTTACAATGAATTAAAATACGTTCCGATTGTTCCTTTCGGACATTCGGCGATGGCAACTTATCCTTGGAATTTTGCAGCATGGAATCCCGAACGGACATTGGCTGTCATTTCCTTTCATGGAGACGCACCGCGTACTAATCTTACCGGATATGGCCGTGATAACATGGAGTGGGGGAAACGTACTATTGACGGCATTCCCGGCTTGATGATCGAAGGAGAATATGAATGGTGGGAAGATCGCGTAAATCCGGCATTGGCGTTTCGCCTGATGTATCCCCGGAGTTGCATCTCGTTTCTTTGTGATACTGGGCGCGGACATTTTGATATTGCAGACCGTACGGCAGTATACCTTGCATTGTTTCTGAAGAAAGCCATGGAGTACCGATTGCCGGAAACGTATGATGTAGATAAGCCCGTGATGCTGAAGAAATTGAATCCGGAAAACGGATGGCTTGCCGAGCGTTGGCATCCTGACCAAAAGAGACGTGCTAAAGCAGCTCCCTTCAAACAATACAAAGGCGATCCGCATGATGCCTTCTGGTATTTCGATAAAGAGATGGTTGACATGACAGAAGAACGTTATCGTCAGGAAAGAGGGAAAAAACCGCAATATCTTGGTTTTGTACAAGAGAACAGCCTTCTTGCATATCACCCGAAGTCTCATGTGAAAGTTGCCGCCCGTTTCCTGCCGGAGGAAGATGGACTTACTTTTCATCTGAAAGCTGTATTTACGGATAGTCTGCATACAACCATCTCCGACGAACATTCATCGACCTTTCCCGAAATAACCCGCATCTGCGGACCGGTACAGAAGGTGAATGATACTACTTTTACTGTTCGTTTCTACCGCATGGGAATGTATAATAAGCGTCGCACAGGAGACATCTGCCTCTTGGCGAGTCATGACGGTGATAATCAATATAAAAGTACAGTGCAGGAACTTAGTTTCCGGATTCCTTACCGTAACACGGAGGGGAAACGACAGTATATACTTTTCCCAGGCATTGGGGATGTGAAGGCAGGGGTGGAGTCCGTCACTCTTCGGGCTACTTCCGATTGCGGACTGCCTGTATATTATTATGTGAAAGAAGGCCCTGCGGAAATCGACGGAAACAAACTTGTATTTACTCCGATACCTCCTCGCAGTAAATATCCGTTGAAGGTGACAGTAGTTGCCTGGCAATATGGGCTGGCGGGAAAGGTACAGACAGCAGAGCCGATAGAACGAAGTTTCTTTATTTATCAATAATATGGAATAAAACGAAAGCTTACGGAACGATCAATCAGAATTAATTTCATTGTATTGAGTGTTGAACAGCGCTTATTCGTATCTTATTGAAAAGGATACAAAGAATGATTATGAATAAGAAAAATCTAGTTGTAATAGCATGGTTGGCAGTGTCGACTATGATGTCCGCCCAGTCTGTATACCCCGGTCAGCATCAGGGAAAAATGAAAAAAGAGACAGTGGCTCCAATTCGGGTACAGAGTTTTGATTTAAAGGATGTCCGCCTCTTAGCGAGTCGTTTTCGTGATAATATGTTGCGGGATTCGGCATGGATGACTTCTCTTGATGTGAATCGTCTGTTACATAGCTTCCGGACCAATGCCGGTGTCTTTGCAGGTCGTGAAGGCGGCTATATGACTGTAAAAAAACTCGGTGGCTGGGAATCTCTGGACTGCGAACTTCGCGGACATACTACCGGACATTTGCTTTCAGCTTACGCATTGATGTACGCTGCTACCGGAAGTGAGATTTTCAAACTTAAAGGAGATAGCCTTGTAAATGGATTGACCGAAGTGCAGAATGCACTTAAAGGAGGATATTTGAGCGCATATCCCGAAGAACTGATCAACCGCAATATTCAGGGAAAGAGTGTCTGGGCACCTTGGTATACCTTGCATAAACTTTATTCCGGTCTGATAGACCAATACTTATATGCAGATAATCAGCAGGCTTTGAGTGTGGTGACCAAAATGGGCGACTGGGCTTATAACAAACTGAAACCGCTTAGTGAAGAGACACGCCGGTTAATGATACGTAATGAGTTCGGGGGAATCAACGAATCATTTTATAATTTATATGCCATCACAGGCGACGAGCGTTATCGTTGGTTGGCGGAATATTTCTATCATAATGACGTGATCGACCCACTGAAAGAACTTCGGGATGATTTGGGAACCAAACATACAAATACATTTATCCCGAAAGTAATTGCAGAAGCTCGCAACTATGAATTGACACAGAATGAGACGAGTAAAAAACTTTCAGAGTTTTTCTGGCATACCATGATTGACCATCACACCTTTGCTCCGGGATGCAGCAGTGATAAAGAGCATTTTTTCGACCCGAAGAAATGCTCTAAACACTTGACTGGTTATACCGGTGAAACATGTTGCACCTACAATATGTTGAAACTTAGTCGCCATCTTTTCTGCTGGACCGGTGATTCTTCTATTGCCGATTACTACGAGAGAGCATTATACAATCATATCCTTGGACAGCAAGACCCGGAAACAGGGATGGTAACTTATTTCCTTCCGTTACTTTCCGGCTCTCATAAACTGTATAGCACCAAAGAAAATTCTTTCTGGTGTTGTGTAGGCAGTGGATTTGAGAATCATGCCAAATATGGAGAAGCCATCTATTACCATAATGATAAAGGCATCTATGTGAATCTGTTTATTCCTTCCCAAGTGACTTGGAAAGAAAAAGGACTGACGCTTCTTCAGGAAACCGATTTTCCGAAGGAAGAGACTACTCGGCTCACTCTTCGTGCAGAAAAGCCAAGGCATACTACTATTTATTTGAGATATCCCTCATGGAGTAAAAATGTGAAAGTACTTGTGAATGGTAAAAAGGTGTCAGTGAAACAGAAACCGGGTTCTTATATTGCTATTACCCGTGAATGGAAAGATGGTGACCGTATTGCGGCCACTTATCCCATGCAGATCGAACTGGAAGCTACTCCCGATAATCCGAATAAAGTAGCTTTGCTGTATGGACCGTTAGTACTTGCCGGAGAACGGGGAACGGAAGGAATGCAGGCACCTGCTCCCTTCTCTGATCCTGCTCTTTACAACGATTATTATACTTATAATTTTCATGTTCCTGCCGATCTGCGTACATCATTGAAAATAGACGTGAAACACCCCGAACGAACATTGCACCGTGTGGGAAAAGACTTGAAATTTACTACGGAGCAAGGAGATGTGATCCGTCCGCTTTATGATTTGCATCACCAGTGTTATGTAGTGTATTGGGATTTACAAGATTGATTTAATTTAATGAACAGGCACGAATAAATTATTCGGGTGCATTGAGTAAATACTTCCGCCTCTTCGTATTTGTCTATTAGCATCAGCAAATACGGAGAGGCGACTTTTTAGATAAGGAACCGCTCTCTTTTGGAGATTTTTGTGTATGTTTGTCACATGTTTAATATGATAAAGCCCGTTGGCAGGTGAAAAGCACGATTAAATATTTGGTTCTTATAATAATGTGTTGGGTTTGCGGGGAAAACTTGCAGGCACAACCCTATATGTTTCGTAATGTCGTTATGTCCGACGGCCTTTCCGGTTTGTTGGTGAATGCTATTTATAAAGACTCGGAAGGTTTCATCTGGTTGGGGACAGACAACGGCCTCGACCGTTTTGACGGTGTGAAGGTGAAGCATTTCGAATTCCGCGGAGTAGATTCGGGAAGAAAGAAACGGGTGAACTGTATTACAGAAACCGATAACAAGCAACTATGGATCGGAAATGGAATCGGACTCTGGCGGCTGAATCGCTCCGGTAGTGAATTGCAGAGAATCGTTCCCGAGAAGATCGACTGTGCCGTCAATGCTTTGTTGGCAGATGGAGATGTACTTTATATAGGTACGGAGAGAGGACTGTTTATTCAGAAAGACGGTCAGTTGCTTCAGGTACAGACCGATAAAAATATGCTGGCAGCCTGTAACCGGATCATGGACCTCTGCCTGAATGAAGATAAGAGTGTCCTTTGGTTGGCAACAGTGCAAGGGTTATTTTCTTATTCGCTGAAAGATGGTCAGATCAATTCCTGGCATTTCAGAGAGAATGTTCCCGAAGCCGATTATTTCCGTTGTCTGACCCGCATAGGTGAAACGCTGTATCTGGGTACAATGAGTCAGGGAGTCGTCTGTTTCGATATCCCGAAACAGACATTTGCCCATACGGTTTCTTTGGGATGTGATGTGATATCTGATATTTCCGGTGATGGAAAGGAGACGGTGTACATCGCTACAGATGGAAATGGGGTTCATTTCCTTTCTCACAAAGACCGGAAAGTGGTTCGCCGCTTTTTCCATGATGTGAATGATAAAGAAGGGATTCGCAGTAATTCTATCTACTCACTACTGGTGGATGACAGGGGTGCAGTCTGGGTAGGACATTTCCAAGCCGGATTGGATTATTCACTGTATCAAAACGGACTGTTCCGTACGTACGCTTATCCTCCTCAGTTTAACTCTGCCAATTTATCAATTCGTTCGTTCGTAAACCGGGGACCGGAGAAAGTGATTGGTTCGCGTGACGGATTGTTCTATATTAACGAAGCTACCGGCATAGTGAAAAGTTTCGTGAAACCGGTTCTTACGTCCGATCTGATCCTTACCATTTGCTTCTATGAAGGTGAATATTATATCGGTACGTATGGCGGTGGTATGATGGTATTAAATCCGCAGACGTTATCTCTCAAATACTTTACACAAGGTGATACGGAACTCTTCCAGAAAGGACATATCTTCTGTGTAAAACCGGATAACAGGGGAAATCTTTGGATTGGCACCTCGCAGGGACTATTCTGTTACAACGGGCAGACAAAGCAAATCAAAAACTTCACCAGCACCAACTCTCAGTTGCCCGAAGGAAATGTGTATGAAGTAAGTTTTGACTCTACCGGAAAAGGATGGATTGCTACAGAAACCGGTATGTGCATCTATGATCCGGCCTCACAAAGCCTTCGTTCCAATGTATTTCCGGAAGGATTTGTACACAAAGATAAAGTACGTACTATTTATGAAGATGCAGAACATAACCTTTACTTTATCCGTGAGAAAGGCAGCCTGTTTACTTCTACCTTAACGATGGACCATTTCCGCAATCAATCAGTACTTTCTACGCTTCCCGATAACTCGCTGATGTCAATAACAGAAGATAATCAAGGCTGGCTGTGGGTAGGTTGCAACGATGGATTGTTGCGTATTAAGGAAGAAGGAGAAGAGTATGACTCCTTCACCTTCAATGACGGAGTGCCGGGACCGACTTTCACTAACGGAGCGGCTTATAAAGATGAAAGAGGACTGTTGTGGTTTGGCAATACCAAGGGGTTGATCTATGTAGATCCGAAACAGGTAGATGAGGTACGTGGAAAGGTCCGTCCGATTGTCTTTACGGATATTCTGGCTAATGGAGTTTCTATCAATAAATCGTCTTTGAAGTATAATCAGAACAATCTTACTTTTTGTTTTACCGATTTTGCATATGGATTACCTTCTGCCTTGTTATATGAGTATAAACTGGAGGGAGCGGACAGTGACTGGAAGTTGCTGACAGCACAGAGTGAAGTATCGTATTATGGGCTTTCTTCCGGGACATACACATTCTGTGTACGTATTCCGGGCAATGAACAATCAATGGCCATTTATAAGGTGACTGTGCAGCCGATGATTCCTTGGTGGGGATGGGTGATTCTCGCTATATCGATTATTCTGATCGTTGTTCTGGTGAGATATTATGTGCGGAAATCTGCTCCATTGGTCACGGAAGTACACGAGATCTCATCCGAAGAAGAAGAGGAAGAAGAAAAGACGGCGGAACCACATCCTGCAGAAGAAAAATATAAGGCCAACCGTATGAGCGAAGCCGAATGTAAAGAACTTCATGACAGGCTTGTTGCTTATGTGGAGAAAGAAAAACCTTATATTAATCCCGACTTGAAAATGGGAGAACTTGCCGCCGCATTGCATACTTCTTCCCATTCCTTGTCCTATCTGCTCAATCAATATCTTAATCAGTCATACTATGACTTTATAAATGAGTATCGGGTTGCCCAGTTCAAGAAAATGGTAGAGGATAGTGATTACTCCCGTTATACATTGACAGCATTGGCCGAACTATGCGGCTTCAGTTCACGTGCTTCTTTCTTCCGTTCATTCAAGAAAAGTACCGGAGTTACTCCGAACGAGTATATTCGCAGTATCGGAGGAACGGCTAAAGATGAATAGTAAATGTGCTCCCTTCATTAAGATATTATGCAGGTAAGATTAATGTATTCGGTCAGTAACAAGAGATCGTTTCACGTATGTGATTCCATCGGTTCATGTACGTGATTCATCGGGCTTACGTACATGAGCTGAACGGTTCACGTACGTGAAATGAATACATGAAAGCACCTGAATATATTAGTCAAGCCTTGTTTGTATGTTAAGCTTCCCAGCCTTTGTCTTAATACATGCAGCTTACATAGAACAATATTGGGCGTAAACAACGTACATTCATGGCAAAAATGGTGTTTTTAACATTGGTAGACGTTACCCTTGAATAGTCTGTCTAACACCTGATAATCAATTGAATAAATAGATCGCTTGTCAAAAACAGGTGATAATAGAAATCAAGAACTATTCTATTATCACCTTATTATCACCATCTATTATCACCCTTACTGCTTTAATTATAAGACACTTGTCCTGCCAAGGTGATAAGTGACAATAACCAAAGGCTTTTTATTTCCCAGGTTACTTTGCTCAAATTGATGAGATGTGAACCATCGGTCTGCTTATTATGCCCAAACGGAGTCTCATTTTATAAAGTGAGACTCCGTTTAAAAAGTGTGTAAGTGATTGTAATTCATTTGCTTAAATAAAATAAAGTCTACCTAGATGCGTTGAGATTCATCTCCCTTGTTTTTTGAAATCATTCTCCGGAATTGCCTTTATATTTGCATCGTGTTCAAAACCGAAAAAGATAGTATTATGGAGACAACAGCTTACACTTCCGACAACATTATCACCCGTTCTTACGAGGAATATCATCAGGTAATCTTAAACTATATTACCTATCGGATTGCTCACCGTTATGAAGCGGAGGATTTAACTCAAGATGTATTTGTGCGTCTGATGGATTACAAACAGATGCTCCGTCCGGATACAGTAAAATACTTCCTTTTTACGATCGCACGCAATTTAGTGACCGACTATATCCGTCGTTATTATAAAAAGCAGGAGATAGATAGTTACCTCTATGATTTTACTGTCACTTCTTCCAATGATACTGAAGAGAAAATCATTGCTGATGATTTGATGGCGATGGAACGGACACGGTTGGCAGCCATGCCCGAACAGCGACGGCTGATCTATACGTTAAATCGTTTTGAGGATAAATCTTCTCCGGAGATAGCCTCCGAATTAGAATTGAGTTGCCGTACAGTGGAAAACCATCTTTTTCTCGGACGCCGTGATATGCGTGACTTCTTCCGAAACTGTATATAAAATTATTCATATAATAAACAACCTTTGGTGCTTATGGAAAAGGAATCAATACTGAGTGAGAGGTATCTTTATGCCTCAACAAATTTTAGAGAACAAGAATTTAATACTATTTTTAAACCTCAAATTTAATGTTATGAAACGAAGAGGATTAATTTTTAATTCGCAACCTAATAAGGCGGTCATAGTTGCTTTAGGACTGATGTTGATGCTGTGTCCGGCTTCCCGGACATGGGCTTATGCAAATGTTAATGATAGCAGGACTATAGCACAGTCTCAAAAACAAGTCAAAGGTCAGGTTGTAGATGCGACGGGAGAACCTGTTATTGGTGCAAGTATACTCGAGAAGGGAACTACGAATGGGGTAATTTCTGATATTGATGGGAATTTCTCTTTAAATGTAAGTTCTCCGAATGCTGTGATTGTTATTTCGTATATTGGTTTTAAATCAATGGAACTTCCGGCTTCCGATCCTAAATTGCGGAAGATTATAATGAAAGAAGACACTGAAGTACTGGACGAAGTGGTGGTTGTAGGATATGGTACTCAGAAAAAGGAATCTTTAACAGGTGCTGTAACCGTTGTAGGAGCCAAACAACTGGAAAATAAAGGTACGATGTCAAGCCCGTTGCAGGCAATGCAGGGCACTGTGCCCGGAGTACTTATCACTCGTAATTCCGGAGCTCCTGGAGATGAGAGTTGGGGTATGAAACTTCGTGGAGCGTCTTCATCCAACTCTACTGATCCACTCATTATTGTAGATGGTGTGGAATATAGTGACGGTATCAACGGTATGCGTAATTTGAATCCGGATGACATTGAATCTATCAACTTCCTGAAAGATGCTTCGGCTGCTATATATGGATCGAAAGCAGCGGGAGGTGTTGTATTGATTACAACGAAGAAGGCAAAAGCGGGTAAAACTGTTGTCCAGTATAATGGTTCTTTTACTGGAAAAGTGGTAGGGCTTCAACCGGAATTGATGTCGTTGGATCAATGGGCGGATGCAGTGATTACTGCTCAGACTAATGATGGCTATTCTGATTCAAACTGGATTCGCTATGCCAGACTAGCCAAATTGTATAAGAACCAGTACATTGATTTGAGTCATAGTGCACACCCGATTCCCGAAGGATTCAAGGATGTGGAAGACTTTGTCTTTATGGATAATGACTGGCAGGATATTTTATGGGGAAATTCATGGTCTACACAACATGACCTCAGTGTCTCGGGAGGTACAGAGAAAAACTTGTTTCGTTTGTCACTGGGATATATGTATGACAACAGTACCTTGAAATGGGGAAATAATAACAATCAACGTTACAATATGCGTTTGAACAACCAATTTAAGCTATCGGATGCTGTGATGTTGACATCTAGTATCGGTTATAACCGTCAGGATCAAGTATCTCCCAGTATGATAGGGAAAGTTCTTTCCCAGTCTTCCCCACAACCGGGTTTGCCTGCTTCTACTATCGACGGACGTCCCTATGGATGGGGAACGTGGCGTGCATTGAACTGGTGGGCTGAGGAAGGTGGAGACAATAAACTGAAGGTTTCGGCTATCAATATCAGCGAATCGTTGAACTGGAAGATATATTCGGATCTGGATGCCGTTGTCAATGTGGGCTATAACACTTCAACCGCTACACGTGAGAAAGTAGAGAAATCTATTGATTGGTATAATTATGCAGGCACTAAATTGTTGGCGACAGAACCTACTCAGGAAAAGAGTAAATACTCTGATTCTTTTTCAAGAACAGACTACTATATGGTTTCCGGTTACCTGAATTGGCACAAAACATTGGCGGAAGTACATAATCTGAGTGCAATGGCTGGTACACAGTATAATTACACACAGTATAAATATACTTTTGTATCTGTAAAAGATATCAATCCGTCTTTAGAGATACCAAATGGTGCCGGAGAAGTTCTGATAAAAGATGGAGACAGTAAGCCTGCAAAATGGCATGAGGCAATGATGTCCTATTTCGGACGTTTGAACTATGATTATAAACAACGTTATTTGGTGGAAGGCAATCTGCGATATGACGGTTCTTCAAAGTTCCGTCCCGAAAATCGCTGGCAATTCTTTTGGGGAGTATCTGGAGGATGGCGTTTGAGTGAGGAAAGCTTTATGCAGCCGTTATCTTCTTTGGTCAGTAACTTAAAGCTGAGACTGTCTTATGGTGTATTGGGCAATCAAAGTGGCGTAGATCGTTACGATGGTACTCAGTTGTATAATTTTTCTTCGTCTAGCGGAGCATATATTGGCTCTGGAAAAGTTTCGACTATTGATACGAATGGGAAGATTGTAACTACAGACCGTACTTGGGAACGTATTCATAGTTATAACTTGGGGCTGGACTTCGGATTCTTCAATAACCGACTGACTGGTACTGTAGAGTTATTTATGAAGAAAAATAATAATATGTTGATTGATGCCCAGTATCCGGGTGTGTTGGGAGATAATGCCCCAACGATGAATCTTGGAAAGTTTGAGGCTAAAGGATGGGAAGGAAACATGACGTGGTCGGACAAAATAGGACCTGTACAATATCATATTGGAGGGACTATAACTTATACTACTAATAAATTGATTGATTTGGGAGCAACTTCCGTTCTGAAATCAGGTTTTGTTGGTAAGCAGCAAGGTTACCCGTTGAACTCATATTTTGGATTACGCTATGTCGGTAAAATTCAGACCCAAGAAGAACTGGAAAAATACAAATATTACTATTTGGATGGCAATGGAATTGGAATGCAGGATAATCTTCGTCTGGGAGACCACATGTTCGAAGATGTGAACGGTGATGGCAAACTGGATCAGAATGATTATGTATATTTAGGGACGGATGATCCGAAACTTTCTTATTCAATCAACATCGGATTGGAATGGAAGGGCTTTGATCTCTCTGCTATTTTTCAGGGAGTGGGGCGCAGAACAGTTTTCCGTGGTGGTGAAGGAAATGAAACATGGCGGGTACCGATGAGTGCTATTTACTTGAATACTACAACCCAGTCCATCGGTAATACATGGAACCCGGAGAACAGAAATGCCTATTATCCCTCTTATACAAGCATTGGTTCTATAAATAATTATAATTATCAGTGTTCTTCTTGGTCTGTAGAGAATGGAGCCTATCTCCGTTTAAAGAATCTGACTTTGGGATATACGTTACCTGCTTCATGGTTGGCCAAAACAAATGCGATCAGTAAACTACGGATATACTTTACAGGAGCTGATTTATGGGAACATAGTAAGTTAAGAGACGGCTGGGATCCGGAAGCTTCACGTAAAACTAAAGATTTAGGACGTTATCCTTTTAACAGAACTTTCACGGTAGGTGTTAATGCAACTTTTTAAATAGAATAGTATGAAACGATCAAAAATAACAATTCTCCTTGCCATAGTGTTAGGAATGACATTCCACTCTTGTTTGGATCTGGAACCTCAGGATCAGTTGGGTGGTAAGAATATGTGGACTTCTGTCAATGATTATAAGCAGTTTGCCAATACCTTTTATAGTTGGACGCGTGATTTTTCTTCTGTCGTATATGATGGAACACATAGTGACAAACGTTCGGATTTGATTACTTATCAGAGCTACAATGAATTTAGCCGAGGAATAAATTCAATTCCGTCTTCGGACGCCAACTATACGGATAACTACAAGCATATCCGGCGCACGAACTTATTGTTGCAGAATGCTGAAGCTTATGCTAAGCCGGAAGATATAAAGCAATATATAGGAGAGGCTTATTTTTTCCGTGCTTATAGTTATTTTGACTTACTTCAATTGTATGGAGACGTTATCATCACCAAGAAGCCGTTGGACATTACAGACCCTGAGATGAAAGTAAAACGGAATGACCGCAGCGAAGTAGTCGATCTTATTATCGATGATCTTAATCATGCCGTTGAAAATTTACCGGCTTTTAAAGAACTTACGACCGAAGAGGAAGGACGAATTTCTAAAGAAGGTGCACAGGCTTTCCTTTCAAGAGTGGCTCTTTATGAAGGAACATGGCAGAAGTCGCGTAATGGTAATCAGAATACGCAACGTTCCGCTAATCTGTTGGACATAGCTGCCAAAGCAGCACGGACTGTGATTGATGCTAAATATGGATACACATTCCGATTGTTTGGAACAGACAGTGAGACAAAAATACTGGGTGACAGTGCGCAGAAGTATATGTTCATTTTGGAAAATGAGAAGTCAAATCCGGCAGGTATTAAAAAGTCTTCTAATCATGAGTATATTTTTGCTCGTCGTCATGATCAGGTATTGGCCTCAATCGGTAAGAATATAACGCAAGAATGTCTGGCAAATGTGCAATGGGTCACTCGTAAGTTTGCCAATCTTTATTTGTGTGATGATGGATTGCCTATTGAGAAATCGGGGCGCTTCCAGAAGTATGATAAAAAGGTCTCTGAATTTTTGAATCGCGATAATCGTATGCGTTATACGTTGCTGAAACCGGGTACCCGCTATTGGGGGAATAAATTCGGCCGAACTTCGTGGCAGTGGGATGAGACGGATCTTAAAACATCCAAAGTTTATGATCCAGCTTCCGGTACATGTTATGGCAACCAAAAATGGAGTGCTGAACGTGTGGTACCCGATACGCAAGAGGGATATGATTTCCCGCTTATCCGTTATGCGGAAGTCTTGTTGAATTATGCAGAAGCCATATATGAGAGAGATGATAAAATTGAAAATGAAGACTTGAATATTTCCTTGAATCTGGTTCGTCAACGTGTAAATACCAATATGCCGGCATTGACTAACGAGCTTACACAGGCACATGGGTTGGATATGAGAACGGAAATACGGAGGGAACGTACTGTCGAACTCTTTAATGAAGGATTTCGCATTGATGATTTGAAACGTTGGAAAACAGCAGAGAACGAGATGCCGCAGACTATGTTGGGAATTAAATGGAAGGGGACTGAATATGAGTCCTGGAATACAACCTTTAGTTTGAATGATGAAGGATGTGTTGTTGTAGAGACTGGGCGTCAGTGGGCGGATAAGAATTACTTGTACCCATTGCCTTCTGATCAGTTACAGTTAAATCCGACTTTGGGACAAAATCCGGGTTGGGGAGAATAATGGAATATGAATAATAAAAAAGAAAAAATATGAAACATATAGCTTTCTTATCAGTAAAATGGATGTCAGTAGGTCTTGGGATGCTAAGCTTATTACTGTCAGTAGCTTCATGTGGCGATAAGGAATATGGTGATGCTATGAATGAGGCGCAACTAATGAATGATATAGAGGTAAATGTAGGTTCATCACTACCTTTAGCTGTAGGAATGGATTTTGTTTTAGATTATAAGCCGGTTCCGGAGAATGTGACGAATCCGGAGATTACTTTAACATCATCGGACGAAAATGTGGTGTCTGTTTCGCAGGACGGCAGGGTTACGGCTAAGATGATCGGAAAAGCATATATTAATTTGTCTCAGAGTACCGCCTTTGAGACTCTCAAAACAATAGAAGTCCAAGTAATGCCGGTGGCTACAGCTATAGAGCTTGAAAACGTGGAACTGTTTGAAGGAACAAATAAGAAAGTGATTGTCAATGTGACTCCTTCAGACGGATATAATGTGTTTGATTGGAAAAGTGATAATGAAGAAGTTGCAACGGTAGCGGACGATGGTACGATAACGGGGAAAAAGCCTGGAACAGCTAATATTTCAGTTTCAAGTCAAGATGGTAGTCAATTGACTGCTACGGCTGTAGTAACAGTAAAAGAAGTGATTCCTATTGATAAAATCACATTAAGTGAACCGGGATATGATATGATGATAGGAGATAAGACTCTGATAAATTGTCTTTTGGAACCAATTGATGCATCGGTTGGATTATTAAGCTGGAGTACTACCAATGACAGAGTTGCCACAGTGGATGCTGATGGCTTGGTAACTGCTGTGGGTGCAGGTGAAGCCGAAATTATAGCTCAGGATCCATTGTCCGGACTATCAGCATCGATAGCTGTCAAAGTAGTTGGTGAAGGAGTAGTCTCATTGTCACTATCTTATGTTCGTAATCAGGATGAACTGAAAGCACTGGGATGGGGATTTGGACAAACGCCCGCTTCGGTCAATTTTGATGCTGAAGGTATGACTGTAAATATGTCTCTGCAATCGAACAGCAAATATAGGGCAGACTTAAAGATGGCTTCTAATGACCGTCCGGTTGTCTTGAATATAGGAACTTACCGCTATCTTGCCTTTAGAATGGATGTGCCGGGTAACGGAAGTCTTAAGTTGGATACGAACAAAGGTGATTATGGTAACAATCCGACCGGAGTTTTGGCTGAAGATTCGCAGGTTATATATTATGATTTGCAGGCTAAGCCCTATTTTCCAACGGATGCTCCATCGGATAAGTTGACGACTTTCCAGCTGAAGATAGCGGACGTTACTGTACAACCTTATTCTTATAAGGTATATTGGGTACGTACTTTCAAGACATTGGAAGATTTAAAAGTTTACGTAGAAAAAGAAAATAACAAATAAATCTGAAATATGAAAACGAAATATATAAGCTTATTCTTTAGCTTTGTGATAGCATTTGGTATGATGTCCTGCAGTAGTGAAATTCCCAATGGGGATACCAGTAAATTCAGTGATTTGAAAAGTCCTGAAGAAGATATGGTTAAGAAAGACTATTTGCCATTGAAGCATCCTTGTATGCTTCATACACAGGCCGATATTGATCGCGTAAAAAGTAATCTGACACGATCGCCCTGGAAAGATGCCTACGCTCAACTGGAAGCAAGCGATTATGCGCAAAGTTCTTATACAGAAAAAACGAGTGCTTTGCTTGATGGATATTTGAAACGAATGGATAAGAATAATTGGTCGGGTAAATATCCGGATTACTCTAATTACACATCGTGTATGTATGATGCTGCGGCTGCTTACCAACTGGCACTCCGCTATCAGTTGTCGGGAAATACCGTATTTGCAGATGCTGCTGTAAAACTGTTTAATGCATGGGCTACGAACTGCAAGGGTATATTGAGAATGGAAGGTTATACTAATAATATTCCAGACCCTAATTTATATTTGATACCTATTCAGGCACATCAGTGGGCAAATGCGGCGGAATTGCTCAGAGATTACAACGGATGGGATAGGAATGATTTTGAGAAGTTCAAGACTTGGATGAAAGATACGTTTTACAGTGTTTCCAATATGTTCCTTAAGAATCATAACGGCGGACAGGGCAATATGCATTACTGGCTAAACTGGGATCTGGCTCAGATGACATCTATTCTTTCCATTGGAATATTGTGTGATGATAATGTGCTGATTAATCAAGCTATCGTATATTTTAAGAATGAAGAAGGAAGATATAAAGAAGCTGGAAATATCAAAAATGCAGTTCCTTTTTTGCATCAGGATCCGGATTCTGATGAGATTTTGGGACAGTGTGAAGAGTCGGGACGTGACCAAGGGCATGCGACATTGTGTGTGTCATTGATGGGGGCATTCTGTCAGATGGCTTATAGTATCGGTGAGGACCTGTTTGCTTTTGATAATTATAGGGCAGTAGCAATGGCTGAGTATGTAGGCAAGTACAATCTGATCAAAGATGAAGCCTTCAATAAAGGAACATTAGTTGGTGATGATTTTGTATATGATTCCAATTCTTTCCCCTATACTTCCTATTCAAATCCGTCTTATACCAATACAACTATATCTACAGACCAGCGCGGAACGAAAAGACCGGCATGGGAACTGTTCTATGGATATTGCAAGGCAAAAGGTATATCTTCCATTTACAGCGGGAAGTGGGCAGAGCAAATGCGCCCCGACGGAGGTGGTGGAAACTATGGACCGAATAGCGGTGGATTTGATCAGTTAGGTTTCGGCACATTGATGTATTACCGGGAATGACGATACATTTTGGAATATTTTTGCGAGGGGATTAGGTATTTACCTGATCCCCTTCGTATATATAAGCAAATAGGTCAGTAATAAGATTGTTGAAAAGAGATAAAGGATTCAGTTTTTGAAAGATTGGTTTTAATATAAGGTAAAAAGAACCTGTTTTTAGGAATAACGATTAGTATGTTTGAATGAAATTATTAGTAAGGTAATATGCGTAAAAAGATTCTGTTTATAGCAGGAATGATGGCTTGCTGTACTTGGGCGGGTGCACAGGAAATATCCCAGACCTGGGTGGCTGATAAAGGCAATGGTACTTATCAGAACCCTGTGCTTTATGCCGACTATTCCGATCCGGACGTATGTGCGGCAGGAGATGATTTCTATATGACGGCTTCCAGTTTTAATTGCATACCGGGACTTCCTATACTTCATTCCCGTGATCTGGTAAACTGGTCGCTGGTGAATTATGCGTTGCCGGTACAGGAACCCAAAGAGTTTTTCGATAAAGCGCAGCATGGGAAAGGTGTATGGGCTCCTGCTATCCGCTTTCATAAGGGAGAGTTTTATATTTATTGGGGCGATCCGGATTATGGAATCTACATGATAAAGACCAGAGATCCGAAAGGATCATGGAGCAAACCCGTATTGGTGAAAGCTGGAAAAGGAATGATCGACCCGACGCCACTTTGGGACGAGGACGGGAAAGTATATCTGATACATGCTTATGCCGGCAGCCGCAGCGGAGTGAACAGCATTCTGGTTATTTGCGAACTGAATGCGGAAGGAACGGAAGTGATCTCCGATCCGGTAATGGTGTTCGATGGAAATGACGGGAAGAACCATACGGTAGAAGGACCGAAGCTCTATAAACGAAATGGTTACTATTATATTTTTGCTCCGGCAGGCGGAGTAGCTACCGGTTGGCAGCTAGTGCTTCGTTCAAAGAATATCTATGGTCCCTATGAATCAAAGATCGTGATGGCGCAGGGGAAGACCACCATCAACGGTCCGCATCAGGGGGGCTGGGTAGATACAAATACAGGAGAATCGTGGTTCGTCCACTTTCAGGATCAAGGGGCTTACGGACGTGTTATTCATCTCAATCCGATGAAATGGGTGAATGAATGGCCTGTGATCGGAGTAGATAAAGACAAAGACGGTTGCGGAGAACCTGTCACCACCTATAAAAAGCCGAATGTCGGAAAGATGTATCCGGTAACTACTCCTCCGGAAAGTGACGAGTTCGATACACGGCACTTGGGATTACAGTGGCAGTGGCATGCCAACAAACAGGATACCTACGGATTTACGACCGATCTGGGATATATCCGACTCTATGCAGGCAGCCTTTCCAAAGAGTTCGTGAACTTTTGGGAAGTGCCTAATCTGTTGCTGCAAAAGTTTCCCGCTGAAGAGTTTACGGCTACTACCAAGCTGACGTTTACCGCCAAGCAGGATGGAGAGCAAGCCGGAATGATAGTAATGGGATGGGATTATAGTTATTTGTCTGTCCGTAAAGCCGGCGACAAGTTTATCCTGCAACAAGTCGTATGCAAAGATGCGGAACAACAGCACCCCGAACAAGTGAAGGAACTGGCGAGTTTTCCGGTGGAATATCTGAAAATGCCGGGAGTGGCTGATAATGAGTGGAAGACCGTTTACTTACGGGTAAAGGTTGCCAAGGGAGCCGTTTGCACCTTTGCCTATAGTCTCGATGGAAAGAAGTATACAGCAGCGGGAGAACCTTTTACTGCCCGGCAGGGAAAGTGGATAGGAGCGAAAGTCGGTTTATTCTGCGTCACTCCTAATGACGGAAATCGCGGATGGGCGGATGTAGACTGGTTCCGGGTAACTAAATGATAAGAAAGAATAAGTGAGAATAAAAAATAAGAAACTAACACGAAGATATAGAACGAAAAAATGAAGAAGATTGTAGCAGGGTTGGTTGTAGTACTAGGCTTTTGTGCATGTGCCCATCGGACTTCCGGTACGTTGGATGTGAATAAAGCTCTGGATTATTGCGCGGAACAGACCCAACGTTCACTGGTAGAACTGAAAGGAGACTCGGGTATAGACTATACAATGATGCCACGTAATGTCATGGCAGACGAACATCATTGGAACTGTCGGAAAGCAACGAAGGAAGAATGGTGTGCCGGTTTCTGGCCGGGAGTGTTGTGGTATGATTATGAGTATACACAAGACAAGCATATACTGGAAGAAGCCGAAAAGTTTACGGCATCCTTAGAGTTCCTTTCCCGCATTCCGGCTTATGATCATGATCTGGGCTTTTTGGTTTTTTGCAGCTACGGCAACGGATATCGCCTGACCAAGAATCCCGCTTACAAACAAGTGATTCTGGACACAGCCGATTCATTGGCTACTTTGTTTAATCCGGTAGTCGGCACGATGCTGTCCTGGCCGCGGGAAGTAGAACCCCGCAACTGGCCCCACAATACCATCATGGACAATATGATCAATCTTGAGATGCTTTTCTGGGCAGCAAAGAACGGGGGGAATCCTTACTTATACGACATCGCTGTATCTCATGCCGACAAGACTATGAAGTGTCAGTTCCGTCCGGACTATACCTCATATCATGTAGCAGTATATGATACTATTACAGGTAACCTGATTAAAGGAGTGACTCATCAAGGATATGCGGACAGCACAATGTGGGCACGTGGACAAGCATGGGCTATTTATGGCTACACCGTAGTCTATCGTGAAACGAAAGATCCCAAATACCTTGACTTTGTGCAGAAAGTAGCTGATGTCTATCTGGAACGCTTGCCCGAAGACAAAGTACCTTATTGGGATTTCAGTGCTCCAGGCATACCCGATGTTCCGCGTGATGCTTCGGCGGCTGCCGTAGTTGCTTCCGCACTGCTCGAACTGTCTGCCTATCTCCCCAATGGGAAGGGCAAACACTACAAGGATGCCGCTATCGAAATGCTGACAAGCCTGAGTTCCGACAATTATCAGAGCGGTAAAAGTAATCCGGCTTTCCTGCTTCATAGCACAGGCCATTGGCCGGCTCATTCGGAGATAGACGCTTCTATTATCTATGCAGACTATTATTATATAGAGGCATTGCTTCGTCTGAAACGCCTGCAGGAGGGAGAAGGAGTATTGGGATAGAAATAAAAAGGGGGATGTGTCAGACTTCCCTTTTAACGAAATCATCCTCGCCACAGATAGCTGTAGCGAGGATGATTTTACTGGTTAGGATTTAGGTTGTTATTTCTTTACCTTGATGATGTCATAATTCAGATCGCTGACAGCTTCCTGCAGGCTATCGTTTACCAAACGCAGGGTAGTGTCATTTACAATCACAAAATACATTGGAGCCTCACCATCATTCGGAGTTAACTTAACAGCTTTGGTAGGTTTTTTGTTCACTACTTTTTGGATAGTCTGTTGTTTTCCTTTAGAAGAGAAGGTTTTATTCTTACCCTGACCTTCTGCATCGAGGTAAGTCATATCCAGTGTATACGTGGTATCTACACCGTCAGTTGCAGCGTTCAGGGTCAATACGTAGTCGATACCCGGACCGTCGGCAGCAGGGAGTGTACCTTCATAAACTTCGGTCACTTCTGTGATCGGAGCCATTTCTATAGAAAGACTGTCTGCTTCTGCCTCTGCGGCTTTGTTGGCTTTTGACTGGCAAGATGCCAAAGCAGCTACGACTGCTGCTAACATAATTACTTTTTTCATCGTTAAGTGCTTTAAGTTAATATAAATATAGTGAGCTTACTGCTCGGGTTATTTTTTCTTTATTCTTCTTCGTCCCGTTTGATGACCAGCAGTTTGTCTACCCGTCCGCGGTCCATATCTACTACTTCGAATTGCAGGTTCTTGTAGGTGAAGATATCTCCGGCTTTCGGGATACCGCCCAGCAGGAACATTGCCAATCCTCCGAGGGTCGTGAAGTCTTCGTCCTCCAGGTCTTCATAAGATAGGATTCCCATCTCTTCCATAAAGTCCTTGATGTTCATCGAAGCCTCCACCAGCATCGAACCATCCTGTCTTCTGACGATATCTTCCTCTTCCGTATCGTCCTCTTCAAGGATGTCTCCGAAGATGCTTTCGGTAAGGTCGTGCAGGGTAATGATACCTTCTGTACTACCATACTCGTTAACAACAACTCCGAACTTGTTTTTGTTCTTCTTGAACAGCTCTAAAATTTTATTTGCATATAAACTTTCGGGGATAAACAGAGCCGGACGGGCTATTTCGCGCAGATTGAACTCTTTTTTATTGCCTACCATCAGAATAATATCCTTTACGGATACCACACCGATAATCTCGTCTTTCCGCTCGTCCACCAACAGATATTTGCTGTAGTGCTCTTCTTCGATTGTCTTCATCACCTTGTCTTTCGTATCGTCGGGATGGAAGATGACAAGGTCTCTGCGGTGCGTCATCAGTTCATTGGCACGTTTGTCCGAGAAGCGGAACACATCACGCAGCATTTCCGTCTCTTCCTTGTCGATCACTCCCTGTTCGGAGCTTTGGTGGAGAATCATTTTGATCTCTTCCTGTGTCATCGGGCGTTCTTCGTTCTTTACGCCGATGATTCTGTTCAGCAGGCGGGTGGAGATACTGAGAAACCAGACGAACGGATAGGATACTTTCGTCAATAAAATCATAATCGGGCTGAACAAGGTTGCGTACCGTTCCGGATTGCTGAGGGCAATGGACTTGGGAACCAGCTCTCCGATGATAAGAGAGAGATAGGTGATGATTACCACAGTGGTGATCATGGCCAGATTACGTGCATAGGCTTCCGCTCCCGGTATGAGGGAGAAGAGCGGAACAAGGTCGTCTGCGATAGCGACACCACCATAGGCACCGGATACGATACCGATCAGGGTAATACCGATTTGAATGGTGGACAAGAACTTTTCGGGTTCTTCCAGTTGTTTCAGTACTCCACGTGCAGATTTGTTGCCTTTTCCGGCGAGAGTTTCGAGACGTGCTTTGCTGGATGATACCAGCGCAATTTCGTACATGGCAAAGATGCCATTCAGTACAAGTAAGAGAAGTATGATAAGAAATTCCATAAATGGATTTAAATGATTATTGCCGTGAAATTAAATGAAATCACGACATCATGCAAATATGTGCTGTATATTAATGATTTTTTAATAAACAATTGGTGCGGAATGGTGATGTATTCTTTGAAATGAGGGGGCTTAAGAACAAAAGAACATATTCCGAGGTTGCAAAGTAAATGCTCTCGGAATATGTTCTTTTGTAATTTCTGATCTTGAGTCTTTTTTATTGTTTGTATTTATCAGCCAGTTCTTTAGCACGGGCTACACGTTTGGCAGTGTCGGGGTGTGAAGAAAACATTCTCTGCATGTAGGAAGATGCGGGAGCCCCATTGGACAATTCGAGAAGCTTATTCAGTGATTTGTACATACCATAAGGGTCGATGTTGTTTTTTACGCAGAACTCTACGCCGTAGGCATCTGCTTCGTACTCTTGTTTCTGTGAGTATTGTGCGCCGGCAAGTGCTTCTGCCATTGCTCCCAGTTCAGAGTCAGTCAGTTTGGCGACCTGGCTGCTGGCTGCTCCTGCCGCATTCTTTACAGCCGAACGGAAATATGCATTCTTCATTGCGTCTTTAGAGTCGGTATGGATGACATGACCGATCTCATGACCGATTACTGCCATTACTTCTTCGTCAGTCATGACGTCCATCAGTCCGGCACAGATACGCACGCTGCCGTCACCACAGGCGAAAGCGTTAACGTCCACTACTTCATATACGCCAAAGTTAACTTTCATACCATCTACTTCTTTGATGTTTCCGGTCAGTCTTTCCAGGCGTTTTCCGTATTCGCTGTCCGGTTTGGTCAGTGGGTTATGCTTGTCCATCCATTCCATATACTCCTTGCTCATAGCAGCAATGTCGGCGTCAGATAGAGAGATTGCTTGTGCGGCATCTTTTCCTGCTTGAATAGCTTTGCCTAAATTGAATTTCTTGAATTGTGCTGAAGCGTTAAAACAACTCATGCCCAAAAATAACAGGGCTACTAATGCAATTTGTTTTTTCATCATAGTGAATTTTTAGTTTGTTATTATATAATATAGTGTTAGTATTCAAACGTGATTCCCAAAGTCGGCAGCAGTGTACCGCTTTCTTGCTTGAGCGACTTCATGACATACCGTTGTTCGGCTATCGGTGCGTCCGGATTCTTGATTACTCCGGTGCTCATTAATACATCTGCCTGTTTCAGCTTGCTGCCCGCGATATTCTGCAGATCGATGTAGAAACCCAGCATACAGCGCTTCAGATAGAATGTTTTGTCTATGCGGATATCTACCTGAGTGAAGGCCGGGAGTCGTTCTTCATTGTATCGGGTATAGTCGTAATACGGTTTTCCCTGTGCATTCCAGGCTGTTACCAGAGATGACTTGTCGGCATCATAAGGAGTATAGGGGGCACCGCCTATACAGCTGACTTTCATTCCGACGCTCCAGTGCCGGGGGAGATTGTAAGTTCCCCGCAAGTTGAAAATAAAGCGGTTGTCCCATGCGGAAGCGATGTACTCGCTTTCCTTATCAGTACGATATTCGCTTTTAAAGAGCGTGAAAGATGAGGCGAGATTCAGTTTCTTGGCGACCAGCCATTTAAGGAGAAGCTCTGCTCCGTAAGACCGTCCCTGTGCGGTGGAAGTAAGCAGCTCATTGCCAATCACTCCGTAATCGTTTCCTTTGCAGGTCAACGGAATGCCGTCGGCTACGGAAAGAGGAATTTTGTCATAATCTTTATAGAATCCTTCGACGGATACTTCGAAGGTATCGCCCTTTCTCCAGTTCAGTCCTACGCTACCCTGGCTGACTTGCATATAGCGGAGCGCATACTTGTTGGCATAGAGTCCGTTATTGTTTTTAAAGCCGAGAGCGGTGTAGGGAGGCAGTTGATAATAGAGTCCTGCGTTTCCGCTCAGCGACCAGTGCTCCGTCAGTTGATAGGAGAGTGACAGGCGGGGAGAGAGCTGGTCGGACAGGTCTTTCATGGCTGCCGAGTAGTTGTTGGCATCGGCACGCAGTCCCAGAGAAGCCGTAAAACGCTCGTCTATGGAGGTGTAATTGACTGTTCCGAAAAGTCCCCAACGCATGATGCCCAGATAGGTATGGTAGTCGAACGTCTGCGCACGGTCGGTGTATACCTTCTGAAAGGTGGTGTTGCTATACTGGCTATAGTCCAGACTGGTTCCGACTGTGACTTTCCAGTTGCGGAAAGACGAACTGTTCTCAAGACGGAGCTGAGTATTTTGTTCCGTAGAACGGAGGCGGAGCATCAGATGCTCCGGATCGCTTTCGTCGTTCTGCTGATATTTGGTGTTCCGGTTGTTCAGATAACTGTGACTGGCAACGACTGACTGCACGTGTGCCCCCGCATAGTGCCGGTATACGGCACCTAGAGTGAACGTCTCCTGCTGAATCTTAGGCAGGTAACTGAGGATGTATTCGTTGTCTTCATCGTCGGCTTTGGTGTTTAGCTTCATCTTATCAATACCGCCCAGCCCTAGTACAGTCAATTCATTCCGGGCGTCAAACCTTGTTTTCAGCTTGAATTGCGCATCCGTAAAAGTCGGCAGAAAGGGCAGCCCGAGCATATCAAACAAGAATTGCAGGTAGGACTGACGGACGGAAACCAGATAGGAAGTCTTTTTGCCCAAATGTCCGTTGGAGGCAAGGGAGACTTCGGAAGCTCCGAGAGTAGCTTTCAGGGAATTGCGTTCCATGTCCCCGTCGCGCAATTTGAAGTCGAGCACGGAACTGAGCGCATTTCCTTTGTCTGTCGGGAAGGCTCCGGTATAGAAGTTCACTTCCCGTATCAGGTCGGCATTAAGGATACCTACCGGACCGCCCGATGCTCCCTGTGTGCTGAAATGGTTGATATTAGGGATCTCTACTCCGTCCAGGTAAAAGCGGTTTTCGGAAGGCGATCCGCCGCGTACGATCAGGTCGTTACGGTATCCTATCGGTGAGAAGGCAACTCCCGGATAAGACTGTACGATGCATGAGATGTCCCGGTTGGCTCCCGGACTTTTTTCTATTTCCTGCAGTCCGATGATGCGCAGGCTGACCGGACTTTCAATGTCCCGGCGGAAAGGGGAGGCGGTGACGGTCACTCCTTCCAGTTCCGTCTGATTCTCTTCCATCTCTATTTGTATATGTAGGTCTCTGGTCGAAAGTATGTATTCGGGGGTAGTGACAGTTTTGTATCCGATAGCGGACGCTTGCAGGCGATAGATGCCGGGCGGTACTTGCCCGATCGAGAACTTACCTTCGGCATTCGTCACTCCGCCTTTATTGAGTCCGACAATCATTACATTGATAAATTCCAATGGCTGACGGCTGGATTTATCAATGACTGTTCCCTTCACTTGGTGGACAGGCTGTGCCAGAAGGAAGGATATGGTTATGTTGCAAAACAGCAGAAGCGACAGTAGTCTTTTCATGTTATTTGTAGTTTAGCGACTGCAAAGTTAATGGAAAATAGTTTCACATTTCAATTTTATGTTCTATTTTTGTGGGAATAATAAAATCTGGTTAAGTATGAAAACCGTAAAATTGATTACCTGTAATGACGCGATGAAGGCGCATATCCTTCAAGGGGCGCTGGAGAATGAGGGCATTGAATCTATTCTGCATAATGAGAACTTTTCTACTTTGTATAAAAGTTGCGTGAGCAGTATTGCGGGAGTGGATATCCTGGTAGCGGATGAAGATTATGAGAAAGCCGTTCAGGTGCTGAGGCAGAACCAAAGCTGGCCCGAAGAACTGACGCTCTGTCCTTATTGCGGTTCGTCCGATATTAAATTCGTATTGAGAAAAGGACACAAACTGCGTGCTGTTGGCGCAGCTGTACTTTCCATGCTGGCAGCGGCGCCTCCGGGGGACAATCATTGGGAATATACTTGCCAGCAGTGTCATCAGACTTTTGAGACACCTGTTGCCGAATTTCAACCTTCGGGAGAAGACGAAGAATGATTGGATCTAAACATATTATAAACACAATGAAAAAGAAAAAACTTCTATTAATCGCTCTTTTGTTAGTTGGGGCAGCGTCTTCTTTTGCTGCCAAAGTAGATACGTTATTAGTGAAAAGTCCTTCCATGAACAAGGACATCAAGGTAGTAGTAGTCACTCCGGATGCGGCATTGGGAAAGAAAGCTACGGCGTGTCCTACTGTTTATCTCTTGCATGGTTTTGGCGGACATGCCAAGACGTGGATTGAGATTAAACCCAATCTGCCTCAGATCGCGGATGAGAAAGGAATCATATTTGTTTGCCCGGACGGAAGTACCAGCTGGTATTGGGACAGTCCGAAAGACCCGTCTTTCCGATATGAAACTTTTGTCTCATCGGAACTGGTGAAGTATATCGACGGACATTACAAGACAATCACCGACCGCAAGGGGCGTGCCATTACCGGTCTGAGTATGGGCGGACATGGTGGTCTGTGGACTGCTATCCGTCATAAAGATACCTTTGGCGCTTGTGGAAGTACAAGTGGAGGTGTAGACATTCGTCCGTTCCCGAAGAATTGGGACATGGCAAAACGCCTGGGGGATTATGAATCTAACAAGGAAATATGGGATACGCATACTGTAATCAATCAGATTGATAAGATTCAGAACGGGGATTTGGCAATTATCTTTGATTGTGGCGAGGCTGACTTCTTCATTCAGGTGAATAAGGATTTGCACAACCGCTTATTGGAAAAGAAGATCGATCATGATTTTATCACCCGTCCCGGAGGACATACCGGAGAATACTGGAATAACGCTATCGATTACCAGATTTTGTTCTTTGATAAATTCTTCAAGAAATAAAACCGGAAAAGCTTGACTTTTGCATCCGGATGTCGTATCTTTGGAGACATAATCATATAGTAGATTGAAATTAAACTACGATAGAAGGAGGAAGTGAAAACTTTCTCCTTTTTTTGTGTACTACTTGGTGAGGAACTGTTCAGATCGGTGCTGGGAGTGGTTCAGCTTGGTGCTTATTGAAATTTAGAAGGGATGTCGGGAAGAATTAGAAGGTATGTTAAGGCAAATTACATACTATGTTAAGTGTAATCAGATGCTTTGTTAGGTGAAAACGGAGGCTTTGTTTCGATAAACAGACTTTTATGTAGCGGAAAAGGTCAGTCGGAGTTAAGAATCTATAAATCTGCTCTTGACAAGAATCGGGTTATTCAATCGTAATTGAGATCGTGCGATTCAGATAAGATATACTTTTGCCATTACCATATTTAGTGCTGACCTTTAGACTGACAGGTTTCTTGTTTTTATCAAAGCTATAAGTATATTCGGTTCTTTCGGTGTATGTGTCACTGGTTTTCTCCGGATAAGAGGCGGTAGTAAGGTGTTGTGTCGGTTTGCCAAGCATGCCGGCAAACAAGGCTTCACGATGGAAGGAAAGGGGATAAGTATCCGCCACCAGCATACAGGGAAGACGATAATAATTGATATCTTCTCCCGCTTCATAATTAGTCTGAAGCTTTCCGTAACCGGTGGATGATTCATAGGGCAGTGAAGGAGAGATGGTGGAAATTAAATCGCCCTTGTCATACTGTAGAGAAAGAGTGTGCGCGACAACTGCATCGCTGCTTCCTTCCCGGGGCATAATCTTTTCATTCACTTGTGTCAGATAGCCGTCCGTATATAAAAAGGTATATTGTCTCTTCTGGTCGAGAGAAGCATATTCGCATTGCGTGGCGTATCCTTCTTCGTTTAGGGTGTATTTACGCTCAGTCCCTATTTCGTCTGTGAAAGTAACACTGCTTCTGTTGTTTCCGTATTGGATGGTAAGCGAATGGCTGATGATCTCTGTCAAGTCCGCTATCGAAACTTCTTGCGTGTAGGTATAACCGGTCAGCCAGGCATCTTCGTAGCGAAACTCTTCTTCTTTAGTAACGTCAGATACTCCGATTCCATCGGACTTGCAAAATTCGGAGAACAGCATCTTGCTTATTTCCGGGTCAGGAACTTCTGTGCCTACTTTTTCTTCATCATCCGAACAACCGAACATTACTATCGCACACAACAGAAGTGCTATCTTTTTCATACTTGTTTATTTAATCCGTAACCCTCCGGCAAATCTTCTGCTGGCAGGACTGCTGACACTTTTTTCTATCTTAATACTCTTGGTACTTCGAGTTTCTTCTTCTTTGTCTTCGTCTTTCGGCGGATAGGTTCCCTCCAATGTCTGGATGGCTATGCTTAGCATTCTTTCTTTAGGATTGCCGAAAGGGAGGAACTGGCTGTAATCAGTAGTCCCGTTAATAGACGTTTCGCTTATTTTGAATTTATCGCTGGGAACAAGCACGAATGCGTCTTCGCCTGCATCATGGTCGGAGTTGTAAACGGTGCATACCACCGGATTGACAGACCAGCGGTAGGTTTCATTGATGAATTGCTCTGTAGCTACTGTTTGTCCCTTGCTTGCGCTACCCATGACAATAATGTTAGGAGCCTGCTCCTCTTTGTATAGGCTGGTCAGTAGCATTTCTGCTGCTCCGGCTGTTGTTCCGCTGGTGATTGCTACCAAAGTGTTTTGATTCAGATTGACACCGGTCTTCAGCACCTCCTGATCGAAATTGATGGTCGCGTCTTTGTCCAAGTTCTTGTCGTTATATTCCAGATAAGCCATCGGAGTGCCCATTCTTGCATTTGGCACAAGGATGGTGGCAAGTAACTGAACACAGTCCAGCGATCCTCCTTCGTTATAGCGAAGGTCAAGGATAGTGGCTTGTACGTTGGCTTCCTGAAATATCGTTGAGACTTTACGTAATTCATTATTATACTTCTCCGGATCGTTATTGGTTCCGGCGGTGAAGCTGTTGTACATCAGATAGCCGACTTTAGCACCATTGTCTAAAGTCAGAATTTTGTATTTATGTACCGGTTGGTCTTCTATAGACTGGGCGGCTCCCAAATCCAGCGTGACACCGTTCGGCACTACTTTATACACCATAACCGGTTCTTCCGGTACTTCTTCCCCTTCTTCGGGCTCTTCCTCGACTTCTTTCCATACCCCCATCGAAAGTTCTCTTGCTATTGTACCTTGCAGTAGTTGCGTTTCATACTTCTTGCTGATATAGGAAGTGTCTACTTTCATAATCCAGTCACCGCGTTGGAGTCCGGCTTTTTCGGCGGGTGATTCGGGGATAACATAAGTAATCAAGGCATTGTATGCCGTATCGTTATCCTGACTCTTGACGAGCGAGTAGTCGAATCCATAGGTTGGCAACGGAGCTTCCAGGACAGAATCTACAAAAGAGTAGCTGTCTTTGTCCCATTTTGCTTTGGATAAGAAGGTGGCAGGGTCCTGAAACAGGTTTACTTCATCGTAGCCAGGCATATATTGATACCACAGATAATTCTGTTGCATGATATCATACATCCATGTATCCAGTTCAGTCAGGTGGGCATATTCCGGCCAGCGGTCCACACCACACGAAAAGAAGCTGCTGACAGATACGACGATCAGGGCAGGTATAAGTAGTATTTTGCGTAAATTCGTCATCTTAAAAAGCTTTTCAGTGTGCAAATGTAGGAAATACTTTGCTTATCTACCACATTTATGGTATAAAAATGCCTTCAATATGTGATAGGTTGTTAGCAAATCCCGCCTTATCTTTGCAACATCGAAAATGATCAATAGGTATTCATATAAATAGAGAGAGAATAATTAGAATCCAAAGAGAGTGATATAGAGTAAATGATTTTTGGATGGACCGTAACCTGACTTTGATAAAGATTTAATGAAACAGATTTGCTGATGTGCTAATTTGTCGGTGATTAATACATTGGCATCTTAGCACAACTTTTGTTGTTTAACGAATAATTATGATGATGAATATAGCTGCATTATTGTCCGGAGGTGTCGATAGCTCTGTTGTCGTTCACCTTCTTTGTGAGCAAGGATACAAACCGACTCTTTTCTATATCAAAATAGGTATGGACGGGGCGGAGTATATGGATTGTTCAGCCGAAGAAGATATTGAAATGTCCACTGCCATTGCCCGTAAGTATGGTTTGTCCTTGGAAGTCGTGGATTTGCATAAGGAGTATTGGGAGAATGTGGCCGCCTACGCGATTGATAAAATAAAGAAAGGACTGACACCGAATCCGGATGTGATGTGTAACAAACTCATAAAGTTTGGCTGTTTCGAACAGCAGGTCGGAAAGAATTTCGATTTTACGGCGACAGGGCATTACGCCACTACCATCCGGCAGGACGGCAAGACGTGGCTTGGAACAGCCAAAGACCCTGTTAAAGACCAGACGGATTTCCTGGCCCAGATAGACTACCTGCAAGTTTCCAAACTGATGTTTCCTATCGGCGGACTGATGAAGCAGGAAGTACGCGAAATCGCAAGCAGGGCAGGATTGCCCAGTGCCCGAAGAAAGGATAGTCAGGGAATTTGCTTTTTGGGAAAGATTAACTATAATGATTTCGTTCGTCGTTTCCTGGGAGAGCGGGAAGGGGCGATTATAGAACTGGAAACCGGAAAGAAAGTGGGCACGCATCGCGGCTACTGGTTCCATACGATCGGACAGCGGAAAGGACTTGGATTGAGTGGCGGTCCCTGGTTTGTGATCAAGAAGGATGTTGAGGAAAATATCATCTATGTCTCTCATGGATATGGAGTCGAAACGCAGTTTGGCAGTGAGTTTCGTATCAATGATTTCCACTTTATTACGGAGAATCCGTGGAAAGATGCCGGAAAGGAGATAGATATTACCTTCAAGATTCGTCACACTCCTGAATTTACGAAGGGAAAGCTGGTACAGGAAGAGGGCGGTCAGTTCCGTATCTTATCTTCTGAGAAGTTGCAGGGCATTGCTCCCGGTCAGTTCGGGGTGATTTATGATGAAGAAGCGGGGATATGTGTCGGAAGTGGTGAGATAACCCGATAGGCTGTTCCCTTTCAGAACTGAACCGGCTGTCAAATATAGTATTCCGCTAAATCCACAATCCCTGCACGCATCGCGTACTTGGTAGCTTCGTGCACATTGTTGACTCCCAGCTTCCGGAAGATATTCTTTCGGTGGCTGTTGATTGTATGAAAGCTGAGGTTCTTTTCTGCCGCTATTTCTTTTGTCGTCTTCCCCAGTGCAATTTCTTTGAGGATATTCTTTTCTGTCTGCGTCAGCAGATGATCATCCACCGTTGCAGGGGATGCGGCGGAAGAAGCCGTTCCCGAAAGCAGCAGATTGCTGACATGATTGCAGATATACCGTTGTTTGCGTGAAGCGCATTGCAGGGCGGACATGATTTCCTCTTTTGAGTTATCTTTCATCACTACTCCGAAAGCCATACTGCTGAATAATACCTGCCGGAGAAAATTGATACTTAACTCATCGGAGAACAGAATCCAGTCGGCCTCTTTAAACCGCTCCTGCAGGACGATCAGTTCGTCCGCTCCGGCAAAATCGAATAAGGTATAATCCAGAATAACCACTGCTTGCGGATACAGGCGCAGCTGCTGAATCAGTTCGGCCTTGTTGTCAGCTTCTAAAAGAACGGATACATCCTTTTGCCGGCTTAGCAGAAACATCATTCCTGCCTTGCTGATATCCTGATTATCTGCGATGATATATTCCCTCATAATGATCAATTAAAAAAACTCCGCTACAAATGTACGCATTTTGCGCGATTTGTAGCGGAGTTATTCTTATATTCTTCTGTTCGGATTACCAGGCACGTCCTTTGAAGATGTTTGACTGATCCAGTGGGACGATGTTACCGTTCAATGTCAGGTTGTTGTTATTGAAGTTCGGGCTGATAGATACCGAAGCATTGTTGTTACCGCTGCTCATATTAATAAATACCTGAGCTGAGATACCGATGCCCTGTACACTGAATGAACAGTTTACATTTCCTTTCTTATCGATATTCATCTTCATGTCCGAAGAGTTACCGTCTACAGTCACACCACCGATACCGTTAGGGCCGGGATAAGGAGTGTTGAACGCTGTCTGTACAGTGGCTCTGTTTCCGTTCATCAGGACGAAGTTAGTGTTGGAAGTCACGAAGGAACTCATACCGTTACGGAAGATCACCTGATTGGCTTCCAGAACAAACTGTTTGTTCTTCAAAGCCTGTACAGCCTGCTGGTAGGCTGCCATGTCCTGTACCTGTTCTTCTGCGCGAAGTTTTGCTCTTTCTGCGTCTCTTTCTGCTTTTCTGTCTGCGCGGCGGATGGCTGCGTTACTTTCCTGTGCATACATCATTGTGCTCGCACTTACTAAAACTAATGCTAATAATGCAATAAACTTTTTCATAACTTTTTTTTGTTTAGGTTTAATACGTTGTTCGTTTATTGCAAAAACAAAGTGTATGCCAGATTGTTCACGGGCGTTTTACAATTTTATATCCGATAGCTGCGACAGCGATACTCATTAAAGGACTGATAATGTTGAAAAAGCAATAGGGGAGGTACACCAGCGTAGGCACACTCAGGATGGTAGCCTGAGTCATTCCGCAGGTATTCCATGGGATCAGTACGGATGTAACGGTTACTGAATCCTCGGTGGTCCGGCTGAGCAGGCAGCTTTCGTAACCTTTTTTAGCATAAATGTCGCGAAACATATTACCGGTCAGGATGATGCTGATGTACTGGTCGGCAGTTGCCAGATTGAGGAAAAGCCCCGAACAGACGGTAGCCGATACGACGCTGACCGTTTTCTTCATGAAACGTACGAAGAGCGATGTGATGCTTCCCAGCATACCGCTGGCTGTCATTGCCCCGCCGAAACACATGGCACATAATATCAGCCAGATGGTATTCATCATTCCCGACATACCACGGGTGGCAATTAAATCTGTCAAAACAGCATTGTCGGTCTGCAGGCTTGTCTTGCCGTAGATGGTCATCATCAGTCCTTTAAATAGGGAGTCGAAGTTGGAAACGGCAGCCCCCGAAATTTCCCGCAACAAATCCGGTTGGAAGATCAGAGCGAAAATGCCCGCCAATAGAGTGGACAGAAACAGGGTAATGATGGAAGGCACTTTCCGTGCAATCAATATGCCTGTTGCTATCGGTATAATCAGCAGCCACGGGGTGATATGGAACTTTTCATTCAGGGCAGCTGCCACTTCCGCGATGTGCTGGGTATTGCTGGCGTCATGAGACAGACCTGCTACCGTAAATATAATCAGTGTGATGATCAGTGAGGGCACCGTAGTAATCATCATGTAGCGGATATGACGGAAGAGGGGCGTGTCCGTGACGGATGCCGCCAATATGGTCGTCTCGGACAAGGGAGAAACCTTATCGCCGAAATAGGCACCGGAGATGATAGCTCCCGCAATCCAGCCTTCTTCAAATCCCTGTGCCTTTCCGATGCCCATGAGGGCAATACCGATAGTGGCGATCGTTGTCCATGAACTTCCGGTCATAACGGAGATCAATACGCAAATAATACAGGTGGATGTCAGGAAGAAACTGGGATGGATAATCTGCATCCCGTAATAAATCAAAGTGGGCACTACTCCGCTAATCATCCAGATACCGCTTAATGCGCCGATAATCAGTAAGATGATGATGGCTGTTGTCACTCCTGCCACGTTGTTCGTGATTGCCAGTTCGTAGTCTTTCCAAGGGATTTTGTAGAAAGCCATGCCGATAAGGATACAAATGGCGGTGGTAGTAAGCAGCGATACCTGACTTCCGCCATTGAGGGCATCACTGCCAAATACACGAATGGTGGCGAATAGTAATATCACTAATACGACAATGGGCAATAGTGATACGAGGGGAGATGGAGCTTTCTTCATTCTAAATATAACGCTTTATTATTTAATCTGGTGGTTTAGGTTTCTTTATTATGTAACTGCCGGACCTTCAATGATGTCGGATGCTTTATTGATTTCAGGCATCGATTCCGGTAAATGTCTTTAGAGCATATCCTATCAGGAAGCTGATACCAGCCACGCTGAAACTGAGTACAGCCATTTCTGTAAACCGCTTTCGGAAGCTTTCACCACGGGCTACGGAATAATAGTAGTTGAAAAGGGCAATGATGATAAGTGCCATGGTCAGCATCACTCCCAAAGCTACGATTACATTGCTGATCAGTATAAACGGAGTAACCAGTGACACTACCGTGATCAGATAGGCGATTCCTGTATATACAGCTGCTTTTACCGGATGTTTCTTATCATCCCCTTCCGATTTGGTAGAAAGATATTCGGAAGATGCCATTGACAGTGCAGCGGCTATCCCTGTGATACTGCCGGTCAGTGCTATCAGTTTACTGTCACTCAAGGCAAGTGTGAAACCTGCCAGTGCACCTGTAAATTCAACCAGCGCATCATTAAGTCCCAGTACGACCGATCCCATATATTCCAGCCGTTCTTCATTGATTAGTGAAATCAACTTTTGCTCGTGCACTTCTTCTTCATGTGCCAGCCGTTGTAGGTCCGGTATATGGGCATATTTATCATAATTATTATGGGCATTTTCCTCACTGGACTCCATTAATTTGATGGCGAATGTGATACCTAGTATGCGTGCCAGAAAGTAGAAACGGGCGATACGCTTATAGTCCGGACCGATTTCTTTTCCTGTATATTTCTTGAGGATAGCGTAATGCGACTTTTCTTCTGCTGCTATCAGTCGGAGCGTTTTGCGGTTATTCTCGTCTTTTTCGATAGATGCGAGCCGTTCATATAAGATGCTTTCTGTTATCTCGTTTCGTTGAAAGCGGGTGAATTCGGCAATATCCTGTTGGGTTGGAATCATTTCTTTATTTTTTTGGTCGCGCAAAGATACAATAAAAAGACAGAATTCTTTTTGCCTTGCCGGACAGCACAATAAAATTTATTATAAGTTTATATTTTATTGGAATATAGATGCTTTCCTGTTACACCGGATTCGTCTTGCGCCTCAGCCACCAGTAACGGATGAAGAGTACGCCGGTCAGGATCAGTGCGATGGACAGTCCTGTGTAGAAGACAGATATAAAACTTTCGGGCAACAGGTGGAAGCTGCGGATGGTGATGCCCATACAGATCATAAAGATCATGACGATCCAGCTTTTGACATCGAAGAAGGAGAAAGGGCAGTTCTTCTGTTCCTTTTTCCGTTCGATCCTTTGAGTATGCTTGTAATAGAGTCTTTTGAAGATTAATACGAAGAACAGCAGAAAGACGATGGTTGCTTCTCCTATCTTGAACATCCAGCCTTCGGAGTTATTAAGCCATGTAACGATGCCTATTCGCAAGATATTGGCACCGGCGATAATCCAGACGGTGCCTGCTGTGATAAGTAAGATTTCTTTGTTAACTCCGTATTTCATGTTTCCCTTTTTTTGTATTAAACGGTTTACTGCTCCGTTTTGTTGACTCACTTCTTCGACAAAGTTGTAATTAGTAAAGAAATGCAGGTCAGTGTAGCTCCAATTCCAATAACACCATGCCATCCGTACAATTGCCAGAATGTACCCGCAAGGAAGGTTCCCAGGGAACCGCCGACGAAGTAGGTCGTCATGAAAATTGTATTGATGCGGTTGGAGGCTCGGGGTGACAGTTCGAAGATACTGGTCTGATTACTGAGCTGGATGCACTGCATACCTATGTCGATGATGATAATTCCCAGAATGATACCAAGGTAGGTGTTTTCTCCGACGAAGAAGAGTAGCCATGAAAAGAGGATCAGTCCGCAACCGATGAAGTTGAAGCGGCGGACACCCACTCTCTTTACGTATTTCCCCACAAAGGAGGCGGTTAATGCTCCCGCCACACCGCATAATCCCAGCAAACCGATGATGTCGCTGTTGGCATGAAAGGGGGCTTGCCCCATCTTGAAGGCAAGGCAGGACCACATGGCAAGAAGGGAACCGAAGTTTAACGCCGCACGAATGGAATAAATGCGCAGCTGCGGAAACTCTTTCACCAAAGCCAGCAGGGATTTCATCAGGTCGCCGTACTTGCCCCGGAAGTTGGTCTGAATATCGGGAAGGACTTTGAGCACGACAATCGCGCAGACGAACATCATGGCTGCGGCGATGTAATACATTTCGCGCCATCCGAACAGTTCGCCGACGAATCCGCTGACCACCCGTGAAGCAAGGATTCCGGTCAGCAAGCCCGATAGGACGATCCCGACATTCCTGCCTTTGTTTTCCGGACGGGAGAACTGGGCGGCTATGGGAATGAATATCTGCGGAATCATGGAGCAGGCTCCCGTGAAGAACGAAGCAAGGAGTATCAGATGGATATTATCTGCCAAAGCAATCGTCAGCAGGGAGAATATCAGGACAAAGAAATTGACAAGGATAATCTTTTTCCGCTGATACAAATCACCTAAGGGAGTGATAAACAAGAGTCCCGCTGCATAGCCTATCTGTGTGACCATGGCAATCAGGTTGGTACGGAATTCTGATATGCCAAGTTCATGGCGTATCATATTTAGCAGCGGTTGGATATAATAGATGTTGGCTACCGAGACTCCTGCCACAATGGCGAGCGTCCACAGGATGGATGCCGGCAGACCTCCGTTTTCTTTCAATGACTGTTTCATGCCGCAAAGATAATGAATATCACTCAACAAAGAAAGTGGTGGAGATGGTATTTCCTTCACCGTCTACTGCCGTCAGCGAATGTTTGCCGGCGGCGGGTTGCAGGGAGATTTTGTGAAAGTCCTGTGTCTGGGCTTGGTAGGTCTCGTCAAGATGCCAGAAAATGGTAGCATTAGGATTGCTGTGCGCCAGTTCTACAGTCAGGAAACCTTTGCTGCCATCCAGTTGCTTGGGCAGTTTGATGCGTGCGTTCATCGGAGGATAGATAAATTGCATCGGCTGGAAAGTATCTTCTCCGCATCCGGCTTTGAAAGGAGGCAGCGGTTTATACTCCGGATGATGTTGTTTGTAATACCATTCCCATACGGGTGGCAGTGTGAACCAGCTTTTCTGAAGCGTAGGCTCCGTGTTGGCGCAATTTTCATAAATACGCTGGCTTTCATCGGCTGATAAAGTGACGAGGTGGTGATAGGGGCATGCCTCTGTCCGCAGTCCTGCCGGTAAAACAAGAAGCGTGTCCGTTTCATCACAGAACCGTCCTTTCAGATGTCCCGATTTCCGGCAGACCTCTGCTTCGACAAAGATGCCCGTAGGGCGTGTAAACCACGAAGAGGCGGGAAGCAGATTAAAAATATCGAATAGTACGGGACCCGCTGTCTGTGCACCCACCAGTCCGGGCTTTCCTTCTCCGGTGGCATTTCCTACCCATACGCCGACTGCATAGCGGGGCGTAACACCCACCGCCCAAGCATCCCGGAATCCGTAGCTTGTTCCGGTTTTCCATGCAATGGTCTGCATGGAAGGAATGGATTTCCAGTCAATCTCTTCGGGACGGTTGACTTCTTTCAAGGCATCGAATGTCTGCCATACGGCGCCTGGCTGAAAAGGATCGGTTGATTCTGTGATTCGGCTTGTCGGGAGCAACAGGCTGCAAGACCTTTGCGGCAGTTGCAACAAACTGCGTCCCATCATTGCATATGCGTTTGTTACATCCCATAAAGTGGCTTCCGCTCCTCCCAGAATAAGTGATAAACCATAGTGGGAAGAAGAACGGTTGATGGTTTTTAGCCCGATCTGTTGCAGGAAGCTATGAAACTTCGGGACTCCGTATCTTTGCAGCATCGTGACTGCGGGAATATTTAATGAACGCGCGAGAGCTTCCGAAGCGGGAACAGCTCCTTCGAACTGCATACTGAAATTCTGTGGCGTAAATCCGTTGATATTGACAGGTACGTCCGGCAGCAACATATCCGGCAGTAAACTTCCTTCCTGTAACATCGCGTAATATAAGAAAGGTTTGAGAATACTGCCCGTACTTCTCGGAGCCTGAATGACGTCCACTTGATTTCCTCCCTGCTTTTGGTCGAAATGGACGTTGCCGCAGTATGCCACCACTTGATTGCTCGGAATGTCAATCACCAGAATGGCCAGATTACGAATATCACTTCGCCTGAATTCGTTGCTCCATCGTTCCGCCAGGTCTTCTATCTGAGTCTGAATGCCCTTGTTGATGGTCGAACGGGAGTATTCGCCGTTTCGTTCCTGATAGAACCGGCTGACCAGATACGGTGCGATCTGTGGGAGCGGATGAGGCTCATCGGGAAGTGGCTCGCTGATAGCCAGTTCGTAGGTAGACGAATCGATGGTTTTCTTTTCGAGAAGCTGTTTCAGCAGGCGGTTTCGCTTGTCAAGCAGCGTTTTTCGTCCTTTGGACAGATGAATCATGGCGGGCGCGTTGGGAAGAACGGCAAGCATGGCAGACTCCGCCCACGATAGGTCATCGGCAGAATGTCCGAAGTAGCGCCATGCGGCGGCATCCAGTCCCACTACATTTCCTCCGAAAGGGGCATGGGAGATATACATGGAAAGAATTTCTTCTTTGGAAGCGCGAAATTCCAGGCGGGTGGCCCAGATCATTTCAATCAGTTTCTCACGGAAGGTGCGCGATTCGTTCCGTGCCAGGCGGATGGTCTGCATGGTCAGCGTACTGCCTCCGCTTACGATGCGTTTATTCTTCACATTCTGATAGAAAGCTCTTCCGATAGCGAACGGATTGACTCCCCAATGGTGATAGAAATGTTTGTCTTCGAAAGTAATGAGGCATTCCTTGATCTTTTCCGGAGTCGTGTTTCGGGGAGGAAATCTCCATTGGCCGTCGGAGGCGATGCGTGCACCCAGCAGTTCCTCGTTCCGGTCCGTCACTACTGTGGAGTAGGGGACATGAAAAAGGTGGCGGGGAAGACAAAAGATATATCCTGTCACCAAAAAAGCAAGAATACAAAGTATTACTTTTTTGGTGACGGACAATCGTTTGAAGAAATTCAAGATTTTGCTTCCCATGCACTTATGCTATCTGTCAATGCTGTCTTATTGTTCAGAGTCTTGTCAGCGGCTGACAGTCGTTCTTCCCGCTTTGGTGCGTGCCTGTACCGCTGCGTCGTACATAGCTTCGCACTGAATGGCCGGAAGAATAAAGTTACCTGCATAAGTTGCCTGCAACCTTACGGTAAATGTTTTCGATTCACCCCGTCGCAGGTCGAAATAAGTCAATACCCGGTCATCACGAATATCTTTATAGGTATACTTACCGGCTGAACTTTCCGGAACATTCGCCTCATTGGTACTGGAAGAGGACACTTCCGGAACAATCATCCGTTCATTATATATTTCCCATCCGGACGGTATGATATGCGTCAGTGCCAGATTGCTGTAATCGGAAGTACCGCTGATATTGGATAGGGTGACCGCAGACATAAAGTCCGTTCCCTGTCTGATGTCTTCCACGGAAATCGGTGAACCTGCCATATCTGTGTATTTCACATCCAGCCGGATATTATCGGCAATGGCTGGCAGCGTATCATTCAGCAATTGGGTACGTGTAATCAGGTCTACACTCAATGCTCCTTTGCCCTTGTTCTTCACAGAGACTGTTCCCGATTTCGGAGAAGTAGCTATCTCCTTTTCAAATACGGCTTTAGCAGATTTCACGGCGGGCTGTTGCTTGCCGTTCCAGTTCCATGTGAAATCCAGTGTACCGGATAATTGCTCCGCAAGGCGTCCCATTGCCATCAGGGCAAAGGCGGTAGACTGCGTGCTGAACCAGTTTTCCTGTGCCAGATTCTGTGATACCTTCTTAGCCTGTTGCAACGCATCCCGATCCCGCTTCATCAGAATGAGCGTTTCCAGAATCATTGCTTCATCCCGGTCGGACGAACCGTAAATCAGGTTCATGGAAGAATAAGGAATGACGGTCGTTTCTGCGTTGTATACTAATTCTCCGGCAGGTTTCATCTTACCGGTCAGCGCATAGGCGGCTGCCAGTCTCCATTTGGCTTGGATGGAGAGTCCCGGCTGTTCCTTCATGCGGTTCATGGCTCCGTATTCCGGTGCACCGGCCAGTGCAAGGGTATAGAGGCGGAAGGCCTGCTGCAATTCCGATTGCCATATCTGCCAGTTGCTTGCTTCCTGCGGCATACGCCAGTTTTGGGCGGCGGCACGCTGGAAGCGTTTCCATTTGTTCAGTACGTTCGGATGAACGGCATACCCTTTTTCTTGTGCCAGTGTCAGGAACATACCCGTGTAAGAAGTGATCCATTCGTCGGCGACGGCGTTGCCCGGCCAGTATACAAATCCGCCGTTGGGAAGCTGGCGGGCATATATCTGCCGGATAGCTTCCTGTACATTCGTCTTTATTTTCTCGGCCTCCTGTTCGTCCACCGCCTTGAACTGGGAGACGAATAAGAGAGGTAATGCTTTGGAAGTCAGTTGCTCTGTGCAATGATGCTGATAGTTGTATAAGAAGTCGAATCTACGGCTGATGTCTACCGACGGAATGCGGGAGACTTCCAGTTGCACCTGATTGTTAGCCGAAGAAGAACCTGCCAGTGTGTATGACAGTTCGGCCTCCTGACCGGCTTCTATCCATTGGCTGTTGCGTAAGGTAACCACCGGATTCGGATTCCGGACTTCTATTTCGATCGTTTCTTTTGTCTGCTGTCCGTTGCCGCTTGCCGTCAGGTGGATGGTTGCCTTTCCGGTTTTGCTGCCTGTTTTCAGAGTGAAGTATGCCAGTTGGTCACCCGGCTGGTCAAAAGTGAGTGACTGCTGGCGATTGCCCGTGATCTGTACGCCTGCGCCGGATGCTTCCAGCGATACGGTCACGTTCTTCACTTGGTTCTCCATAGCGAATACATTTACCGGAACGGTAATTTCTTCCTGCGTACTCAATACACGGGGCAGAGTAGACAACAGCATGAGCGGTGTCCGCACAAATGCAGTCTTTTCCGCATTTCCGTAAGCGCCGTCCTGTCCGGCAACTACCATCGCACGTACAGAACCCACATACATCGGAAGCTTCAACGTATGTGTCTGTTGCTTACCTTTTGCGAGATAGAAAGGACCGATGAATTTGACCACCGGTTTGAAACGGTTGGCTTTGGCATCTGCCGGTTTCAGCGAGGCATCTCCACCCGTGCTGAACAATGAACTGTAACGTCCGCCGGAAGCACCCAGCACATCGTCGTACATATCCCATGTACGGATGCCGAGAGCCTCGCGTGCATAAAACTCGTTCCACGGGTCGGGCGTCTTGAAGTTAGTCAGATCGAGCAGACCGTCATCCACAATCGCCAGTGTATAAGTCATCGGTTTTCCGCTTTTCTCGCTGACAGTCACGTTAAAGTCAGTTTCCGGACGCAGCACTTCCGGCATCTTGATCTGCGGTTGCAGAATCGTCTGACGGTTGGTCACAAATACCGGAGCAATGCCGTACATACGGATCGGCAGATCATTGACTGTCTGCGCATGAGGCTGCAATAGGCTGATATGCAGATAAACATTCGGAGCCATTTCCGGTGTAATCTTGAAGGTGAGTTTCGTATCTCCCTGATCGGACACTTCGAGCCATTGCTGCTGCAAGACGGTCGAACCGTTTTCGAGGGATACCAGCGCACGTCCTCCGGCGGCTGCGGGAATGATTGCCGTGGCTGTTTCTCCTATCTCATAAGAATCTTTGTCCAGTGAGAAAGCAAGCATCTTGATGCCGCTCGGGTCTGTCTTGTTCGAACGTCCGCGCCAGTCGGGCCAGTCGATGTAGACGGTTCCTCCGGTGGCGTGTCCGCTTTCACGGTCTTTCACGTACACCAGATAGCGTCCCCAATCCGGATAATTGATGCGGAACTTGAAGGAGGCTTTTCCTCCTGTGGTCTGCAGGTTACCACTGGCAACGGGAGTGATGGAACTGTTGTTGATATAGGTTCCGAAAGACTCTTCACCGTTTTCCCACCACCAGCTCCAGCTGATCCGGTAGATTTTATATTCCAGATTGGAACGGTTCACCGGCTGTCCCTGATCGTTGACCGTCACGATATCAAACACATGATCTTTGTCTGTTTCGATATACTTTCCTTTCGGCTGGTTCAGATTGATGCCCACATACGATGTGAACGGAGAGAAGGGAACAGTCTGCGAGTAGATGCTTGCATCTCCTCCCGGTTCGAAGACACGGGTGGTGAGCGTTGCATTCAGCATACCCGGAGCACCCGTTGCTACCGGAAGCTGTATGTTGACGCCTGCTCTTCCTTCCGCATCCAGTACCCCGTTGAACACATCCGCCCGGACGGTCGTAAAGTCCGTTGCCGGATTGTTGAACAGGTATTGTCCGTAGTTCTTGAACTGCGTATTGACTTTCGATAAGGACATTTCGACCTTTGCTTTCAGTCGCGATGCGGTGGCTCCCGTCAGCCATGAAGAAGTAAGCGGGGCATATACGTCTTTGCTCGAAGCCTGAAGGATGGTTGGCAAAGCCAGCGTAATCTTCAGACGGTTCGGCTTGATGGTTTCGATGCGCAGACTCTTGTGGAAAGCGGTTCCTCCTACTTTCACGTAGGCATTCCATAATCCGGTGGGATCGTCGGCTTGCGTGGGCACGGCAAATGTATAGAATCCGTTTGTCCCCTGGGTAGAGATCATTTTGGTATAGAACTGTCCTCTTGGATTGTAAATCTCCAATGCTACCGGATGTTTGTCCGGAATACGTTTCTCACGGTCTTCCAGCATGAAAGAAATATGCAGTGTATCTCCCGGACGCCATACGCCTCTCTCGCCATAGATAAATCCTTTCAGACCTTTCTGAATGTCTTTTCCTCCCACATCGAACCGGCTGACCGACTGCTCCTCGCCATCGACCACGCGTACATACGCCTTTTGCTTGTCCGCTTCGGCCACCGCTATGAAAGGAACTCCCTTCGGAGTGATTTCTACCAGCCCTTCACCGTTCGTCTCTCCCTTTCCAATCGGCTGAAGCTGGAAGTTATAAATCGTCAGTTGTGCTTTCGCTACCGGTTTCGTATCCAAAATGTTATTTACTGCAATCCACAATTTATTCAGTGAATTACGTTTCACAATCATTCCCAGATTGGAGGCAAGGATATTGCAGGCGGCTATCCGGTCGGAATTCATATAGTAGGACGGATGGCAGGGGTTATCCCGTTCTGTCCATCGGTACTGACTCCAGTCCATCGGTACGCTGCCATTATAATAATAGTATGTTTCCGGAGTGTCCCATACTGCTTCATCGTCTTCCGACAATGTCTCTCCGCTGACTTTGGTCAGGTTGTCGGAAGACTTGTTGTCCGCAAACTGCATTTCCTTGTTTTCACTTCCCCCGCAAGGATAAGCGGAGTATTCCTGGCGGAACGAGAGGATGACACGGTAAATGGCTCCCGGCTCCTGATGAATCAATCCGGCAAGGTCTATCGAATAGTCTTCCCAGCGGTGCACATCTTTGGAAGAATCTTTCGCCAGCCACAATGTCTTCTTATAAACCAGTCTTCCCGAACGGCGCAATTCATTGGCTGAGGAGAGCGAGTTGTTCTGCATGAACATCAATACGTTGTTTTCGAAAATACGGATCACGCTCAAATCCACCGCATATAGATTGACGGCACGGAAGGGGATGATCAGACTTTTCGAATCGGGCAGGATAGCGGCGGAAGTAGCCATTTCTACCTGCGGTTTCAGGTTCAGTTCGCTGAATGAGATGGAGTGGGAAGTGCCCAGCGGTTTGTCCTGGCTGTTTCTTATTCCTTCATGGATATTCAGCGTCAGTTTGTTCAGTTTGCCGGTTTCGAAGTAAACGAATACTTTATTTTCTTTGATCTGGAAAATAGAGGAAGAAACTTCCGGAACGTCGATGAGTCCTTTCAAATCCTGTGTGTTGGATACAGGGTCGGAGAATATGATTTCAATTCCGTTTTCCGGTTGGTCGATGCGTACGGCGGACAGGAAGCGGAAACTGTTCTTTGCCGGGATCAGAATACTTTTGTTTTGGGTACGGTCGATGCCTGCCGGATTGCCTTTGGCGGTAATTTCCAGTTGGTAATCTTCCGCTTCTTTGATTATCTGACTGATGCTAAATGCGTATCGGGTCGGGTGATCTGTCTGGGTGATTTCAATCGGATAGCTTTTGTTCTTTTCGCTTCCGGCTGTGAGCATTTTCTCTACTTCCTCTTTTTTCACTACATCGCTGAAACGTATTTCACCCGTTACGGTCACTTGGTCGGGCTGGGTGGCTGTGACGGTTATCGGATCGGTATGAATACTAAAGTTTCGTTCCTGCACGCGGAAGGAGAAGTTGAATTCTTCCAGCTTTTTGTCTACATCGACGAAATCTCCCAGGTGGAAGGTTCCTTCGTAAAAGGCACCTGGTTTCAGTGCCCCTTCTTCGGGGACAAATTCAATGGTATTGTTGCTGACCCAATACGTTTTTCCTTTCAATGAAGGAGAGAAACTGAACGGATTGTCTTTCAGTTCCTGATTCAGGTCTACCATCGGCTGGTCCTGTGTCAGCTCTATGCGTATCGTTGAGTTTTGCGAAATCACTCCTCCCGTATAAGCATTGACGTATGGAGCGTATTCGGCAGAAGGAATAATGTCTTTCTGATTACTTTTACAGGACGAAAATCCCGCAATTACTGTCAAAAGAATCAAGAATAGTCCGGCAGCAGCGCTGCATCTGGTTTTAATTTGTCCCATAGCGATGAGTTTTTATGATTCAACAAACAAATATACAGTTTTTATGGAAGATTTCTCTTAAATCTGCTTACTTTTGTACATTCAAATCATGTATTTATGGGAAGAAAGCAAGAATATAAAGAGACGAATTTGGAGTTCTTGAAAGAATTGTCATCGCAGGAAGGTGTTTATGCCTTGCCTTGCGGCATCTATTATAAGGTTTTGGAGACCGGTACGGGGACTGTTTTTCCTAATGTGCGGAGTATTGTTACCGTTCATTATAAAGGGAGTCTGATTAACGGTCGGGTGTTCGATAATTCTTATGAACGTAATTGTCCGGAAGCTTTCCGCCTCTGCGATGTAATAGATGGTTGGCAACTGGCGCTCCAACGGATGCGTGCGGGAGATAAATGGATCATCTATATACCTTACACGATGGGATACGGAACCCGTGCATCCGGTCCGATTCCGGCTTTTTCGACATTGGTATTTGAGGTAGAGCTTTTGGGAGTTGCATAACTAACGAAGAAAGATATGAAAGTGGAAATAAGAAGCAAAGTGGTGATATTGCTATGTATCGTTCTGGCAGTTTTTTCTTCCTGTATCACGGACGATGATGATGATAGGGGAGACTTTGCTCTTGTTGCCGGTGACGCCCTTCCTCAGTTTTCGGTAGAGATGAGTGATGGGGGAGTGTTGAATACGCAGTCATTTAGCGGGAAGGTTGGAGTGATTGTCTTTTTTCATACGGATTGTCCGGATTGTCAGAAAGAACTTCCGGTTATTCAGAAAGTTTATGATACGTATAAAGAGAATCCGGATGTATTATTGTCTTGTATCAGCCGTTCGGAATCGGGCTCTGAAGTACAAGCCTATTGGGAAAAACATTCGTTTTCCTTGCCTTTTTCCGCTCAGAATGATGATGCTGTCTTTTCGCTTTTTGCTTCCCATACCATTCCCCGTATATTGATAACAGACAAGGAGGGGATTATTCGTGCTGTATATACAGATGATCCTTTGGCGACCTATCAAGAATTGGCAAAAGATATCGATGCTGTCTTAATCGATAAGTTGTCCGGGAATGAACGATAGCTCATTTGTTGCAAATCAACAGATGGTTTAATCTGGCTTTTTCTATTTTTAATGGTGCAAATAGTATACATCTGTGTGAGTGCGAAAGAACAGATATACGGCACTGTCCACAATTTTGTGTAACTAATCTCATGTCTTTAGTAATGTTATGACTTCATTTCTAAGCTTTGGCAGATGATTAATAACCATGCTCCAAAGTATATCTACAGATAGACTATCATAGCCATGTATGATATAATTTCTGGCATCTACTATTTTACGAGAATTGGTTATAGCTATATCCTTATCAACTTTTAGTATTCTATTCATAGCTTCACCAATGATTTCTATATTCCTTTCAACGGCTCGTCTAAGGCATAGGTTACTATAGAAGTCATCATAAACTTTAGGAGCATTGCCGAAGAAACCTTCCACTTCTTCAATGGCAGTTAGAATATCTTGCAAGTGTTTCTTTATTAAGTCATCCATAGATTAAAGTTTTAGTTGCATCCACATTCTTCTTCAGATATGGATTCTTAATCGTTTGTTCTTCCAGTAAATCAACTTCTCTGCCAAACAGATTCTCTAAAGCATATTTGAAATCAAAGTAATTATCAAAGTAATCACTTACTTCTGCTTTATTGAAATCTACTACTAAATCAATATCACTGTTGTCGTTAAAGCGATTTGTAAGGATAGAACCAAACACAAATAGCTTATGTACCTTATGTTTCTTGCATAAGTCTATAATCTTCTGGATATTGTTCTCTATTAGTTTCATGTGGCTGTCTCCTTTCAATGCAAAGATAATGAATTAGTTTCTAATTAACAATCTTGTTTATGGGGAAGTTGTCAGATTCAACCTTTTTACATTAACACTAACATGAGTTCAAATAGAGAAGCATGGACCAGTAGGCTATTTGGCGGATGAGATAAAGGAGACTGTAGTAACAGAGTATGTATATCATCCTGTAGATGTCACCCTATTCAATATACTATTACCGTTTCTTCCGAATCTTAAATGTAGCAAGATTCCCTTTATGGTCGCTGGGCCAAATACAAGAAGGCGTCAGAATCTTATCCTTAGAATCGTTTTCTGTTATTTTTCCCCGGACAACTGTTTCGGAGGGACCTACCAACTTGCTATCCTTCATGGAAAGCATCGACTCCAATGGATAATAATAAATGAAATCAATCCGGTCACGTTCGTCTGCCTCAGGCGCCCAAGCTAACTTTTCCAGTTTAGCCTCTTCTGCGAGTTTGTTTCCGGCAGGGAATGTAAAACCGGGATATCGAACTGTATTGGGAAATTTTTCACGATAAGCATCTTTGAATCCTGCTTTGCTCAGCATCATTGAGCAGTCCCAATGAATGATAGCCCCATTATGATCCCACAAATCCTTTGTATCTGCCTGCCAGTCTAAATGAGAGGGCTCATTAAAATCTCCTCCCATGATTATCGGGCGGCCTTGTTGAATGTCAGATTGTACTTCCTGAATAAAAGCACGGATGGTTTCATCCCGGAAAGACTGTCTGTTTGCTTTCAAGACTTCTTCTTCATCCGTTATCGGCTTATCCATTTTCTTCCAGGTAGTACCATTATATCCACGTGGCATATAGCATTGATAATGCCGGTAGTCCAAATGACAAGAATAGAAAGATACGGGTTGGCCTTCGATTGTTGCAACCATTTTCACCATAGCACGACCTTCGTCACCAGGTACGATGCAGCATTTGGTCCAACTGTCCGGCTTGAATTTACTCAAAACACCGATTGCAAGATCAAACGTTTCACCATAGTAATGTTTTCCTCTCTTCTCCAGCTCTTCGATCACATGAGGGATAAACTGTTTTCCGTCTCTGATTTCGCACAGAAAAACGACATCCGCATCCATCTGATCCAGTACATCAATAATGCCTTGATCTCCGTTGGGTACTTTAGTACATCCATGCCACAGGTTTAATTGGAAAACGGTAAAAGTGTCTTTCGCTTTTGCATGGCAAACATTGACCAGACAAAACAAGCAAAGTAATAATAGTAAGTTCTTTTTCATATCGTGTCCTTTATATTCTTTGGAATTTCAGTCATTGTGAAATTCATTGATATATTCCATACCATAGGTCATTAAGAATTCATGCAAAAGTAATACATTTTTTATTTATTCCAATCTATTTATGTGCTTTTTGAATTTTCTTCTTCGGCTAGTTCTTTTATTTCTTTATTCAGAAAGACTGATAATACAGTTCTTACTATAACTACACCTCCTAAAATAGCCAGTTCGTCTAAAGTCGGGTCTACTACGGTCTTTAGTATGTCTGATGCAATTAGAAATTCTAATCCCAATAAGAGGTAACTGCCGAAATCAGCTCTCAGCTGCCGGACATTATTGATGGTATAGGTTCCGTTGATCCGTTTGAATTCGTTACGGAGAAAAGCTATGAATCCTACGAATACTCCATAGGTTACAATCAATAAACTGATTACGCCAATGATGGTGGCCAGTATGTTTAAAAATGTCAGTAGCATCGTTTCATGATGTTTGGTTATATTGTAATAACAAGTTATCCTGTATAAAAGTTTTGTATTGTGATGTAGAAAACGGATAATTAGTTGTAATAGTCAAGACTTGTTCTGACATTTGACTACTATGGAGGAACAGTCGATGAAATACTTGCTGCCCCGTTTTACCTGATTATGTTATTTCATTATACATATTGGCAAATTCAATCTGTCTTGTACGCCTCTGGTATCTATTCTGCTTTCTTTGGGACCTGGAATCAGTGGGCTATAGTTTAAGATATGGCGTATTCTTTTTCGTTGTTCTAAAGTTATTTCATTATAAAAGCAATATGCATAGTCCATAATGTTGTGTGCTTCATATTCTCCTTTTTCACAGCTATATCGTTTAGCTAAATCTTTTAATTGATATTTATTCTGTTTATCCAAATTGTTAAGCCATTGTTCATACTCACTACGGTTATAACTGGGAGTATCTTTGCAATAATCAGTATCGGTACACATTGAAGTGGTCCCTCCTTCTGAGAATACATGACGTAATCCTAAATAGTGTCCGAGTTCGTGTGCTAATGTTATTGCAGCATCGTTTTGATTAATTCTTTCATCTGTACTTTGCTCATAAATATATGAACTATTGATCGATATACAATATGGGAAACTCAAATTCTCTAAAGTGATCCACGAAGCTGATACTTGTTGAGTCCCTTCTAAAAAAAAGTCCTTTAAACTATATGGAAATGTAGATATGCCTAAAATCTGCGAATCCGTAAAAGGATATACCATTATGTTAATGTATTCATTGGGTTCCCATAGTAAAGATGTATATTTTCCTGTATTATCTCTCATAAACTTTTCGCAATCAATAGGAAGCTCATTAAATGGCACTCTTTCTACTCCAGGTTCTGGTAGTGTGGTTCCATTCTTATCTTTGGTTGCTAATACAAATTCGAGATTTATATCAATTCCACACTTTTCAGATTGATAGAAATGGTTAGTTCGCACTAATACATCTTTTAAATGGTCTTCTTTTATATATTGATTTATGTCATTTTCGTTTTGATAAAGAACATGGAAAATAACGGGTAATTGATAGTGTATTTTATCTAAATCTGGATTAACTTCTCCTTTTTGTTGTGAAATCTTGATTGTTTGGTTTATCCCTTGGGCGGATATGATTAGATTAGTTTGTCTGTTTGCATGTTTGGTGTTAGCTAGAATTTTTATAGTAAGTATATCGTTTCCTTCTCCTTGATATTTGTCTGGTATGCACCAATCAGCTGAATTTGCGATGATCCATTCAGAATTAGATGTGATAGCAACAGTTATTTTCCCTCCGTTATTGTCGATGTTGCGGAAGATGTTTTGTGAAATTTCAAGTTTTATATCATCGATTTTCTCCGAATGATCACAGCTTGTGGCTAGAAATAGTAATGTAAAGAGAATAGTGTTATATACAATTTTCATAGCTTTTATTTATAAAAGCCGTAATTTCTCATTTTCAAGAAAAGGGAAATTACGGCTTTGGGATATTTGTAACCTTTACTGAATTTCTACTTTTACTGTAAAGATTGGTGGGCTTTAATCACGAGTTCCGGTAAAAGTGGTCATACTTCCTGCATTATTAAGGAAACTTATAGTCATTGCTTTACCTGTAACAGTTATGTTGATACCAGATGAGCTTTCGCTTGAAAGAATGTATTGATTGCCTTCTTTAGTAACATTGTAATTTTCACTACCGTTATCTGTGTAGAAGTCAGCGGTAACTTTTACTACAGAAGAAGATACTTTGGTGACAGTGACTACATATGCATCAGCTGTAACATTAGTTCCAACTTTGAGTTTACCTGTATAAACTCCTGCTATGCTGGCACTGAAATCACCAGACGTTTCATCATCATCATCTCCACATGATACAAATGACAGGCTTGATATAAGCACAATCATCAACATACTTAAAATTCTAAATTGTTTCATCTTTTTTGTTTTTAATGTGTAATCTTTTTAGTCATATACTTTGGTTGTCTTAAAAAACTTTGCAAAGATACATGCTCTTTAAACATAAATATCCTTTTAATTGTTGCTGTTTTATATACAAGGTTGTAGAAGATATTTCTATGTTCTGTTGTTATATATATCAGAATATATTTGGAAGAAATTGTATTCTAATATAATGGATATACGTAACAACAGTTCTGTATCTAAGCTCTGTCTTCTAAATATATTATATACATTAGTTCGATCGCAATAGAGTCGTCTTGCGAACCATGTGACCGAGCGTTCTTGGCGATGGAGCTCTTTTTCAATAATTTGTCCGATGTGTGTCATACTGGATTATTTTCGAGAGTTTATTTTATGTAATTCTTTATTTTCTAAAATTCTCTCTTTATATCCTCTTCTCTTTTTAATAATTTATGGATATTATTATCTCATTGCAAAGATATGTTATAAGCTGGTTCATGGTAAGAATTTGTTGTAGAGAACTAAACAACGATAGTGTAGATTATTTGTAACAATCATCATCTTTTTTATAAAAATAGGAGAGTGCCTTATAAAAAATACTCTCCTGTATAATAATAAGTAACTTTTATTACTTAGCTAAGGCCTGAGCTACGTTTACAGCGCAAGCCACAGTGCAACTTACCATTGGGGGGTACCAATTCCCAAGAATCCTATCATTTCGGCTTCTTGTAAACTATAGCAATCTGTTATTAATCAATACTATAATAGTTATTCATAAATGATTTGAGTTGGCAAAAGATATTAACTCTTCGATTTGCCCTCTCTCATAGCTTTCTGCTGGTTCAAGCGTTCCTGCTGCTTCTTTTGATTATGATTTTATGTAAATGTAGCTTTCATTGTATATAAATCTATCATTCAACAATTCTAAATGATAGGTGAGATAAGGTATCTGAAACTGCCATCTACTTCAAATTACCACAAATAAAAAACTCCTGTAATCACATGGACTACAGGAGTTTATTTATATAATGTAACTTTAATTACTTAGCCAAAGCCTGAGCTACGTCTACAGCACAAGCCACTGTACATCCTACCATCGGGTTGTTACCAATTCCCAGGAATCCCATCATTTCTACGTGAGCAGGAACTGATGAAGAACCAGCGAACTGAGCGTCTGAGTGCATACGACCCATTGTATCTGTCATACCATAAGAAGCAGCGACACAGCATCCCTGTAATTTAATCAAATCAATCGTAAATGATTGTTTTACAGATAAATATTGAAATAATTTAAAGAACGCTCCAGATTATAAATCTCTCTGTTTTGAATAAGTGGTCGTGAATAAGTCACAAATTCAAAATTATAGAATCATAACTATGGTGCAAAGATAGAATATTTCTTATAAAGAACTAACTCCAAGCTAAATTAATAACATGAATTTGAGTAATCCATAGAAGTATCCATATATACTTACTGATAGAATAGAAACTAGCATAATTCCTAAAGCTATCATTCCTATAATGAATACCCACATTATAAGGATAAACCACCAACTCTTGTATATCTCATTAGCGTTCTTCTCCATATTATAATACGTATTGGGAGAGACTTGTATATTTCCACGTAACATCTTATCTATTGCATCCCTCTTTTCTAGCTTCATTCTATCTACTATACATTGAGCTTCTTCTAAGGTCATGTTACCTGTATCTGTATCTCTTAAATTATATCTCATTCTTTGAATTGCTTCATTATCTGAATCTAGGTTATCTATTAGTACTTTAATTGCATTAGTCTGTTTCGTAGTAAGAAAGATGTTATTCATTATAGATTGATTTGAAAATTGGTATTGGTAATCTAGGTAGTAAAGCATATCTAATTCAGTTCTATCATTCAATTATAGCGAGTATATTCCTATAATTGATAACTTATATTATCTAGTATCACGTCTCAAATATAAGCCTGAAATAGCCTTATTTGGCATAGTGTCTCATTTGGTTTACTATCTAATAATCAGTAAATTTGTACTAGATGTAAAACAAGTATTAACCTAAAATCTGACATTACAATGAAAGTAGTACCTAAACAGAAAGAATCGTCTGTCGTGTATATTAGAGATGAGATAAAAGAAAGAACTATAACAGATGTGACATATAAAGCTATGGATATTCAATTACTAAAGAAGTATTTCCCATCTATTTACAAAGAAGTTATGCAAGATAAGAAACTAACTAAGAGAACTAAAGGCAGCAAAGAGTAAATCAATGCTGCCTTTGGCAATTATAATATATGGAGTTTATTCCACTCTTTGAAATGAGTATGGTTTACCATAAGGAGTTACCCCATCATTTTCCATTTCCTGTAATGTTAATGTCGTAGAATTGAGTAATAGGATTTCACTTATGAACCATTCATCCTCATCACTGAACATTTCGTAGAGTTTAGTTCCTTCAATTTTATACTTCCCATGTTCTTCGTAATCAGCTTCTTTTGTACTTGTGTATTTGAATGTACCATTACTATTATATGCTACATGAGTAGCAGATAATCCTTCATTAGAAACTAACTTCCATGTGCCAACAATAGAAGCTTTAGCATCTTCTTTATCGTCATCGTCATTACTACACGCTGCAAAGTTTACAGCTAACATGACCATTAATAAGGTCATTCCAATTAATCTTAATGTTTTCATAAATCTAAATTGTTAAGTTATTGAATTTCTCCATTATCTATGTTTATGGAGAATGTGTGTGCTTTCCTAGTCCCATCGTAGAATATGTAGGAGGCTGTCCCTTTCCAAATGTTAGTGGAATTATCAAGAAGAGCAATAGCGCTTCTAGCATCAGAAGGTACTTCAAAAGGAGGTGTGACATAAGTGTGCCACATGATTTGTCCTTCTTTATAATTGCATCGTTCAATATAAGAATTAGATACATATATTCCTTCTTCATAAGATATAGGAATCCCTGCTATACCATTCTCTATTGTAGTAGTATAAATCAAGTCTCCTTTATGAGAATAGCAGCTTCTCCATATAATAAAAGATTCTTTGTACCAATCTTTAATAATTGGCTCTTTAGATTGTTTCCTCGATAAGGAAACAGATTTAGAATTATCATCGTTTACAAATGAAATCTTATTCCATGTTAATTGATTATCTCGTACATCAGAATCTAGCGAATAATAATCAGCATTATTATATCTAAATTCTATAATAAAGATATAACCAGAACTTGTCTTCTTATAATAGGTAGGTAATATTCGTTCAATACGAACATCTGTGTACTTTCCATAACCTTCATATACTTTCGTAACTTCATCAGTTATTTCAGTATCTTCCCATTCAAATATCTGCTTTTCAGTTTTCTTGTCAAAACAAATAAACCATAAATGCTTATTCTTAATTCCAGATACCCATACTCCAGTTGACGATTCTCCACCATATATACAATTAACATCATCAGAGTACTTTTCAACTAAATCTCTTAGAAAAGCATTACCAAAAATATTATCTACGTGTATAATATCATTTAGAATCTTCTCATCTTCTTCATCACCACTACAGGAGTAGAATCCTGTACATAATGCAACTAATAATGCAGTTGCCCATAATCTAATCTTATACATATTTAATGATTTGTTTGTGCTTACCTGTTCCCTATGGAAGCAATTATAAATAAAGAAGCGTGGGAACTATTGAATATTACTACTGTGAAGCTCTGGACTGCTCTCTACTTAGTAATAAACAATAGCCCACGCCAAACGATATATAGACTATCTTATAATAAAGATAGGTATATAACATTGACGTGAGCGTCCTTGCTTATTATCCCAAGTAGATGAAATTGTCCAGATTTCACAGTAGGATAATACCAAAACGCTCTGTTAACTTAATAAATCGTCTTTCAGTGACCTAACGTTTTAGGGGTGAAAGATTACGACACAAAGATAGCAAAAGCATTTTGAATAGCAAGAACTATTGTTTATTAAAAGTAGAGAAGTATTTCTACTAAACTTATTAGGGATTTGAGACAGAACTATTCAGAGTATTAATAAGTAAACTCTAATTCATTTTGTCTCAAATCTCAATTATCAAAAGCTAAGACAATCATAAGTATTTAATAGTTCTTCTTGTCTTAATCCCAAGTAGCGTTTAGTAATAGCTACATTGGAATGATTGAATAGTTCCATCAGTTTAACTAAAGCTAGTTCTGCATTATCTGAATTTTGGTTATATACTTGCCTACCAAATGTTTTTCGTAGACTATGACAACTAAAATTCTTAACAGATAACTTGTACTTCGCTTTAATCTCTTTAAGGATGATATTAATCCTCTGAATTGTGTAGGCAGTTCCTTTCTGACTTACTAGAATAGGCGCATTAATTCCAATGGGATTAATTTGCTTGTAGCAATTAGTAATGTGTCGCTTTAATTGCTGATTGATTCTAATGGTACGTTGCTTTCCTGTCTTGTGTTCAATAATAGAAAACTCGTCTACATTAAGAATCTGATTCCATCTTAAAGAAAGAATGTCACTTATTCGTAATCCCCAAAAGCAACCTATCGCAATAAGTAGCGACATCTTATAGTCTCTATCTTTACTAAGAGAACGTATTAGATTTATCGCTTCTCCCCATTGTAGGTAATCGCTTGTCGTTTGGCTATACTTTAAACTCATAATATTCAGTTTTAGTAATTGGTAAATGAAAGTGAATATTCCACATAATACCCAATAAGCAGATATAATCTAACTAACTGGATGATAGTAGAATATTCACTTTGTATAGAAGTGAATGTTTTAGTAATAGGGAATATCCAAATACTGAATATTCCCCAATATCACTAATCTAAGAACCACTTATATCTGCTATCACCATGTAAAGCAGAATTTATACCAACAGCCATTTCAGTTGCATTTAGCGACCTGTCTAGGAAACTGTCTATGTAACTGGACTTATTAGCACCAGTTAGTAGATTATAGAAGTTCCACATACTAATATCACTACCTAGACTACTAAAGTTCTCATCCTGTATGTATGCTTTAGATACACTATTAATTTGTGTGTCAGTAAGCAACATTCTAGGAATGTCCTTTTGATAACCTTGTGGCAATGACTGATAAAGTCTCATTCTTCCAAGTAACTGGCAAAACTGGTGTTCTGTAAGATAGGAATCAGTAAGCGTTTGCATCAAATGTATATGCTTGGCTGGATTATAACTATTGAACATTTCCAATACAATACGATATAATTCGTTTGTATTAGATACTTCCAAACAGCTATTCAATCCATCTGTAAACACACATAGGTTACAACATACTTGATTCTTAAATCCTATAAATACCTTGAATTTCTCTAAGCCTTTCTTAGAATAAAGATTCATGTGATTATAGGCACGAACGCCACCAATAGACAAGGTTAATTTATTCCCTTCAATGGTTTCGTAGATAGTTGGCACTTCAAAACAGAACATCATCCTTTCGTAGTAGATTGTCTTATCAGATTCTAAAAGCTGATTCACTGGTTTGTGAATAGCTTCTGGAACACGACCTTTAACAATGTGTGATACTCTAATATCTGGTTTATCAATACGTTCACCACTAAAGAATGAATTAGCAGCATCCCAAACAGTCTCAATAAAGTTTGCATGAGAAATAGTAAGTTCATTGTCTTTGGAAAAGACTGGAACTATACAATCGCTCTTTAGATGTTGTAAATCCACTTCTTTAGTGTTAGCTTCTATGAAGTGGGGATTATCCTTTTTAGGTTGTTCCACTTCCATGTAATCTACTGTTTCAGCAATTTCTTGTAAATCACTTCTTCTTGTCTCTAATAAACTTGATGTAGTTCTCATAATATTTATCTTTAGAATGATTTGTTTCTGGTTTCTGACATAGTCCAATCACACATAATAATAGTATAAGCATACCTCCTACAGGACAAATGGCAAAACATAGTCCAATAGCTAAAAGAAGAAAGATGATAATTCCAATTTCCTGCATAAGCTCTAATTTTAATAATGAATAATAGGTGAATTTTGAGTAAATGAGAACTTAAATAAAAAAGTCCATTAATCAGTCTAGAAAGTACATTCCACTAGTAAGTCATTCATAACATTGCGCTATGATGAACTAAAATAGGTACTACTTTCAGCGATTGATTCTATAGACTTTCACGTAAAAGTTTCCATTTATCTCAATTCTAGGTGGGGGGCTTAATGGGTTACAATAAACGTGCTTGAGTAATACTTGTGCTGTTTTAATTTAATCTTTTGCTATCCTATACAGGAATAATCTTACAGGAGACAGCACTTTATTTTTAATGGGAGGGGTGTTTATTTAGGGGTGGAGTATATATGTTGCGTCGCCTTTCTACACTTCTACTTACTAAGGTGGATAGCACTTACTAAGAATTAGTGAGTTTACACCTTCTTAAAGTATGATTGTTACTGATTGAGGATTATTCGTACTGTTTATTATTATATTAATAACCAGTATAAATAATCCCCTAAATCTATTATTGGGACTTCATATTAATGTTAGGTAATGGATTTCCAGATATGGCTAACCACTCTTTACGTTGTACTGCAATATCATTATCTAATAATAGCTCGTTTGGAGTAAGTCTAAATCCCTTAGAAAGATATTTCAGTAATCCTGCATTATATAGGTCTATGTTGTAATCTTCTATTGCTTTCTTACCCATTCCTAACTTTTCAGCTAAATCTTTAGGCTTAAGAGGAATTATGCTATCTTCTGCAATCAGTAAGAGCTTAATATAATACCCTTTTACCTTTACACTTAAATCTAACTTTATAAGGAGATAAGATAGCGTTATATAGTTAGATTCCTCCATTACTGGTATTTTGTAAAGGCTTCTCATTGTAAATTCATACACAGGATGGTTAATAGGAATAGGGTATTTCTTTCTTGTCAGTATCTTATCCATATCCTTATTGAAGTTCTTTAATGCCTCTTCATTTTCACCTGTAATTTTAGCTATATCACTAATTCTTAATCGCACATTATAGTACTCATTTCTGTACAAGGATAAGCAGAAGAACCTGTATAGATTGGGTGGATTAAGTCTATCAAGCATTGATTTATTGATAGTAGCGTAACCTTGCCTTTTACTGATTCTGTTTTGTAATTGCTTTTGAGGTATCTTCATATTCATTAGTAGCTGATTGAATACTGTTTGTAAATAGTAAATCTTTCTTCTCTTGTTCTAACTTGTAATAGTAGGCTGTACCAAAGAATATCTTAGCTTCTTTTCTATTGCTGAATTTCTTTCCTGTTGGTAAGTGGGTTATCATATTATTAATAAGTTAGTTTTTGTAATGGTATATAAGTGGTGTATCTCTTTCCTTGTTTCATTCTTCTGCATCTCATGTAATTATTAAGGGTAGCCCACATACCTATGTGCTGTTTAGTATCTGGTACTCCTTGTTTTAGTGCTTTTACTCTTATTTGTTCATAGGTAAATTCTTCCATTGTGGTAAATTTGACTTTAGATAGGTTATTTGTCGTCAATCTAGGTAAGTTGGAAGTATCTGTATTTCGTACGTTTGAAGTAATACAAAGATACTAAACTTTAGGTAGGCTACCTAATGGTTAGGTCGCAACTACTGAAAATCAACATTGTATCAGTCTAAAGTATATTTGTTAGTGGTAACACTAAGATAAAGGAGAAAAGATAGAGCCTATCTGTCACATAGGCTCTGGATTCTTAGATTAGGCAGCTTGTTCTTCTTTAATTGTCTCATGGTTCTTTAAATATTGTGTGAATAAAGCAGAGTAGATTTCATTCACTTTGTCTAAAGAAACTTGTTCTATGTATGCTACTGTTTCTTTGCTTAAAGTCTCTATAGTTTTGATTGTCTCTTTAATGCCAATTCTCTCTTTTTCACCTCGTGGCTGTAAGTTAGCCAATTGGGTAATTGCGTCAATCATATAGCGTTCTTTGATTAGACTTGCTTTGGAAGTTACTTTCTGCAAGGTTTCAATAAGTTCATCACCAATAGTCAAGTCATAACTAAAATCTTCGCTTATTATTCCAAGCATTGCGCTATTCCAAACTTTCAGATTCAGAGTTTTACCTAAATTATAGTATTTGGTTACCACGCTGATATTAGCTTTTAATTCCTTAGCTACCTCAAATATCTTCTTGTAAAACTCATTTTGAGTAGCTAATGCTGCGTTTCCTGCTTTCTCCAAACCATTAAATCCTCTGCTTAATACGTTGTTTACACCTCTGTATTGTGCAAACTCCTGTAATGAAGTGAACTCTTTGATTCTCACATTCTCAATGATTAATGCAGATTCATTCTTGACGATGGAATTGATATTTGCTTCATGGTAAGTTTTCCATTTCCAATATCCATTGGCTGTGTCTACAGAGACATAAACATTAGGAGTATGTGTAGGAATCACGTTGCCATTTAGGTCTCTCAATGTAATTTCTGCATCATAGAACAGTTTGGCATCAGTTACAAACAAAGGCATCTTTTCAAGTCTGCTGTCTCTTATCAAGTCTTTGCCTAAATCTATATTTACCTTACTTACAGTCATACTGTAGTCACAGGTGGCAATAATGATTTCTGTTTTCTTCTTGCTGATAATCTCTTGTTCTTCTGTGGAAGTCTGTACATTCCACAACTCTACTGTGGTCGTTGGTAATTCTCTTGCCTGTAATGCTTCTACATAGCTTCTTTCTGCCTTTGCAACATTCGTTTCTGCTGATTTGACAATGTTCTTTTCAGCATTTGCATTATCTGCAAGGAACTGTTTCTTCTCAACCAATGCGATACGTGCGTTTTCAATTACTTGTTCTGTCTTCATAACTACTTCATTTTGATTGTTAATTACTTCGTTTACATTCTCAACTGCTGCGATTACTTTAGTTTCCATTTTCTTTAATTTTAATGGGTTATTGATTTGTTTACGTTGCAAAACTACTGCTATGCTGACTGCTGTGTTATAAAGAATAAATTCGATTTCGAGGTCTATTCTTTAGAAACTCTTTCTTTCAGTCTGTCAATGCTCTCGTTTCACATTGCAAAGATGAGGAATGTACATAAGGTGGGTTATAAAGAATAACTAGAGATATGATACCTATTCTTTAGGCTGTTGATAATCAAGAAGGAATGACTTGTTGGAAATAAAAAAGAGTATGTCTTTTAACAACACACTCTTTAGTAACAGAATTAATACTTTTAAGATTTTAACCACTTGTCTGTGAACTTGTCTCTAAATTCTTCCAGAACTTCTTCGAAACGTCCAAAACCCTCTTTTTTCATTAGAGTTGCAAATGAACGACTATTTTCAGTCCCAATAATTGCAGACCAATAATATTGCATCATTCCTTTTGCATCTCTTTCATTTAAACGCATGATTGTGTAACGTACACCTTGCTTTAGCTTGTCACTAGCATCTGACGATATTAGTATTGGGTTAAATACCTTTGCTTCTAGGAAGTTCATAATTTCTTCTTCTTTTGTCATATCTGTTATTATTTAAAAGGTTAATTACCACAAATTATTGCAGGATGGGTTATTAGGGGAGATGTTGTAATCTTCCAGATACTTAGGCTTCCATTTGGGAATAAATCCTTGCTTTTCTAAATACGATATGGTTGCATTGATATAGTTCTCATCATTCTTGCTATCATCTTCTGCAAAGAATCCAAGTAATTCTAAGTAGTCCAGTATCAAACGCAATTGCTCACTTTTAGTCTTTAATGTAGAATACTGTTTTAGTAAACGTGAAGTGCCAACCATTATTAAATTGAATGTAGGGTTATCTGCTTTTCTTCCTTTCTTGGCTGTGTACTTCTCCTTTAGTTCTTGTTCTGCTTCTTCCAGACTATCTACACCTAAATAGATTTGCAGGTATTCCAGAAATAATCCAGACATCCAATAGCAAGAATTGTCTAATACAATATCTTCGTTACCACATATTAGTTTTACAGGGTTAATGGGTGGTTTCTTCTGAACTACTGCTTTCTGAATAAATGTATATAGCTTTAGCATATCTGGGCGTACATCAGTTAGATAGTATGGCAGGTTTTCACTCCATTGGATAGCATCAGTATATAGTTCTTCATTTTGATACTTGCGATACATTACAGATACGATAGCCAATACATTGTATATAATATCGTCTTGTTGGTATGTCTCAAATACCAGTTCCTTCAATTTCTTATCAAAGCCATTATCAATGGGTAATTCGATATCGTGCTCTGTGTCCATAATGTAGTCTGGTTCATAGAACATCTGCATTGTTGAGGCTTTATCTCTGGGTATATACCTTTGGTAGCTGAATAATGTTGTATCAACTGCTGGTTCATTTCCTAAAGGAACTTCTATCATATACTTGTCCCTATTGGGGAGTACTACATCATTACAATAGTGTTTGTAGAATACATCTCTTAATTCTACTTCTAACATTCTACGTTTGTAGCCAAAGCATTCTGTTAGGACTGGTTCTAGCTGTTTGAGGTTGGTTGCTGATATGGTATGTAACATATTCATAAATAAATTGAGCTGATTCTATTTAAGTCTTACTCTGCTTTTTAAAGAACTGTCAGTTATTATTGCATTAGGAGCATACTCTTTACATAAGGTATTAACTATAGCTCTATCTGATTCTGTCGCGAATGGGCTTAGTGTAATGGTTAATTCATCGAAAATGTCTTCTTTCAGATTTAGATAATAGCTGTTTATTGGTGGATATGTTTCTTTCTGTATACATTCTAAAAAGTAATAAATATATCTTGGGTCTTCTACAGAGATATTTCCATGAGGAAGAATTTGTAACCTAAATCTGCACTCATCTTGAAAATCCCAGTCTTTATGTTTAAATGTTCCAACATTATTAAATTGGAGGTTGATTTTACCATTTTCAAACTGTATCAATGAATTATAAATTGCTTTAATATCATCAACATATTTAATTTCTTTGTAAAAGAAATCTTCACTCCAAAATGTATTTAATATGGTATAATTATCTGTATACATTTTAGATAATGGTATTGCTGATTCTGTTTTCTTCCCTTCGACTTTTTGTATGTGATATTTTAATATTTCTTCGTCAGATATAGGATATTCCTTAAACATATCTTTGTCTAAAGAAATTCTGATACCTCTTGAGGTTGGAGTATACATTTTCCATAATGGTATACTTTCATTATTGCTGTAAGTCCAACAGGAAGCAAACATAAAACCTCCTAATCGTATTCCTAAACTGCTTTTTGCTTCTTCTTCAATATCGTCCATATTGTCTAGCCTGTTGAATTTGATTGTCTTATTTTTCAAAATTAGTGCTAAACTGTCAATTGATGTGTATTGGTGTATCTTCATGGTGATATGTAATTTAATTATGCGAAATTATAAAAATAATCCCACCTACATTGCTGTAAGTGGGATTATTTGAAATTTAACTAACCTTAATCGTTACCTTCCTCTGTAAATGTGTCCATTAACTTGTCCATTTGTTCACCAATGCACCTATCTATTAGCTTGGCATAATGAGTTGTCATTCTGGTGTTTGTATGTCCTAACATCTTAGAAACAACTTCCAGTGATATGTTATTGGCAAGCGTGACTGTACTGGCAAATGTATGCCTCGAAGTGTGAAATGTAATTCGCTTCTTGATATTGCATAGTATTGCTATGTCTTTCAAGTACTTATTAATGTCAGCAGGGTCTTGAATTGGTAGTAGCTTCTCACCACCTTTATACTTATCCAGTATTAGTTTGGCAATAGGAAGTAGGGGGATTCTGGAAAGCACACCTGTTTTAACTCTTCGTTTCTTAATCCAGATTCTACCTGTACCATCTTTCTCAAAGTGTTCTGCTGTTAGAGTTTTAATGTCAATGTAACTAAGACCAGTGAAACACCCAAACAGGAACATATCCTTTGCTCTCTCAAAGCGTGGAATAGGAGTATCAAAGTTGATAATCTTTCTTAGTTCTTCCTCGTCTAAGAAATCAATCTCTACAGGTTCACGTTCTACTTTGTAAGCATTTACAGGGTTGTAGGAAATATAGGAATTGGAAACAGCTAAGTTCAATAACTTCTTTAGAAACTTCAAATGCTTGGTACTGGAATTTTGCCCCATCTTCTTCTCACCTAATAAGAATGAGTGAAAGCCTTGAATGAAACTAAGGTTCAATTCTCTTAGATATAAATCCTCTCTACCATATTTCTGTAGAATGAACTCTTTTAGCAATCTGGCTGTGTATTCAAATACCCAATAGGTAGCAGGTGCAACAGTTTTACCTACCATTGCTTTACGCTCTGCATTGTGTTCTTCCAATATGCTCAATAGGCTTCTTTCCTTTAAGCATTCCACTTTATCAAAGTAAGCATCATAGAGAAGTTGGGCTGTAATAACGAACCCTCTATCTAACAATTCTGCTTCTTTCTCATACAGTTTAGCTTTGACTGATTTAAGGTAGTTGTTGAGGCTTATAGCTTCTTCGTCTTTACCCTTTACTAATTGCTTGTTCTTATCCCAAGTAGTAGCTTTTACTTTCTTACCAGTAGAGAAAAAACATCTTTCTCCATTTATGGTAATGCTGGTTTCAATAGGTGCATTACCATCTTTTCTAACTTTGCTCTCTCTTATGAAGAAGAGAACAGCGAATGAACTTCTTTCCATTGTTTAATCAATTAAAATTAGACATTTGGAAGTTCTTTAATATGCTATATCTATCTGTAATTTAGATTGTTATGGTGTATTCTGTGACCACTTGTGTGAAAACTATAAAGTGGTCACAAATAAGTCACAAAGCATCTTCCATTTTAGCCCAAATTTACCCTAAACCAACTCCTAATCGTGCAACCCATTTACGACCTAAAGAGCTAAATTCATGCAGTAAATTCAGCCAATCATTTGCAGTATTCTTGATTGATTTAGAAAGGTAGGAGAGAGGTAAAACAGCAGTTCAACGTACGAACCTACTGAAAATAAGAATCCCCATAACTTTATCAGTTACAGGGATTTAATCTATAGTAATTACTAAATTACTTAGCCAAAGCCTGAGCTACGTCAACAGCACAAGCTACAGTACAACCTACCATAGGATTGTTACCAATTCCCAGGAAGCCCATCATTTCTACGTGAGCAGGAACTGATGAAGAACCAGCGAACTGAGCGTCTGAGTGCATACGACCCATCGTATCTGTCATACCATAAGAAGCCGGACCAGCTGCCATGTTATCGGGGTGAAGAGTACGGCCTGTACCACCACCGGAAGCAACTGAGAAGTATGGCTTACCAGCCAATACACGTTCTTTCTTATAAGTACCGGCAACCGGGTGTTGGAAACGAGTCGGGTTAGTAGAGTTACCTGTGATAGATACGTCTACGCCTTCTTTCCACATGATAGCTACACCTTCGCGAACATCGTCAGCACCGTAGCATTTTACTTTTGCACGAGGACCGTCAGAGTAAGCGATTTCGCGAACTACTTTCAGCTCACCAGTGAAATAATCAAACTGAGTCTGAACATAAGTAAAACCATTGATACGAGAGATGATCTGAGCAGCGTCTTTTCCAAGACCGTTCAGGATGCAACGCAACGGTTCTTTACGTACTTTGTCTGCTTTTGCAGCGATTTTGATAGCACCTTCAGCAGCAGCGAAAGATTCGTGACCTGCAAGGAATGCGAAACATTTAGTTTCTTCGCGAAGCAACATAGCAGCCAGGTTACCATGACCGATACCAACCTTACGGTCGTCAGCTACAGAACCCGGGATACAGAATGCCTGCAAACCGATACCGATAGCTTCAGCAGCTTCAGCAGCGTTTGTGCAGTTCTTCTTAAGAGCAATTGCAGTACCTACCACATAAGCCCATTTTGCGTTTTCAAAACAGATAGGCTGAGTTTCTTCACACGTTTTATAAGGATCAAGTCCGGCAGCTTCGCAGATTGCGTTAGCTTCTTCGATGTCTTTGATGCCGTTAGCGTTCAAGGCTTCAATGATACCTTTGATACGACGGTCTTGGCTTTCGAATTTTACTTCTCTAATCATAGTTTCTTTCCTCCTTATATTATTCGTGACGTGGATCAATGTGTTTAACTGCTCCCTGTTCTGCTGTTACACGACCATAAGTACCTGTAACTTTCTTCAATGCTTCGTTAGCATCAGTTCCCTTCTTGATTTCATCCATGAATTTACCCATGTGAACGAATTCGTATCCACAGATTTCATCATTCTTATCCAAGAAGATATTTTTGATGTAACCTTCAGCCATTTCAAGGTAACGAGGACCTTTAGCCAGAGTACCATAAAGGGTACCTACCTGGCTGCGCAGACCTTTACCTAAGTCTTCCAGACCTGCACCGATAATCAAACCACCTTCAGAGAAAGCAGACTGAGTGCGTCCGTAAACGATTTGCAGGAAGAGTTCGCGCATAGCTGTGTTGATTGCGTCGCAAACAAGGTCAGTGTTCAGTGCTTCGAGGATTGTTTTACCCGGAAGGATTTCAGCAGCCATAGCAGCTGAGTGAGTCATACCGGAACATCCGATAGTCTCAACTAAAGCTTCCTGGATAACGCCTTCTTTAACATTCAGTGTCAGTTTACAAGCACCCTGCTGAGGTGCACACCAACCGATACCGTGTGTCAAACCTGAAATATCAACGATTTCTTTAGATTTTACCCATTTGCCTTCTTCGGGTATGGGAGCCGGTCCGTGGTTAGGACCCTTCTTTACAACACACATGTGTTCCACTTCGTGTGAATAAGTCATAATTAGCTCTTTTTTTTAGTGATATAATTAAAAATACGTAGTCACGATTCTCTAAATCGCCCACAAAGGTAGTCGATTTATTTGTTTCTGCAAATCGCCATATCTTACTTTTTTGTGAAAAGTGACAAATCCGTTTACGTTTTTTCTTCGTTTGCTAAGTCGGGATTGCATTTGTGAAAGATTACTATGTGTCGAACTATCTATTCGTTGCTTTGTTGTTATCTGAAATATAAATTTTATGGAACTCAATCAGGTTGATATACATTATTTGATAGCGGCAATCTGCGTTATTTCATCTGCATTGGTATTTTATACTATCGGTGTATGGGGAGAAAGGCTGCAAAAGAAACTGAAGTTATGGCATATTATTTTCTTTCTTTTAGGATTGGTGTCCGATGCAGTCGGGACCAGCCTGATGGAGCATATTGCCGAATTAACGCATTTGCATGATGAAATCCACACGGTAACGGGGACGATTGCCATTCTTCTGATGTTTGTACATGCTTCATGGGCGATATGGACTTATGTGAAGGGATCTGCCGAGGCGAAAAGGCATTTTAATCGTTTTAGTATCGTCGTTTGGTGCATTTGGTTAATACCTTATTTAATAGGTATGGCCATAGGAATGCATTTACATGCATAAATAGTTATATGTTTTTGCATTAGATAGACTTAAAAGAGTTCCTTCTTTCAGCTAACTCCTGCAAAGAAAAAAATATTTTAGTCTCACGGTCTCACTGTTTTTGTGTAATCTGCATATAATTAGTATATTACAGAATGAGAGATACTTTTTAAATAGGTATCTCTCATTATTTTCTCCCTAGAATCGCTTCATTTCAGTCTATCTCTCACTCTTTTTGGGGGATATCCCTCATTCCATTTCTTTGCCCTTTGCGTAAGTAGTTGCCGAATGCATCTAGCATCTTGGTTGCTGTTTACTTGTTGTTTATATATTATGTTACTTATCTCTATGGCATTTGATGCCTTTATTCGTGTGTTATTTTACCGACATCTTCATCGTTCCACCCGGGTGAACCGATCGTTGTACCCTTGTAAACAGGTCTGCGCACCTAGGTGGACATGCTTGTTCACCTGGGTGGAACGATGAAGAACTCCCTTTGAAAATGCGACAATAATAGTTGTAAAGCAGGTTATTATAGGGTTGTTTGCATACTATTGAACGGTAAAAGAAATGTGCTTAAAGGCTTTTCCGGGAAAGGGAAAGTATATCGGCATGCAATTATCTGGCGGATATCGGAAAGCAGAATGAGATACCCTGTTTTCATGGGTTTGAATTAAATTAATTCCGCCAACAGGTATGTTTTAGTGAGAATGTAGCGGTATTACTAGATAGATATAGAATAAAATTAGTAGCTTTGCTGAATAATTTATTGAACAAAGCTATGATAGAAGTTATGGAGTCCGCTTTACAGAAAGCTGCGGGCGAAGGAATGGATGAATTTATCCAGGTTTTTACTGATAAATATAAGGAAATAATCGGTGGTGAATTGACTGCTGACACAATGCCGTTGTTGACAGGTGAACAGCATTCATTGCTGGCTTATCAGATTTTTCGTGATGAAATAATGTTCGGCGGATTCTGTCAGTTGATTCAGAACGGTTATGGCGGATATATCTTTGATAATCCTTTTGCAAAAGTGATGCGCCTGTGGGGGGCGGAAGAGTTCTCTAAATTGGTATATAAAGCCAAGAAGATATATGATGCCAACCGGAAGGATCTGGAAAAAGAACGGACGGATGATGAATTCATGGCGATGTATGAGCAATATGAGGCTTTTGATGATTTGGAAGAGGCATATTTAGATATGGAGGAACAAGTGACAACACTGGTTGCCAGCTATGTAGATAATCACCTGGAACTTTTTGCAAAAATAATAAAGTAAACGATGCAGTATTTTTTAAGTATCTGCATTTATTAATTGTGAATTAGAATTTATATCTTTGCAAACTCTAAAAAATATGTTTATGAAACAAATGAAATTTTTATTAGTAGCTTTAATGACGGTTTTAATGGGGATGTCTGTTACTTCTTGTATGAATGGGGATGATAATACGATATATACCGGACCTGCGTTCGCTAAATGTACAAACTATTTTCCTGCTACATTTGAATTGGCTAATGGGCAGAAATTAGTTGTGAATGAATTGTCAATGTCTAACTTGAATATAGGAGAAATCTATTTCTTTTACTATCAGTTTGACACAGCGCAACAGCCAGGGAATTCTCAGACTCTTGATGTAACACTTTATGCAGGAAGTACTCCGACTTCTATTAGTGCAAAATCTACTGAAGGACCAGAGAAAGCGGCAGATTATAACGAAGCTACTGCACCTTTATATACTTTTAATAGCGATACATCAACTCAGCCGGGAATACTTTTTGATCAATATCTTGTAATTCCTATTATGTATTGGGTAAAAGTAGAGAGTACAGACGAAAAGCAGAAAGAAGAACTTAATAAGCATTCTTTTATACTCACATATGATTTTGATGAATTGGCATCAGGGTCAACTGAACTTGTATTGAATCTTAATCATGTGATTAAAGATGGTTCAGAGGAGACTGTGACTCGTGATAAGTATACTTCTACTTATAAGGCATATAATCTGTCTAGTGTTATTTATGCATTCAAACAAGCTACTGGAGTAGAACCAACTAAAATAAAAGTAAATGCAAAGACCAACTCCTCAAAGAATTCTTTGGATGGTGCCGCAAATTCAACGTGGAGTGAAACACTTAAAACAAATTGAACTACAAAGAATTATTTAATATAGCAATGAAATTGATTTCCTCTCCGGCCAAGGCCTGGGAGGAAATTTCTATGGAAGAGGATAGGCGAAAAGTTTTTATGGCTTTTGTCTATCCTATGATTGGTTTATGCGGTTTGTCCGTCTTTATCGGCTCTTTGCTGACGAATGGATGGGGAGGACCGCAAAGTTTTCAAATAGCGATGACCAATTGTTGTGCCGTAGCTGTGGCATTGTTTGGTGGTTACTTTCTGGCGGCCTATGCAATTAACGAAATGGGAGTAAGAATGTTTGGGATGCCTGCCAATGCTCCGTTGACACAACAGTTTGCCGGATACGCACTTGTTGTTCCCTTCTTGCTTCAGATTGTGACCGGACTTTTACCTGATTTTAGAATTATTGCCTGGCTATTTCAGTTCTACATTGTCTATGTAGTATGGGAAGGAGCTCCCATATTGATGCAAGTGGAGGAAAAAGTACGATTGAAATACACCCTTTTCTCATCAGTTTTGTTAATACTATGTCCGACGGTGATTCAAATTGTATTTAGTAAGTTGATAGCCATACTTAATTAATGTGTAAAGATGAAACAACCTTCTGTAAATATCAAGAATAAACGTGCTACATTTGACTATGAGTTGATGGATACCTACACGGCAGGTATTGTATTGACAGGCACGGAAATTAAATCCATTCGTTTAGGAAAAGCAAGTCTGGTGGATACGTTTTGTTATTTTGCGAAAGGCGAATTATGGGTAAAGAATATGCATATCGCCGAGTACTTCTATGGTTCGTACAATAATCATACAGCTCGTAGAGACAGAAAGTTGTTGCTTAATAAGAAAGAATTGGAGAAAATTCAACGGGGAATGAAAGACCCCGGTTTTACTACCGTTCCTGTGCGTTTGTTTATCAACGAAAAAGGTTTGGCGAAACTGGTCGTTGCTTTGGCGAAAGGTAAAAAACAGTACGATAAACGGGAATCAATTAAAGAAAAAGATGACCGCAGAGACATGGCCCGAATGTTTAAGCGATAAGATGGCTTTATAGCGTAATAGTAAGATAAGATCGTGATAGGTCTAAGATAGGCAGAGTGACAATTAGGTGTTAATGTAATAAGGTAAGAATGAAAAAGACAATTTCTCAGATTGTATCCGAGCGTATTCTGATTCTGGATGGCGCAATGGGCACAATGATCCAACAATATAATCTTAAAGAAGAAGATTTTCGTGGTGAACGTTTTGCGCATATTCCCGGTCAGTTGAAGGGGAATAATGATTTGTTGTGTCTGACTCGCCCCGATGTCATTCAAGATATCCATCGTAAATACCTGGAAGCAGGTGCGGATATTATCGAGACCAATACATTCAGTTCTACAACTGTCTCAATGGCGGATTATCATGTAGAAGAATATGTGCGCGAAATCAATCTTGCCGCTACCAGACTGGCACGTGAACTGGCGGACGAATATACGGCAAAGAGTCCGGATAAACCGCGTTTTGTTGCAGGCTCCGTTGGACCTACTAATAAAACCTGTTCTATGAGCCCGGATGTGAACAATCCGGCGTTTCGTGCCTTGTCTTATGACGAACTGGCTGCCTCTTACCAGCAGCAAATGGAAGCCATGCTGGAAGGTGGGGTGGATGCCATTCTTATCGAAACCATATTTGATACGCTGAATGCGAAAGCTGCCATCTTTGCAGCCGGACAGGCTATGAAGGTGACAGGAATAGAAGTCCCTGTTATGTTGTCTGTGACGGTATCCGATATCGGCGGACGTACATTGTCCGGACAGACTTTGGAAGCTTTCCTTGCTTCTGTGCAGCATGCCAATATATTTTCAGTCGGATTGAATTGCTCCTTTGGTGCCCGTCAGTTGAAGCCTTTTCTTGAACAGTTGGCTTCGCGTGCACCTTATTATATCAGTGCTTATCCTAATGCGGGCCTTCCGAATAGTCTGGGGAAATATGATCAGACTCCCGCAGATATGGCTCATGAAGTGAAGGAGTATATTCAGGAAGGATTGGTTAATATTATCGGTGGTTGTTGTGGTACGACAGATGCCTACATTGCAGAATATCAGACACTGATAGCAGGTGCCAAACCTCATGTTCCGGCACCCAAACCGGATTGTATGTGGCTTTCCGGACTCGAACTGCTGGAAGTGAAACCGGAAATCAACTTTGTGAATATAGGTGAGCGTTGCAACGTAGCAGGCTCACGCAAGTTTCTTCGTCTGGTTAATGAAAAGAAATATGATGAAGCCCTTTCCATAGCTCGTCAGCAAGTAGAAGACGGAGCTTTGGTTATTGACGTTAATATGGATGATGGTCTGCTGGATGCCCGGACTGAGATGACTACTTTTCTGAATCTCATCATGTCCGAACCGGAAATAGCCCGTGTACCTGTTATGATCGACTCTTCCAAATGGGAAGTGATCGAAGCCGGATTGAAATGCCTGCAAGGCAAATCAATCGTAAACTCGATCTCTCTGAAGGAAGGGGAGGAAGTATTTCTGGAGCATGCCCGGATCATCAAGCAATATGGAGCGGCAACTGTCGTGATGGCTTTTGATGAAAAAGGACAGGCGGATACTGCTGCCCGCAAGATAGAAGTGTGCGAACGTGCATATCGTCTGCTGGTTGATAAAGTTGGATTCAATCCTCATGATATTATTTTCGACCCGAATGTGCTTGCGGTGGCTACAGGAATCGAAGAGCATAACAATTACGCCGTAGACTTTATAGAAGCTACCGGATGGATCAGGAAGAATCTTCCCGGTGCACACGTCAGCGGCGGAGTGAGTAATCTTTCTTTCTCTTTCCGTGGCAATAATTATATTCGTGAAGCAATGCATGCGGTATTCCTTTATCATGCCATCCAGCAAGGGATGGATATGGGAATCGTCAATCCGGGAACTTCCGTACTCTACAGTGATATTCCTGCAGATACGCTGGAAAAGATAGAGGACGTTGTATTGAATCGTCGTCCCGATGCTGCCGAGCGTCTGATAGAACTGGCGGAAGCATTGAAAGAAACGATGGGCGGTACTTCCGGTCAGGCAGCTGTGAAGCAGGATGCATGGAGAGAAGAATCCGTACAAGAGCGTTTGAAATATGCTTTGATGAAAGGAATCGGTGATTATCTGGAACAGGATTTAGCGGAAGCTTTACCTTTATATGATAAAGCTGTAGATGTAATTGAAGGTCCGTTGATGGATGGAATGAATTATGTCGGCGAGCTTTTTGGCGCAGGAAAAATGTTCCTGCCTCAGGTCGTGAAGACTGCCCGTACTATGAAGAAAGCCGTAGCTATACTGCAACCGATCATTGAATCAGAAAAAGTGGAAGGATCATCTTCTGCCGGAAAAGTTCTGCTTGCCACCGTAAAAGGGGATGTGCACGACATCGGAAAAAATATAGTTGCCGTCGTAATGGCGTGCAACGGTTATGATATAGTTGACTTGGGAGTGATGGTTCCGGCAGAAACCATTGTTCAGCGTGCCATAGAAGAAAAAGTCGATATGATCGGTTTGAGTGGCTTGATCACACCTTCTCTGGAAGAAATGACTCATGTGGCTGCCGAACTGGAGAAAGCCGGACTGGATATTCCTCTGTTGATTGGCGGAGCCACTACTTCAAAGATGCATACGGCACTGAAAATCGCACCTGTATATCATGCGCCGGTTGTACATCTGAAAGATGCTTCTCAGAATGCCAGTGTTGCTTCCCGGCTGTTGAATTCGCAGATGAAAGCCGAACTGATTAATGAGTTAGATGCGGAATATCAGGCACTTCGTGAGAAGAGTGGACTATTACGCCGTGAAACAGTATCGTTGGAAGAAGCCCAGAAAAATAAGTTAAACCTATTTTAAAGACTTGTCACAATGAAAAAGATTTTTTCTTTCTTGTGTATGCTCATGGCAATGACTGCTATGATCTCGTGTTCTTCCTCAAAAGAGGAAAAAGGAACAACCGGCACCGGAAATGCCGCTTTGGATAATATCTTTGAGCGTAAGAGCGTGCGTACTTACTTGAATAAAGGGGTAGAGAAAGAGAAAATTGATTTAATGCTTCGTGCAGGGATGTCTGCTCCATCGGGAAAGGATGTTCGTCCCTGGGAGTTTGTGGTTGTTTCCGACCGTGCGAAACTGGATTCGATGGCGGCGGCTCTTCCTTATGCCAAAATGTTGACACAAGCCCGTAATGCGATTATTGTCTGTGGTGATTCTGCCCGTTCTTTTTATTGGTATTTAGACTGTTCTGCTGCAGCACAGAATATTTTGCTGGCTGCTGAAAGTATGGGGCTGGGTGCTGTATGGACAGCTGCTTATCCGTATGAAGATCGTATGGAAGTCGTTCGCAAATATACCCACCTGCCCGAGAATATTCTTCCTCTTTGTGTCATTCCTTTCGGCTATCCTGCAACAAAAGAGCAGCCGAAACAGAAATATGACGAGAAAAAGATACATTATAATCAGTATTAGTAAACAAAAGTTTTGTCTTTTCAATAAATTCCTTACATTTGTGGCTTAATTGATTAAAATCTGATACGCAAATGTTTGGAATAGATGACCCTTTTATAGTCTTGCCATATATCCTCTCAGTGATATGTGTGATTTTTGCTGCCTGGTTTGGGCTGAAATATTGGAATAAGGACGACGATAAAGACGAAACGCGATGAATACATTTACTCTTGGCTTGATTGTGATAGCTTATCTGCTGTCATTGGCCTACCTCGGTTTTTTAGGATATAAGAAGACTACGAATACCAGTGATTATCTGGTTGGCGGACGTCAGATGAATCCGATAGTGATGGCGCTTTCTTATGGTGCTACGTTTATCTCTGCGTCTGCTATAGTTGGTTTTGGCGGAGTAGCGGCTGCTTTCGGTATGGGTATTCAGTGGCTGTGTTTCCTCAATATGTTTGTCGGGGTAGTTATCGCCTTCATATTCTTCGGTTTGCGTACCCGGCGCATGGGAGCAAAACTGAATGTCAGCACTTTTCCGCAGTTATTAGGCCGTCATTTTCGTTCCCGTAATATACAGGTGTTCATTGCAGCCGTCATATTTATAGGTATGCCGTTGTACGCTGCTGTGGTAATGAAAGGGGGCGCTGTATTTATTGAACAGATTTTTCAGATTGATTTTAATATATCTCTGCTGATATTTACGTTAGTCATTGCTGCGTATGTGATTGCGGGAGGAATGAAGGGGGTGATGTATACGGATGCTTTACAGGCAGTTATCATGTTTGGCTGTATGTTGTTCCTGTTGTTCTCTTTGTATCAGGTGCTTGGCATGGGTTTTACGGAAGCAAACAAGGAATTGACAAATATAGCCCCTCTGGTTCCGGAAAAGTTCAAGGCATTGGGGCATCAGGGATGGACCGCAATGCCTGTGACAGGTTCTCCACAGTGGTACTCATTGGTTACCTCTCTTATTTTGGGAGTAGGAATCGGTTGCCTTGCACAGCCTCAGTTGGTGGTACGTTTTATGACGGTAGAAAGTAGCAAACAGTTGAATCGTGGCGTATTTATCGGTTGTTTTTTCCTGATTATAACGGTAGGAGCTATCTATCATGCCGGTGCATTAAGCAATCTTTTCTTCTTGAAGACAGAAGGAGCCGTTGCTACGGAAGTGATACAGGATATTGATAAAATCATTCCTTATTTCATCAATAAAGCTATGCCGGACTGGTTTGCCGCTTTGTTTATGCTCTGTATCCTTTCTGCAAGTATGTCTACGCTTAGTTCTCAGTTCCACACAATGGGAGCATCGGTTGGTTCTGACATTTATGGTACTTATAAACCCCGTTCTCGTGGCAAATTGACAAATGTGATTCGTTTGGGAGTACTTTTCTCTATTTTGGTCAGCTATATTATTTGCTATATGCTGCCTCACGATATTATCGCCCGCGGAACTTCTATTTTCATGGGTATCTGTGCTGCTGCATTTCTTCCTGCCTACTTTTGTGCATTGTACTGGAAGAAAGCGACGAAACAGGGAGTTATGGCAAGTCTCTGGGTAGGAACTTTAGGCAGTGCTTTTGCACTAATATTCCTTCATCAGAAAGAAGCTGCCGCAATGGGAATATGTAAATTCCTGTTTGGCAAGGATGTATTGATTGAGACATATCCGTTTCCGGTAATTGACCCTATTCTCTTTGCATTACCATTGTCTATACTGGCTATTGTGGTGGTTAGCCTTTTGACGGGCAGAAACAAGTAGTAAATAAGTAATAGGTAATAAGTAATAGGTAATAAGCCGTGCGGATACACTATTGATAAGCTACGGTTATTACCTATTACCTGATACTTATTACTTATTTTATCTTTTTTTTGTACGATTCGAACCGGGACTGAATATCACGTACGAAGTTGAACGTTTCTATGCCACGGAAATATCCATTTTTACAAACAGGATCGGTGAAGTATTCCTCATTGCTTTTGAGCAGGATGAAGTTTTCGACGTTGTCTTTCCATACGAGGTTATTCTTTCCGTATTTTTTTGCTAATGCCATGGCGTCGTAGATATGTCCTAGGCCGGCATTGTAAGAAGCCAGTATGAAGTTGAGCCGTTCCTGTTTGTCAGGGATCATATTGAAACTTCGGTCTGTGGCGGCAATGTATTTAACGGCTGCTTTTATACTTTCTTCCGGGTTTTGTTCTTTACCTGCGGGTACGCCCATTGCGCGTGCAGTGGCAGGCATCAATTGCATCAATCCTTTGGCTCCTGCCCAAGATACGGCTGTTGTGTCAAAGTTTGATTCTGTATAGGCGAGGGATGCCAGCATTCGCCAGTCCCATCCGATCTCTTGGGCGTATTTCTTGAATAAATCGTCGTAATGTGATATTTTTCCTTCTTTAAGTGAAAGGATGGGGGAGTGTGGCATCATTTTACTATTCTCGAAGTAACGCTTCATACTTGCCGTATAGGCAGGAGAGGTCATATTTTCTTTATGCCAGTTTGTGGCGGCGGCTGCCAGTTCGGGACTGTCTTTTCGTACAGCCCATGAAGAACGCTGGTCAAAACTGATAGAAAGATCGATATTCAGATTGGGATAGTAAGTTTTATTCAGTTTGGCTAAATCATTATCGGCTACGGTATAGGGAATCTTACCTTGTGCTACCTGGGTGATTAAGTCTTCCGCGGTAACGCTATCTCCCGTTATCTTATGAATATGGATACCACCTCCCAGTTCGTTGTTCAGATTCACGAGGCGATCGTAATATTTGCCTGGTTTGACATATATATCTTTGCCGATAAGTTCCGTTACATCTTTCAATGGTTTATGCTTTCCATTTCCTTGCTGGACGATAACCTGATGGGTGATTATGTCTTCTCCGCAATACAAAAGGCTGTCTTTCCATTCTTTGGTAATCGGCAGGTTGTAGGCGATCATATCTCCTTCGCCTGACTGTAATTTCTGAATCAATTCACGGACATTTCTGGCTACCTCGATTCTGAGTTTCAGTCCCAGACTTTTAGCGAACTGTTCACTGAGTTCGTATTGGAATCCCATTTCCTGTCCGCGATAAATGAAATATGAAGTAGAGCTATAGAGTGTCAGCACAACCAGTTCTCCACTGTCTTTAATCTGTGGAAGATCGTGTGCTGTTTCATTCTTTTCGGTATGATGTTTGTTCCGGCATCCGAATACACAGCACAAAAGTATAAGAAACAAGGGGAGGATCAGTGTCTTGGCACTCATTCTGAACTCTTTATCTTTCATTCTTCATTTTTCAAATGTTTCTTGATATACATTGTTAATATATCGATAGCTACTGCATTGCTGCCGCCTTCTGGAACGATAAGGTCCGCATAGCGTTTGCAGGGTTCTATGAATTGCAGGTGCATCGGTTTCAGAACACGGGTATAGCGTTCCATGACAGCTTCCGCTGTCCGTCCTCTTTCGATGACATCCCTTTGGATGACACGTATCAGGCGTTCATCGGGATCGGCATCTACAAATATCTTTAGATCCATCATATTGCGTAGCTTCTTGTCGCACAAGGCAAGGATACCTTCAATAATGACGACTTCACGAGGCTCGATGTGGATGGTTTCCGGTTGGCGGGTACAAGTCAGATAAGAATAGGTCGGCTGCTCGATGCTTTTTCCTTCTTTCAGCATCATCACATGTTTGGAAAGCAAGCTCCATTCAAAAGCATCCGGATGGTCAAAGTTGATATTCTGACGTTCTTCAACCGGCACGTGACTACTGTCTTTGTAGTATGAATCCTGAGGTAATAGTACTACTTCTCCAACGGGGAGGCTTTCTATTATTTTTCGTACGACGGTGGTTTTTCCGGAGCCCGTTCCACCTGCTATTCCTATTATTAACATCTCTTTATAGTGTTATTTGAACCAAATAGAGTAATTTTGCATTAGTAATGTAATGCATTGACAAGACAAATATAGAAACAATTCATTAAAATAACAACGTAATGGTGAAACACATTGTATTATTTAAGTTAAAAGACGAAGTTCCCGAAGCGGAGAAACTCGTAGTGATGAATAAATTTAAGGAAGCTATCGAAGCGCTCCCCGCTAAGATTTCAGTGATCCGTAAGATTGAAGTCGGACTGAATATGAATCCGGGAGAGGCTTGGCATATAGCTCTCTATAGCGAATTTGACACGCTGGAGGATGTGAAGTTCTATGCAACACACCCTGATCATGTGGCAGCCGGAAAGATTATAGCTGAAGCAAAGGACAGTCGTGCATGCGTGGATTATGAATTATAACCCCCAATAATGAAAATGAGAAAATTAATTTCTTTTCTGCTTTTAAGCTTTGTAGCCTATACATTGCAGGCGCAGATTAAAGATCCGGTAAAGTTTAAAACAGAACTGAACTCTCTTTCTGATACAGAAGCGGAGATCGTGTTTACAGCTGCCATTGACAAAGGGTGGCATGTTTATTCTACCGATCTTGGAGACGGAGGACCTATTTCTGCCACATTTAATGTGGAGAAGAAGTCCGGTGTAGAACTGGTTGGTAAATTGAAGCCTGTCGGCAAGGAAATAGCTACTTTCGACAAACTGTTCGAAATGAAAGTGCGCTATTTCGAGAATACTGCCAAATTCGTGCAGAAAGTGAAGCTGACTGGTGGAGCTTATGCGATAGAAGGTTATCTGGAATATGGAGCCTGCGACGATGAGAGTTGTCTGCCTCCGACAGAAGTTCCTTTTAAGTTTTCGGGTGAAGCAAAGGCCGGAACTACGGCTACTCCTGTAGCCAAAGTTGATAAGCCGGAGACAAAAGAGGCGGAAGAGGTAACTGCTCCTGCTGCGTCCAAAGACTCTGCTGCGATGATGGAACTGGTTCCTGCTTCTGCTACGGATGCAAATGCCGATATTCAACCAGCAGTAGCTTCCGGTGACCTTTGGCGTCCGGTAATCAGTGAATTGCAGGCACTGGGCGAGGAACATACTCAGGGAGATATGTCCTGGATTTATATTTTCGTGACAGGTTTCCTGGGTGGATTGCTGGCTTTGTTCACTCCTTGTGTGTGGCCTATTATCCCGATGACAGTCAGTTTCTTTCTGAAACGTAGCAAAGATAAGAAGAAAGGTATTCGTGATGCGTGGACTTATGGTGCTTCCATTGTCGTTATTTATGTGGCATTAGGATTGGCTATTACACTGATATTTGGTGCCAGTGCGCTCAATGCTTTATCGACGAATGCTGTCTTTAATATCCTTTTCTTCCTGATGCTGGTAATCTTTGCCGCTTCATTTTTTGGAGCGTTTGAGATTAGATTACCGTCAAAGTGGGGCAATGCGGTAGATAGTAAAGCGGAATCGACTACCGGTCTGCTGAGTATCTTCCTGATGGCATTTACACTTTCACTGGTATCTTTCTCTTGTACAGGTCCGATTATCGGATTCCTGCTGGTACAGGTTTCTACTACAGGAAGCGTGGTGGCCCCGGCTATCGGTATGTTGGGTTTTGCCATTGCATTGGCATTGCCGTTCACACTCTTTGCTCTGTTCCCGTCATGGCTGAAGTCTATGCCGAAGTCGGGCGGATGGATGAATGTGATCAAAGTGACGTTAGGATTTCTGGAACTGGCATTTGCGCTTAAATTCCTGTCGGTTGCCGATCTGGCTTATGGCTGGAGATTACTCGACCGTGAAACCTTCCTCGCTCTGTGGATTGTCATCTTTGCATTGCTGGGTTTCTATTTGCTTGGTAAAATCAAGTTTCCGCATGACGATGATGACAATAAGGTGGGAGTGACTCGTTTCTTTATGGCACTTATTTCTCTGGCGTTTGCCGTATATATGGTTCCCGGTTTGTGGGGAGCTCCGTTAAAAGCCGTAAGTGCTTTTGCGCCTCCTATGCATACGCAAGACTTTAATCTGTATAAGAATGAAGTACATGCGAAATTCGATGACTACGATCTGGGTATGGAGTATGCACGTCTGAATGGCAAACCAGTGATGCTTGACTTTACAGGCTATGGATGCGTGAACTGTCGTAAGATGGAAGCCGCTGTATGGACGGACCCGAAAGTGAGTGATCTGATTAATAATGATTATGTGCTGATTACTCTGTATGTGGATAATAAAACTCCGTTGACCGAACCTGTGAAAATCGTAGAGAACGGTAAGGAACGTACTTTGCGTACAGTCGGTGATAAGTGGAGCTATCTGCAACGTGTGAAGTTTGGTGCTAATGCACAGCCTTTCTATGTATTGCTGGATAATCAGGGAAGTCCTTTGAATAAGTCTTATGCTTACGATGAAGACATTCCCAAATATATTGAATTCCTGCAAACTGGACTGGAGAATTATCGGAAGGAAAAATAATCCGAAGATATAACTATCAATGAGAAGCGGTCTCACTCTGTAGAGTGGGACCGCTTCATTTAAATAGAATAGAATAAAACTAGAAATAATGTTTTTTACATGGGTACTTCCATTACCAGAAGTTTGGTCCCTTTAGTAGCACGGATAGAGAAGCTTTTGGTATCCCATATTCCGATGCCGTCACGTTTGGCCAGATGTTCATCGGCCACGCTGATCTCTCCTTCTATCACAAACAGATAAGCTCCGTTACCTTCCTGATGCATACAATATTCGATGGTTCTTTCCGTATCGAAGTCTCCCATAGAGAACCAGGCATCCTGTTTGATGGAGGCCGGTGTCTTGCCGTTCGGTGAAATGAACAGAGATAACTCGTTCGGTTTCAGCAGCGGACGTATATCGAAATTGTTATATTCGGGTTTCGTATTCTCGATTCGGGGGAATACCCATATTTGCAGGAATTCCAATTGTTCTTCCTTGCTGTCGTTATACTCACTATGATAGATACCACTGCCCGTACTCATCACTTGGATATCACCGGGAGTAATCGTTTTCGTATTTTGTACACTGTCGCCATGTCTCAGATACCCTTTCAACGGAATGGAAATTACTTCCATATTTTTATGTGGATGAGTATCAAATCCCATCGACGGGTCTACACTGTCATCATTCAGCACTCGCAAGGCTCCGAAATGGATTCTTTCCGGATTGTAATAGTTAGCAAAACTGAATGTGTGGTGGGTTTTGAGCCAGCCATGATTAAAATAGCCTCTTGATGAAGCTCTGTCGATTACTTTTTTCATAATCTTCCTTTCTT
>OBLF01000098.1_pt1 | contig 111623 bp, 89 predicted proteins | sample 1519231 | NCBI WGS metagenome assembly OBLF01 (sample SAMEA2602895, study PRJEB22501) | metagenome
CAGGCTGCGTCCGGGTCCCCCGCCGTCCCATCAACGCCGGCGGCGTGTCCCTGAATAATGGGCGTGTCGAGGACGATAGGGCGGTGCGGGGGGAGACCGCCTTCCCCGCCGGCCGTTTCGCTTTGATCCGCCGTGGCAAGAGGGCGCTGGGCGTGGTGGAGCGTCCCTGACGCATATAGCTGTGGCGGGCCGTATCCACGACCCGCCACGCGAATGGTTTTCGAATAGTCGCAAAGTATCTGATTGAAGCGAGGAACAGCATATGGCAGAAGGTAATGAACATTCCGGCAAGTCGTTCGGCGGGCGCAAGTCTTACGGGCATGGCGGCTCGGGCCGACCGGGCAATCGCGGAGGCAAGGGATTCAAGCCGCGTGGCAAGGGCGGTTATGGACGCCGCGACGGCGACCGCGAAGGCGGCAAGGGCGGATTCGGCGGGCGCAAGTCCTATGGCAAGGGCGGCTACCGCAAGGATCGCGACTTCCATAAGGATGGCGAGCGTCGCGGAGGCTATCGCAAGGATGGCGACTTCCGCAAGGATCGCGACTTCCGTAGGGACGGCGATGGCGAGAACCGCGGTTATCGCAAGGACTTCCGCAGGGACGGCGATTCCCGTGGCGGCTACCGCAAGGATCGCGACTTCCATAAGGACGGCGAGCGTCGCGGAGGCTATCGCAAGGACCGCGACTTCCATAAGGATCGCGACTTCCATAAGGATCGCGACTTCCATCGTGATGGTGATGGCGAGAAGCGCGAGTTCCGTAAGGATCGCGATTTCCACAAGGACGGCGAGCGTCGCGGAGGCTACCGCGATAATCGTGGCGGCAAGGGCGGCTTCGGCAAGGGCCCGCGCCGTGACGGCGAGCATGGGGGCAATCCGCGCTACCGCCGCGATGACGACCGCCGCAATAATCGCCGCAACGACGAGCATGGCGAGCGTCGCCAGTTCTCCGACGACGAGAAGCGCGAATATCGCGAGCATAAGCGCACCGAATACATGAGCCGTCCGCGCCGCAACTCCGACGGCACGATGAGCTTCCCCTCCCAGAATCCGTATACCGCGCGTCGCCCAGACGAGCCGGTGATGCCGAAGGGCCTTGAATGGTCCATGCTTTCCTCCGACGAGAAGGAACGTCTGCGTGGTCTGGCGAAGGAGCATGCGGAGAACACCGGTCTGCATATTCTTGCGGCCTACACGCTTATCGACGATGATCCCAAGGCGGCCATGGAGCATGCCAAGTGGGTTGCCCGTCAGGCATCCCGCATCGATTTCGCTCGCGAGACGCTGGCATTTGCCGCGTACCGTACCGGCGACTACAAGCTTGCGTTGCGTGAGTTCCGCACCGCCTTCCGTATGAACGGCTTCGCGGACTATCTGCCGTTCATGGCCGATTGCGAGCGTGGCCTGGGCAATCCAAAGAAGGCCATCGAACTGGCGTTGAGCGACGATGCCAAGCTGCTGCGCGGCGAGCCCAAGGCCGAGATGTTCCTGGTATACGCGGGCGCCTTGGGCGATCTGGAGCAGTGGGATAAGGCCATTGCCGTCGTGCATACGCTGGCGCGTTCCAAGGGGCTGTCCGGCGCCTACCGCATGCGCGCCCTGCAGGCCGAGCAGCTCTTCCTGGAGGAGTCCGGCCAGAGCGATAAGGCCGAGTCGTTGGAAGGCATGATCGAGAAGCTTGAGGATCAGTACGCGGACTTCGATATCGACGAGGATTCCGACGATGTGGTAATCGATCATGACCTGGCGTATATCACCAACGGCGATGACGAGGAAGTGCTCGACAAGCTCGGCATCGACCCCTCCGAAGCACAGTTCGCCCCCGAACCCGAACCGGAAGAGGACGAGACCGAGCTGCCTGCGGACGAGGCCAAGGAAGGCGCGGAATCCGATGAGGAACCCGAGCAGGAGGCTGAACAAGCCGACGGCGAACCCGAGCAGGACGATGATTCCAAGGCCGAGGAGTCCAAGGATTCCGACGATTCCAAGTCCAAGGAATCCGAACAGGCCCAAGCCGGGGACGCCGACGAGGAGTCGACCGAAAAGTGAGCAAAACCCGTTTTCTTCAGGGAAGCGAACGCACTCTGGCCGAGCGGTACCATCTGGCACTGCTCGACCTTGATGGCGTCGTCTACCGTGGCAAGAACGCCGTGGACTATGCCGCCGATTCCATCCAGCAGGCCGAGCAGGCAGGCATGATGATCGAATACACGACGAACAACTCGTCGCGTTTCCAGCGCATCGTCGCCGATCAGCTTATCGGCTTCGGGCTGAAGGTCGAACCATGGCAGGTCATCACCTCATCCGTGGTCGCCGCCCGCATGGTCGCCAAGGCCGTTCCGGCCGGATCGCGCGTACTGGTGCTGGGTGCCGAACATCTGCGCGAGGAGGTCGAACGCGCAGGACTCGTCATCACCGATGACCCGACCAGCAAGCCGGCTGCCGTCATCCAAGGCTGGTACCCGGACATGACCTGGCAGATGATGGCGAACGTCGCATTCGCCGTGGAAGCGGGAGCCACGTATTTCGTGACCAATCGCGATCTGACCATTCCGCGCGAACTGGGCATCGCGCCAGGCTGTGGCTCCATGATCCAGGCCGTGATCACCGCCACCGGCGTTGAACCGGTCGCGTCCGCAGGCAAGCCCGAATCGTACATGTACGACGAAGCGCGTGAGCTGAACGCCTCGGAAGGCAACGACATGGTGTCCAAAGAGGAGTCCATTGCGGTGGGCGATCGTCTGGACACCGATATCGAGGCCGGCAACCGTGGCGGCTACGATTCGCTCGCCGTACTGACCGGAGTGACCAACCCGCACGAGCTCATGCTTGCCCCGGCGCATCTGCGCCCGACCTATGTGGCGAAGGATCTGCGTGGGTTGAACGAGACCATGCCGCTGCCGACCAGCATCGGCAACGGGTGCTGGGTGTGCGGCAATGCCCGTGCCGCCTACGACAAGGTGGACAATGCGATTCGTGTCGGCGATCCCGCATCCATCAATGCACTGCGTGCGGCGATCTGTCTCGCCTGGCAGCTGCAGGACAACGGCACGGACATGACCTCTGTCGCTCTGCCTGAATTTACGCTATGAGCGAACAGATCAGCGGCAATGAGATCGACCTTGAGGCCGTAGGCGACGATATCGTCGACATGCCCGACCGTCTGGATCTGCTTCTGGTGGAGGCCGGAGTGGTGGGGACGCGTACCAAGGCGCAGAAACTCATCAAGGCCGGCAAGGTCACGGTGAACGGCGAGACGGTGACCAAGCCGGCATACGCCGTGGGCGCGTTGGGACATGCCCGTATCCGCGTGGACAAGGGCGAGGATTATGTGTCCCGTGGCGCCTACAAGCTCGTCGGAGCGTTCGAGGCGTTCCGCGAGCAGGGACTAGCGGAACCGAAGGGTCTGCAATGTCTTGACATCGGCGCCTCCGCCGGAGGCTTCTGCGACGTGCTGCTACGTAGGGGAGCAGGTCGTGTCGTCGCTTTGGATGTCGGCCACGGCCAGCTTGATTCGCGCATTGCCACAGATCCGCGCATCATCGAAATGAGCGGCGTGAACATTCGGGACGTGTTCGCGGACGATCTGCCGTTCAGGCCGCAGATGATCGTTTCCGACGTGTCGTTCATCTCCCTGACCTACGTGATTCCCGTTATCGCACGTATTGCGGCACCTGGAGCCGCCGTGGTGCTGCTGGTGAAACCGCAGTTCGAGGTAGGCCGCGATGGGCTCGGCAAGAACGGGATCGTGGAAAGCGAGGAGTTGCGGCGCAAGGCTCTGCACGATGTTATGGACTGCGCCAGGCGTGAAGGGCTGAACGTGGTGGCCACCGCGCCATCGCCGATCGAAGGCACGCATGGCAACGCCGAATGGCTGTTGTATGCCCGTACCGCGCAGGCGTGACGCCTCCTGTCAGGGGCGTGTACGGCCGTGACAGGCTTGCGACCATGACGAAGGCCGGTTCCACGAGGAGCATTGTGGAACCGGCCTTCGTGATATATGGATTCAGAGCATTGCGTCAGGATGCCAGGAACTTGTCGATCTGGCTCTGCCTGCCGGCGATGATGAGTTCGTCGTTGCGGCGCATTACCGTATCGTTTTCGCCATACTGGAATTCACGGCCCGGCGATTTCACACCGACCACCACAATGCCGTACTTGTCGTGGATTTCGGCTTCCGCGATCGTCTTGCCCGCCAGACGTTGCGGCGTATGCACCTTCACTACCGTGTGCATGCCTTCGATCTCGATGTAATCCAGGTAGTTGCCCGACACCAGATGCCCGATACGCTTGCCGGCGTCGCTTTCGGCATTGATGACATGGCGTGCGCCGATACGGCGCAGAATACGCGCATGCTGAATCGAGACGGACTTCGCCCACAGGTCGGTGATACCGGCGTCCAGCAGGTTGCCAGCCGCGATCACGGAAGCTTCGATGCTGTCGCCGATCGCCACCACCGCGGTATCGAATTGCGAGGCGTCGATGCGTTCGATCGCCATCACATCGGTCATATCCGCTTGCACCACCGGGATCTGCGACGACCAGCGTGCCACGATCTCCGGGTCCTTGTCGACGGCGAGCACATCCTGCTCCATCTCGTTGAGCGTGGAGGCCACGGAACTGCCGAATCTGCCCAGTCCGACGACGAGTACGCTTTTGGTGCCCTTCTTACGTGCCATATGTGCTCCTTGAATGTGTTGCAGCACCAAGTGTACGCCGAACCGGCATGCCGTGGGCTATCGTCGGCCATGCGGCTGCCATGGCGGCCCTTGCCCGGCCGACATGAATGGGAAATCAGCCGACGATGACGTTCTCCTGCGGGTATCGGATCGGTTCCGGCGCCAGCGGGCGGCTGATGGAATAGGCGATGGTCATGGGGCCGAGTCTGCCGATGATCATCGTGGCGGCGAGAATGAATTGCGAGGCCGGATTGCCCGCGCTGACCACGCCCACGGAGTAGCCGCCAAGGCTGAACGCCGAGCATGTCTCGAATACCGCATCGCCCAGCGAACAATCGGTGACGAACATCAGCGCCATCGAAGCAATCGCCACCAGGGACAGACAGGATGTGGTGACGGAAATGGCGGTCATCTGAATCTTGCGGGGAATGCGCCTGCGGAATACGGTGACATCACGATGCCCGGTGAATGCCGCGCCGCAGATCAGCATGATCACCGCGAAGGTGGTCACTCGGATGCCGCCTCCCGTCGATGAGGATCCTGCGCCGATGAACATGATGATGCTCATGAACAGCTTGCTTTCGGAGCTCACGCCCGGCACCCAGGAGATGTCGAAACCCGCGGAGCGGGGCATTACGGCGGCCACCATGGCTCTACGGAACTTCAACGACAGATCGTCGTCGGGGAACAGGTTGACGTTATGCCATTCGACGATAAGGAACCACACCAGCGAGGCGGCCACCAGAATCGCGGTGGTGACCAACGTGAGTTTGGTGTGCAGCGACCAATGCCTGGGACTTTGACGTTTGCGCGCGCACTGCACCACGTTCAGCACCACGGGGAAGCCGAGCGTGCCGATGAATGCGCTGATGAGGATCGGCAGGCCCACACCCCAGTTGGATACGTACAGACCCGAGGTGTCGGGGGTGAAGCCGGTGTTGTTGTATGCGGAAACGGCGTAGAAGATCGCCTGCCACAGGGTGCGGCCGGCGTCGTTCTCGTTGTTGACGCGGAGCAGTTCGGGCAGCAACAGGGTGAAGGTCAGTGCCTCGGTGATGGCCGTGATGGTAAGCACCACGGTGATGACGCTTTTGATCTCGGAAAGCTTGTTCGTGCCGAGTTCGTTGGCGGTGAGCATGCGCTGCGACACCCTGAGCCGACGGCTGATGCCGAGCGCCACGATCGAAGCGAAGGTCATGACGCCGAGACCGCCGAGCTGGATGGAGAACAGAATCACGATCTGCCCGAAGAACGACCAGTAGGTGTTGGTGTTCACGACCTGGATGCCGCAGGTGGACAATGCCGATACGGCGGTGAAGAAGGCGACGGGGAAGCTGGTGATCTCACCGGTCTGCGTGGCGAACGGCAGCAGCAGCAGCGCTGTGGCGATCACGATAAGGGCCATGAAGTACATGATGGACAGTCGCCCGGGATGGCTGAACAGGTGGTCGGTGAGACTGACCCTGCGTATGCGCCTGGCCGGCGAGCCGCTTTTGGACTTGCCCGTGCGAAGCTTCGACAGAGTGATCTTGAAGCGATGCTCCGCCTCAACGGGTTCATCAAGGTCACGTGCCACAGAACCCTCCTAACGTTTCGCATACATGATCTTCCGCCGTATGACATTCTAGTCCGGCGGCGGTCGGGCCGCTCACACGGTGACGAGACAAGACCTGGCGGTTTGAACAAACGATTAGGATAGTGCATAGTGTGACCGAATGCGCTGATATAGGCGGCAAACGGATATCGAACGGATACCGAACAGGTATCGAACGGATGGAGAGCATCGTATGGCAAGACGCAATGCTGTGGTGGTGACGCATAGTCGGTTGCGGCAAAGCGGCACGGTGGTCGGCGAGGCCGTGGGCCAACTGCAGTCGGCCGGATTCAACGTCGCGATCATCGATAACGTCGACCCGCCGGCATTCGGCACGCCATCCCAGCGCGTGAACGACGACACCGAAATCGTGGTCGTGCTTGGCGGCGACGGCACGATTCTGCGCGCGGCCGAACTGGTGCATTGCACGGAAGTGCCGATTCTCGGCGTGAATCTGGGGCATGTGGGTTTTCTGGCCGAATTTGAAAGCTTCCAGATGAGCGACGCGATCCGCCGTGTCGCCGATCACGACTATCTGATCGACGAGCGCATGATCGCCCACGTGGACGTGTGGTTGCCGGGTGCCAGCGAGCCGATCGAGGACTGGGCCTTGAACGACATCACGTTGGAACGCGAGACACGCGGCAAGATGGTGGAGCTGTCCATCCGTGTGGACGATGTGGAGATGAGCTCCTTCGGCGCGGACGGCGTGATCGTATCCACGCCCACCGGTTCCACCGCCTACGCCTTCTCGGCAGGCGGACCGATCATCTGGCCCAACGTGCAGGCGTTGCAATTAACGCCTCTGGCCGCGCATGCACTGTTCGCCCGCCCGCTGATCATCGGCGCGGATTCCACGTTCACCCTCGATATTCTCGACAGTTCCGTCTCCGACGGGTGGATTTGCTGCGATGGCCGTCGCCAGCGCTCGCTGCCCAAAGGCACACGTGTCGAAGTCAGAGCCTCCCACGACACCCTGCGATTGGCGCGGCTCTCCGGCGTGCCATTCACCAACCGGCTGGTCAGCAAATTCGATCTTCCGGTGGTCGGCTGGCGCGAACACGCGAATCGCAGCAGGTCGGCGCACGGTGAAGCGACGGCCAATGATGGCCAACACGGTGGGCAGAACGGTTGCGACACTGCGAACGCTAGGAGGAATGGCCGCTGATGCTGGAAGAGCTTTCCGTACGTAACCTCGGGCCAATCCGTGACGCGCAGATTGCGCCGGCACCCGGATTCACGGCCATAACCGGCGAAACCGGTGCGGGAAAGTCCATGCTGCTCTCTGCCATACGGCTGATTTCCGGTGGCGCGGCATCCGGGTCGCGCGTGTCGGCAGGGGCAGGCGAAGCGTGGGCGCAAGGCGTGTTCTGCGTGCCCGGCGACTCCGATATCTCCGGCGTCTCCGGCACCGCGAACGCCGTAGGGACGCTTAGTCCCGCCGGCAAGGCCGTGCAGTATGCCGAGGAGGCCGGCGTCACACCGGAAGACGGCGAACTGTTCCTCTCCCGCGTCGTGCCGGCATCGGGGCGTTCACGTGCCGTACTCGGCGGCAAGACCGTGCCACGCTCCGTATTGGAAAGTGTGGCAGGAGAGCTCATCACCGTGCATGGGCAAAGCGAACAGCTGCGTATCGCATCCGCGGCCAAACAACGTGAATTCCTCGACATGGCCGCCGGCGACGACGCCGAGCTGGCCGCATACCGCCATGCGTGGGATGAGCTGACCGCCATGGACGAGCGTCTGGCGAAACTGCGCTCGCAGGAGGCCTCCGCACGCCAGCAGGCCGATTATCTGCGCGAATCCATCGCACGCATCGACCAGGTCGACCCACAGCCGGGCGAGGATGCCGAATTGAAGGAACGTCGCGATCGCATCGAGAACGCCGCTGCGATCAGCCAGGGCGTATCATCCGCATTGGCAGTGCTAGACGCCTCGCAGATGAGCGAAGGATCGGATGCGGCTTCGGCCGTCGATTTGGTGAACCGCGCGGCACAGGCATTGCACGGCATCCAGGTCGGCGGCGTGTTCGCCGAGCAGGCGTCGCGATTGGAATCCATTGCGGCCGATCTTGCCGACGTGGTGTTCGCGCTTGTCCAGGAGCTGGACGGTGAGGGTAGCGTAGAGGATCTGGATCGGCTTAACGGGCGCATCCACGAACTGAATGAGCTGATGCGCCGGTGGGGGCCGGAATTGTCCGATGTGATCGCATGGCGCGACAAAGCCGTTTTCGAAGTCGAGGATCTGGATGCTTCCCCCGAGAAGGTGGCGCAGTTGGAATCCGAACGTGAACAGCTCTACCAACGGGCTGTCCATGCGGCCGAAGCATTGCATGAGGTGCGGGTGCAGGCCGCGGGCGATCTGGGGGTGCATGTCAGCGAGGAACTTGGATCGTTGGCTATGGGCGGCGCCTCGTTGCGTATTCGCGTGGCCGAACATGATGGCGGCGACAGCCCCACAGGTTCGCTCGGACCCTATGGCGGCGACGACATCGAATTCCTGTTCACGCCGTTTCCCGGCTCGCCCGAACTGCCGATGGGCAAAAGCGCGTCCGGCGGTGAGCTCAGCCGTTTGATGCTCGCCCTGGAGCTTGTCGCCGCCGAACAACGTGGCAGCGCCGAAGGCATGACGTTCATCTTCGACGAAGTCGACGCCGGTGTGGGAGGCAAGGCGGCAGTGGAGCTCGGTCACCGACTGGCCCGTCTCGCCGAAAGCGCGCAGGTGATCGTCGTAACACATCTGCCGCAGGTCGCCTCCTGGGCGGACAAGCAGTTCGTGGTCGCCAAAACGCAGCAGACGGATGGCGGCATGACCGAAACCATCGTCACCGAGGTGATCGGCGAGGCACGTACCGGTGAGATCGCACGCATGCTATCCGGTAATGCCACCGAAACGTCCCTTGAACACGCCAGGGAGCTTCTGGCCGAATCCACGCTTTGAGCCATGCGGAGGCATCGAATCGCCGATAATCCGCACGGCTCAACCCCGAACGTACGAATCCGCCGACCAGATCGGTCATCAGCAGGCAGGTACACATGACCAACATCCCCTCAACCATTGCCCCCGCATCGGGCAGCGCTCCGGCCACCCACTCGTCCAGCTCCATGCCGAAGGCGGCGATCTTCGATCTTGACGGCACACTGCTCGACTCCATGGGCGTATGGGATCAGATCGACATGGACTTCCTCGCCAGACGAGGCTTCGAGGTGCCAGCCGATTACGTGCCCACCATCAGCGCCATGCCGTTCGAACAGGTCGCGGCGTACACCATCGAGCGCTTCCACCTGAACGAGACCCCCGAAGCGGTGATGGCCGAATGGGACGATATGGCGCACGAGGCGTACGCCACCATGGTCGAAGCCAAGCCGGGCGCTGTGGAATACCTCACCTATCTGCACGATGCCGGCGTGAAACTGGGTGTGGCGACATCGCTGACCCCGTCGCTGCGTGAACCTGCCATGAAGCATGTGGGCATCTTCGACTTCTTCACCACCATCACCTCGGTGGATGACGTACACGGCATAGGCAAGGACCAGCCGGACGTATATCTGCTCGCGGCATCCAGATTGGGTGCCGAACCATGCGAATGCGTGGTGTTCGAAGACATTCTTCCGGGCATTCGATCGGCGAAATCCGTGGGCATGTGCGTGTGGGCCATGCACGACGACTCGTCGGACGCGGATTGGGCGCGTATCTGCGCACTGGCGGACGGTGTGATGTTCGACTTCCACGACGCACCTCGTTTCCTATAACGCGCATGCGCAGCGCGCGGTGGCGCAGCCAGTCGGCGCATATCGCCATAATGAAATCCGCAAATTGCAGGGGAACCCGCGCGTCGGCGCATATTGCAACGCGCACGCGGGTTGAGAAAGGCATACAGCCTGACCCTTAGAACCTGATGGTTAATACCAGCGTAGGGAGGCAACACCTTGGCAAGCATGGCATCCGATACCCGTACATACGATTTCGCATTCGATAGCGGCTTCGATCCCGCCAGAGGGATCCGTCTCGACAACCTGCCGCCGTTCGCCCGCAGACTGCGCACCGCCGCCGATATGGTTTGGGAGGACGGCTACAACCAGCCGTTCCTGCGTGAACTCGGCGCCGGCACGCTCGCACAGGAACGGTTTGCCTTCTACCTGTTGCAGGACTACCGTTATCTCGCCGATTACGCTAAAGTGCACGCGCTGGCATTGACCAAGACCCGCGACCCCGAGGTCATGCGTTTCATGGCCGATGTGCAGAACACCATCTTCAACGTGGAATCCTCCGTGCATCGCACATACATGGCCGGATTCGGCGTGAGCGAAAACGAAATGAACAATGCACGCCAATCCGCATTCGCCCGCGCCTACACGTCCAACATCCTCGCGATCGCCTATGGCGGCGACCTGCTGGACATTCTCGTGGCCGTGCTGCCATGCGCCTGGGTGTATGCGGATTACGGCCAGCGACTCGCCAGGGAGTTCGCCGATACGCTGGAATCCAACCCGTTCCGCAGCTGGATCGACATGTACAAGACCGAGGAGTTCTGGAGCAGCTCCGTGTGGCTGATCGAACATATCGAACACATGGTCCAGGGATTAGGCGAAAACCGTTTGCACGAGCTTGAGGAGATCTTCTGCAACGGCGTGCAGAACGAATACATGTTCTGGTCGAGCGCCTACGACATGCAGTATTCCTGGAAGCCGCAGTGGGACGAGGCCCGCTGATACTGGCGTTTGTGATTGTTGGGGCGCTGCGTCTCATTTTCATGTACCCGCAGCATTCCATGCCGTTTCGCGACGCGACGGAATCGCTGTACCGGGATAGGGAAGACTCGACGCTCGTACGTTGATGGTCAGAACCGCAACCGCATCTGATGCCATACGACGTTGCCATGCGTGGATTCGGATATGCCCTCGTCCACATATCCCAAACGCGCATAGAAGCCGACAAGCCGATCCTTGCACGTCAACACCAGTCCTGCGCGTCCGGTCTGCCGTGCGTCTTCGATCACCCGCCGCATCAACGCGCTGGCATAACCGCAATGCCGGTATTCGGGTGCGGTGTCCACGCCGAAGACCATCTGCCAGGCGCCATGCGGATCATGCTGGGCGGCATCTGCGTACATATCGTCGCTCAGATCGGGGGAGTCGGTGACGAATCCATTGATGAATGCAACCAGTCGCCCGTCAACGGTGGCGGCGCGTGCAGCCGTTGCCTTGGCATCGTCAGCTGCGTCGTCGATCATCAGCCAGAAGCAATCGGGGTACACCATCAGACGTTCGCGCAACGCATCGGCGCTCGCAGCCTCGGCGGCGGGGAAACAGGCGGCTTCGACCGCCGCGATTGCCGGCAGATCGTTCAAGGTGGCATGGCGGATCAGCATGCTGATGGCCTTTCATATCGATGATTTTCAACTGATGATTGTCCGTTGACGGCGCAATCCGGCGAATGGTCGAGTAATGGTGGGATGAGCGATGATCAATGGCACGGCGTCGCCCTGTCGGTTCAGCCGCGTTTCGACCCCTGCCGGCTGATGCCACCCTTATGCCCGGTCGCCTTGAACGGCATCGCCGACCTGCCGCGCACGCCGGATGCCGCGTTCCTGCCGAAACCGCCCGGCTGTCGGCGCAGTCGTATCGTCGATGGATCGGGCCAGTTCTTCTTTGCATTCGTCATGCGATCGATGCTAGTCGTTGGGGTGTCTTCAAGTGCCGAAACGTCCGGCGGCACTATGGGCGTCGCACGCGAGCGGGCATACCAGCGGGAACGCCAAGGCAACCGCTGCGCGCCTATCCGCGCCCGTGGATCATATGTGCAAAGCTCACGTAGACGATCCACGCAAGTGGAATCGTGACCATGAACACCGGGTAGAACCATGCGATCGGCAGATGTCCATAGAATACGCCGGCCAGCATCGGACCCAACGCCATGCCCAAATCGATGCCCATGTAATATGTGCTGTTCGCCATGCCGCTGCGTTCCCGTCCGGCGATCACCACGGCCTGCGCCTGCGTCACCGAACTGAGCAGGCCATAGCTGCCGGCCATGCCGATGCCCGCGCCCAGCAGGTACCAGTCGTTCGTCATGCCGGTCAGAAACGCCAGCGCGCCCAGCATCATGATCGAGCATACGATTAGCCAGAACCGGAAGCCCTTGCTGTCGAACAGGTCCTTCAACGTCAGGCGCAGGATGAGCAGCGCCACCGCGTAGTATACGAAGAACAGGTCGGAGGAAGCGGCAAGATGCCGTGCGGCGATGTAGTCGACGAGGAACGACTGGTTCGCGAAATAGGGGATGGCGAACATCATGAACACCACGACCAGCGGAATCGCACGCGGCTCAACCAGACTGCTCAAACGCAAACGATGTGATGCGTGCGGTGTCTTCCGCGGTGCCCTGGCCGAGCTCGGTTCCCCGTCTGGAGCGTTCGTCCTTCTTCTTGCCGGTGCACCGCCGTTGCGAACCAGCATCACCACGATCAGCGTGAGCACGTTCATCACCAATGATGCGATGAACGTCAGATGATAGCCGACCAGCTGATGCAGGCGTATGCCGAGCGCCGGGCCGACCGCAATGGCCAGCGCGTTCACAATGCCGTACAATCCCATGCCCGCGCCCATATGGCGGATAGGCAGCAGCAGCGACACCCATGTCGCCAGGCATACCGAGCCGCAGGCGAAGCCCAGCCCGTTGACGATGCGTGCGGTGATGAGCATGCCGGTGGAATCCGCCCAGCAGTACAGGATTCCGGCCACGATGTACAGCGTGGTGCCGGTCGCCACCAGCAGTCGTTTGCTCACCAGATCCGACAGATTGCCGGCGATCGGTCTGCAGAACAACGATACGAAGCTCATCACGCCGGCGATGACGCCCATCAGCGCGCCGGTTGCGCCCAAGGTCTCGCCATACCCGGCGACGATCGGCGTGATGGTCATATTGCTTGCCATGAAGAAGAAGGTCGCCAGCATGACCAGCGCCACGTCACGGGTGATGAGTCGGCCCTTCGGTGCCTTGCCTGGTGATTTGCCGTTGCCGTGATTGTCCGCTGGGATCGTCTGTTGCGTGGGTGCTGCCATGATTGTACGGGTTGCCTCCGGGAACGTACTGTATATGCCGACCGGGAACAATAGAAAATCGGCCGCCCGTATTACGCGGGTGGCCGATGTGTGGATTATGCCGGTATGACGGTGGTGTGCTGTGGAATCACAGCGTCTTGGCCGCGTGCTCCACGAAGTCCTCCATACCGTCGACCTCCACCACGTTGTCGAATCGCACGTCGGCGTTCTCCAGGCCGCGCAGTGCGGCGGGGGCGGTGGTGCCGGTCGCCTCGGCAAGCACGTCCATGCATGCGAAGTCGGTGCCGGTGGCGTCGAGGCCCAGGGACTCGTTCACCACGCGCGGGAACTTGTAGGGGCTTGCGGTGGCGAGCAGTACGCGCGGGGTCAGCGGGTCGCGCGGCATCTGCTGCATGACGAAGTAGCCGCAGGCGGTGTGCGGGTCGATCACGTAATGGTTCTTGTTCCAGCAGTCGGCGATCATTTCGCGCACCTGGTTCTCATCGGCCCAGCCGGTGCCGAAGATCTGACGGATCTTGGCGAGCATGCCGCTCGGGATCTCGTAGGCTCCCCACTGCTTGAGGTCGTTCATCAGCATGGAGATGAGGCGAGTGTCCTTGTCGGACATGTAGTACAGCATGCGTTCCAGGTTGGAGGAGACCAGAATATCCATCGACGGACTGATGGTCTGGAAGAACGGGCGCTGACGGTTGTAGGTGCCGGTGGTCAGGAAGTCGAACAGTACGTTGTTCTTGTCGGATGCGACGACCAGATGCTTGACCGGCAGGCCGAGCAGCTTGGCGTAGTAGCCGGCGAGAATGTCGCCGAAGTTGCCGGTCGGCACCACGAACTCGACTTCGTCGCCCACGTTGATGACCTGCTGCTCGAGCAGCTGCGCGTAGGCGGAGAAGTAGTACACGACCTGCGGCACCAGACGGCCCACGTTGATGGAGTTCGCGGAGGACAGCACCACGTGGGAGTCCTTTGCCAGGCGTGCGGCGAGCTTCTTGTCGCCGAAGATGCGCTTGACCGCGGACTGGGCGTCGTCGAAGTTGCCCTTGACCGCGCACACGTTCACGTTGGAACCGGCCTGCGTGGTCATCTGCAGTTCCTGCACCTGGCTGACCTTGCCTTCGGGGTAGAAGACGGTGATGCCGGTGCCGGCCGCATCCGCAAATCCTGCGAGGGCGGCCTTGCCGGTGTCTCCGGATGTGGCGGTGACGATCATGATCTTCTCGTTGTCGTCGCCGTCGGCCGGGGCGGTGCGTGCCATGAAGCGGGGGAGGATCTGGAGCGCGACATCCTTGAATGCGGAGGTCGGGCCGTTGAACAGTTCCATCACGTAGTCGTCGCCAAGCGGCTTGACCGGGGTGATCTTCTCGTCGGCCCACTGTTCGCCGTATGCTTCGGCGATGCACTGGGCAAGCTCCTCTTCGGTGAAGTCGGGCAGCAATGCGCCGAGTACGCGCTGGGCGATGGCCTGGTAGGACATGCCGGCAAGATCGTCGATGGAGACCTTGGTTTCGCCGAGCTGATCGGAGACGAACAGACCGCCGTCGTCGGCGAGTCCGAGGCGAATGGCCTGCTTGGAAGTGAGTGAATCGGTGGTGCTTCGTGTGGAATGGAACGTGGTCACAATAATCCTTACGGTTAAGAATCTTTGACGTTGAGGTTCAACAGCCGTAAGTTTACCGACAGCCGTAGGCAGCGCGGGCCCGTTGTCCATTTTCCGCATGCCTGCGGTGTGCTCCTATGGCCGGGGTCTGAGCCGCCTGCCATTGTTGCGCGTGGCATGGGGTAGGCTGGGACGCATGGAATTCCCAGAGATTTTCGATCAGGTATGCGCGCGCGCCGATGCCGCGGCCAAAGCGCAGTCCACACTTGCCCGCGCCACCACCGACGCGAAGAATGCCGTTCTGCTCGCCATCGCCGACGCGCTCGACGCCAATGCGGAAGTCATCGCCGAGGCCAATGCCGCGGATATGCGCCAATCTCGTGTCGACGGCATGGACGAGGGCAAGCTTGACCGTCTGCGATTCGACGTGGATCGCGTGAAGGCCGCTGCGGGAGGCGTGCGTCATGTCGTGTCCCTGCCTGATCCTGTCGGCCAGATCGTGCGCGGTTATACGCTGCCCAATGGCATGCGCCTGACGCAGACCAGAGTGCCTATCGGCGTGATCGGCATGATCTATGAGGCTCGTCCGAACGTCACCGTGGACGTGGCGAGCCTGTGCCTGAAGTCCGGCAATGCGGCCATGCTGCGTGGCGGTCACGCCGCGGAGAGGACCAATGCCGCCACGTTTGGCGTGATCGGCGAGGTGCTGCAGGCTCACGGGTTCGACAGCGCGCTGGTGCAGTCCGTGGACGATTTCGGGCGTGATGGCGCGACGGCCATGATGCAGGCCCGCGGGCATATCGATCTGCTGGTGCCGCGAGGCGGGCGTGGACTGATCCAGGCGGTTGTCGCCAATTCCAAGGTTCCGGTTATCGAAACGGGCGCTGGCAATGTACATATCTACATGGATCGTGCGGGCGACCCGGCCAAGGCCATTCCGATCATCATCAACGCCAAGACCCAGCGTGTCGGCGTGTGCAATGCCGCGGAGAAGCTTATCGTGCATGCGGAGGCGGCGGAACGTTTCCTGCCGCTCGCAGCCGCGGCGCTGATGGAAGCCGGCGTCGAACTGCATGCCGACGAACGCGCCTATGCGATCATCGATGCCATGCCGGATCATGATCCGCAGCTGCTGAAGCACGCCACCGACGAGGATTGGGACACCGAATATCTCGCCTTGACCATGGGCGTCAAGATCGTTGATTCGCTTGATGAGGCGATCGAGCATATCAACAGGCATTCCACCGGTCATACCGAGTCGATTGTCTCCGAGGATTATGCGGCCATCGAGGAGTTCACGGGGCGTATCGATTCCGCGGTGGTAATGGTGAACGCCTCCACGCGCTTCACCGACGGCGGCGTGTTCGGCTTTGGTGCCGAGCTGGGCATTTCCACGCAGAAAATGCATGCCAGAGGCCCGATGGGTCTTGCGGAGATGACCACTACGAAATGGATTGGCTATGGGCAAGGACAGGTGCGCGCATGAGCGAGACAAGCAAGCCGAATGAATTGAACGCATTGGACGAGATCGAGCGGAACAGGCCGGGTGCCAAGGCCTCCGACGGCTGCATGAGCACGCCTATCGAGCAGCTGCGCCCCGATATGGATTTGAGCAATCCGCGCTGTGTCATGAAAATCGCCTCGGAACGGCTGAGCATCGTCCGCTACGTGTTCCTGGTGCAGATCGAGGACGGCATCGCCACGGCGGCTCAGCGTGCGTCGCTCGAATATGCCGACGCCGTGCTGATCGGCTGGCCTGAGGAGGATGCCGAAGGCATCGTCGATCTGGACGATGAGCAGTTCGCCATGGTGCGCAAGCATATGGAGCTCATGGAGGAGCACATCGCCAAGTTCGCCGCGTTCGAACGTGCGGGCGACGTGGACAATATGACCGACACCCTCATTCGCATCACCGAGCGTGTCGCCGAGGTGCGTCGCATGTATCAGCCTGATTTCCCGCTGCCCACGTTCGCGGAGATCCGTCGCGTGGTGCAGGACGAATGGGATGAGGATATGGGCAAGATCGATCCGAAGGACGGCAGTCCGACCGCCGAGGAGATCGAGCGTGAACGTGACGATCAGGATCGCGAGGAGCGGCAGGGGGAACGTGCATGACGCCCCCATCTGATGAGCGTCGCATGTCCGATCTGTCGGAGGAGGCGATCGAGGTCGGCGCCGCGACCGCCGTGGTTACTTCGGGCAATGCCCGCCGTTCGGCTCGTGGCAACTGGCATGTGCGGCCTCGCGTCGGCATTATGGGCGGCACGTTCGATCCGATTCATAATGGGCATTTGGTGGCGGCTTCCGAAGTGGCGTGGGTCTACGATCTGGACGAGGTGATCTTCGTGCCGACCGGGCGCCCGGTGTTCAAGCTCGACAAGAACGTCACCAACGCCGAAGACCGGTATCTGATGACGGTGATCGCCACGGCCTCCAATCCGAAGTTCACCGTGTCCCGTGTCGACATCGACCGCCCGGGCATCACCTACACCATCGATACGTTGCGCGATCTGCGGGCGCAGCATCCGGACGCGGAGTTGTTCTTTATCACCGGCGCGGACGCGGTCGCGGAGATCATGCAGTGGAAGGATGCCGACCGCATGTGGGATCTTGCCCATTTCGTGGCCGTCACACGTCCGGGGTATTCCTCTCCGGCAGGCGTCAAATTGCCGGAGGGCAAGGTCGACACGTTGGAGATTCCGGCGTTGGCGATCAGCTCGACCGACGTGCGCAGGCGTGCCCGGCACAGCGAGCCCGTCTGGTATCTGGTTCCGGACGGTGTGGTGCAGTACATCGGCAAGCACGGCTTGTACCGCGAGTAAGCCGGTTCCTCGCATAATGATCCGTGGCGTGCCACAACGGTTCACGACAATATGCGATCCCATGTGTCGTGATTCAGCATGAATCCTGCCGAGGCTCGGTTGCGGCTATTGGGCCAGGCCCATCTGATATTTCAGCGTCAGCACGCGTTCGGCGCTGCGTGTCACCTTGGCGGCGAACGCGGCGTCGGTTGTGGCTTTGGCGTTCAGACCGTCGAGAATCGGTGTGACATAGTCCGCCGCTCCGATGCAGGCGAGGTCACCGCCAGCCTCCACCAGTCGCACGCCCAACTGGTCGGGGGAAATACCTCCCAATGCCGCGGCGGACAGCGAGTCCGAGGTCACCACGCCCTGATATCCCTGCCGGGCACGCAGATAGCCGTCGATGATCGTGGGTGAGAATGCGGCCGGGGCGCTTGCGTCAATGGCCTGATAGGTGGCGAGTGACATCATCACCATGGCCGGTTGCGTGTCGGCGATCACCGTGCCGAACGCGTTGACCACGTCACCATCCAGCACGGTGGTGGTGTCGAGGATCCCGTCCGCGGTGAAATCGGTATTACCCGTCACCGAGCCGAGACTGGGATAGTGTTTGATCGAGGTTGCCACGCCGGAATCCCGCATGCCCAGCACGAAGGCGCTGGCATGTGCGGCATTGCCCGCGGCGTCCAGCCCGAAATCGCGGTTCAGCGCGCCGATTGGCGCGTTCGATGCGCGTGGCACGGTTACGGTGCCGACCACCGGTGCCAGGTCGACGTTGATGCCGGCCTGTGCCAATTGATTCCCCCAGACGGCCGCCGACTGGCGCAGCTGATCGGCGCTCATCCGTCCCTGCTCGACCGCACTGGGCATGGTGGAGAATCCGGCGCCTTGCAAGTGCTGGACCAGGCCGCCCTCCTGATCGGTGGTCATCAGCAGCTTGATATTCGCCGGCGCATAGGATTGCAGGGCGTCGGTGGCCTGCCGCACGCTGGCGATGCCGTTGTTCCAGTTGCCGATGATAAGCACCGAGCCTACATGCCTGTCACGGATCGTGCTCGCCAGGCTCGAAGGATCGGTTCCCGCGTTGAGGGGAGCCATGACCAGCTGCCCCACGCGCTCCTCCATGCTCATCGCCGCAACCGTGCGCTTCGCCTTGGCGGCAGGTGTTATGTCCGGTTGCGGAGCGGCCGACCGCCGTAACGTGTCGAGGTGCGATGTCGTCGTTGCCGATTGCGGGGAGCCTGCCGGGTTTGCGGTGTTGTGAACGCGCACCCATACCAGTCCGAGGCCCGCGATCGTGGCGATCATCGCGATGACGGTCAGCGCGGCGATGATGCGCAGAGCGCGTGTGATGCGTCGGTCGCGTGCGGTGGAGACGGTGGTCATGAATGGTCCCTCCTCAAGTGTTCCCATCCGAGAATACCCGAGGTGCCGGGCGTGCGGTGGTTCCACGCTTGCATGTTCGCCGTGCCTGCACGGATGCGCGTCCGGCCTGCGCACGTATTGGTCGATGCATTGATCGGCGTATCGATCGGTGGAATGCCTCGCGGATTTCAGTTCCCAGCGAACACCGGTCGCACTCTGCACCTATCTGTACCCTTGAAGACATGTCCTTCTTTGATATGTTCGGTATGTTCGATCCGGATTTCGATCCGCGCAATCCGAACCGTAACCGTAAAAACCCTAACTCCAATCCCAATGATGACCCGATCGTCGTCAATATCGAAACCGATGGCGACGATGCCGGTTCCGGTGCGCCGAACCAGCCGGGCTCCCGCAACAGCAGGCCCAATATGCCGCGTATCACACGCAAACCGGCCCAGTCGGGCGGGCAGGGGACGAAGATCCTCATCGGCGTGGTTCTCGCACTCGCCATTATCGTCGGCTTGTTCTTCGGCTTGTCGCGTTTCATCACCGATCTGATGTGGTACGGCCAGCTCGGCTTCCAGTCGGTGGTGTGGACGCAGCTCGGCGTGAAGATCGGCCTGTGGGCCGCTTACGCGCTGGTGACCGCCATCGTGGGCTTCGTCGCGGCATGGCTCGCCATTCGCGCCCGCCCCGCCGCCGCGGACGGCTCCGGCGTCCGTGTGAACAACAATGTGGTCGAGATCACGCAGTCCTTCAGTTCGAAGCATGCCCGCCGCGTGGCCGTGGCGGTTTCCGCGGTGGTCGGCGTGGTGTTCGGCGCGCGGTTCAACGTCGATTGGTCACAGGTGCTGCTCATGTTCAACGCGCAGCCGTTCGGCACCAAGGACCCCCAGTTCGGCATCGACAACGGCTTCTATGTCTTCGTCCTGCCCGGCTTGAAGCTTATGGTGTCCGCACTGTCCACGCTGCTGCTGGTCGGCCTGGTGTTCTCTGTCGTGACCCATGTGATGATGGGCGCGGTGCGCATCACCATGCCGGTCAATGGCCGTGGCCTGTTCTCCATCACCAAGCGTGCCCGCCGTCAGATCGCCATCTGGCTGATGCTGAACATGTTCGGCTGGGCCGTGCAGATCGCCCTTGGCGTGTTCTCCAGCCTTACCGCCGAAGGTTCGCGCATCACCGGCGCAACCTACACCACGGTCAACGCCACCATTCCGGTCACGTTCATCGTGGCTATTCTGGTCGCCGTGCTTGGCGTGGTGCTCGGCGTTTGGCTTATGCGCTCGCATGCGCTGGAGGGCAATGCCCCGATCGGCGTACGCGCCTCCGCTGCGCTCAAGGCATGGCGTACTCCGGTGATTGCCATCGCCATCACGGTCGTCGTGTCCATGGTGCTGACCATCGTCTGGCCGTCGTTGCTGCAGCGTTTCCGCGTCAACCCGAATGCGCAGGAGATGGAATCCACCTACATCCAGCGCAATATCGACGCCACTCACGCCGCCTACGGTCTGAGCAAGCTCAAGACCGAGCAGTACAAGGCCACCACCACGGGCAAGCAGGGCGCGCTTCGTTCGGAAAGCGAAACCACCGCGCAGATCCGACTGCTCGACCCGCAGGTCGTGTCCCCGACCTTCAAGCAGTTGCAGCAGTCCAAGCAGTATTACACGTTTGCCGATTCGCTTACCGTCGACAAGTACAACATCGACGGCACCAGCCAGGACACGGTGATCGCCGCCCGTGAGCTCAACCTGTCCGGCAACGACAACCGCAACTGGGTGAACGATCACACCGTGTACACGCACGGCTATGGCGTCGTGGCGGCGTACGGCAGCCAGGTGACATCCGACGGCCAGCCGCGCTTCTTCGAATCCGGTATCCCCACGCAGGGCAAGCTTACGGAATCCGAGCACTACGAGCCGCGCATCTACTTCTCCCCGAATATGAGCGAATATTCCATCGTCGGCGCGCCGAAGGGCACCGCGGCATGGGAGTTCGACTATCCGACCGGTTCTCAGGGCGCGACCAACACCTTCAAGGGCAGTGGCGGCCCCTCCGTCGGCAACCTGCTCTCCAGGCTGCTGTATGCGATCCGTTTCGGTTCGGATCAGATCCTGTTCTCCGATCGTGTGACCTCCCAGTCCCAGATTCTCTACGACCGTTCGCCGCGCGAGCGTGTCGCCAAGGTCGCACCGTATCTGACGCTTGACGGCCGTGTATACCCGGCGGTGGTCGACGGGCGTGTCAAGTGGATCGTGGACGGCTACACCACATCCGACGCCTATCCGTACTCCCAGATGACCGAGCTTGGCTCCGCCACCCAGGATTCCACCACCGTCAGCTCCAGCACGGTCAAGGGATTGGGCTCCCAGAAGGCGAACTACATTCGCAATTCGGTCAAGGCGACCGTCGACGCGTATGACGGTTCCGTCGATCTGTACGTGTGGGACAACAGCGATCCGGTGATCAAGGCGTGGGAGAAGATCTTCCCGGGCCAGTACCATCAGCTTTCCGAGATTTCCGGCGATCTGATGAGCCACCTGCGCTACCCGGAGAACCTGTTCAAGGTGCAGCGCGAACTGCTCGCCCGCTACCATGTGACCTCCGCCAACCAGTACTATTCCGGCGAGGATTTCTGGCAGACCCCGGTCGACCCGACCGAATCGAAGCAGGCGCAGTCCGAAGACATCCTCCAGCCGCCCTACTACCTGACCTTGCAGACCGGCGGCACCAAGGAGCCGGTGTTCTCGCTGACCTCCTCATACATCCCCGCGGGCACCTCCACGCGTGAGATCCTTACCGGCTTCCTGTCCGTCGACTCTGACGCAGGTTCCACTGCCGGCAAGATCGGGCCGAACTACGGCACGATCCGATTGCAGGAGCTGCCGAAGGATTCGAACGTTCCAGGCCCCGGCCAGGCGCAGAACAACTTCAACGCCGACGCCGACGTGTCCAAGGAGCTCAACCTGCTGCAATCCGGCTCCACCAACGTGGTGCGAGGCAACCTGCTGACCCTGCCGTTGGGCGGCGGCTTGGTGTATGTGCAGCCGGTGTACGTGAAGTCTTCCGGCACTACGTCGTTCCCGCTGCTCAAGAAGGTGCTGGTCGCGTTCGGCGACCAGGTCGGATTCGCCGACACCCTGGACGAAGCGCTCGATCAGGTGTTCGGCGGCGACTCCGGTGCGAACGCGGGGGACGCCGACCATGCTTCGGGCAATACGCAGGCTAAGAGCGGCACAACCGATACGGGCTCGTCCGGCGCCGGCCAGTCGCAGTCGGATGACTCCTCTGGCAAGTCAAGCGCCAAGGGCTCCAATACGTCCGGAGCGCAGCGCAGCCCCGAACTCCAACAGGCTTTGGACGACGCGTCCCAGGCCATGCAGGATGGGCAGAACGCCATGAAGAACGGCGACTGGTCCGCTTACGGCGAAGCGCAGAAGAAGCTGCAGGAGGCGTTGAACAAGGCCGTCGAGCTGAGCAAGTAACCGGCTCGCTATGGCGCCCCGACCCTAGATGGTGGTCCATTGGGACGAAATCCACCCCGATTCCGTCCCAATGGACCGCCATTTCCATATGCGGACACATGTCTACCGGCATACGGAACAGACTGGGATAATGATGCCGCTCGCCGTTCGCAGCAGCATGCCAAGCAACGCAGAAGGAGAGATCCATGGAATACGCCTACAGGCAGGCCGCGGAATCGGATATTCAGGCACTGACCGACATCTACAACGCCGCGGTTGTCGCAGGCGGCTCATCCGCGGATATCACACCGCGCACCATCGAACAGCGCCGCGCCTGGCTCGACTCCCACAAAGCCCCCTATGCGGTGTTCGTCACCGAGGCGGTACGCGGCGACGGCACACGCCAGGTCGTAGGCTTCAGCGCGTTGTCCGTGTTCTACGATCGTGCAGGCTACAACGGCGTTACCGATCTGGCCTACTACATCGCCCCCGAATGGCAGGGCAGGGGAGTGGGCACCTTCACGTTGCGCTCGCTGCTTGATGAGGCACGCAAGCGTCATATGCGCAAGGCGTGTGGCATCATCTTCGCCGACAACGCCGGTTCTATCGCGCTCATGCACCATTTCGGCTTCACGCAATTCGGGCTCATGCCGGCAGCCGCCACCGATTCCACCGGCACTATGCGCGATATGAGCTACTGGTATCTCGACCTGTAGAAGCCCAAAGCCTCAAGCCGGGCTAGGCGTCCGGCATTCGCCGGTTCGCCGGTCTTCAGGTGGCATGGGCGGCGGTACAATGATGCATTTGGGATGGCACGGTCGGCGGCAAGTGAACAAGCACCGGCCTGATGCCCATCGCGGCAACGCCCGCAGGAACGTAAGCAACGAACAACGAACACACGAGGTGGGGATATGGCGTCTGATTTCTGGCTGATCGCAGGTCTGGGCAATCCGGGCAGCAAATACGAAGGCACCCGTCACAACATGGGCTTTATGACGGCCGACGTGCTGGCCGAACGCTGGTCGATCAACTTCTCCGACCACAAGGGGCTCGCACTGCTCGGCAAGGGCGTGATGAGCCTCGACGGGCGCAGCCAGAAGTTCTTCCTCGCCAAGCCGCTCACCTACATGAACGAATCGGGCAACGCGGTGGCATCCATCTGCTCGTACTATCAGATCGAACCCGACCATGTGATCGTCATCCACGACGACATGGATCTCGACTTCGGGCGCATCAAGGTCAAGGCAGGTGGCTCTGCAGGCGGGCACAACGGCATCAAATCCATCGACCGTTCGCTGGGCACCCCGAAATACGCCCGCGTGCGTATGGGCGTGGGCCATGCCAAGCGCGGTGCCAACGCGCACGACAATACCGTCAATTGGGTGCTTGGCGGTTTCGGCCCCGATCAGCGCAAGCAGCTGCCGGACTTTCTCGCAGACGGCGCGGATGCCGCCGAGGAGATCATGTTCCACGGGCTCGCCAAGACCCAGGAGAAGTTCAATGGCCGCTGAACCGCAGCCGCAGGGGGTTTCGACTGCGAGAACGAACGGCAGGCCGGCCGATCCGATGAATGCGAGCCTTACGGGGCTGCTTGACGCATTGCGTAACGACGCCGCGTTCGCATCCGTGGCGGACGGCACTGCCGAACCCGCCGAAGACGACATCGACGCATCCCTTATCGTCGGAGCCCCTTCGGGCATTCGGCCGGCTTTGGCTTCCGCCATTGCGTCGAACGGGCATACCAGCCAGGTCGTGGTCATCGTCTCGTCCAGTCGTGAAGCCGAGGAAACCGTCAACGCCCTGCGCTCCTGGTATGCAGGCGATCCTTCCGACATCGCCCATCTCGAAGCGTGGGAGACGCTGCCGCACGAGCGTCTGAGCCCAAGGGCCGACACGGTTGCGAGCCGTATGGCGGTATTCCGCAGGCTCAAGCACCCCGACCCCGCCAATCCCATGTTCGGGCCGATCCGCATGCTGGTCATGCCTGTGCGTTCGCTCATCCAGCCGGTTGTCGCCGGTCTTGGCGATGTGGAGCCGTTGGTGTTCGTCAAAGGCGAGGAACTGCCTCTCGATGAGGCTGTGGAGCGTTTGGTGCGCAATGCGTATACCCGTGTCGATCTGGTGATGAACCGTGGCGAATTCGCGGTGCGCGGCGGTATTCTCGACGTGTTCCCGCCCACCTACCCGCATCCGGTGCGCATCGAGTTCTTCGGTGACGAGATCGACGAAATCCGGGAATTCCATGCCTCAGACCAGCGTACATATGGCGATGGTGTCGATACCATCTGGGCCACGCCCTGCCGTGAACTGCAGCTTACCGACGCGGTGCGCGCTCGCGCGAAAAGCCTGATCGGATCGATTCCCAATGCCGAAGACATGCTGGAATCCATCGCCAACGCGATTCCCGTGGAGGGAATGGAGTCGCTGATGCCGGCGTTGGTCACCGATATGGAGCCTGTGGCGGACATGCTCGACCCCCGCGCCGTCATCGTGCTCAACGATCCGGAGAAACTGCGCCGTGCCGCAGCCGATCTGGCGAAAACGGCGAATGAGTTCCTCGCGGCAAGCTGGCATGTGGCGGCCTCCGGCCATGGTGGAGCCCCCATCAGCTTCGATGAGGCGAGCTTCCTTGATTTCGATGAGGTAATGAGTTCGCTGGGCTATTGCAACCATACCGTCATCGAATTCACCGATTTCAACGTGGATACTGGTCGTACCGGTCGCGTGCAGATCGCGGCCAAGAACCCCGCCGAGTTCCGTGGCGATGGGAGTCGTGCCGCGGCGGGTATCGAGGGGCTGATCGACGACGGCTACTCGATTACCGTCACCGCGGCGGCGCAAGGCACTCTGGCACGACTCAAGCGCGCCATCAACGAGACGGGCGTCGCCAGTTTCAGTACCGTTCGCTCCGCCGCCATAGACGGCTTCGTCGACATGGACGCGAAGATCGCACTGCTCACCGAACGCGACCTGACCGGGCGCACGAGTGCTGCGGCCCAGGCTAAAACGCCGAAGCGCCGCCGCAAGGCCATCGACCTGATGGAACTCAAGACCGGCGACTATGTGGTGCACGAGCAGCATGGCATCGGCCGTTTCATCGAGATGCGCCAGCGCACGGTGGGTACGGGCGAGAACAAGGCCACGCGTGAATACCTTGTCATCGAATACGCGCCCAGCAAGCGTGGCGCGCCTGCCGACAAACTGTTCATTCCCACCGATCAGCTCGACCTGGTGAGCAAATACATTGGTGCCGAAGCGCCGAAGCTCAATAAGCTTGGCGGTTCCGACTGGGCCGCCACCAAGGCCAAGGCGCGCAAGCATGTGCGCGAGATCGCCGACGACCTGGTGAAACTGTATTCCGCACGTCAGCGCACGCCGGGCTTCGCCTTCAGTCCGGACACTCCGTGGCAGAAGGAGCTTGAGGACGCCTTCCCGTATCAGGAGACCGCCGATCAGCTCACCACCATCGACGATGTCAAGGCCGATATGGAAAAGCCGCGCCCCATGGATCGCCTGATCTGCGGCGATGTGGGCTTCGGCAAAACCGAGATCGCCGTGCGCGCCGCGTTCAAGGCGGTGCAGGACGGCAAACAGGTGGCAGTGCTTGTGCCCACCACGTTGTTGGTGCAGCAGCATTACGAGACGTTCACCGAACGTTACGAGGGGTTCCCCGTGAACGTGGCGGCAATGAGCCGTTTCCAGAAGCCCAAGGAGATCAAGCAGACCATCGAGGATCTTGCGGCCGGTACCGTCGACGTGGTGATCGGCACGCATAAGCTGCTCAATCCGAAGATCAGGTTCAAGGATCTTGGCCTGGTCATCATCGACGAGGAGCAGCGGTTCGGCGTGGAGCATAAGGAGACGCTCAAGGCGCTGCGCACGAATGTCGATGTGCTGAGTCTTTCGGCCACGCCTATTCCGCGTACGTTGGAGATGGCCGTGACGGGCATCCGCGAGATGTCCACGCTGGCCACGCCTCCGGAGGATCGTCTGCCGGTGCTCACCTATGTCGGTGCCTATGAGGATGCGCAGGTGACCGCCGCCGTCCGGCGTGAGCTGTTGCGCGGCGGGCAGGTGTTCTACGTGCATAACCGTGTGGAGGACATCGCCTCCGTGGCCGACAAGATCCATAATCTCGTTCCCGAAAGCCATGTCGGCATCGCGCACGGCAAGATGGGCGAGAAGCAGCTTGACCAGGTGATCCGCGATTTCTGGCATAGGGACATCGATGTGCTGGTGTGTACCACGATCATCGAAACCGGTCTTGATATTTCGAATGCGAACACGCTGATCGTCGATCATGCCGACCGTTTCGGCTTGAGCCAGCTGCATCAGCTGCGTGGGCGTGTGGGTCGTGGCCGTGAACGCGCCTACGCCTACTTCCTGTACGATCCGTCCAAGCCCATGACCCAGCAGTCGCACGACCGCCTGGCCACCATCGCGCAGAACACGGCGCTCGGCTCCGGTTTCGACGTGGCGATGAAGGATCTGGAGCTGCGTGGCACCGGCAATTTGCTTGGCGACCAGCAGTCCGGGCATATCGAAGGCGTCGGCTTCGACCTGTATGTGCGCATGGTCTCCGAGGCCGTCGAAGCATACAAGGAGCCCGATAAGGCGGCCGAGCCGGTGGCAGTGTCGGTGGATCTGCCGATCGAGGCTTCGATTCCGGTGGAGTACATCGATTCCGACAAGCTGCGCTTGGAGGCGTATCGCAAGCTTGCCGCCGCCCGTAGCGAAAGCGACCTGGAGGCATTGCGCGAGGAGCTGACCGATCGTTATGGCAAACCGCCTGAGCAGTTCGATGCGCTGTTCGACGTGGCGCGCATCAAGTTCAAGGCGCGCAAGATGGGTGTCAGCGAGATCATCGCCCAGTCGAACCGTGTGCGCATCGGGCGTATCGATCCGGCGGAATCCGTGCGTATGCGCATGTCGCGAATCTACCGCGGATTCCAATACCGGCCGGTCACCCATCAGCTCATCGTCCCGGCCCCGTTCGCCGGTTCGCTTGGCGCAAAGCCCATGACGGGCGATCAGATTGTACTATGGGTGAACCAATTGCTCGACGACCTGGCATGGACGCCCAAGCCGCGTCGCTAACACGCCGTCTTCGGGTGCTGTACTTCGTCCATCAATCCCATTATTCTTGGCAATGACATCACAACCTAGCGTTTTAAAGGAGTAGTTGTGGCTGCAATTGAAAGCGTGTACGCGCGTCAGATTCTTGATTCCCGTGGCAACCCGACCGTTGAGGTCGTGCTTGATACCGAAGACGGTGCTCAGGGCCTGGGTCTGGTTCCGTCCGGTGCTTCCACTGGCGAGGCTGAGGCTTGGGAGCGCCGCGATGGCGACAAGTCCGTCTACCAGGGCAAGGGTGTTCTCGACGCTGTCAAGGCAGTGAACGAGGAGATCGCTCCGAAGGTCATCGGCATGGACGCTGCCGACCAGCGTGCTCTCGATGATCTGATGATCGAGCTCGACGGCACCCCGAACAAGGGTCGTCTGGGCGCCAACGCCATCCTCGGCGTCTCCCTGGCCGCTCTGTACGCCTCCGCCGAGTCCGCAGGCATGCCGCTGTACCGCTACATCGGCGGCACCAACGGCCACATCCTGCCGGTCCCGAACATGAACATCATGAACGGTGGCGCTCACGCTGACTTCGCCACCGACATTCAGGAGTACATGATCTCCCCGTACGGCTTCGACACCTACAGCGAGGCTCTGCGTGCAGGCGTTGAGGTCTACCACACCCTGAAGAACGTCCTGAAGAAGGAAGGCCTGGCCACCGGTCTGGGCGACGAGGGCGGCTTCGCTCCGAAGATGAAGTCCAACAAGGACTCCCTGAACTACATCATGGACGCCATCTCCGCCGCCGGCTACGAGCCGGGCAAGCAGATCGGCATCTCCCTCGACGTGGCTTCCTCCGAGTTCTACAACAAGGAGACCGGCAAGTACCACTTCGAAGGCGACGATCGTGAAGCCGGCTACATGCTCGACTTCTACGAGAACCTCATCAACGAGTACCCGATCGTCTCCATTGAGGATCCGTTCCAGGAAGAAGGCTGGGAAGACTGGGCTGCCATCACCGCCAAGCTCGGCGATCGTCTGCAGTTCGTCGGCGACGACCTGCTGGTCACCAACCCGGCACGTCTGGCTAAGGGCATCGAGCTCGGCGCCGCCAACTCCCTGCTGGTCAAGCTGAACCAGATCGGTACCGTCACCGAGACCCTCGACGCCATCGAGCTGGCCACCAAGAACGGCTTCACCTCCATGGTTTCCCACCGTTCCGGCGAGACCCCGGACACCACCATCTCCGACCTGGCTGTGGCAAAGAACACCGGCCAGATCAAGACCGGTGCCCCGGCTCGTGGCGAGCGTATCGCCAAGTACAACCGCCTGCTCGAGATCGAGGAGGAGCTCGGCTCCACCGCTCAGTACGCCGGCTACAGCGCTTTCAAGGCCTGCAAGAAGTACATCGCCAAGTGAGCGTAACGCGTAGAGCGTAATACACGAACACAGAAGGGGCGAAGCACTGGTATGGTGCTTCGCCCCTTCTCGTATATGCAAAGTGGCGTATTGCCGGCGCCGTATCATCGGTGCAATGGTGGTCGCATTCGATGCACGGTGTGCCGTTCCCCTGCCGCCCCATAGTCGAATGCGGCAGGTAGGTTGGAAGCCATGAGCACACGGAATCGTACTGCGTCCAGTGGTGGCGAACAGGCCATGGGAAGAGCCGACGCAACGAGGAACGGCAAGGGCTCGTCTCGCAGAGACGTGTCGTCACGTGCCGGCAATTCCGGTCCGATCGCCTTCTTCGTCTCGTTGTTCATCATATTGGTGGCGGCCATCCAATTGGTGTCCACCTTCAATTCCTATGCGAACGATCTGGCGCATCTCAACAGTCTGAAACGTCAGGAAGCCGCGCTTATCGCCCAGAAAAAGGATCTTGAAAACGACATCGCCCGGTGGAAGGACAAGTCCTATGTCGCAGCCCAGGCCAGGGAGCGGCTTGGTTTTGTGTTCCCCGGCGAGCAGTCCGTGCATGTGCTGAACCCGGAGGCGGTGACGGGCAAGGAGTCCGACGAATCCTCGAAGAACGCCGAATCGGAGGAACAGAAGCTGCCTTGGTATAGTGAATTGGCTTACGCCTTCAAGGAAGCGGACCAATCCGACAACAAATAGACAGCGTTGCGCCGCTCGTATGCACGCCAAACGTGCATGGGGAGGGCAGTGCAAGGAACAATGAACAGGAAGGGCAGTAGTTGAGCCAGATCGAACCCGAAGCATTGGCGGAACGTCTTCTCGCACAGGAGCCGGCCGAGCGAGACATCGCCATCGTGCAGGAGCAATTGGGGCGCTATCCGCGCGGCATGGTGGCCGTGGGGGCGCGTTGTGTGTGCGGGCGCCCGCTCGCCGTGGTGACCAGGCCGCTGCTGCCTGGGGGAGTGCCGTTCCCCACCACGTGCTATCTGACCAGTCCCGAGGCCGTCAAAGCAGCCTCGCATGTGGAGGCGGAGGGCTCCATGCGCGATTATGGTGACATGGTGGCCAACGACGAGGCCGTGAAGGCCGCTTATGAGCGTGCGCACAAGCTGTATCTTGATTTCCGTCACGCCATCGCCACCCGTCTTGGCGACAGCGAGGAGCATATCGAAGGCACTTCGGCGGGCGGCATGCCCGTGCGCGTCAAATGCCTGCATGCTCTGATCGCACAGTCCCTGGTGATGGGGCCGGGCGTGAATCCGATCGGCGATATGGTACTTGAACGGGTCAAAAGCGAATTCGACCCCACCGTGTGCCGTTGCAGCGTGGCCTGGCCGGACGCGGATGGCGTGCAGGAGTAAGCCGGGGCGGAAACAAGCAAGCAAAGGAGAGCGAAACGATGACGACATCAGTAACCGTGGCAGGCATCGACTGCGGCACGAACTCCATTCGACTCAAGGTGGCTCGCGTCGATGAGAACGGTATGACGGAAATCGTGCCGCGCCAGCTGAAGGTGATTCGTCTGGGCCAGGACGTCGACAAGACGCACCGGTTCGCGGACGAGGCGTTGGAGCGGGCGTACACGGCTGCACGCGAGTTCGCGGATATCCTCAGGGAGCATCCGGTCGACGGTCTGCGTTTCGTCGCAACGTCCGCCACAAGGGACGCATCCAACCGTGAGGAGTTCGAAGACGGCATCGAACGGATTCTCGGTGTGCGCCCCGAGGTCATCCCCGGTACCGAGGAGGCCGATCTGAGCTTCCTTGGTGCGACCAGCGTCGTGCCCCGCACCGATCTGAAACCGCCGTATCTGGTGGTCGATCTGGGCGGCGGATCCACTGAGCTGGTTATCGGCGGCGATGGCGAAAACGCTCCGGCCACCCAGGTTCAGGCGGCCTATTCCATGAACATCGGCTCGGTGCGCATGACGGAACGTCATTTGAAGAACGATCCGCCCACCGCCGAACAGATCGAGGAGGCGTACCGCGACATCGACGAGCATATCGACGAAGCGTTCCGTACCGTTCCGGCAGGGCGTGCACGTACCATCATCGGCGTGTCAGGCACCGTCACCACCATGACCGCGTTGGCCATGGGGTTGAAGGAATACGACCACTCTTTGGTGGACGGGTACCGTCTGCCGGTGGCGGAGGCCTACGAGGTGGACGATCGCTTCCTCGCCATGACCCGCACCGAACGTGCGGAATACAAGACCATTCATCCGGGGCGTATTGACGTGGTGGGCGGCGGCGCCGTGGTATGGAACCGTGTGCTCTCCCGTGTAAGCGAGGCGGCGAAGGCCGATCACGGCGAGCCGATCGACTCCTACGTGGCCAGTGAGCACGGCTTGCTTGACGGGCTTGTGCTTGATTATGGCCGTAGGCTGTTGAACGCCTGAATCGCGTGATAGCATACAATAGCATCGGTTAGCGTTTTGCTTCCTTGCGACCCGATCGAAGACCGTTTGACCGAATCGCAGCATCAAGGTTCGCAACGCGACCGGCATGCCTCCATGGCGAAATTGGTATACGCAGCTGACTTAAAATCAGCCGCTTCGGCTTGCGGGTTCGAGTCCCGCTGGAGGCACGGTTCAAACCCGCTGGAAACAGCGGGTTTTCTTGTTGCCGGCGCAACGGATAGGCGCGGGAGCGGCATCGGCGGAAAGCTGGGTATGGGCAGTGCTCGTGCCATGTGCGTACGAGGGCAAAACAAACGAAACAAACGGCAGGTAAGGTGCTCCACGGCAAGCATGAGACGACGTGAGGAGCGGGAATATGCCATCCAACTGGAGTGACGTAGAGAAGACCACGGCCGGTGGTTTGCCGACCATGCCGACGCAGGCGATCATCATCGGCACGGTGCTGGGCATCGGCGCCATTTCCTGCTCCGGGTTCTATCTGTCGATGATGGGCGGCAATGTGGCGCTGGTGCCGTGGATGTGCGTGATGCTGGCCGTCGCGGTCATATTCACCTATGTGGTCGGGTTCGCGCTGCTATGGTGCGCCGAATCCTTCACTCTGCGCATGCGGGCGAAGTTCAAGCCGCTGGCCTACGGCGTTGTAGGGCTGATCGGCTTCGGCGTGTGGGGTCTGCTGGTGGGAACGTCGCTGCTGAATTCCATCGGCCAGCCGTTGAACGGTGTGGTGTTGTCGAACGGCGATGTGTTCGCTATCACCCTGAACTATGCGGTGTTCGGTTTTCTGGCGTTTATGCTGGGCCAGGCGTTCGCACCCAAGCTGTGCACGCGCAAGCCGCTGGCCCTGGCGTTGCTGGCTGTGCAGGTTGTGCTTGCCATGTTCGGCGTGGTTGCCATGGTGATGATGTTCTCCGCCCTGTACCGTTAGTGAGTATTATGAGGTGTTCGGAATGCGGTGGTTTTGCCGCGAAGGTGCCTAAACGTATGCGATGGTGCTAATCTAGAGCGCATTGTCCAAACAGGAGGTTTTTGCATGGCAGATCAGATGCCCAAGGTGAACAGCGAGTTCGGCGCTCGCCCGACGATTGAATTCCCTACTGAGGAAGCTCCGAAGGGTCTGAAGGCCGTAGAGCTTGTCGAAGGCGACGGTCCGATGGTGCGTCGTGGCGACACCGTTACCGTGAACTACCATGGTGTGGTGTGGGGTAAGGAGGAGCCGTTCGACTCCAGCTTCGACCGTCATCAGCCGGCCAGCTTCGGTATCGGTGTGGGTCAGGTCATCAAGGGCTGGGATCAGACGGTGCCGGGCCACAACGTCGGTTCCCGTCTGGTGGTCTCCATCCCGCCGGAGTACGGCTATGGCAGCCGTGGCGTTCCGCAGGCCGGCATCGGTGGCGGCGACACCCTGGTGTTCGTGGTCGACATCATCTCCACGCGCTGATCATCAAGTAACGCTTATACACATCGGGAGCGCCGGGGGCCAAGGCACCGGCGCTTTCTGCGAACAATAAAGGAGCCGATATGGCACAAGAGGATCAGGTGTTCCTGCTGACGCAGGAGGCCTACGACAAGATGCAGGAAGAGCTGAAGTGGCGCGAGGGCGAATACCGCGACGAGATCATCGCCAAGGTGTCCGCGGCACGTGCCGAAGGCGATTTGAGCGAGAACGGCGGTTATCATGCCGCTCGCGAGGCTCAGCGCGTCAACCAGGGCCGCATCGAGGAACTGACGTTCAAGCTGCGTCATGCCAAGATTCTTACCGCACCGCCCGCCGGCAAGGTCGGCGACGGTTCGCTGGTCACGCTCGATATGAACGGCCGCGAGAAGGTGTTCGTGCTGGGGTCGCATGATCTCGCCATCGCCACCGACCAGGCCATCATCAGCCCGGAATCCCCGATCGGCGCGGCCATCTATGGCGCGAAGGTCGGCGACACCGTGAGCTACAAGGCTCCGAACGGTCGTGAGATTTCCGTGACCATCAAGGATTCCAAGCCGTTGAGCTGAATCCACGCCCGTATGGGCGCATAGCGGTTTGCATACGGCTGCATATGGTGAAGGCGCCGCCCCGAGGTAATCTCTCGGGGCGGCGCCTTCACCATATGCGTGGAGCCTGCGTAGGGGCGGAAGCGGCGCAGGCGTGGCAGGCGTCAGGGCATCATGGTCCACATGTTGACGATCACCATGTAGATGGCGACCATGTGGCAGGCGTACCCGGCGACCGTGCCGCAGTGGAAGATCTCGTGGAAGCCGAACACGCGGGGCCAGGGGTCCGGGCTGCGGCGGGCGTAGACGATGGCGCCGGCGATGTAGCAGACGCCGCCCGCGATGATGAGGATCGTAACTGTGGGGCCGGCCACGGGCGAGGTCCAGAACAGCACCATGTAGGCCAGGCCGTAGATGCCGAAGATGACGTATACCAGCGTGTACAGCCACCGTGGCGCGGTGGTCCAGATCACGTTGATGATGATGGCTATGGCGGTGCACGCCCACATGGAGATGATGATGGTGTTGCGCCAGAACGGCTGCAGGGCGAACGCCACCGGCGTGTAGGTGCCGGCGATCAGCAGGAAGATGTTGACGTGGTCGATGCGCCTGAGCACGTTGGTGACTTTGCTGTTCCAGTCGCCCAGATGGTAGGCGGCGGAGTTGGTGAACAGGATGAGGGAGCTGACCATGAACACCGCGCAGGCCCATTTGAGTCCGGGTTGTTTGGCCAGGCAGATCAGCACGATGCCTGCCGCGAGCGACAGGGGAGCGGCAACCGCGTGGATCCAGCCGCGCATGGCGGGCTTCGGCCTGCCGTGCACGTCGTAACGGATCTTGCGCGGCTTCTTCTGCTTGTCCAACTCGGGAAGGTCGATGCCTTCGATTTTGGCCGCCTTGATTTCGCCCTTGGCGATAACGCGTTTGGCTTTGATTTCGGCTTTCAGCCGGATCTGCTCTGCTTTGAGCTGGGCACGGGTGCGCACCCCCTCGGCTTTCGATGTGATGGCTTGGTCATGCGCTTCCACTACCGCGGCTTGTTTGCGTGCGATCTGCGATTCCGCGCTGTTGTGCTCTTCGGGTTCTGACATGCTGATCCTCTCAGGTTGGTTACGCAACCGTAACTTACGATACCGTAGGTTGTCGGAAAGTCAAGTGACGCGACGTCAACGCTTCGTGTCGCACCATGGTACGTGCGTATTATGGTCGCATGGCCGATTTCTCACAGATACTTGCAACGCGTCCGGACTTTGACGACAGAGATCGTGAATGGCTGCACCATCTTGTAGCCGACTGGCAGGTGGTGGCCGATCTCAGTTTCGCGGACCTGCTACTGCTCATTAAAAACGGTGAAGGGCGATATGTTGTGGCGGAGCAATGCCGCCCGTCCACCATGGTGACCTTGCGAGCCGACGATATCGTCGGCAAGGTGGTGCCCGAAGACCAGACCGCCGAACTCGACGCCGCCATGGAAGGCGAAGGGGTGTACCGGTCGTCGGTTCTGCGTGACTTCGGCTCGGTCAGCGTGTGCAGCGTATACGCTCCGGTGCGGGCCAACGGCAAGACCCTGGGCCTTGTGGTGCGCGAGACCAATATGACCACCCGTGAATCGAACGGCCGGTATGAGACCGAAAGCATCAATGCCGGCAAGCAGCTGTTCAAGATGATTCCGCGTGGTCAGTTCCCCTACACCGACGCGGTGATGAGCCAACGTCACATCGCACGCATGTCCGATGGATTCATCATCCTCACCGTGGACGGCATCGTGCGCTACGCATCCCCGAACGCCATCAGCTGTTTCCGTAGGATCGGGCTGCTGGCCACCATGCGCGGGCACTACCTGAGCGAGCTGGGGGTGAATCTGCTGCATACCGATGATCCGGTCGACGATCAGCTGCCGTTGGTGCTGAGCGGCAAGGCGGCCGTCGATTCGGAGATCTGCACCAACCATTCCGCGGTCTCGCTGCGCTCCCTGCCGTTGCATGACGAGAACGGGCGCATGGGCGCCATCGTGTTGTGCCGTGACGTCACTGAGCTGCGCCGGCGCGAGAAGGAGCTGCAGACCAAGGACGCCACGATCTCCGAGATCCACCACCGTGTGAAGAACAATCTGCAGGCTGTGTCGGCGTTGCTGCGTCTGCAGGCCCGCAAGACCAAGTCGGAGGAGGTGAAGAACGAGCTCAAGGAGGCGCAGCGCCGTGTGCAGACCATCGCCATGGTGCACGAGGGGCTGAGCCAGACCGCCGACGAGGTCGTTGACTTCGACAAGGTGATCTCCAAGCTGCTCAGAATGGCGGTGGACCTGGCCACCATGCGCGATCAGCACATCAACATCAGCTTCCTCGGCAAGTTCGGCATGATGCCGGCGCAGGACGCCACGCCGTTGTCGCTCGTGCTTACCGAGCTGATCACCAACTGCGTGGAGCATGGCTTTGAAGGCCGCCAGGAGGGTCATATCACGGTTTCCGTGGGGAGGTCCGGCGCCAACCTCAACGTGGTGGTGGAAGACGACGGCGTGGGCCTTGATTCGGAGGCGCATGGCGGTATGGCACGTTCCTCCGGTTCCGGTCTCGGCACGCAGATCATCAATACCTTCGTGACCAATGATTTCGGCGGCAGCGTGCAATGGCAGGCGCGTCGCGAAGGCGGCACGCGGGTGGTACTCGACATGACGCTGCGTGCGGCTCAGTCGCAGATGTAGGTTTGCGGATGCAGCGGCGCGTCGGTGTTCGCGTTGCTGCGGTTGCCCTTCCAACAAGTGCCCTTCACTCAGGCTTCCTATGCCTGGTCGAAGGGCACCTGTTTATATCGCCGGGAATATGCCGTCGGCAGGTATATGCGAATCAGCCGGTTCGCCAAGGCAACACAAACGGGGTGGAAACCGTAAGGTCTCCACCCCGTTGCCGGCGAGATGATGCCGTAAACCGTCGATGTTTTTCAGATCTGCATCTGCATGGCCTGCGAGCGGCGCAGACGCATCGCCTTGCGCTTGAGCTGGCGGCGTTCGTCTTCGCTCAGACCGCCCCACACACCGTAATCCTGATTCGTGTCGAGTGCGCACTTCAGGCAGGCGTCGATCACCTTGCAGGTGCGGCACACGGCCTTGGCCTCTTCGATCTGCTGATATGCAGCGCCGGTGTTGCCGACAGGGAAAAACAGCTCAGGATCCTTGTCACGGCATGCGGCCTTGGCTCGCCAATCAAAAGCGCTGCTCATTTTATCCTCCCAAATGGAATGTCCAACAATCTTTCCAGTAACAGATAAGCACGTTCCACCGAGTTTTTCAAGACTTTTTTTCAAAGAGGTTGACGAAGCTTCACGAACTATCTCCAAACGAGCATTGTACCGGTACCACTCGAGCATGATCGATGAACACCGCGCGACCGGGTAGCGTAAGAGTCTCCGCATCGAACGACGCCCAGATGTCGGCCGGTATGCCGTTCATCTGATCGGTTGCCTTGTCGGCGGTGGGGAATACCACGCGAATGGCGCAATGGTCGGGGATACGCACGTGGCGGCTGGATTCCACGGCGAACACCACGGTGACGGTGTGGTCGCGGAGGGCCTCGAGCAGGCGTGCGCCCAGTGGGTCGGCGCAGAAGGGGTCGAAGAGCGGATCGGCGTCGTCCACCAGCCAGACTCGTCGCGGTGCGGCGTATGCGGCATCGTTGTCTCCAACGGCAGAGCTGCCGGGGTTCTGCACGGTTTGCGTGGCGTATCCGTCTGCGGTTCTGGTCGTCCATTGCACGCTCGCCGTATTGGATGCGTTGGATCGCAGCCACTGTGCGATGGCGGCCAATAGCGTGGTCTTACCCCGCCCATGGGGGCCGATGATGCCGATATTGCCGTGGAACATGGGCAGCAGAGCGGGGCGGAGCGCTACGCCATTGTCCGCCAGCGCGAACGGTATGCCGTCAGGCTGCAGGGCCGGTGGAAGCCGGCGCACCATGCGTGGCAGTGGCGCTGAGAACAAGGCCGGTGCCGGAACGCTGCCATGGCATCGCGCTGCGAATACGATGGCGTCGGCCATGCGTGTGATGTCGCCTGCAGCGGCGCATCGCCAGGCCTCGATGCCTTCGCCGTCGTTGCAATACACGACTCCCGGCAACGAGGGTGGGATGGCCGACGCGACGGGCGACCCGAGAATCTCCACCGATTGCATGGCGTCGCGTACACGCAGGCATAGCCCGAGCGTCATATTCGCCTTCATATCCGAGGAGACCTGCCCGGCCGGATGCTGCGTGCAGGCGATGACATGCATGCCGAGCGAGCGGCCCAGCGAGGCGATATGCACGATGCGATTCACCACATCGGGAAGCTGGTCGCGTAGCGCATGGAATTCGTCGATAACCACCACCAGCCGCGGCGGCGCGGAATGCAGCATGCCGATGTCTTGCGCATGGCCTTCCGCAACAAGGCGTTCTCGGTGTTTCAGTTCAAGCTCCAACGCATGCAGTGCGCGGACCGCATGCTGCAGGTCGAGGTCGCATACGCTGCCCACGCAGTGCGGTAGCCGTTCGAGCGGGCGGAACGCCGTACCGCCTTTGAAGTCGAGAAACACGAACTGCAGACGGTTCGGCGGGTTGCGTGCGGCCAGGGCGAGGCACCAGCTTTGCAACAATACGGATTTGCCCGATCCCGTGGTTCCGGCAACCAGCGCGTGCGGCCCCTGCCGTTGCAGGTCCAGATGGGCCACGCCGTGTTGCGTCAATCCTATGGGCACGTCCATGGAAAACGGCTGTAGCCATTGTCTTGCCACGGTGCGCCAGGGAAGGCGTTCCTCGTTGTGGTGCATGCCCAGCAGCGGCTCCAGATTCTGGGCGGGAAGTCGTTGCAGGTTCGCGGTGCGTTCCTCCACGGTTGCGGCGTCGTAGGCGTTTGCCATGGTCGGATTGGCGGCGGATGCACCGCTTATGCCGCCCCTGCCGTGGTCGGATGCCGTTCGGCGTGGCAGAGCCAGGGCCAAGGAGGCCATGCAACCCAGCAGCGAGGGGACTATCATCGCCGCGAACATCCATTGGCGGAGCGCCAGCAGCATGGCGAGCAGCATGATCTGCCCCGCCATCGGGGCCACCATGACCAGCAGTGTCAGGCGTTCGGCGCGTTGTTGCGATCGCTGTTCCATAAATTTCAGTCTGCAGCGGTGCGGGAAGGCAAGGCAAGCGGGCCGGGCGATGTGGACAGAACCCGGCTGTCTTGTCACATGTTCTTCACAAGGCGAAGGCGGGGAGAGAGTCGCATGCCGCGACTGGAACACAGACAGGGAACATGCAACAACCACAGGCAACGAGTCGTACGGTAGGCCGCGATAGGCGACTGCAATAAGGTTGTAATAAGGCCGCAATGCATTCCACACAATGCATTGCGGCCCCGTCCTGTTTGCTATGGTTCGTCAGCCTTCGGAGAGCGTGCCGACCTTTCCTGCGGCATGCGTGCCTGCCACCAGCTGGCTGAACAGGTCCATATTGCGTGTGTCGTCGAGCAGCACCGACGAACCGACGCCGGCGACCATATAGCCCGGATCGGTCCAATATACGCTGCCGCTGATGCCCTTGCTTCCGGTGGCGCTTTTGAACGCGAACGCCAGCTGTGCCAAGGTCAGCGGGGAAGTCTTGTGATCTACGGTAATTGCGCTCAGGGCGGCATCGGCGGCCTTCGTCACCTTCGATGGGCTCGATAGCGTCTCCTTGGACATGGCCTTGGCGATGATCGCGCCGATTACCTGGCGTTGCCGCTGCGCGCGGCCGAAGTCGCCGTTCGCGTCCGCGTAGCGCATACGGGAGAACGCCAATGCGGTTCCGCCGTCAACGGTGTGGCAGCCGGCCTGCCAGTCGAGACCGGAGTAGGGGTCGCTTACCGTCTGGTCGTAGCACAGGTTGACGCCGCCGATGGCGTTCACCACGTTCTGCAGGCCACCGAATTTGATTTTGGCGATGTGGTTGATCTTTTGGCCGGAAATGCTCTCGACGGCCTCCACCAATGCCTTGTTGCCGCCTAGCTCGGCGGCCGCGTTGATCTTCATGTATTCGCCGTTGACCTGCACCAGCGAGTCGCGTGGAATGGAGATCAACGCGCTCGGGCCGGACTTCGGCTTGATGAGCATGAGGATGGTGTCGGTTCTGAATCCCGGGGTGTCGTCGGCCGAGCCGCCGGTGGTGCCGTCGCGTTCGTCGGAGCCGAGGATCAGCCATGATGTGGCCGATCCGTTCGCCTTGGTGGTCAGCCAGTCGTTCTCTTTGTTCAGTCGGCTGTTGATCCATCCCCATCCGCTGAACACGGAGAGGGCCAGCGCCCCCAGCAGTATGAGTACGGCTAGGGACGCGATGTGCTTGGCACCGCGCCGTTTGCGCCGTGCGGCGGCGCCTGTGGGGTTCGCTGATCTGATGGGGGCTGCTGGTGAGGCGTTTCGTGATGGCATGGAAGAACGGTATGCGGGTTGTGCTGCTGGCTGCACGCTGCGTGGCGCGGTGGTGCCGCGTGATGTGCGGGCACGGGCTGTAGGCGGCGCGAAGCTTTGCGGCGCGGCGGATTGTGCCGCACCTCGAGGCCCGGAAGAGGATGATGTCGAACGGTTAGTGGAATGGCCTGTGGTGCGGCCGGCTGTGTTGGAATGGACTGTGGAGGATCGGTTCGTCGAGGCTGGTCTATTCGTGGACGAACGTGATGTGGATGATGTTGTGGGTGCGGGCTCGCCGTGCCTGCGGGATGGCGGTGTGAAGCTTGGTGGTACCGGGGAGCCGGAGGATTGCGCGGCAGGTGTGACGGCGGGAGTGGTGCGTCGGCGTGAGCCTGCGGGGATGAAGCTTGGCGGAGTGCTCTGGGCGTGCTTTCCCACGTTGTCCTGTGCCATATCTCCTCCTGAGCGATAACAAAACCTATGTCACTGTTGCACATAATGGCGTGCAAACGTGTGCCTAGGCGGTTTTTTTCTCATTTCCAGCACAAGGCGGCACAGGGTGAAACTCTGCGCCGCCTAATAATTAGTCGTTTCCAGTGTATTTGTCTACTGTACTGGGCATACCACGTTATTGAGATATGCCTCGGAAATGCCAAGTACCTGGCCGGTGTTGATGTCCTTCACCGCACCGGTTTCCGTATCGATTTCGCCGCCGGTGGCGGTGTCGATGTACTTGCCGTCCGCGGTCTTCTCCACGCCGTCGGCGACCCTCGTGTTCTGCGGGGTCGCCTGCGCGTTGTCCTGATTGCTCGGCGTGGAATCCTGGGTCTGGTCGCTGGTGTTGGACGGATCGTTGTTGGTATTCGCGGAATCGGAGCCGGAGGAATCCTGTGCCGGCTGTTCCACGAACGGCTTGCCTTCGCGCATCTTGGTCCACAGCTCGTCCGCGGAGGAGTCCCATACCACGCGGTTGGGGTCGCTCGGCGCCTGCACCACGGGCAGCGTGCGGGTGTACATATGCGAGACGTTGAGGTTCTTCAGGCTCATGGCCAGTCCGGCGAGCGTGGCGGTATCGGCGAGCCCCTGGGAGATATTCAGCGACTTCAATGCGGATTTGGCCAGCTGGTACAGCTCGCTGGTATGCGTGAAGATGTTCTTGTCGAGCGCCTGCTGCAGCAGCTGCTTGATCAGGTACTGCTGGCGCGTGGTGCGCTGCACGTCGGATCCGTCGCCCAGGCTGTAGCGGGTGCGTGCGTATTGCGTGGCGGCCAGGCCGTCGAGCTGGTGCAGGCCCTTGGTGAGGTCCAGACCGGTGTACGGATCCTTCACGTCGGAGGGGATGCAGATCTTCACGCCGCCGATGGCGTTGATCATATCCTTCAAACCGTTGAAGTCCACCACGATGAAGTTCTGGATGTTCAGGCCGGTCAGCGAGTTGACCGCGTTCACCGTGCAGCTCGCCGCGGAGGCGAGATCGTCGCCGGTGGTGTAGCCGTTGGCGAAGATGGAGTTGAACATCACGTTGTATTGGGCACTGATCGTGCCCTTGCTGGTTTCGCAGCTCGGCGCGTCCACCAGGGAGTCTCGCGGAATGGAGACGAGATTGATGTAGCTGCGGTCCGCGGAGATTTGCACCACCATGGTGGTGTCCGCCTGATGCGAGCCTTCGCTGGTGTCGCCGCCGCCGATGGATGCGTTGTCGGCGCCGTCTCTGGTGTCCTGCCCCATGACCAGCAGTTCGATCGGCTTGCCCGCATTCGGGTCGATGAGCTTCGGTTCCTTCTGCCCCTTTTGCGGAATGATCTTGACTTCGCCGTCTTTGATCGTTCCGTTGATATCGAGCAATGTGGCTGCGGCGGCGGTTCCCACGAAGGCCAATGCGGCGACCAATACATATATAACGGTGTTGCGTACTCTGTGCTGCATCCGGTACGCCATGCTGTGGCGTGGCGCGATATCTTTCCAACCGCCTACGTTGGGAATGTCGGCATCGGATCGTTCTTCGTTCACGCTTGCGAACCTTCCTGTATGGGGCAAAACGCTTTGATTGTACGGCATGGAGTTGAAAAGAGGCTTTCAGCCGCGGTTTCCTCACAGTCCTTTTGAACCCTGGAACTCGCGCAGCGGGTGCCGCCTTCCGTTCGGGAGGTTTGCGAACTGCATGGTGATGGGCGTTCGCCCGGGTGGTTTCGTACCTGTGCAGGCGCGAAACCATATAGCACAGATTCATGCGAACCTGTGGTAATGACACAGCTTGAACTTGACAAAAACGAAGCCCCAAGTGTGTAATCTATCTGTTGCAGACACATCAGAATAATGAAAAGCCAGGCAAGGAGGATGCACGTATGTGGGGCATCGCCAAAGATTCCGAGGGGGAGCCGTCTGGCGAACTGTGGGGGCTGTTCCTGCCGGACGGTGATGTCACGTGGCAGAACAAGGCGTTGTGTTCACAGACCGATCCGGAGGCGTTCTTCCCGGAAAAAGGCGGTTCGACCCGCGACGCGAAGCGTGTGTGTGCGCAATGCGAGGTACGCGAGCAATGCCTGAACTGGGCCATCGAGCATGATGAACGATTCGGCATCTGGGGCGGCATGAGCGAACGCGAACGTCGCCGGTACAAAAAGATGCGCAAGGAGCAGATTTGACTCAAGATCTTGAACGGATTCTCGACGGCGGCGTGCGTCAGGTGCTGACCGACGCGGTGGCCAACCGCCCGTATTCGCACTGTCAGTTCGTCTCGCAGGCTGTGGCTGCGGTGGTTACGGTCGAAGACGACATCCGTTTTCTGCCGGACACGCTGGCGGCCGTGCTGGAGCAGACCGTGTTGCCCGGCGTCATCGTGGTCGCCGATTGCAGCGGTCAGACCATGCAATCCATGGAGACTACGTTCGATGTGGTCACCACGTCTTCCGAACCGTTGGAATATGTGCCGCAGGCGCAGACCGTGAGCGTGCAGATCGTGAATACGCGCGGTGCGCGGTCCTTCGGGGACGCGGTGCAGAAAGCCATCGGCCTGGCCCGCATCACGCCCGAGGTGAAGAACCTGTGGCTGCTGCACGACGATTCGCGCCCCGCAAACGCCGAATGCCTGAGCGAACTGCTCGAAGCGCAGCGCAATACGCCGGGCGCTTCCATCCTGGGATCCAAGCAGCTTGACTGGGACGGCGTGAACCTGCATGATGTCGGCGCCTACGCGAACAAGCATGGCGTCGCCTCGCTGGTGGTCGACGGCGAACCCGATCAGGAGCAATACGATTCCCGTGCCGACGTGTTCAGCGTCTCGCTGGCCGGCGCACTGCTGCCATTGACCACGTTGCGCAGCATGGGAGGGATCGGCGCCTGGTTCACCACATACGCCGAATCCATCGATTTCTGCCGGCGTATCAGTCGTAGCGGCGGCCGTGTGCTCGTAGTGCCACAGGCCCGCATCGCACATCGCCGTGCACGCTATGAGGGCGTGCGCACGCGCGGCGGCGAGGAAGTGGACGAGGAGACGCCCATCAACCCCGCCATGAGCATCCTGGTGGCGAAGCAACGGTACTATTACACCGATATCGCACGATTGCGCTGGCCGGTGGTCTGGGTGCTCTCCCTGTTCGCGGCGTTCTTCAAAACCCTGATCCGACTGGTCAAAAAACAACCGTATGAGGCATGGTGCGAATTGTGCATGCCGTGGCATGCGCTGGTTTCCGCAGCAGCAGGCACGAAGGCGCGCGCATTGGTGTCCAAACAGTCGAAGGTCCCGCATGCGCAGCTGAACATGATCACCGCCACACACGCCCAGCTCACCCAGTGGAAGGATCGCGTTCGCGCATTGGACGGCCAGCGCAACACCACGCTGCTCAGCCCGCTGGTCCGTTCCCACCTGCGCGTCCGGGCGATAAAACGTTGGATTGCGGCACTCGTCATGGCCGCCGTCGCCTTCGCATCGGTGGTCGTGATGTACTGGCCAGTATTGCGCTCCCTATTCTCAGGCGGCTCGCTGTACTCCGACCAGTTGGCTCCCACCGGCGCCACCTTCGGCCAGCTTGCCGAGGCTGCCAGCACGCAATGGGTGTGGGGCATCGGAGGGGGAGTGTCACTGCCACCCACGCCGTGGCTCTGGGTACTGCTGCTGGCATCATTGTTCACATTGGGCAACGTGGCCGCAGCCACCGGTCTACTGTTCTTCCTCGCCGCACCGTTGAGCGCATTGTCGTTCTGGGCGCTGGCCGGCATCTTCACCCGCTCCGACACCGTGCGCATCGCCAGCGGCCTGCTGTGGTGCTCGTTCGGCCTGGCCATGGGCTTGTATGCCACAGCCAACCTGCCGATGATGACCGTGATGATCTTCCTGCCCGCCGCATTCGCCTTCGTGTTCCGCGCAGTCGGCCTCTACCACACCGAGGATCAGGTGCGCCCGCGCGCATCCGTGCAGGCCGCGGCCGCAGCCTCGCTATGCTTCATGCCGGTCGTCGCAGCCGAACCACAGCTGCTGCTGCCGCTGATCGTCACCTTCCTGGTATTCCTACTGTTCATCCCACGCCATCGCGCCATGCTGCTGCTCATGCCGATCCCAGCGGCATTCCTATGCGCGCCGACACTGGTACATGCCGCGCGCCTCGCCCAACACGGCGCCTGGCGTCAGCTTTTCGGCGACATCAACGTGCCGTCCGTCGGTATGAATGGCAAACCCGCTTCTCTGAACCTTTCCGGAGTTGTGGATCGCGCGTTCGGCATCGACATCCACAACCCGCTTGCCGATCTGATGGACGGCGGCTACAGCATGGGCATCCTCGTCGCGCTGATCGTCGCACTGCTGCTTGCCGTCGTCTCACTGGTATTACCGTTCGCCCTGCGCACCTCGCGCATGATGTGGATCGTGATCCTGACCGGTGGGGCGCTCGCCATCGTATCCGCGCACGTGACCATCTCACTGAGTGAATCCGGCGCCGTTGCCGGTTCCGTACTGCCCGGCCTGACGCTCGCCATGCTCGGCCTTATGTCGTGCGTATGCCTGATGGCCGGTGGCGCGGTACGTAAATTCCAGGCGTTGCGCGTCTCCAAAACAACCAAAACACAAGCACAGGAGGGCGGGAGCAACGGCAAGACAGCATCCAGCCTGCATTGGCTCGTGGTGGTCGGCCGCATGCTACTCGTGCTCATACTCGCGGCCAGCATCGTGGTATGGTCCGGCTTCGCATTCGAACGCAACGGCAAAGGGCAGGTAGCGGTAAGCAGCAGCGGCATGCCCATGGTCGCCACAGACAGCGTGCAAAGCAACCACGATCAGCGTGTGCTCGCGCTGTACGCGGATTCACGCACCGAAGTCTCCTACAGCATCATGCGCACCTCGCGCGGCGACCTCATCGACAGTTCGCCCGCATGGCGTGCAACCGTGGCATCCGGCGGGCACGACAACACTGATCGCACCATCGGCAAACTCGCCTCCAGACTCCTGTCGAACAGCGACTCCTCGGCAGTGGCCTCGCTGGCCAAACTCGGCTTCGGCGGCATATTCGTAGTGACCGGCGGCATCGGCAGCGAAGAGCTCGCCACTAATCTCGCCGCATCCGACGGCACGCAAACCGTCGTCGCCAACGAGAACGGCACCTACTACCGCCTCACCGCCGCTGACGGCAAGGGCATGACGGTGAACGCCGCCGGGCAGGACGAGGCACGGCACAACATGTGGCGCATCGCGTGGCTGGCGGCCTTGTGCGTGATATTCCTGCTCTACGTGCTTGTCGCATTCCCACGCAAGCGCGACCAGCAGCCTCAGGAGGAAGCATGATATCGAATTCAACCGCCGCTCGCGTGCTGCGCGTCATCGCCGCCGTCATCACCTCGTTGATCCTGGTGGGCGCGCTCGCCTTCATGGGTGTGGCGAATATGCCCCAGTGGCTGGTCGACCCGGCGAATGGCAGTTCCGCAACCTCGCATCGTGTGGTGCAGGAACGTTTGGAATCGTATTGCGGGGAACGCATGCAGCTGCCGGATTCCACCGATTGGGGCGACAGCGACTACCGCGCCTCCGAAGGCAATATCTCGTCTTCCGCCAGTTTCGCCGCGTTCGGCACTGTGCATGCCGCGTCCGTCAGCCCATTCGAGGTCACGGGCGCTCAAACCGCCAACCTGTCAGGCCCGGCCAATGCCGACAGCGATAACGGCATGACCTACCGCGACGACAACGGCTACCCGCGCCTGTTCGACGCGAACCTGTTGAAGGCCGACGCCAAATCAGGCCAGGCGGGCATTCTGGCATCCCAGGCTTCGGAAGGCGATCTGCGCGGCATCTCTGCCGCGACCTGCGTGGTGCCGGCCATCAGCCAGGCGTTTCTGCTGCCCTCCACCGGCACGGGTTCCAACCAGCAGCTCGTATTGGCGAACCCGTCGTCCAAGCCCACCACGGTAAGCGTGGAGGTATATGGCACGAAGAACGTTGGCAAGATGAGCCTGGCCACGTCGGGCAACGTTACCGTGCGCGGCAACGGGCAGTCCACTATGGACCTGTCCGCCGCGGCCCCCGGCCAGGACGGACTGTATGTGAAGGTGACCAGCGAATCCACTGCGGTCGCGGCGAGCGTGCGCGTGCTGGTAATGGACGGCTTGACGCCTAAGGGATCCGATTTTGCCATGCCGTTGGGTGCCGAGGGCACGTCGAATCTGATTCCTTCGGTCAGGAAGGGTGACAAGACCACCCTGTACCTGTATGGCAGGAAGAACGCCACGGTTCGAGCCTCGTGGGTGAGCGACAACGGTCTCATCTCATTGGGCACGTTCGATATCAGAGGCCAGCAGGTCAGTGCCATCGACTTGGGCAGTGTGCCGTCCGGCGTGAGCGGCATCCAGCTGGACAGCGACGACGTGTTCCTGGCTCAGGCCAAGGTGACGGCCAATGGCGGCGATGGTCAGGAGGATTTCGCCCTGTTGCCTGCCGTGGCTCCCGAGAAGCGTTCCGCCATAGCCCTGCCGGACGGCTACGATCTGTCACTCACCTTGGCCAACACCTCCAATGCCAAAACCACCGCCACCGTGGCGTTTATGAACGATGACGGTTCGATGCGGCAGGGTAAGCAGATAACCATCAAGGCCAATAGCGCCATGACCATGGACACGCAGGGCGTGGCGGCCGTGGTGGCATGCAAAGACGATACGATTGCCTGGGGCCTGCGGCTTGGATCCGACGCGTTGGCGGGCAAGAAGGTCGCCGGCGTGTCCGCGGTCGGGCCGACCAAGCTTGGGGTGCGCGTGGCGCGTATCACCTCGACCAACAGCCTGTCACTGGTGCGCTAGCCGCTGGAAGGCTGAAGGCGTAATCGCGGGCATAATCGAAACGCGGGCTCCGGCATCGTTGAATGCCGGAGCCCGCGTTTTCATTCAGGGCTGAAATGCCGTGCCTACCACTGGTAGTCGGGGTCGATCTCCTCCGGTCTGCGCCCGTAGAGTTCGGCCACACGCACCACCAGTTCGTCGCGGATCGCCCATTGCAGGTCGTCCCGGTTGCGTGCCCTGCTCTGCAACGGCATACGGTAGAGCACAATGCGCGCCGGCATGCCATGCGCGGCGGGGAACAGACGCGACATCACATTGGGCTCCAACTCCCAGGGCACTGGGTCGGAAGGCGGCACGTCCTCCACGGCGAACTGGATCGGGCGGATCAGTTCGGGCCATGCGTTATTCAATCTGCGGATATGCGCCGCGAGCAGATCGTCGAACATGCCCGAACGGGTGCGGTACCTGGGCAGGCGCACGCCGAACATGGGAGTGCGGGTGCCTCTGCCGTGGCGATTACGGTAAACGCGAGTATTCCATGGAGCTTCAACCATGGTTTCACTGTATGACATGCCACTGGCATTAGGGTAGGATACTGAACATTCAACCGTGCACGGCAAAGGAGAGCAAGCATGATCCAACGATGGGACCGTTTGGACTACGACGCCCTTGCCGGCAGCGCACGCATCATCGGATTCGATCTTGACAACACCCTCGCCAACTCCCGCAAGCCCATGCTCCCCAGTGTGGCGGGGCGTTTCAGCGAACTCACCAACCACATCGACGTGGCGGTGATCACCGGAGGGCGTTGGGAGCTGGTCGTCAGCCAGATCATCGACGTGCTCGCCCCGCAGGCATGCAAGAGCAACATGCATCTCATGCCCACCAGCGGCACCCGCTACTACCGTTGGCTGAACAGCGAATGGACGCGCGTGTTCAGCCATGATCTGACTGCGGACCAGTGCGCACGAGCTTCGGCGAGTCTGGAGCGCCGCGCCCGCGAAATGGGCCTGTGGCCAGGCCATGTATGGGGTGAGCGCATCGAGAACAGGGGATCGCAGATCACATTGTCGGTGCTCGGCCAGCAGGCCCCGTTGGAGGCGAAACAGGCGTTCGACCCGGATGGTTCGTTGAAACGCCGCCTGGCCGAAGCGGTGGCCGCTGACCTGCCGGATTTGAAAGTGCACGCCGGAGGCTACACCAGTATCGACGTTTCGCAGCAGGGCATCGACAAAGGATTCGCGGTGCGCGAACTCGCCAGACTGAACGACTTCCCGGTGGAACGGATGATATTCGTAGGCGACCGCATGAACGAGGACGGCAACGACTACCCGGCCGTACAGGCGGGCGCCATGGGAGTTGCGGTGAACAACCCAGACGACACGGTGAAGTTCATCGACGCGATGCTGGAGCGTATTGCGTGAACGGCACGCTTCAATCAGCGGCCCAAACATTCTGGCAGGGCATGCTGGGGCTCATCCTGCCCAGAGGATGCGCAGGCTGCGACAAGCCGGACGAAATATTATGCAGCGACTGCCAGTCGCTCTTCCACAGACATACGGTCTTGCCACTCAACGGCACACCAAGCGGCGCATCAGACGGCACGCCGGGCGCAGCCACCGCGCCAAACGCACTGAACGGCATACCATCGGCGGCAATCCAACAACCAGCCTGCGCGATGATATACGCGGCAGGCACCTACCAAGGCCACGTACGCCGGGCAATCCTCTCATGGAAAGACCACGGCGACACGGAATGCGACAAGGCATTCAGCCAAGTATGCCGGCAGCTGGTAGCCGGTAGCGGCATCATCGAAACACTACAGACCAAGCCACAGACTCTGCCACAGCCCAAGCCACAGACGGAACACCAAACAGGCAGTCAAACACAAATACTGGTCGTACCCGCACCATCATCACCCAAATCCATGCGCACACGCGGGCGCAGACACCTCTGGCCGCTCGCGAAAGCCACAGCCGCAGAACTGGCAGCCGCCGGAGTGGAAGCCTGTGCCGTGAACGCGCTACGAACACGGCACGTACAGGGCAAAGCCGTGGAAACCCACAGCGCACTCGGCAGGGCAGTCCGACTCGACGGGCAGTTGGAGGTGAACGACCCGGGGCTTATAGCGGGCAAGAAGGTGCTGATCCTGGACGACATTGTGACCACAGGGACAACCATGCGCCGGTGCGCCGAAGCGATACGTGGGGCGCGGGGGAGCGTGGTGGGAGGATTGGCGCTCGCCGCTGTCCCACCGCCTGCTGAACGGTGAACGATGGACGATGAACCTGCACTGTTACAGGCCCATCATGGGTATATCCGTTCACTGTGACTGCAGCGACAACAACACGAGGTAAAAGTGACAGCAACTGTGACTGGAGTGACAGAATATGTCCCATTGGTCACAGTTGTTGTCACGCAGTCACAGTTATCGCTGCGTAGCCGCAGGTACCGTCGCCAAGCTACATCATTTGTGCAGCTTGGCGACGGTCCTGCGCGCCAGGTCACGTGCCGAACCGGCACCCTCGCCGCGCACACCGAGGAACACGATCACCAGCATCACCGCCACGATCAGCGTGCTGAGGCGCAGCACCGACTGCACGCCGAAAATACTGCCCGCAATCGCAGCCGCATGCCCGCCACCCAACGCGGCGGTACGTGTCGCGGCGATTGATTCCATGACGATCACCAGAATCGGCGCACCCATGGCACCCGCGATCTGGCGTACCGTGTTCGTTACCGCCGATCCTGCGGCAACCTCATGTGAGGCGAGACAGTTCAATGACCATGTAGTTACCGGCATCAGCACGAATCCCATGCCGATCTGGCGTGTGAACTGGCAGATCGACACCCACCAGATCCATGTGTGAGGCCCGATCAGGCTCATGCCGAGTGTGCCGAGCAGCAGAATCGTGGTGCCGACCAATGCCACGGGGCGTGCACCGAAACGGTCGAGCGCACGCCCGCCACCAAACTGTGCGATGCACTGGCCGATCGCGCCTGGAAGCATGATCAGGCCGCTCATCATGGCCGAATAGCCGCGGTCGTTTTGAATGTAGAGCGGAATGATCACCATGATTGAGCTAAACGCGAAGAACGCCAACGCTGCCGTCATCGTGCCCACTGTAAAGCTTTTGTTGCGCAGCACATGCAGGTCGAGCAGCGGCACTTCCACCTTGGGGGAGCGTGCGACCAGCCGCTTCATCACGTTGGAACCCGGTTCGCATGGTGCGATGAACTGGCGGGCCACAAACCATATGATGCCCAGCACTCCAATCAGCATTGCGCACCACACCATCGGGTTCGTAAACGGATACGCCTCGATGTTGGTGAAGCCGAACATCAGCCCTCCGAAGCCGAATATCGACAGCACCACGGAGAAGAAGTCCGCATGCGCCGTGCGGTCAGATTCGCCGAAATTATGCAGGAAGCATACGGCCAGCAGCACCGAGGCCACGCCGATCACCGTGAGCGTAAGGAAGATGGAGCGCCAGCCGGTCATATCGGTCTGCCAGCCGCCGATGGTCGGGCCAAGCGCCGGAGCCACGCTCATCGCCATGCCCACGGTGCCCATCGCCACGCCACGGCGTGACAGCGGGTAGATGGAGAACACGGTGATCTGCAGTACCGGCCACATCACGCCGGTGCCCACAGCTTCCAGCAAACGGCCCAGCAGCACCAGTACGAATGTGGGGCCAAGCCAGGCCAGTGCCGAACCGAGTGTGAACACCACCATGGAGCAGATTACGATCTGGCGTGTGGAGAAGCGGCGCGTCAGGAACGCGGTGAGCGGCACCATCACGCCCATGACCAGCTGGAACACGGATGTGAGCCATTGGCCGGTGGTTACGGAAATGTGGAAGTCGGCCACGATGGTGGGCAGTGCGGAGCTGAGCTGCAGCTGCGTGAAGTTGCCGACGAATGTAATGAACGTCAGGATCGAGATGGACACCAATGCGGGGCGGGTCAGTTTGCCGTTCACGTATGATTCCTCGCGGGTCAGTGCCCGTGCCATCGAAGCGCCTGTGGAACCTGTGGAAGCCTTGGCGGAATCCTTGCCCGGCTCCTTGGCGGAATGACTAATCAAACTTTTGTTCTTCTTCATAACCCTGCTCCATCTGCCTACAGTCCATGCGTGGCTTCGTCTTTTGCGGTCTGATCCCGAGCTCGGTGCCGGGCCGCCGCCATGTTAAGCATGCTTAGCTTTGCCCATGCTGTTTCCCATACAAGCCTTTGCCATACTATTCCCACCGTTGACTGTTGGTGGCCGGGTGGCTCGGGGTTTGAACGCATAACGAAGTGCAAAGCCTGCAGGCGTGTGGTGCTTGGCGAACTGCCGTGCGGTCCCGTTGCCCCCGTTAACGCTCGCCGTACCATCAACATTTGTTGATGAAAAGTGTATGTTTTCGTTGGAAATGTGTTGAAATGCGGAGAAAATCATATCGAAAATGACATGGAAACGCTGCAAAACGTGCGTAGCAGCAAGACACGCATATGCTGAGCTCAAAAATATGGGTAAATTTACTGAAAGCACGCTTGTAATGTACTGAGCGTTCGATAAATTGAAAGTCGCCCCCCCCCCATGCGCTTTGGGGGGAGAGCCGGCAGGAGAAAGAAGACATGACGCAAGCCAATAGCACCGCACTGAGAGACACATCATGGCAGCAGCTGGTGAATGTTGCGTATTGGAGGCTCTTCGTCAATGCGGCATTGACTGTTTGCGATATGGCCGCGTTTGTGGCTCCTTCGGTGATTGTGCTTATGGCGCGCAATGAGGCGGCGTTGTATTCCGCTCGTTTCCATTTCCATATCAATCTGGCCGTGTATGTGATTGTGTGCGCGCTGATTTGGGCGCTGTGCATGCACAGCGTGGGCGTGTATCACCGGCATGTGATGGGTGACGGCTACCAGCTGAACCTGCTGCTGTTCAAGGGCGCGGTGCTCGCCGGCATTATGGTGTGCGCGGTCGATTATATTCTCAACTCGTATATTTCCCTGCTTTCCACGGCGCTGATCATGGTGTGCGCGCTGCTGATCACCATGGCTGAGCGGTTTGTGATTCGCCGCCTGGTGCTGTTCGGCCGTGAGAAGGGCGCCTACTCGTATGCCACGGTGGTTGTTGGCTCGTGCGAGGGCATTGAGCATGCGTTGCGTTTTCTGAGCCAGAAGCAGCAGTTGAATTACCGCACGGTGGCGGTGTGCCCGATTGGCTTGAATGCGCAGACCGGGCATATTGAGGCTGCCAGCGCACCCGAGGAGTTTATGCAGGAGATTCGCCGGATTGGTGGTAAGAAGATTCCCGTGCTGGCGTATGGCGGCGATCTGGCCGAACGTGCTGTGGCCATGGGCGCACAAACCGTGATGGTGACGGATGTGCTGCAGCGTTTCTCCGACAATTTCAATACGTTTGCGTTGAGTCTTGAATCCATGAACCTGGAGATTGCGCTGGTTACCTCTGCCGCTGATGCGAGCGGCCATGAGACGAATGTGCGTGTGATTCATGGCGCTACGGTGATGACCATCTGTCTGTCGCAGTATTCGCCGGCTGTGATGCTGCAGAAGCGTGTGTTCGACGTTGTGGTCTCGCTGCTCGCATTGGTGGGTACGGCCATCATCACTGTTCCGGTGGCCATTGCCATCAAAGTGACCGATGGCGGGCCGATCTTCTACACGCAGACCCGTGTGGGCCGCCGTGGCAAGCCGTTCAAGATGATTAAGTTCCGTTCCATGGTGGTGAATGCCGACAAGATGAAGGCTGAGCTGGCTGCGGAGACTGGGCAGAAGGGTCGTTTCATTTTCAAGATGAAGGACGATCCGCGAGTCACCAAGGTGGGCAAGTTTATCCGCAAGTTCTCCATCGACGAGTTCCCGCAGTTTTTGAACGTGTTGAAGGGCGACATGAGCGTGGTGGGCCCGCGCCCGCCGCTGCCCGAGGAAGTGGCGCAATACAACCAAACATACGCTACCCGTATGCTGGTCAAGCCCGGCATCACTGGACCATGGCAGGTGTCAGGCAGATCCAACCTAAGCAAGGAGGAGTCGGAGTCTTTGGATGTCAGCTACGTGCAAAGCTGGTCTGTGTTGGGAGACATAGTGCTGCTTTTCCGCACAGTCGGTGCAGTCATCACTCATAAGGGTGCATACTAGTAGCGGGAATAAAGGCGTAGCAAAGATTACAAGGGTACCGTGCGTGGTTAAGGCAGTAAGGATTTGAGTTCATTGAAGATTGCATTCATTGGGCATAAACGCATCCCCTCCAGAGAGGGTGGCATTGAGATCGTGGTCGATGAGCTGGCTACGCGAATGGTCGATCGTGGACATCAGGTCATTGCATATAACCGTAGCGGGCACAACGTCGCTGGATCCGAATTCGACGGCGTGGCCAATGGGCACGGCAAACGATTTTCCTATCACGGGGTGAATGTTGTTTCCGTTCCCACCATTGAAGGCAAGGGACTTGCCGCACTATCCTCCTCCTTTTTCGCCACACTACAAGCTATCAAGGCTAAACCGGACGTGATCCACTATCATGCCGAAGGCCCCTGCGTCATGCTGCGTCTGGCGCATTGGGCGGGCATTCGCACGGTAGCGACCATTCACGGTCTTGACTGGCAGCGTGCCAAATGGGGCAAGTTCGCCTCCGCATATCTCAAGTTCGGAGAACGTACCGCAGCGAAATGCGCGGATGAAATCATAGTGCTCAGCGAAAGCATGCGGCAGTATTTTCAAGAAAAATATGGTCGCGGTACACATTTCATTCCCAATGGCATTGAATATGGTGAGCCGGCTTCGGCGCAGGAAATTACCGAAAAATATGGTCTTCACAAGAACGACTATGTACTGTTTCTCGGGCGTATTGTTCCCGAGAAAGGCGTGCATTACCTTATCGAGGCGTTCAACAAGCTGAATACGAACAAAAAGCTTGTCATCGCTGGAGGCGCTTCCGACTCCAACGAGTATTACCAGCATATTCAGCAGATGGCTAATCAGGATTCTCGTGTTATTTTGACCGGATTCATACAAGGGCAGGCGCTCAAAGAGCTCTATAGCAATGCTTATATTTATGTGCTCCCAAGCGACTTGGAGGGCATGCCGATGAGTCTGCTGGAAGCCATGAGTTACGGTAACTGTTGCCTTACGTCCGACATTCCGGAATGTGTGGAAGTAGTAGAAGGGCACGCAGCGACATTCCATCATGGTTCTGTTGAATCCCTGCGGAAAAAACTTCAGGAATTGCTTGAAAACGATGATCTTGTACAACGTTACAAGGCAAATGCCGCAGATTACATCGTTGGTAAATATAACTGGGATGACGTCACCGATCAGACACTGAACCTGTATGGGGGAGAGTGAGCATGCGAATTCTCCTAGTGAACAAATATTTCTATCGCAAAGGTGGCGCGGAAACCTATTTCTTTGCATTGTCGGAAGGCTTACGCGCGCTCGGCCACGATGTCGCGTTCTTTTCCATGCAGCACCCGAATAACGAGTCAAGTTATTGGAGTAAATACTTCGTTTCCGAAAAGGACTATGTGGGGGATATTTCCGCTTTCAAGAAGGTTCAGGAAGCTTCCACACTGATTTACTCTTTTGAAGCGAGACGCAAGTTCGAAGCTTTGCTAGAGGAATTCAAGCCAGATGTGATCCACATGAACAATGTGCATCGCCAGCTGACGCTCTCGATTCTTGATGCACCGTATTTGAAGAAACATCATGTGCCGGTGGTGTATACGGCGCATGACTATATTCTGCTATGCCCGGCCTATACGATGGTGAATGGCAGGGGAGAGGTGTGCGATGCCTGCTTGGACAAACATTTCATACATGCTACGAAGAACGTGTGTGTGAAAGGTTCCCGTGCCAAGAGCGCCTTGGCCACCATGGAGGCCGAATTCCTGAAATTCCACCATGCGTATAGTAAAATCAATTTGATTATTGCGCCATCGCAGTTCATGAAGAGCAAGCTCGATGAAGGTGGCTTTGCCAGCAAGACTGTTGCGATGCAGAACTTCCTGACCGATTCGCAGATGGCGATGGGCACTCGCGTGGCGAACACGCACAAATTCGAGGACGCGCAGGCTGGGGCAAGACCGTATTTCCTGTTCTTCGGCCGACTTTCCAAAGAGAAAGGCATCCTTACCTTGGTGAAAGCGTTTCTGCAGGCCGCAGGACTTGGCAAAGGCGCTGGCTCGGAGACCGGTACCGGTGCTGGTCATAATGAGGTTTTGCCAGATACATGGGATTTGCGCATCGTCGGTGACGGCCCGGAACGTGAGGTGATTGAGCAGTTGATTGCATCCGCTGGTCCGCAGGCCGTTTCACGCATTCACCTGTTGGGGTACAAGAATGGTGAGGATCTGCAGCGGGAAGTCGGCAACGCCCGTTTCAGCGTGCTCAGTTCCGAGTGGCGCGAAAACATGCCCTATTCTGGACTGGAATCACTCGCCGCTAAAACTCCAGTAATTGGAGCTCAGATTGGCGGTATCCCCGAGTTAGTGGTTGAAGATGAAACCGGGTTCGCCTTCGAATCCGGGAATGTAAGTGTTTTAACTGACGCTCTTATTAAGGCCTCGCATGCGGGAGAGAACGATTATCAAATCATGCAACAAGCCTGCACCAAATATGTGAATGAGCGTTGCGAACAATCACAATACGTTCGACAACTTGAAGATTCTTACAGGAGGATTGCACGTGGCGAATAGGCATAATAGTTTGGAGCGCATTGTTCACCGTGCGTCTGAGGAAATACATGCTTCACGAATGATAGCGAAAGAGACCTCTTTCAGTGAGGGGATAAATGCATTCCGCGCGAAGCTTGACATTCAAGTGATGAACCATAACGGATACCAGGAATCGGATGCAGTTAAAGCTCGTCTGTTGCGTAAGCATGAAGCTGTACTGCGATATTTGGAGAATCGTTTTGGCGATTATTACGCCTCCTATGACTATGATGCGCCCCTACCCCCTATTGCCCCTGATAGGAACAATAAGATTTGGATGTGCTGGTGGCAGGGACTGGATTCCGCTCCTGAAATTGTAAAGGCATGTGTGGAATCGGTTCGACGTAATGCTGGGGGTCGTGAGGTCATCATCATTACCGATAAAAATGTCGATGAGTATACGCGATTTCCTGACTGGATTCGAGAGCTGCATAAGAAAGGTATTCTCTCGCGAACCCACATTTCTGATTTACTTCGACTGGATCTACTCGCAAAGTATGGTGGAATGTGGCTTGATTCGACTTTCTATTGTTGCCGACCGTTGACGGCTGATGTTTATAGTGCTCCTTTGTGGTCCATCAAGAGACCAGACTATCTGCACGCATCTGTAGCGTCAGGAATGTTTGCTAATTATTCATTCGGCTGCAATGAGACATATAGAAGAGTTTTCGCTGTTATTCGAGATTATTTTTTGGAATATTGGAAACAAGAGAATTATCTTGTTGATTATCTTTTAACTGATTATCTAATTGTTCTTGCTCAACGTCATGATCCATGGATTGCAGAAGCCTTTAACAAGATTCAGCCTAACAATCCACAGTGCGATGAGCTTTTCAAAATCCTTGACCAGCCATATGACGAAAAACAGTGGGGTGAACTCTCTGCCACTACTGATTTGTTCAAGCTTACATGGAAACAAGATTTTCCTGTTGAGAAGAATGGTAAAAAAACATTTTATGGAATGTTGAAAGGCATAGGAGATTAATAATATGCCGATACTTTCAGTTGTCATACCTTGTTATAATGCTTCAGAGACAATTGAAGAATGTATTTTGTCTATAATGGATCAATCATTAACTGATCTGGAAATAATTGTAGTTGATGATGGATCTACAGACAATTCGCTAGATATTTGTCGTAAATTGGCCAAGGAAGATGACCGGGTTTTTGTTTATACGAAAAAGAATGCCGGTCAAGGCATTGCTCGGAATTTTGGCATGTCGCATGCAACAGGAGAATACATAGCTTTTGTTGATGCTGATGATACGTGTAATGTTGAGATGTACAGGGCGTTGATTAATTCAGCTAAAGAATTCAACGCAGATCTCGTTTTCTCAGGGTATAGAGACATTAAAGACGGGAAAGTGGTAGAAGAGCATCCAAACATTAGAGAAGTACTCCAAGACGATGCTGCTATTCGGCAACACATGGCCGATCTTATAGCTTCTTCTGCGGGGAATGTTGGTTCATGTTGTGTTGCGGTCTGGGATGGCATATTTAGGTTATCCCTGCTAAGAAAATATGGCATTGAATTCCCTTCGGAAAGGACTGTTTATTCCGAAGATCTTGTATTCAAGCTAAGAGCACTTGCATCGTCCAATACTGTATCTTTCCTACCGGATAGTTATTATGAATACCATATAAGCGAATCTTCATATTCAAAATGTGTTGATTTATATGTTATTGACAAGCTTGTCTCGATGTATAAAATGATTGAGTGTGAATTTTCGAAAACGCTGGATGAGTTCTGTTTCTCATCAAGAAACGCATCGAGGTTGTTTGCCTCGCTTCGTTTTGCTTTGCGTAGCGTACCATTGGATAATGGACGTTTGCCGTTTTTCAGAGCGGTTGTCTCGAATCAGGATTTACGCAGTTGCTTAGCATTGTTTAAGCCAAATTCTGCCTTGGATAAGCTTATATATAGAACATTCATGAAGGAAGAATACATTATTCTTTCTCTCCTATTTTTATGTTTCCAGCTGAAAGGGTATCTGAAATGAAAATTGGTGTCATCACGTTTCATCGTGCCATCAACTATGGTGCTGCGTTGCAGACTTACGCATTGCAGAGAGCGATATCTGACCTTGGTTTTGATACTGAGGTGATTGATTATCGTTGTGATCATATGGAAAATTTGTATAAACTGATTGGTGGCTTTAAGCAGAAGACGTTTAAGCAGAATATTAGAGGATTGATTAATCTTATTCCATCTTGGAAAAAGATGAAAAGTTTCCGTTCTTTGATTGCAAGTCATACAAAACTAAGTCCTGTTTTATATGACTCAAAATCCATCGTTACAGCAAATCAACGCTATGATGTATTCATTACCGGAAGTGACCAAGTATTTAATTATGCTTGCTCAAATTTTGATAAGAACTATTTCCTTTCGTTCGTAGAAGAGACAAGGAAAATTAATTCTTATGCAGCTTCTTTCGGAATTAGTGAAATTCCACAAGAGTATAAGGGTGAGTACACGAGATTGCTCAATCGATTCAATCATATCTCGGTCCGAGAAGAATCCGGTCGCCGTATTGTTCGCGAATTAACAGGAAAGGACTGCGCATTACACGTTGACCCGGTTTTCCTTTTGGATTCAAGCGAGTGGTCGAAGCTTGCAAAAGATCCCGGTATCGATAATTATATTCTTATTTATCGATTGAATAAATCAAATATTATCGATGATTTTGCAAGAAAATTGGCTAAGAAAACAGGGAAAAGAGTTATTAATATTGGGCAGGATTTGATTGATAAGATCAAAAATCCAGATTTTGGAGGTGATCTCAGCACTTCTGTTGAAGAATTCCTTGGTTTATTCAAATACGCAGATTACGTTGTGACGAATTCATTCCATGGCACGGCATTTTCTGTAATCTTTAATCGAAAGATGTATGTGGAAACAAAACAGAAGGACTTCAAGAAAAACGATAGGGCAGAGAATTTACTAAAACTGACTGGTCTTACAGATTCAATTATCTCGACTCTGGATGATTGCAATCTCGATATCATTCGTGACTTTGAGCATGCTAAATCTGTGCTTTCTAGTGAGAGAGAGTCTGCCTTAAGTTATCTTCGGGGAATTTGCTCTAATGAATAGTCTGATATATAAATTAAGAATCTGGCTAAAAACAACTCCAATCGAGGATTACTTTATTCCCGCTATACTGTTAATATTAGTTTATTCTACTGATAATAAGCTTATATTCCTTACAAGACAGTTAGCATGTGTTCTTACGGTTGCTATTTTTTGTTTCGCTTTAGTGTCGAAAACGAAGTCAGACTTATCTTCTATAGTAGAGAAAGTTTACGCATCTTTCTTTTTACTTATTTGCATAAGCTTTCTTTACACAGATGATAAAACAACATATAGCAAGTATTTTCCCTATTTACTCGCTGTTTTTTCATTGACACTCTTCAAATTTGATAGTAGATTTTTCAGTTGTCTCATTAAACAGTTTGAATTTCTATTCTGGATATTTATCTTTTCGATGTATCTGGAGTTATTGGTCCCCGATTTGTTTGCCTCAGTTTTCGGCTTTCTTGATCTTGGAAGTAGTCGTTCTGCGGTCATGGTTAACACTGGTGGTGCTATTTCGGGATTAGCATATGAAAAAGGGTATGCAGCTTTTTTATGTAATATGGGACTCGGTGTTCTTTTTGCAAAACTATTCGTTAAGGGTTTTACTCTAACTAGGTTATTCCAAATTGTTGGTGTTTTTGCTGCTTTAATGATGACAGGTAAAAGAACTCTGTTTCTCATTCCTGTAATGGGACTTATTGTTTTTGCTCTTTTTTTCTCTAAAAAACATAAAATTTCAGTAGCTCTTGGTCTATCATTTGCGCTCGTTATGTCATTGGCGGTAGCTGATTCACTTATTCCTCAAGTATCTCTCGTCTTCGACAGGTTATTTGCAGATAACGGCGATCCCCTGAGCGGTAGACAGGTTATTTGGACATATGCCATGCAAATGTTTGAATCATCTCCACTTATCGGCAGAGGTTTCCTTTCATTCAATTCTTATATAAATGCTCATGGTTTCCGCTATTATGGGTTGCTCTGGAACTATCAAGCCCATAACGTTTATTTACAGCTTCTTGCTGAGCTTGGTATTGCTGGTCTTTTGCTATTCGTTGCCTTGCTCGCCACGCTTACCTTTGGTCTTGTTCGTAGTTTTTCGAGCTGGAAAGACAGCCAAGGCTTGGAACCTGTTATTCTTCTTACTGCAGTATACTGGATCATTCTCATAGCCGTGTATAGCCTGACCGGTAATACCATCTACTATTCGTGTCAACTTGTGGTGCTCGGTATTTGTATAGCTATATATCAGACTTTCAAATTTAAGAAAGCGTTGCAGAAAAATGGAACCACTTGTTAGTATTATTACTCCAGCTTTTAACGCTTCTAAGTATCTTATTCCTTTCTTCGAATCTGTGTTAGATCAGGAATACTCCAACTATGAACTGATTTTCATAAATGATGGTTCAACCGATGATACAGAGAAAATTGCACTACAGTACAAGAAGATTTTTGAAGAAAAAGGTCATCGATTCGTTTATCTCGTAAAAGAGAATGGCGGACAGGCTGCTGCACTTAATACCGGTTTCCCATACATGAAGGGAAAGTACTTTATCTGGCCTGACTCGGATGATACTCTATGCTCCGATAATCTGTCAGTCAAAGTTGACTTCATGGAAAAAAACCCGAGTATCGATCTTGGTATCGCGTGGGCGATACATGTGGATGAGAATGGCAATGATTTAGGTGTTCTAAAAAGAATACCTACGGAAAATGATAATCTGTTCCGTGATTTACTTGTCAGTAATAATGTGCAGTTCTGTCCAGGTATATATATTATTAGAACTTCCACTTTCAAAAAGTGCTACCCTGAGCTGCATATTGATGAGAGTCGAGCCGGGCAAAATTATCAGCTTCTTCTTCCTATGGCGTATAAGTATCGTTACGGTTATATTAATAAAGTTTTGTATACATATATCCTGCATCCTGCCAGTCACTCAAATTCCAAGCCACATGATGAGCAAGCCCAGATTGAACGTTTTGAGAGACAAGAGCATCTTTTGCTGAGGCTCGTAGAACATATATGTGTCCAAGACGATAAAGTTGAGATGATTGCTCTGGTCAGGAGACATTTTCAAGGTATTTATCTGAGGATTGCCAACGAACATATTGACAGAAGAAAAGCTGCAGCCTCCATGTATTCGTTATGTCACATGCATCAGGTGAATTGTAAGGATATCGTCTACGCATTCGCAACTTTTGCCGGAATCAAGCTTAAATAAGAGGTGAGCATCTTGGGAAGGACAAGCAAATTCGTTCTCAATGCGATATCAACTGCGCTTCTTCAAATAGTAACTATGGTGGCGGGGTTCATCACGCCTCGTTTTCTTTTAGTCGCGTATGGGTCAGATATTAATGGTCTTATTTCATCCATCAATCAGTTCATTGTTTACTTTAATCTTGTAGAGGCTGGCTTATCTAGTGCCGCTGTTTATTCATTATATAAACCAATAGCTGAGCATAATTACAAACAAATCAATAGAGTTGTTGTTGCTGCACGAAATTTCTATGTTAAGTCCGGCTTTATCTTTGTTGGTCTTGTTTTCCTGCTTGCATTTGTATATCCTTGGATAACGCATACAGAGGTATTGGATAAAGGAACTGTTTTTTGTCTAGTTCTTGTACTTGGCGTAAATGGTGCTCTTGAATTTTTCACTCTGGCAAAATATAGAGCTCTATTGACAGCGGATCAAAAAACTTATGTGATCTCTACAGCATCAATCGTTTATACAATCCTTAATACTCTCATTGTCGTTATTCTATCAACTTTGAGAGTTGACATATTACTCCTTCGGATCGTCGCTCTTATTTCTATATTTGCTAGAAGTCTGATTTTATATATTTATATAAAGATACACTATAGGTTCATTGATTACAAAGTAGCACCAGATAATTCTGCCATGGATAAGCGTTGGAGTGCATTGTACCTGCAGGTTGTGCAGACTGTACAAAATGCTTCTCCCGCTGTGCTGACTACGTTATTCTCTACGCTTAAGATGGTCAGTGTTTATTCCGTCTATAATATGGTGCTCGCTGGAATCAATGGTATAATGTCGGTGTTTTCTACTGGGGTATCTGCTGGCTTCGGAGAGCTCTTAGTAAAGAAAGACATGAAAGCATTCAGCAAAGCATATAAAGACTTTGAATACCTATATTATATGTCGATGAGCATAGTATACGGTGTTACGATGGCAACGATTCTTCCATTCATCCAGGTGTATACAAAAGGTGTTAATGATGTTCAGTACGTGAATATTGTTTTTGCCGTGTTGTTCGTCCTCAATGGGGTTCTTTATAATCTGAAGACACCTCAAGGAATGCTAGTGATTGCAGCTGGTCTCTACAAAGAGACGCGGATTCAGAGCACCATTCAGGCGGGTATCCTGGTTGTTGGAGGCATTATCCTCGGCTATTCATTTGGTCTTACGGGTATTTTGGTTGCCTCTTGCTTGTCTAATTTCTATAGATGTGTTGATTTGCTTTTCTTCATTCCGAAGAATGTTACGCATCTTCCGATTCTCCCTTCATTGCGGCGAATGGTGGAGACGCTGGTGGTCATTATCCTGGTATGTGCCGCTTCATGGCTCTGTCTTCCGTTCCGTCCGAACACTTTGATGACTTGGATTGGTTATGCTTTCTGTAATCTTGTGTTGGCGGTTCTGTTGGTGATGCTGTTCCATGTTCTTTTTGAGCGAGCAAATATTCATATTGTTGTTGACAGAGTTCGTTCGATTTTCAAGAGAAAATAGTACATGTCTTTGTGGAGTATATTCTATGAATACGTATTCCTTAATTTAAAATTGTCTCGTTCCCTTTTTATAGTGTGATTAACGAATGCTGGTTGAACAGCATTGTATAGGGTCCGGATTTCAATTTGCTGACAATATGGGCATATACTCCGAATTGAATGGAAAGGATGTTCTAATGAATATCAAAGATGAAGTCAAAAAGATAACTCCAGTTTTTTTGTTGGAAAGAAAACAGTGGCTGCATTTAAAACATGAATCGTTTGATCAACTGAAACGTTTCTATAATGCCATTACGCATGATGGCAATAATAATGTCAATCACTGCGTCGCCAAGGTAACGTTCTATAGTCATCAAATCGAAAAAGGATTAAGCCATAGTAATTTCCGCTATGGATTTGGGAAGTCAGCTTTAATGAATCTTTCCTCAGCCTTAGAAGATCTGAAACGATGTGATTCTGACTATCCTGAATGTGCGGCTTATCAGAGTGCTGTAGCAGCATTGCAAGAATACCGCTATAGGCATGAAAATGCTGGCTATCACATAGATGATATGATTGCACTTTTTCCCTCGGACATCTGGAATGATGCTTCTGCATCTGTTTCCGCTAACGGTGGAAGTGTTCCGGTTAAAGCCTCATCGAAAGATGGAAATGCTACCATTCCCTTTGAGAACCTGTTCCTAAGCCGTAGGTCAGTACGCGAATTTTCTGATAGCCCTCTTACCGAAACCGAGATTCAACATGTGATTGAAGTAGCTACGAAAGCACCGTCGGTTTGTAACCGTCAGCCGGTTCGTGTGTACGCGATTACGAATAAATCTGTAATTGAGAAAGCGTTGAAGCTACAAGGAGGCTTTAATGGGTATAAGGTTCCTCCGGCTTTGTTCTTGATTACAGCAGACAATGAAGCTTTTCTTTCAATAAGTGAACACAATGAAGGTTTTGTTGACGGTGGCCTTTTCTCCATGGCCTTACTAATGGCTATGGAAGCTAATAAGATCGCCGCGTGTCCTTTAAACACTATGTTCTCAAAACAGATTGATCGACAGACGCGTAATTTAATCGGAGTTCCTGAAAATGAGTTTTTGATTATGTATATTGCGGCTGGACATTTTCCTGATGAAACACATACATGTATTTCTAAACGATATCCTGTTCAAAATATTCTTACTGTTGTTAAATAAGATATTAACGGAATAGGGTACGGGGATCATCTTTTGCCTCATAACAATTCATCGGCGAGAAAATAATAATCTAGTGCTATCTACTGACAAAGTGTCTTTGCATGATTGGCATATTGAAGAGAAAGGCTAATAAATGACCGAAGTCAAAAATAATGAGCTTCATACTATCGAACGTGTAATATCCTCTCCTGATGCAGACGCGATTGGTGGTATAGCCACGTACTGCGTAGGATGCGGTTCATGTGCGGTACTTGATCCGGCATTCCGCATCGCCAAAAATGCAGATGGTTGTTATCGAGCTAGTGTTGTCGGAGAGCCTTGTGATTGGGCTGTGGCAGAGCGTGTTTGCCCATTCGCGTCCTCGGTAGACGAGAATAAGCTTGGTGAGGAGCTATTTAGCGAACAGTCTGGTGTGAAGTATGACAAACATCTAGGCTATTACCTGAGCACCTATGCCGGATATGTGTCTGTGGATGGCTGGCGTTCTCGAGGCACTTCCGGTGGCATGATCAGTTGGCTGGCTGCAAAAATGTTGCAGGATGGGCTTGTAGATGCGGTCATTCACGCCAAGGATGGTCCTGATCCCAAGAATATGTACACTATCCAGATTTCACGTACTGTCGATGAAATTAAAGCGGGTGCAAAAGCGAAGTATTATCCGATCGAACTCAGTGAGGCCATTAAGCAAGTACGTGAGCATGAAGGACGTTACCTGTTTATCGGTCTTCCGTGCTTTGTCAAGGCTGTGCGACTTCTACGACGTGAAGATCCCGTGCTAATGAAGCGGATCCCTTATTGTATCGGCTTGATATGCGGGCATCTAAAATCTGACTTCTTTGGCCAAGCCGAAGCATGGGAGTCGGGCGTGCCCCTTGACAAGATTGCACGTGTGGACTTCCGTCACAAAACTTCAGGCACACGTGCCTCAGATTATGCAATTGAGGTGCGTCGCGCAGATAAAGATGAACCTATCGTCAAGCGCATTGCTGAATTGTCTACTGCGAACTGGGGACTTGGCTATTTCAAATACAATGCGTGTGATTATTGCGATGATGTGCTTGCCGAGACCGCTGACGCGACTTTCGGAGATGCATGGATTCCCAAATATGTGTCGGATGACAAAGGCTGTAACGTTATCATTATCCGCAATCAAGCTATTCAGGATTTGTTTGACCGGTATAGGAACGAGCTTGTCCTGCATGATTCAGATGCGGCAGAAGTCTATCAATCGCAGTCCAGTGGATTCCGCCATCGTCGTCAAGGTCTTGCTGAGCGTTTGTATATCCACCAGCAGCGTGGCGAATGGACTCCTACCAAACGCATCAAGCCATCTCTTGATGGAATTCCTAAACGACGTCAGCGGGTTTACGCAATGCGCACCACATTGAAAAACGAAAGTTTTGTAGCGTTCCGTGAGGCCGTCAAAGCCGGGGATTTCGCCGTGTTCAACAAGCATATGAAACCCCTTGAACGTAAATACTGGCGCGTTAGCATCCCTTTCAAAAAGCGTATGGTGAACCTCGTCAAACGTGTCATGAATAAGCTCAGGCGCATCATCAAAAAGCTTTGATTTTCGCTTTCAAGGAATTCTGCCACTCCAATATTGGAGGCCGAAATGAATCTGCATCTGTAAAGATAACAAACTGGTGTTGAGGCTGCATGGCTATTTCCCAGAAAACGTCTGCAGCCTCCTATCATGAGGTTGTCTGGTGCGGACGTTGGTAGTGCCCGCCCTTTCTTCTATTTCCCCGTAGACTTTCTTGAACTTGTTGCTCAACGTCTGCGAGCGGATGCCCTCGCATACATTCGGGCACTACCCTCGTTTTGTTTCGGCTGGACAATCAGCATTTCGCTATCATCGATGTGAGTAGGGGGTTTGACAGAGGAGGACAAGACCCGATAAGGCCCGAAATCCTGCGCACTTTGGATCATGGCCGTCCATGGCGCGATAATCAGTTCGCTACCTGCAGGTTGTCATCGAGCCGGAACATGTCCAGATAGCGGCGGGTCGACCATCCGTTCGCGGTGACGTGCCTGATGCGCGCGCAGACGAGCATGAGCGCGCTGTTCCCGTCCGGGAAGCTTCCCACGACGCGCGTGCGACGTCTGATCTCGCGGTTGGGCCGTTCGATCATGTTGTTCGTGCGGATGCGCCTGCGGTGCCCGTCCGGGAACTCCGGCAGCAGGTAGGTCGTGGTCTCGCCGATCCCCTCCCGCAGGCAGTTGGCGGCGGACTTCAGCCTCCTGGCCTCCATCTCTGCGGCGACGGTCTCGGCCTTGTCCAACGCGGATTCCCGGGACTCCATGGCGAACACGGCCTTCAGGGCCGCCGACGCCCATTCGCGGTGGCTGGGCGGCACCTTGGAGAGCACGTTGCGCAAGAAGTGCACCATGCACCGCTGGTACCTCGCCTTCGGCAGCATCGAGTCCACCGTGGAGACCAGTCCCGCGCACCGGTCGCCGACCACGAGCCGCACGCCCTTCAGGCCGCGTTCGATCATGCCGCGAAAGAACCGCCCCAGCTGGCGGAATCCTCCCTCATGCCCTCGGCGACGCCGATGACCTCGCGGTGACCATCCTTGCTGACGCCGATGGCGACCAGGATGCTGACGTTCTCCACGCTTCCGTCCCAGGAGCGCTTGTGCCACACGCCGTCCACGAACACGTATGGGTACTCGTCATCCAACGGCCTCGTGCGCCATTCGTCGATCTCGGCGTACGCGCGCTTGAGCTTGCCGCTCAATGTCTGGGACGTCATGCGGTCGCCCCACGGCAACTGGCCGGTGTCGTCGACCTGCCTGGTGGACACGCCGGCCAGGTACATGTCGATCAGCGTCTCCTCTACGCTTTCCTCGCGTCTGCGGTAGCGTTCGATCACCGCGGACTCGAACAGGGCGCCCTTCAATTTCGGCACCTTGAGCTCGAGCCTGCCGGCCTTGGCGGTCAGGCTCCGCTCGTAGTGGCCGGCCCGGTACGCCTTCCGTCCGCCGGAACGCTCGTATCTCGCGGCGTTGGCGATCTCGTCCGCCTGAAGCGTCGGGCATCGCGTTGACGATCCGCTCGACCCTGGCCTTGACCAAGGCATCGAGCCTGGTCTCGAACATGGCGCCGTTGAACTGTATGATTTCCTTGGACATGGCCTCGCGCCTCTTTCCAATCGCGGTTTTCTTGTTCAGCGACTGAAAATCGTACACGGCACGGGCCATGTCCTCTTCCGGGAAGCCCGAATCACAAAGTGCACAGGATTTCGGGCCTTATCCCGAAACATCCCCGTCACTACGACGAGGCGTTCAACCGGCAGATCGTGAAGTCGTGCGAGAGCGGCAAGCCATCCCGGGAGATCAGGGCCGGGCACGACATCGCGCGATCGACCCCGCGGCGCCGGGTCCAAGGCATCCGCGACAGCGGCTCCACCCGGGCCGCGGACAACCGCACGCCCGGGCGGAACGAGCTGATCGAGCCGGGGAGGCGCAACAGGCAGTTGGAGATGGAGGCGGACGTTTCAGAACAAGCGGCGCCGGTATTCGCACGAAGGCAGGCGTGATGCGGGCCAACGCCGTCCGCTACCCGATATCAGCGCAATGCAGGATACTGGGCGTTCCCCCGCTCCACCTGTTACTGGATGATCGAGCATCCCGGGACGGAGCATGTGGATCCGATCGCCGGCGACGTGCGCGCGGTCCGGCGAGACAGCCGCGAACGCCACGGCGCCAGGAAGATTAAGGCCGCCTTGGAAAGGAGGGGCGTCACCGCGTCCAGGAGGCGCATCGGCTACGTCCCGCACGCGCGTCCGGCGGGCGATCTTACCTCTGTCCGCGTCGGCGGAGGCTGGGCGTACGTGTGCCTGCTGGCCGGCCTGGCGGACAGGGGAATCGCCGGCCATTCCGCCGGGCGGCCCCGGGACGCAGGCCTGGTGCTGGCCGCGTTCGCCGCCCTCGACTTCCCGCTGACGGACGTTCAGGTGTTCCACGCCGACCGGGGCGGCGGGTTCGACGACACGGGGATCGACGAGCCGCTCGACGTGTTCGACGTCAAAGGATCGCTGTCACGCAAGGGCAGCTCCTACGGCAACGCTGTGGTCGAGTCGACGGACAGGCTGCTGAAGAAGGAGCTCGTGTACCGGAACCACTACACCACGATCGAGCAGCCGAGGCATGACCCCGACGACTGCGTGTGGTGGTCCGACGACCAGCGGCTCCACTCCACCCTCGGATACCGGAGTCCGAAGGAATTCACCGAACAGAGACTCGTCCTCTAAGGACCCGTCCAACACACCGTTGCCAATCCAGGGTGTATGATTTGTCGCGGAATGTCGAGCGGAGCAATGAGGCTGGTTTGGAGAAAGAGGGATCGGTCATGGAGGAGTGCGAAGTTAAAGGTGTCACTGATATGACGGATTCTCAAGAAGTGAAGAATGTCTCAGAACAGCAGGACGCTCTTGAACTGAATCCGCTGTATCCGGAATATCAGGCGGAACATCATAGTGAATATGTTGATGCTCTCAAAAGTGCCATAGAAAGTGATAAGAAGGGCAAGCTAAGAAATATAGCGATATCTGGAACATATGGTTCGGGAAAGAGCAGCATCCTCGAGAAAGTGGTCGAAGACTTTGAAGGGGTAAAACCGTGTAGCACAAAGAACATTTCGCTTGCTCCGCTGGCATCCTGTTGCGGTAATGCTGAACGGCGATCTGATAATAATGAAGATAGGCCTGGCTCTAATAATAATGAAGATAGGCCTGGCTCTAAGGGCCATACAGATGGTTTTCCGACAGACACTCAGACGAATCGGATTCAGCGGGAGATTGTGAAGCAACTGTTGTACGGTGTCGATCCGAAAGATGTCCCGCTCTCTAGATTTCATCGGATTCATGAGAAGGGCAAATGGGAGAAGATAGGGTTTTCCTTGCTGACGAGTGTATTCCTGACGATGTTGTTGGGGACGTTTTTCGGTGATGATTTAGGTAAATTCGGGCAATCGCTGTTGTCTTCCTTGCCGTTTATCGATAAATGGGCGATAAGTCCATCAGAGAAGTTTTTGCTAGGCTATGTAGTCTTGCTAGTGCTTCTTTTCGCGGCATCATGGATGATTTGTTCTTATCTTCTAAAAAGCAATTTGAAAATCGGACAAGTTAACGTGAGCGGTGCCTCGTTGAAATTGGATCAGGGAGTTGACTCATACTTTGACCAGTATCTTGACGAAATTGTATACCTATTCGAAAAATCAAAGATCGAAACCGTGATTTTCGAAGATCTCGACCGATTTGAAAGCCCTGAAATCTTCGATTCATTACGTGAATTAAATCAGATTCTGAATGACGATCCAGTTATTACTGGGGAAAGATCTCGTCGAGATGGAAGAACTATCCGTTTTATTTATGCAATAAGTGACGCCGTGTTTGATGATCAATGTATCAAGGCCCCGGAAGAAACGTTAAGTAAAGAAAGGCGAATAGGAGCTTTCTCTCGTGCGAAATTCTTCGATCTTATTATTTCAGTAGTTCCGTTTGTCAGTTCAAATAATTCTCATCAAACGGCACGAAACGCTCTAGGCGATGAAATCACTCGAATAGACAAAGTCGGAGATCTACTTGAAGACGTCGCCGGTTTTATTCCAGACCAGCGTACTTGGATAACGATCCGCAACGATTTCATCATGTACAGCAGAAGACTGCATGTTAACCTGGATGAGAAGAAAGATGAGGAGAATGCTCTTGGACTATCCGCCGCGCATCTTCTCGCATTTTTGATTTACAAAAACTGTTATCTTGCAGATGCGGAAAAGATGCGAGAAGGCAACAGCAAGATCGATAAAATATATTCGACTGCACGGAGCATTTCTACAGATAGCATTTATAGGCTATCCCAACGGCGCAAAGGCGCGCAAAAAGATTTGGAAATGGCTTTAGACTCTATGGAGGCGGATAGAATTGCCTCCCAGTTGGCGCAGCGGACGAAAGCGTGGATTGCGGAACTCAGCGGCGGAAAAGTCGATGATGATGACATTAATGTCTCTGGATATAGCGGCTCTAAATTGAGCGAAACACACACCTGGGAAGAGCTTTCAGCAAAGCGAAAGGATTCTACAATTAAGATTACCGCTTCTTTCTATGGCGAATCTGGTTGGCATCCGATTGAAATCACACCTTCAAAACAAACTTTTGAAAAATACCTTGACACGACAATTGATATTAGTCAGCTGACATTGAATGCTGTCAATCAGAGGATCTGTAAAATTGAAAACCGCATTGAAAATCTGAGGACAGGTGATTGGAAATATCTTCTGAATGATAAAGCCTGCGAGATAGATTTCGAGGGTTCCGACATGCCCGGCGATTCAGGCCGCCAGACATTGTCTCAATTTATCCAAGACGATCTGCATGAACAGGGTACGTTGCTATCAAGTTTGATTGCTGGAGGTTGGATCGCTCAAGATTACAAGCTGTATTCCACGATTTATTCAGATGAAGGCATGTCGAGGAATGCTCTAAATTTTGTAATACACAATATTGACGAAAATAAATCTGATTTCTCTTTCCATCTCAACGATGCGGATGTGCAGAATGTGCTAAAGCGTGTGCGACGTCGGGATAGTTCTCTCTTCGGGCAGGCGTGGATGCTGAATATCAGCATTCTCAACTATCTGATGAGGTCAAAAGCGAATGAAGATAAAAAGACGCTACATATGGTTATTTCGTATCTATCCAACTTGAGGGGTGTGGCAAAGGATTTCTTGCTTGCGTTTCTCAGCGATGAAGAAAACAAAACAGCTGAAGTTCTTGAACTGCTTGCGGCAGACACATGCTCGGAGATACTGGAGTTCTTGGCGGACGATGTTGCTACGTTAGCTGACACTACAACTTTGTGTGATTTCCTAGACGTTGTACTGCGTCATTTGAATAAAAATGTTCAATACGAAGTTTCCGATGCCTTCAATAATTTCATCCAACAACATTGGGAATTCATTCCCGTATTCAGCGATGATTCTTTAGATGAAGAAGTGGCAAAGCAACTCGACAAGGTGCTGCTTGACTCTCACTACTCCGCTCCAGATCTGTCTTGTTTGAGTGAACCATTGCGCAGACTCCTCGTTGAACATGATGGGTATGATTTCACCAGAAGCAATCTTCTTTGTGTGATTAACGATTTGCAAGGCACGTTTGCAAAGCATGAAATGCTCGCTCTGAACCAGATCAGAAGCATTTCCACCCCCGTCTACCAATACGTCATTAAGAATGTCGACAAGTATCTTGACTTCCTGAAGGAATCTGAATATGCGCTCGACTTCGTTGATGGGACTGTTGCCTCGGATGTCGATTCAGATATTGTTGCAGTGTTGGGCGACTCCGTCCACTCGATATTTGACACTCGCGAATCAGAAGATAAATGGGTGGAGCTTGAGCAAGTTGTTAGCGGAATAATCAAGAAGCATTCACATACTGCTCGAATTCTTCATTTTGAGTCGGACGAATTAAAGAACAGACTTTCTTCGGGAATTGACGATGAAACACGGAAACGAATCAGCGTTTCTTATGTCAATGAGTTACTGCGGAATGATGCGATTTGGTTTACTCCGATGAATCTGCAGACCGTGTTGGAGTCTGTTGGGGATGCCGAGGAGTCGGATGCGTGCGGTGAGTGGCTAAAGCTGCATTCTTCCTTTGAATCAACTAAGGAAGAACCAGAATTTGACAGGGGAAATCTTGCGGTCAAACTGTTGAACCTGCCTCTTGATGTTTACAATGCGAAGAAAAAGGAATCGCTGGTTCGTTCGTTGCAGCTCGAATCACCACTTTCGGATGAGCAGGTTTCTGATATTAAAGTGGGTGATTCCAAAGTATTCGATCTTAAACGTGAGCCCGATGCCTATGCGCGATTGTTGGATGATAAATCGATTATTGGCGACACTGAAACCGCTTTTGGAATGATTCCTGATATTTGTTGGGAAGCACGTCGAACGTGGATGCTGCGATCTGCAAAATTTATTACTTACTTATCGCCGAATCTTCTTGGACCGAATGAGGCATGTAGGATCATCGCCGATGAAGATACTCGTCTTGAACCTGTGCTGCAGAAGATAGTCGAGGATATGTCTGTTTATATTCAAGATGCAGATTTCGATTATCTTTTGGAAGCGGCAAAGGCGTGGATGAGTCATTCCGGCAAAACTGTAGACAAGGATAGAACCGAATTGTTCGACGAGCTGGCCACCAAGGATGAACGACTACATGGAGTAAAGGAATTGTGGGAACTCGGACTCGAATCGAATCTATGCGTAAGAATGATTAATCGAGCGTTTGACGAACAAGGTATTGACGATGCCAATATTGGCGTGGCTCGAGAGATCATCCAGCATCTCGATGTGCCCTATAGACAGTTATTCAATGATAAAAATCGTACCTTGAATACTGATGATGAAAACTTTGTCTCGTTGATTGCAAAACTGAATCAATACGCTAAACGAAGTGGTATTACCTCAGAAGACATATGGAGAAATCCTCAGGAAAAAGATGGATTTACCAAATATACCGTGGCCTTTTCTTCTGTAGAAAAACTTAATGAAAAGATTGATTTACTGCAAAACCAGTCAGCAATTAATAATTGATCCTTGTTCGTCTTTGCATGCGTTGTTTTGTTATGGAGGGGGCTGTGGACGTTTTCTTGGAGATGGTCACGCAGCCATTCCCTGGCTCTGACGGTATTGCACCGGACTCATCCAACCGAGCGACCGTTTGATGCGCCCGTGGTCGTGCCAGCGGATGCAGTCGTCGATCGGGACGAGTACCTCGTCGCGGGTACGCTCCTCCCAATGCCCGGGATAGACGGGCTCCGTCTTCATGCGTCCGAGGACCCCCTCCGCGTCGTCGTCCGGGGAACGGCCTTTGGCGCCCGTCGACCGCGCCGGGCCGTAGCGGTCCATGAGCGCCAGCCATCCGGGCCGCCGGCAGTGGCATCCGCGGTCGGAATGCACCAGGGGATGCGCCCCCTCCGGCGGCGTCTCCGCGGCCTTGACGAGCATCCTGTCGGCGAGCTTCCGCGTCGGGACCGAACCGGCCGTGTACGCGACGATCCTGCCGTCGTGGCAGTTGACCGGCGGCGAGAGGCGCGCCTTCCCGTCCCCGGCCCTGATCCCGGGTGATGTCCGCGGGCCATTTCCCGTTCGGCATCCCAGCCGTGAAGTCGCGGTCGGCGAGGTCGCCGGGAGCCGGCGTGGCCTCGCCCTCGTATGAGCCGTACCCGCGTCGTTCGGGAACATGCGCCGTCAGACCGTCCTCGGCCATGATCCTGCGGAGCGCCTTCTCCAAGACGTCGGTCCTGAGCAGGGCCCTGACCCTGCGGTACCCGTACCTTCCCCTGGAAGAGGCGAACGCCTCCACCACCTCCTGCATCACCGCGTTCCCCAGTTCCGGCTCCTCGACCCTGCGGCGCGGGGCCTCGGCGTCGCCGGCGGATCGATCCCGTCGCATCGCTGGCTTGTCGGCCTGGCCGGCGTCCCTGTTTTCGGGCCGCAACGCGGCCATGCCGCCCTCTCGATACGCCCTGACCCGGTTGCGGACCGCTCCGACGCCCGCGCCGAGCCGTTCGGCGGCCCGCTTCTGCCGCATGCCGCCCGGCACCGGTTCGATCGCCTTGGTCCTCGTCTCCAGCGGGATGATGGGTTTCGCCATATGGCCGGCATACCCGGGATCCTTTGCCGGCCAGCGTTCCAGGCACTGCCTGGTCGGATAAGCCAGGTGCTCGACCACCTGGGCCGTGGTCATCGGCGTGGCGGAGTACAGATCCACCGCGCGCTGTCGTTCCTCGGGACCGGACATATGATAATCCTTTCGTCCAGTCTCCAAGAAAAAGTCCGCACCCTGTTCTCCTGCATGGAAAACTCGTTCTGCAAGGCAATGTCAAAGCTGTAGGCAAGCTGCGCTTTCTTTCCCCGTTCTGCTTTCTCTACCTCGTTCCATAAGGTTTCGCGGTCAGAGAAAGAGGGTGGAGCATGAGATGGCAGCAGGATTTCGGAACAGATTACGCCGCCCTTTTGGCGTAGTCGTTGTCCTCGCCGTAATGCTCACTGTGCAGCTTTTCGCCGGAGCGATAGGCGGCAGCAGCCACAGCAGACTGTCCGGCGCTGCGCTTAATCCGGGTCACATGAAAATGATACAGTGCGATAGTCAATCACCCCCAAACTCATTTTTGTTGTGCTCGTTGATGTCCTCCATGAGCAGACCCTTGACTTCCGTCAAGGCGAATGCTCTTCCGCAAAGGCGTAAAACTCGGTTTCGGTCAAAACCTTTGTCAGCGATGCAACGCTTTCAATAGTTGCGCCACGGGTGATAAGATGATGTGCCCGCTTGCGCCGATCTCCCTTTTCGTAGTATGCGGCACGGTTTTCAAGTTGCTGCTTTTTGTGTTGGAGCTGCAAGAGCTTGCGTTCTTTTTCCGCTTTCTCCGCTTCCAGTTCGGGGATAGTTTTCTGTTTTGCCATAATGCATGACCTCCTTGATTTTGATGTGGGGATACAAAAAGACCGCCTATTTTTTGTAGACGGTCTATGTAACACTAGAGGATAGTTTTTTTATTGCGGCATTCCACCGTTTTTAATGATGGAGTTTGCTACTCCCTCTGCTGCGGCTGTCACAAACGCAGAGGAAATGGTCTTAATTGTTTCGATAACAAGGGGGAGCCCTTTTTGCACAATTACATCTTTAACCTTTTTCCATTGGGAGTTATCTCGGATTTTATCAAGAAAATCATTGCCCTCCCATGTTAAAGAACCTACGCCGAAGCTCCGTAAACTGTTATCCGCATACCGGGCATCGTAATCAGAAATCAGCCCAGCCTCATTTAATATTTTGCAATGATAGGCGACAGTTTCCATGTCGTAGCCACTAATGTTCAAATTAGAAATCGCTGTTGAAGAGTATTCTTCTTCAATTTTCAAAAGAATGAGACGAACAAGCTCCATGTCTCGCTTCATGGATGCTCCTTTCATGGATGCTCCTTTCAATCATACTTGCTATCTGCGAATGGTTTGTTAAATCGTTCGTAGATAGCAAGTCCGCAGGGAGAGCCGCTTAGCGACGTAAGGGTTGCAGCCCCTTGTACGGAACGGAGTGGCGCAAAACAACCCGAATATTCGTGTGTTTGGGCTGCCTGCCTCGCAGAGCGCACATACATGGCTTGCCCCTGTATAGAAGTGCGCCCTTTGTTCCAAAGGGATTGATAACACCGCCTAATCCTCAAGATACAAGCCTTCATCAATACGACAAATTGCCTTTCGGATATTTGAAGCAATGATTAATGATGCCTTTTCGTATTCTGTACTATATATACCCAGCAAACTGAAAATGCAGGATTTCTTACAGCGTCTGACAAATGCATTATTGAATGCTGCCTTTGTGTTTTGAGAGAGGACTGGTAGCATATATCCTTTCGAAAGCAAGCTTCATATATCTGAACATAGAAATTTCCATGACAGAGGAGAGGCCATGAAGTCAATACAAGTAGCGAATGCTTTCATTCTTCGCCATGGCTCTGATATCGACATCACGAATCTTGTGCTGAACAAACTTGTTTATTTCGCGCAGGTCGAATCCCTGCGCGAAACTGGAAAGCCGTTGTTCGAAGACAAGATCGAGGCTTGGTCCTACGGCCCAGTCGAGAAGGACGTTTATTACACTTTCCGAAAGTATGGGCGCAACAGGATTTCAAAGTCCGAGGGCGAAGCCGCAAAAGACGAACAGACTTTATCCATTATCGACAGGACGGCAAAGAAATACGGTTTTCTGATGGCATTCGATCTTGTGGGGTTCTCCCATCGAAAAAACTCCGCTTGGAAGAACGTTTACAAGGAGGGGGAAAGCGTTGAAATCACCAACGACGACATTCTCGCATCCGATGATGGCCTGACTTTCCCCAAAAACACTCTTGCATCCAGTTTGGATGAAGTAAATGCAAAGTGGCAGAACACCTTCAGGATTCTGCGCAATGCCTGAGCGATACACTAACGAGTGGTGGCATATCCAAGCGCCGCCACTCGTCTTTCAGTCCGATGACCTCGCTGAGGCAATGGCACAGGCAATCGTTCAGGTACACAGGAAACAGCTTGCCGATATCGGCGGATTTACCGTGGAAAAAACCAGCGACATCGGTTCCGTAAGCAGCGTTGTTGATTCAACTTTTCTGCTGGTATTCGGGCAATCGCCGAAAGAACGATTCGATGATCTGTTCCGGCAGGTGGCTCATCTCACCTTTCACCTAGCCAAAAATCACTATTTCGCTGATGGCAACAAGCGCACTGCAATGGCCATATCTTTGGCCATCCTGAAAATGGAAAGAATTGATTTGGATATCGATGATGATCCAGAGCCAGAACGAAATACTCTATATAAACTCATTTCCAGACTAGTGACGGAAGAAATCACGGAAGAACAATTTGCCGCAAGCCTGAGAGAAAGCGGACGTTTGGTCGATGAATAATGGCAGGTTGCCGTCTGCTCTATCTACCGGACAGCCTCCGCATGTCCGATTCGGCATCAGTCGTTCCGCCATCCACCCAGCCAACAACAACCACCATGACCCATTTCCTCGTATACCTGATCGCCGTCAACCTGGTGACATTCCTGACACTCGTCGTCACCCATCGCACCATACGAACCCCTGACGGCCGTCGCAGCAGCACCCGCAGTCGCAACATTCGCGGCAACGGCCGTCAACCTGCCGATTCGCCGGCCGCACGCGTTCTCACCGCGCTCATGCCGCTGCTCGCGCTCGCCGGTGACTCGGTCGGCATGCTGCTGGGTTTGATTCTGTGGGAGCGAAACGTCAACAAACATAACGTCGCCTGGTGGTTCGAAACGGCGGTGGGACTCGTGGCGTGGGGCATGGTGTGCGCCTGGAAATGCGGCCTCGTGTCGTTCAACGGAGCCGGCATGTTCCGTGCCTTCAACCCTGTTACGCTGCGGGGCCTTGGGATCTATCTGCTCGTGATGAACTGCGTCACCTTGCTGGTGTTCGCTGTCGATAAGAGAATCGCGATCGCCAACGGCGAGGCTCCCCGGAACCGCGGTGGGAGAGCGGGCTCCGGCCGATCCAGCGGAGGAAGCTGGAGCCGGGTGCCGGAATCATGGCTGATGGGGCTGTCGTTCATGGGCGGTGCCCTCGGCGGCATTATTGCCATGCGGCTATTCAACCACAAGACCAGGGACTGGTATTTCGCGTGGGGGTTGCCCGTGCTCGTTGTACTGCAGACCGTGCTGTTCCTGTATCTGCATGCGGGCGGGCTGATCTAGAGCGGGCTGCTCGAAGTATGCTGGTTTGCCTGGACGATCGGGGTACGACTCGGCTGGGTAATAAGAACGGTGCGGATCCAAGGTGCCGCCAATCAAATGCGCTACGGGGTTGCTTGGGATTTCAGGGAGTTCGGAAAGCCGGCAGACGGCGCCCTTGCCGCTGCCGGCTTGAGCTGAAGCAATCAGTAGTTGAATCGATCAGTATTTGTTGGCGCCTTCGCCAATGAAGTTGACGGTGAATCCGCGGTGGTAATGCAGGAACATGTCGGCGCCGTAGCGGTCGACGGGGCGGTGGGTGAACAGCATGCGGATGGCGAATGCGGTCTGCACGTCATCCGGCAGATTCATGAACTCCTTGTGGGCGTCCCAATACGGATGCATGGTGATGGCCGCGTCCGGCACGTAGGCGTATCCGTAGCCGTCCTCGTTCACATAGCCCATGAACGGCAAATCCCAAGCGTCATGATCGGTGAGCTCCTGCTTGAAATTCTCTACCTTGGCGAGTGCTTCATCGCTGATGCCCAGGTTTTTCGCCACCTTGTTGGCTTCGGCTGTTTTGGCGTCGGCGTCCTTGTCGAACATGTCGAGATTCACGGTGATGACGGTTTTCTCGTTTGCCATGGGTAATGCCTTTCTATGAGCCGCGCATAATGTGCATTATGCATGTTCGTTTGTAGTCGCAAATGAACATTATGTATGACTGGTTTGTGTTGTGTGGGGTGAACGCTTGCTGTGTTCGCTATTGATGCTACCACGCATATAGAAGGTGAAATGGTTGAAAAATGAACTTTTTGTGTACTGTGGTTTTATGAATCGTTGTCATAGCTGGGTTTACGGCAAGTGCCAGGCGGTTTAAAAAAGATAACATTAAGCGTGTTGTCTTTTTATGATATTCCATGTTCTGTTAATGTTCGAATGAACATTTGAAGCCGTGAATCGTTGCGGCAATATCATCCGTTGCGCGGTGAAATCAATGGGTGCATATAATGCAATGTCGAGTAGGGTTGGTTGCGGAAAGGGGCGCGTGTGATTCGACCGAACAATAGTGAATGCGAAGTGGCTGCCAAGGCCAAGGCTGGCGTCGCAATTGATGATGCCGCTGCACAGGCGCAAGCGAGCGGCAGACAATCGGCAGAGCACGCCGTTTCCTATCGCCCAATGCTGCGATTCCTGACAACGCAGGATCGGAACGTCATTTGGCTGCTGCTGGCCATCGCTTTTCTTCCGGTGGACGGCACCACGCTCGGCCTGTACGCGCCGTTCTGGTCGCCAATCAGTCCCGCGCTATTCGCCGTCTACTGCCTGTGCAACTGGCGGCAGCTGCATATCGTAGCCGTGAAGTATCTGCCCTTGTTCCTGCTGCCGGTCGCCTGCATCATCCTGTCCATCCCCGGGTGGCTGCGCTTCGGCATTCATTTCAACGCCGCATTCATGAGCCTCACCGGGCTGTTCGGCATGCTCGCCACGTTGGGCGCGCTTGTCATCGCCTTCCATATCAAACGCATCCCCTGGAACATGCCGATCCGGCTGCTTATCGCGGCCTACTGGTGCTCCTTCGCCGTGGGCGTCGTGCAATGGTTCTCCATCCATCTGCGGTTCGAGCCGCTCGTCAACTATTTCTCGCATCTCATGTACCGCCAGTACATCACCGATAGTTCGGTGTGGGGCGGCGGTCGGCCGCAATTCCTGTTCGCGGAACCCAGCTATATCGGCATGCACCTGTTCGGCATACTGCTGCCCCTCATGTGGCTGATGCGAGGTCGCGACAGCATCTATGCCAAACGGCTGCGTGAGCTCATCGTCGTCTACGCGATCGGCGCGATGCTGATGCAGGCCGGCACCAGAATCGTCATCGACTCCGTTGTGGCGCTGCTGATCGCCATCATCGTGCACAGCACGTGGCATGATCGGAAGCAACGACTGCGTGGCATGGCGCAGCTTGCCGGAGCATGCCTGCTTGGTCTGCTGGGTGTGCTTGCCGATTCCAGGCTGACTTCCATTGCCGAAGACGGCGCGCAGGGGGATGGTTCGTTCTTTGCGAGAATCTACCAAAGTCTTGACCCGATATGCGGGCTGCTCGCCCATCCGTGGACGGTGCTTACCGGATATGGCTCCGGCAATATCATCAACGCGGTGTGGGCCGGCGCGAAGCATGCGGGACGATTGTTGAATGGCCTGGGCATGAATGGAAGTGCTGCGGTGGGATTTGCGGCCGGCATGAGTGCGGACACCGTATGGACGATGTGTGCGTATACCAGCGTCATCGCCGAATACGGATTGATCGGCCTGGTTCTGCTGGTCATCGCTTCCATAGTTTCCATGACGCGTGTCTTCGATACTGCAGCTGCCGAGCATGGTGTTTGGAGCAAGACTGTTATCTGCTGGCTTGTCCTGATCGTGTACCTGTATATCCAGTGCGAGAACTACGCGTTCGCCGCGCTGCCATTGTTTATCTTCGCGGCAAGCAAGCTGCGCGAGTAACCGTATTTGACGGGGTACGGATGTCTTCTTCTCGATAACGTACAGTTAGAGAAGCCGCTATCGCAAGTATTCTTTAACCTGTCCGCAAGGCGGCTGACATTAGCAATCATTTGGGTAGGTAATGCGACTGTTCAGTTTTTTTGAGCCTTGCCGCTCTGGAGCTGCCATAAGCGAAATGAGACGTGTTTCGTTGCTGAGGGTGCAGTGGCCACGGCCTGTTCGGACCGCAGCTCCTCGATACTTATATGCAAGACGGCAGTCGATGGCCGTCTATGCTGGGTGAAGTGATCTGAAGTGATTTACAAGCTGCGGATTTGCGAGCCGAACGGCCATAGCGCTAATTTGGCCATCTTGAATGATTGAATGCCGAACGGAATGCCGATGATGGTGATGCAGTTCAACAGACCGGCGCCCACATAGCCGATCGCCATCCATATTCCGGCCAGCACCCCCCGTGTTCACCGTCATGATCGCCCCCGGCAACGACATAGTGCTCGCCAGCGACGGCTACCCCTTCCTCGAACCCACGCTTGACCAATCCGAAAGGGCGCTCGCGGAACTCAAAGCCAGCGACCCGCATCTCATCAGCCGTTTCCCCACGACCAAAGGCTTCGAACCAGGGCTCGACTCTTTCGACGACCGCGCGTACCTGCGCTTCACCGTCGGCCCCCCGAACACACAAGCGTAAACGCTTGCGGTGAGCGCTTATGAAAGTGTTGATGCAAAACCGGTTTTGCTGGAAATAATCCCCCCGTAGCCGTAAACTGCGAATGATTGAGACAGTCAGACAGGAGAGAAGCGTGGCTGAAGACAAAGCCCAACAAAACAGTATTCTTATCCCGGAGAACCGTATCGATGCAAACCCGCAGAATGTGGTTCTCGCGGAACGACCAGAATCGGATGCAGACGAAGGCTTGACCCTGATGGATCTGATCCGCATCGTCGGCAAGCACATGTTCACAGCGATTCTGGTGTTTGTTCTCGTGGTCGTCGGCGTAACCGCATACACGCTGACCGCGCAGAAGAAATACACGGCAACGGCCCAGCTGTTCGCCAGCTACAACAACACCACCTCCGACGCGCTCGACAGCAGCGTGAGCAGCCAGAGCACAGCCGGCAACTACATCGCCACCCAGCTCAAGAGCTACCCGGATCTGGTCAAAACCGAGGCCGTGCTCCAACCGGTGATCGACGAACTGAACGACAACTCCATCACCACCGACGATCTTGCCACCATGGTGACCGCCACCAACCCCACCGACACCTACATGCTCAATGTCTCCGTTGAAGCCACCAGCCCGGAACAGTCCGCGCAGCTGGCGAACGAAGTGTCGCAATCCCTTTCCAGAGTGGTCTCCTCCGAGCTGTACGCCTCCGGCAAGAAGTCCATGGTGAAACTGTCCGTGGTACAGAAAGCCAAGACACCCACCTCCCAAAGCTCGCCGAACACCAAGCTCAACATCGCCGTGGCTGTTGTCGCCGGCATCGTACTAGGCATCTTCGCGGCACTTGTACGCGACCTGCTGGCCCGCAAGCTGCAGGACCTCATGGACCTGCAGTCCATCGACCCCAATGGCAGCATCGCCGGCATTATCCCCAAGGACGAAGTGCTTAACGTCACCAAGCCGGTTATCGTCGCCAAGCCGGACAGCCCCATCGCCGAGGAATTCCGTCGCATGCGCACCAACCTGTCGTTCGTCACCTCCAAAGACGGCGACAAGGGCCGCCTGATCGTAATCACCTCGTCCATGCCGTCCGAAGGCAAAACCACCGTGTCATGCAATCTTGCGGCCGCGCTCGCGGAGAACGGCGCATCCGTGCTGCTCATCGACGCCGATCTGCGCCACCCGTCCGTGGCCAAGCGTCTTGGTCTCGAAGGTGGCGTCGGTCTTGCTCATGTGCTGAGCAATCAGGCCAGCGTCAAGGACGTGGTGCAGCGTTACTGGAAGCCGAACCTGCATATCATGCCCGCCGGTCCGCGTATTCAGAACGCCTCCGTGCTGCTCAACTCCCGCATCATGCACGAACTGGTGCATCAGGCCGTGCAGCAGTATGACTATGTGATCATCGACACCACGCCCATGTCCGTGGCGAACGATGCCGCCGTATTCGGCCAGATGGGCAACGGCGTGGTCATGATCTCCGCACGTGGAGTGACCTATAAGAGCGCGTTGCGTGGCGCCGTCAACGAACTTCGCGATCTCGACGTGCCGCTGCTCGGCTACGTGTTCAACCTTGCCGACGAGAAGCGCAACCGTGGATACGGCAACTATTACTACTACGGTTCGTACTACAAGGGCGAATACGGCAAGGAAGACAGCAAGAAAGACAGGAAGCGCCGCCGTTCGCACAAGCGTGGCAAGTGATGGCACGAATGCGCGCCATATGCCTGACGACTTGTCGTGACAAGTGATTCCAAATTGATCGAGTCCCCCGTTTCTTTTGGAGCGGGAACTCGTCATATCTGAACGAATGTTACAGTGCTGGCCGTTGTGCGTTGCGAAGCGTGCGTGACTGGGCGTACGCCTGCTTGCAGGAATTCAGGCCACCGCCGCGGCGATGCGCTTAAGGGCACGCACGGTTTCATTATGCGCAATGATGTACGCTTCCATATCCTTACCCTGTGGATCTTCGATGTCCGCCGGGATGGAAATCGACATTCGTAGCAGGGGAGCGGCATTGGCCACGCAAAGAATCCTGTCTTCAGCGGTCTATCGCCAATCTTGACAGTACGGTCAGGAATCTTGATAGGCATGTCGGCATCGCCTATGCCAATACCAGAAACCCTGTTTGGCACATGATGAGCGGCATGCCGCAGTACGGTGGTAATGTCGCCGCCATCCATACCGCCGTGGATGCGTTGCACGATCTGTCTCATGATGCGTTGCCGTTGATGGTCGACGCTATGGGAGATGTCGATTTGACACGATTCAGCGTCGAGGAATCCACGCGGCAATCGCCATAGCATGAAAGGTCTCCCTCGGGAGGCCTTTTTGTTGCCGCTAACCGTATGCTTCTGCAGCATGTTGTAGTTCGGTTCTAGCCGGTCAACATGCCAGCTACAGGACGCAGGAAACAAGCGAAAAAAGAACCGGGACGGAAAAACGATGAACAAGCGGCACGACAAGGAAACGGCGGGAATCGGTTTTCGACGGTTGGCCACGACAATACAGCAAGAAAATACAACGGATAAAAAAGAAGGTAGGGACGCCGTTGTCCCTACCGAAGACGCACTTGTGACAGGATATGATTACGTGATGTGATTGCGGATGCCCTCAATTGCCTTCTCGTGTTACTCTTCCCAAGGGCATATGTTACCCCACAATATGGTATTTGGGCAGCACTATCTCAAAATTGGCACCTCGGGAATCGTCCACCACCTGAACGGTGCCCCCATGCAATTGTGCGGCCCACCGTGCGATGGACAGGCCTAGCCCAGTACCGCCGGACTCCGTGCCTGGGCCGGTTTTGGCGCGGACGAATCGGCGGAAGATATCGGAGCGTGAATCCGGTGAGATCTGCGAGCCGAAGTTCACCACGTTGGTCACCACAGTGCCATGCGGAATATCCTCATGCGCCTCCACCAGCACATTCGTGCCGTCGGGGGAGTGCTTCAACGCGTTGCCGATGATATTGGTGAACAGCTGGCGCAGACGATCCTGGTCCCCTTCGATCATGATGTCGTCGGGAACGTTCATTTCGATGATATGCGCATGCCCACCGTCGGCGATCTCCAACGGTTCGATGGTGTCGTCAAGAAACTCGGCGAAGTTGAACCTTTCGATATCCAGGCTGGCGGCTCCGGCCTCCATGCGGCTCAGATCCAGCAGGAACGCGATCAGATCGCTTAGCCGGTGCGTCTGGTTGAGAATGCTTTCCAGATTCGCCGGTGTCGGCTCGGTGACACCGTCCGCCATGTTCTCCACCTGTGCCTGCAGGGCGGAAACGGGTGTGCGCAGCTCATGACTCACGTTGGCGATCATGTCCATGCGCATCTTGTCCGCATGCTGCAGTTCGGCGGCCATCTCGTTGAACGACCGCGCCAACTGCTCCACCTCGTCGTGGCTGGAATCGTCGATCGGCACGCGCACGCTGTAGTCGCCGTTCGCCATGGCCTCGGCAACATCACGCAATTGACGTAGGCGTGCGGTCAGACCGCGGGAGAACGTATAGGTGAAGCTCAATGCCACCACCAGTGTAAGGGGCATGGCGATCCACCAGCTCAGATCGAGCTTAAGCAGGATCCAGCACACCAGGAACGCGATCGCCGTGGCGATCACGATCAGGGCACTGAGTTCCATTTTGAGGGAGCGAAGGAACAAGATAGGGCGCACGCCGGTACGACGTGCGCCCTGGAAGCGCGGTTTACGCTGTTTGACGTTCATCAACAACCTTGGGTAGAAGCCTTATTCGCCGTCGGATGGCGGCTCAAAGGCATATCCTACGCCATGCACCGTGCGAATCATGTCAGGGCCGAGTTTGTGTCGCAACGCCTTGACATGGCTGTCTACGGTACGGGTGCCAGAGGCATCCACCCAATCCCACACCTCTTCGAGGAGTTTTTCACGGGTGAGCACGGACTTCGGCTTTCGGGCGAGGGTCGCCAGCAGGTCGAATTCGGTGGGCGTCAGGTGAACATCATTGCCGTTAAGGCTGACGGTGCGCTGTGCCGGATCGATGATCAGCGAGCCGAAGTCGAGAACCTTCTCGTTTTCCGCATTCTTGGCGATGACCTTTGCCCGGTCCACCCGGCGCAGCAGCGCCTTGCAACGGGCGATCAGTTCGCGCATGGAGAACGGCTTGGTCATGTAATCATCGGCACCGGCGCCCAGGCCGATCACCTTGTCCGCCTCATCGTCGCGTGCGGTGAGGATGAGCACCGGTACCGGGCGGTCGGCCACGATGCGTTTCGTGGCCTCAAGACCGTCCATTACCGGCAGCATGATATCCATGATGACCAGATCTGGTCTCAGCTGGGCCGCCGCCTGGACGGCACTCGCCCCGTCTCCGGCAACGCGTGCAGACCAACCTTCGGCGGTGATGCGCTGAGCGATTGCTGTGGCCAGCGTCGGTTCATCTTCGACGACCAGCACGGTGCGAGGCTGAGCCTGCTGTTGTGCTGTTGAGTTGAGCATTTCGATAGCTGCCTTTCAGCTGGGTATATCAGTTTTCCGGCTTCAAGAATACCGCAGCAAGCGCAGGAACGGTGATTCGTGCGGAAGCGGGGCGGGAATGGTATTCGCCCGCATCCGCTTCGAAGGTGCCGTTCGAGATGCCGGAACCACCGTACACGGTGGAATCCGTGGACAGCACTTCTGTCCAACGGCCGCCGTGGGGCAGTGCTACCTGGTAATCGGACCATGCCTCGCCGGAGAAGTTCACCACCACGACGCATTCCTCGCCCTTGGTGCCGATGCGCACGAAGCTCAGCGTGTTGTGGTCGGCGTCGTCGCTGGTGAGCCACTGGAAGCCGTCCGGGGTGAAGTCCTGGCTCCAGATGGCCGGGGTCTGCTTATACAGCTTGTTCAGGTCGGCTACGAGACGCTGCACGCTGGCATGCTCCTGCCAGTTCAGGCAATCCCAGTCGATGGAATTGTCATGATCCCATTCGCCCCATTGCGCAAGCTCGTTGCCCATGAAGGTGAGCTTCTTGCCCGGGTGCGCCCATTGGTAGGCAAACAGGGCGCGTACGCCGGCGTATTTCTGCCAGTTGTCGCCGGGCATCTTGCCGAACAGCGAGCCCTTGCCGTACACGACCTCATCGTGGCTGATCGGTAGCACGTAGCGCTCGGAATAGGCATACACCATCGAGAAGGTGATCTCGTCATGATGCCATTTACGGTTGATTGGAGACTCATGCAGATATTGAAGGGTGTCATGCATCCAGCCCATGTTCCATTTGAGGCCGAATCCCACGCCGCCCGCATCGGTCGGAGCGGTGATGCCGGGGTATGCAGTGGACTCTTCGGCGATCATCATGATGCCTGGATTGTTCTTGTATGCCGTGGCGTTGGCTTCCTTGAGGAAGTCGATGGCCTCAAGGTTCTCGCGCCCGCCGTAGATATTCGGGTGCCATTGGCCGGGCTCACGGCTGTAGTCGAGGTAGAGCATGGAGCTCACGGCGTCGACGCGCAGGCCGTCCATATGGTATTCGTTCAACCAGAAGCAGGCGTCGGCCACCAGGAAGTTGCGCACTTCGTTGCGCCCGAAGTTGAAGATGTAGGTGCCCCAATCCGGGTGTTCGCCGCGGGTGGGATCCGGGTCCTCATACAGCGGGGTGCCGTCGAAACGTCCCAGCGCGAAGGCGTCCTTCGGGAAGTGCGCGGGCACCCAGTCCATGATGACGCCGATGCCGGCTTCATGCAGTTTCTCGACCAGGTATTTGAAGTCGTCAGGGCCGCCCAAGCGCGAATCGATTGCATAGTAGCCGGTGACCTGATAGCCCCAGGAACCGGTGAATGGGTATTCGGCCAGCGGCATGAACTCCACATGGGTGAAGCCCATCTTCTGCACATAGGGGACCAGCTTGTCGGCCAGCTCACGGTAGTTGTTCACATCCTTGCGCCAGCTCAGTGCGTTGAGCTCGTAGATCGTCACCGGGCCGTTGTGCGGGTCGGTGGCCGCACGGCGTTCCATCCACTCCTCGTCATGCCACTCATGCTTGGAATCGACCACGACCGAACCGGTTGCAGGCGGGATCTCGTGGGAGCGTTCCATGGGGTCGGCTTTGTCGACCCACTCCCAATTGGCGTTCAGAATCTGGTACTTGTACACGTCTCCGGCCTTGACGCCCGGAATAAACAGCTCCCATACGCCGGAGGACCCGAGTTCGCGCATTGCGTGGCAGCGGCCGTCCCAGCCGTTGAACGAACCGATCACGCGCACGGCATGCGCATTCGGCGCCCATACGGCGAAGGATACGCCGGTCACCTTTTCGCCAGACGTGCCGTCCACGCCGCCCATCGGATCGTCATATTCGCGCACATGTGCGCCCAGCGCGTCCCACAGGCGTTCGTGGCGGCCCTCGCCGAACAGGTACATGTCCATTTCGCCGACGGTCGGCAGGTAGCGGTACGGATCGTCCTGAATGGTTTCGGGAACATCCTCGTAGGAGACTTTCACACGATAGTCCGGCACGGAGTATCCGCCGTCATCGTTGGCAACGGAGGGGACAATGGCCACGAAAACCCCGTTGAATTCGTGCCTTGCCTCGTATTCGCCAGTCTGTGTCACGATGGTGACCGTTTTCGCAAACGGGCGCAAAACGCGAACCGTGGTGTATTGAGCCTGTTCGCCCTCAGCGAGATGTGCGCCGAGAATGGCGTGAGGATTATAGAAAGTGGCGTTGCTTACCTGATCAAGGTCGCCCTGATTGACCTGGACGGCAACGATATCGTCATTGATTGTCGTATTTGTGCTCATGGTCATTAGTGTACGGCTTTAATACTTAAAAATGGAACATTTGGCGCGTCGAAGTGCAATTTTTCCGGACTTTTTTCCAAGTCCAGTGGCTATGGCATACTCGTTCAGGTTTTTTGTGTGTCCGCTCAAGCTCAATCGGAGGTTTCATGGGATACAAGGTCGGCGATATGGTCGTCTATCCGCGTCATGGCGCGGCAAGGGTTGAGGCCATTACCGAGCGGACGGTGCGAGGGGTGACCCGCGAATATCTGGAGCTTTCGGTGCTTTCAGCCGATGGCCTGGTTATTAATGTTCCGGTGGATAACGCCAAGAAGGTCGGCGTCCGTGACATTGTTGACGCCAACGAGGTGGCCAAGGTGTTCGAGATTCTTCGTACGCCGATCATCGAGAAGGAAATGAATTGGTCCAGGCGTTACAAGCTGAACGTCGAGAAGATTGCCACCGGCGACGTGAACAACATCGCCGAAGTGGTGCGCGACCTGGCTCAGCGCGACGTGGACGAGCATGGCCTGTCGGCCGGCGAGAAGCGCATGCTCACCAAGGCTCGTTCGATTCTCACCTCGGAAATCGCTCTCAGCGAAAAGATCGAAGAGAGCGAAGCGCAGCGTCTGCTTGACGTGAATCTGGGGTACAGCCCCGCCAAGCCCGGCGATGAGAAGCATCACACCCAGGAGCCGGAAGAAGCCGCCAAAGACACTTTGGCTCGTGTGGAGGCTTCGAAGAAGTCGAAGAAGAAGTGATTCGGCTGACACCTGCCGGTATCATATGAGATGTGAGGGAAGCCGCCCCAGTGACGGCTTCCTTTTTTCATATCGTTGCACGGTTTCATACTGTTGTGTATTGATGCGTATTGCCGGCTGGCTCTTGTGGCTTGGCCAGACGTGACTGGTGGAAAAGGAATGGAGAAGATATGACCATGCGCATAGGTCAGGGGTTCGATGCCCATCGCTTTATGGGAACGGATGGTACGGAGCCGCATATGGAACGCGAACTGTGGCTCGCCGGTGTGCGATGGGATGTTGAAGGTCTTTCCATTGAAGGCGACTCCGACGGCGATGTGGCCGTACATGCGCTGATCGACGCGTTTCTTGCCGCTGCCGGACTAGGGGATATCGGCTCGCTGTTCGGTGTGGGGAAGACATCACGGGGAGCCGGAATGCATGGTGCGGACATGTTGCGCGACACCGTCGAGCATCTGCGCTCCCACGGGTATACGCCTCAATCCGCGTCCGTCGTGATCATCGGCAACAGACCGAAGATCGGTCCTCGCCGCGAGCAGGCCGCAAGTGTGTTGTCCCGAATTGCAGGCTGCCCGATATCCGTGACCGCAACCACCACCGATCACATGGGATTTACCGGGCGTGGGGAAGGAGTCGCCGCCATTGCCAACGCGCTGGTAGATGCCTGATGGCGAAGGATGCCGGGGTAGGCCGGACTACTTACGGCGAACGGCTTCGATGCCCTTGGCAATCGCCCAGAACAGGGTGGACAGCGTGACGATGATGAAGCTTGGGGGAGCGGGGAACATCGCCGAGACCACAAGGCCTCCCCAGATGGCGGTCAGGCACAGCAGCCCCGACACCACCATGGACTTGAACGGCGTGCCGGTGAGGATGTTCGCCGTAGCCGCCGGCGTAATCACCAACGCGAAGATGAGCAGCGTGCCCACGGCCGGTACCGCGATGGTGATCACGCCAGCCATGATGGCCATGAACGCGACGTTCATCACGCCAATCGGCACGCCCTTGGCCTGCGCCACCTGCTCGTCCAGCGAGCTGAACAGCAGCGGACGGTAGATTACGGCAAGCACTACAAGCAGCAGCACGTCGAAGATTGCGAAACCGACGATCTGCCCGGTGGTAATCGTCAGAATCGAACCGAACAGAATCGATTGCATCTGCGATGACGCTGATGACGACAGTCTTGCGAAGAACAGGCCCAGGCCGGTGGCGAACGCCAGAACCGTTCCCGTGGCGATTTCACGTTCCGATACGCGTTTGCCCAGCGCGCCGATCACCAGTGCGCCGCCCAACGCGAATGCACCTAGGCCGAGCGAAACCGGCAGTCCGAGCAGTACGGCTCCGGTCGCGCCCGGCAAGCCGATATGCGCCAAGGCGTGCGCGGCGAACGTGGAATGGCGTGCAATGGTGAAATAACCCATCACTCCGGCCGCGAACGCGATGCATAGCCCTGCGATGAAGGCGTTCGTCATGAACGGGGTGGTGAGCGTCTCCATCCAGTTTGGGTCGAAGCTGAAATCGATGTTGGTCATGGAAGGTCCTTGCTCGGATGATTAGTGGAATGGGCGCGGCAGGCTGGGTTCGCAGTGTTGGCAAAACTGGCCCGAACGGCGAAAGTCAGTGTGAGGAATACCTATACATGTATGCAAGCTCGTCGGCGGTGTGCATGTCTTGGACGGCGTCGGCAGGCTCGTCCGCCGTGGGCGTGACGAACATATCGCCCTGAGGCGTGGTGACCACCTGCACGTTGGTGCCGTACAAGTGGGTGAGCAGGTCGGAGTCGAGCACCTGGCGCATATCCGCGTAATGCGGATGCCCGTCGAGCAGATACACCGCGCCGGTCAGAATCGGCAGCAGCATGTTGAGATCATGCGCCACTACCTGGATGGTCATGCCGAGATCGCGGTTGAGCTGGTTGAGCAGATGCACTACGGAACGTTGCGAGGCAAGATCGAGGTTGGCAAGCGGCTCGTCAAGCATGAGCAGCTTCGGGTCGCAGACGATGGCCTGTGCGATGGCCACACGCTGGCGCAGGCCTCCGGAAAGCTCGGACAAGCGGTATTTCGCCTTGTCTGCGATGCCGACGAACTCCATGGCCTGATAGGCCTTGGCACGTTGGGTGCGCGTGGTGGGGTGCAGGCCGAACCGGGTGCCGTTGAGTCCCAACAGCACTGACTGCTCGGCGGTGAGGTTCGATTCGATGCCGGCGGCATAGTTCTGCGGCACATAGCCGATGGAAGCGTTGGCCTGGCCTGCCGGAGCGCCGAGGACGGTGGCGCTGCCATGGCTTAACGGCAGCAGACCGAGCTCGACTTTCATCATGGTGGTCTTGCCTGCGCCGTTCGTGCCGACAATTGCGGTCACCGAGCCGGTGGGGATGGCGAAGGTGCCATGCTGCCAGATGGCGCGTTCGCCGCGTCTGACTGCGGCGTCGTTCAGTTCGATGGCGTAACTGGGCTGGTTATGCACGGCCGTACCTCCTTGACTGCTCGGGCATATCCTGATGTATTCGATTATCGCAAATGATGCTGACAATCGTTTTCAATAAGAAAAAGTTGGCCTGAAATGGACATCGCCATGGACACTCGCTTTTCCAGCCGGGGAAAATACATCGCCGGAGCCTACGGCAAGGCAGACTCCGGCGAAACAACATCCAACGGAAAAGGGGAATCTAGTTCTCGGTTCCGGATTTCGTGTCGCCGGACTGGGAAGCGTCATCGCCGTCGCCAGTAGTGCACTTCTTCTGCTTAGTGGACGTATCCGAATCCTTCGCATCGGCGCTCGCATCCGTCTTATCGGATCGCTCTGATTGTTCGGACTGCCCATCCTGCGAATCCTGGGCTTCGCCAGAATCCTCGCCGTCCGCATCATCGCCATCCGACGTACACCCATACTCAGGATCGATCGCGGTGGTAATCGAATCCACCAACGCCGCAACCCAATCGGTCAACGAATCATACTGCTTCGGCATCTGTTCGGTCACATCGACCACCGGGACCTCGGACTTATTCGCCGTACCCGTCAACAGGTTCGTCATCTGCGACGACTCCTGCGGATTATTCACCAGCACATCCGCCTTCCGCGCCTCCAACAGTTCCTGGAACTCCTGAAGATCGGCCGGCGCCACCTCGCCGCCGTTCATCACCGCCTGCACATAACTCTGCGGCGTCACATCCTTCACACCCAAATCGGACATCAGATAATACGCCACCGATTCAGTCGCCGCATACGTAGCCTTCGCATGCCCCTGCGCAAACTTCTGCATCGACGCATCAAGCTGCTTCTCCTGACGCTGCCACTGTTGCAAACGCTTCTTGAAATACGCCTTCTTCGCCGGCCGCACCTTCGAAAATACGGCAGCCAACTCCTTGGCCATACCCGAACGCGCATCCTTCGAAAACCACAGATGCGGATTATCGCCCTTCGTGGCCCCCACAGTCTGCCCGGCCGAAACCACCGTCGCCTCGCGTGACAATGACTTCGTAGCCCACGAATCATAATCCACGCCATTGGCCACCACAACCTCCGCCTTGCCCAGCGCCGTCAAATCAGAGGTCTTCGGCTCGAAATCATGAGCATCCACACCAGTAGACGTCAAAATCGACGTCACCTTCACATCCTTGCCGCCAATCTGCGCAGCTAACGAACCCCACTGGCCAACCGAAGCCACCACGTTGATCACACCGGTCTTCGCCACAACCTTAGACTGTGCGTCACCCCCGGCCTCACGACCGCCAATACCACACGCAGCACTCGCCAGCATCATCGCCGAAGCAAGCAAAACAGCAACGCATCTACCCAATGCACGATTCGTTCGCATGTCACATTCCGCCTTTCTCGCGGCCGTACGTCGAAGCAACCGATACGATATCTTATCGTAGTGCTCGCGCTCGCGAGTGCAGGAACCGATAGAAGGGGATGGCATGTCCATAAAACTCGACGGCAAAGCCGTGTCCGCGCGGATTAAAGAGGACCTGCGCGAGCGGGTGGCGCGTTTGAAGGAACAGGGTGTGGTGCCTGGCTTGGGAACATTGCTGGTGGGCAGCGATCCCGGGTCGGTCAAATATGTTGCCGGAAAGCATGCCGACTGTGAAGAGGTGGGCATTCGCTCCATCAAGCGCGAACTGCCGGAGAACGCGACCTTCGAACAGATCGCGCAGGCCGTGAGGGAACTGAATGACGATCCGGAGTGCACGGGATTCATCGTGCAGATGCCCCTGCCGAAGGGCGTCGACTCCAATGCGATCATCGGTATGATCGACCCCGCTAAGGATGCGGACGGCATGCATCCGTACAATCTGGGTGAGCTGGTGCTGCATGTGCGTGGCGACGTGACTACGCCGATGCCGTGTACGCCGCGAGGCATCATCGAGTTGCTGAAGGCGTATGGCATCGACCTGAACGGCAAGGAGGTGTGCGTGCTTGGCCGTGGCATCACCGTTGGGCGTACGATCGGCCTGCTGCTGGCTAGTCGCGGTGTGAACGCCACGGTGACGTTGTGCCATACCGGCACCAAGGACGTGCGCGACCATATGCGCAGGGCGGACGTGATCGTAGCGGCCATGGGTGTTGCCGGGTTCGTCAAGCCGGAAGATGTGAAGGAAGGCGCCGTGCTGGTCGATGTGGGTGTAAGCCGCGTGTTCGACGAGGAGGCCGGCCGCTACCGCATCAAGGGCGACATCGACAAGGACTGCCGGGAAAGGTGCGGCGCATATACGCCGAATCCGGGTGGTGTGGGGCCGATGACGCGAGCCATGCTGCTGGCTAATGTCGTGGAGGCCGCCGAACGCGGATTGCCTGCGGGGATGTAGGTCGTCAACAAGGCGCGACACGCCTAGAATTTTGGGGCTGGGTGCTTGTAAACTGAACAATTGTGTGTTTGCCGAAGGAGAGGCAGTATCCTACGTGGGTACCGCAGGTCTGTGGCAGCCGCACGGATAACTGAATATCGAGTAATATCCATCAACTATAAGAAACCATTTATTTATATGGCACAGAACAATAACGAAGTCGCCAAGGTCGCCATCAACGATATCGGCACCGAAGAGGACTTCATCAAGGCAGTCGATTCCACCATCAAGAACTTTGATGATGGTGATCTGGTCGAAGGTACCGTCGTTAAGATCGATCACGACGAGGTGCTCCTGGATATCGGCTACAAGACCGAAGGTGTGATTCCTTCCCGCGAGCTTTCCATCAAGAAGGACGTGGATCCGGACGAGGTCGTCGAAGTTGGCGACACCGTCGAGGCCCTTGTCGTCACCAAGGAGGACAAGGAAGGCCGTCTGATTCTTTCCAAGAAGCGTGCACAGTACGAGCGCGCCTGGGGCGACATCGAGAAGATCAAGGAAGCCGATGGTGTTGTCGAAGGTACCGTCATCGAAGCTGTCAAGGGCGGCCTGATCGTGGACATCGGTCTGCGTGGCTTCCTGCCGGCATCCCTGGTCGAAATGCGTCGCGTGCGCGATCTGTCCCCGTACATCGGCCAGAAGATCGAAGCCAAGATCCTCGAGCTCGACAAGAACCGCAACAACGTTGTGCTGTCCCGTCGTCAGTACCTGGAAGAGACCCAGTCCGAAGTTCGCGAGACCTTCCTCTCCCAGCTCAAGAAGGGCCAGATCCGCGAAGGCGTCGTGTCCTCCATCGTCAACTTCGGCGCATTCGTCGATCTCGGTGGTGTTGACGGCCTGATCCACGTTTCCGAGCTTTCCTGGAAGCACATCGATCACCCGTCCGAGGTCGTCAAGGTCGGCGACAAGGTCACCGTCGAGGTGCTCGACGTCGATCTCGACCGTGAGCGTATCTCCCTGTCCCTGAAGGCGACTCAGGAGGATCCGTGGCAGCGCTTCGCTCGCACCCACGTTCCTGGCCAGATCGTCAAGGGCAAGGTCACCAAGATCGTCCAGTTCGGTGTCTTCATCTCCGTCGAGGACGGCATCGAGGGCCTGGTGCACATCTCCGAGCTCGCCAACCGTCACGTCGAGAACCCGGAGACCGTGGTCAAGCCGGGCGAGACCGTGTTCGTCAAGGTGATTGACGTCGATCTCGATCGTCGCCGCATCTCCCTGTCCCTCAAGCAGGCCAACGATTCTGTTGACCCGGCTTCCGAGGACTTCGATCCGGCTCTGTACGGCATGCCGGCAGAGTACGACGAAGAGGGCAACTACAAGTACCCCGAAGGCTTCGACCCGAACACCAACGAGTGGCTCGCCGGTTACGAGAAGCAGCGCGAAGAGTGGGAATCCCAGTACGCTGCCGCTCACGACCTGTGGGAAGAGCACAAGGAGTTCGTGGCCAACGAGCTCGAGCACGCGGAGGAGTCCGCTGCTGCCGACGGTCAGGCCGCCAAGGAAGAGAAGGTCGAAGAGGTGTCCAACTACTCCTCCGAGAGCACTTCCAACGGCACCCTCGCCGACTCCGACCAGCTTGCCGCCCTGCGCGACCAGCTGCTCGGCGAGTGAGCCTGATCGCAGCCACTGCACGGTATTAACTGCAGAATAAGTTGCAACGCATTAGCTGTTAGCTGAGCGGAAAGCCCGACCGGTCATCCGGCCGGGCTTTCCGTTTTTTCAGAACGATATGCAAGCATTCGTCTCCGCATCGGATCATGGAGCCACGTTATGGCATTCCCTATAAGGCACCCTGCATGCCTTGCCATTGGTGTTGCTCGCCGATAGGGGAGGGATACGATACAGGATGTGAATGGTATGAGAATTGGGTTGACGGGTGGCATCGCGGCAGGGAAGAGCACGGTCTCGGCACGGCTGGCCGAACTGGGGGCGTGCGTGATCGACTATGATATGTTGGCCCGTAAGGTGGTCGAACCCGGCGGCGCCGCGCTACCGCGGATTGTCGAGACATTCGGCGGCCAGGTGTTGCGTGCGGACGGTACGTTGGACCGTGCGTGGCTTGCCGAGCATGTATTCGGCCCCTTCGCCGAACCCGGATCGCGCGAACGCCTGGACAGCATAGAGCATCCGTTGATCTACCGAGAGGCTGAGCGCTTGGAACAAACGGAGCGTGCGTCCCGGCCGCATGCGGTTATCGTGCACGATATTCCGCTACTAGCCGAAGTCGTTGACGCGCTTCCGTTCCGATTCGATCACATCGCTACCGTCGAGGCGCCGGAGGAGGCGCGCATCGAACGCATGGTCGCGACGCGTGGCATGACGCGAGACCAGGCATGCGACCGCATCCGCCACCAGGCCAGTGCTGCGCAGCGGCTTGCCATTGCCGACACGATCATCGATTCCACTCAGCCATTGGAACAAATGTTCGAACAGGTTGATAGGCTGTATAGTCAATGGAACGAGGAAGCGTAGAAGCTCGGCAAAGGGGTTGCTATGGGATTCAACATCGAACGCACGAACAAGCCGTTTGTGGTCAAATCGCCATATAAGCCAAGCGGCGACCAGCCGAAGGCCATCGAGGAACTTGCCACGCGCATCGAAAACGGTGAGAACGACGTGGTGCTCATGGGCGCCACCGGCACCGGCAAAACCGCCACCACCGCATGGCTGATCGAGCGGCTGCAACGCCCCACGCTCATCATCGAGCCCAACAAGACGCTCGCCGCACAGCTATGCGCCGAATTCCGCGAGCTCATGCCCGACAACGCGGTAAGCTATTTCGTCTCCTACTACGACTACTACCAGCCGGAAGCCTATATTCCCCAAACCGACACGTACATCGAAAAGGACTCCAACATCAACGACGATGTGGAGCGCCTGCGCCACGCCGCCACCGCGAACCTGCTGACGCGCCGCGACTGCGTGGTGGTGGCCACCGTCTCATGCATCTACGGTCTGGGCACGCCCGAGGAATACGCGGGGCGCATGCTGTTTCTGCATGAGGGCGATCAGATCGAGCGCGACGATCTGCTGCGCACATTCGTCGACATGCAGTACAAACGCAACGATATCGCCTTCACCCGCGGCACCTTCCGCGTACGTGGCGACACCGTCGAGATCATTCCCGTATACGAGGAACTGGCCATCCGCATCGAATTCTTCGGCGACGAGATCGACCGCATCTCCACGCTGCATCCGCTGACGGGCGACGTGATCGCCCACGAGAGCGAAGTGCATATTTTCCCCGCGTCGCATTATGTCGCGGGCCCGGAGCGCATGGCCCGTGCGCTGAAAAGCATCCGCGCCGAACTTGACGACCGTGTGGCCGAATTGAAGAAGCAGGGCAAGGATCTGGAAGCCCAGCGTCTTTCCATGCGCACCACATACGACTTGGAAATGCTTACCCAGGTAGGCGTGTGCTCGGGCGTCGAGAACTATTCGCGGCATTTCGACGGGCGTGCGCCGGGTACACCGCCGCACACTCTGCTTGATTTCTTCCCCGACGATTTTCTGCTGGTCATCGACGAATCGCATGTCACCGTGCCGCAGATCGGTGCGATGTATGAGGGCGATGCCAGCCGTAAGCGTACGTTGGTCGAACATGGGTTCCGTCTGCCGTCGGCAATGGACAACAGGCCGTTGAAATGGCCTGAATTCCAGCGGCGTATCGGACAGACCGTATATCTTTCCGCAACTCCGGGCGACTATGAGCTGGGACTCTCCGATGGCGTGGTTGAACAGATCATCCGCCCGACGGGCTTGGTCGATCCGAAGATCGAAGTGCGGCCCATCGAAGGGCAGATCGACGATCTGCTGGGGGAGATCAAGGCCCGCGTGGCACGTAACGAGCGTGCCCTGGTCACCACGCTCACCAAGAAGATGGCTGAGGATCTGACCGATTATCTGCTGGAACACGGCATCAAAGTGGAGTACCTGCATTCGGACGTGGACACGCTGCGCCGTGTGGAACTGCTGCGCATGCTGCGCGAGGGCAAGATCGACGTGATCGTCGGCATCAACCTGCTGCGCGAGGGCCTTGACCTGCCCGAGGTTTCGCTGGTGGCGATTCTGGACGCCGACAAGGAGGGATTCCTGCGCTCGTACCGTTCGCTTATCCAGACCATCGGACGCGCCGCGCGAAATGTGGACGGCACCGTGCTCATGTACGCGGATAACATCACCGACGCCATGCACGAGGCCATCGACGAGACGAATCGCCGACGCGATATCCAGATCGCCTACAACAAGGAGCATGGCATCGACCCGAAGCCGTTGATCAAGAAGATCAGCGATGTGAACGACATGCTCGCCAAGGAGGATGTGGATACGCAGACCTTGCTTGAGGGCGGCTATCGCAATGCGGGCAAGGCCGGCAACACGCATCTGGGCGTGCCGACCCTGGATGAGGACGAGGCGAACAAGCGTCACGAGGAGATCCTCAAGGCAGGTCTGCCCGCGCAGGATCTGGCCGATCTGATTCGACAGCTTTCGGAACAGATGCATACCGCCGCCGAGCAGCTGCAGTTCGAGCTGGCTGCGCGGCTGCGCGACGAGATCCGCGATCTGAAGAAGGAACTGCGTCAGATGACCGAAGCCAGCAAATAGCATGGAGGCGGGCGCAAGGCGAATGCCCTGGGCCCGTCTGCCTTTCGTGAAATCACCTGGACGGTCAGCGCCACTCCGTACCATGGTGCGTATGGCTGAAACCCCTCTTGCTTTTGAAATCACTACATTCGTAGTGCTTGCGCTGTTTTTCGTAGTCGATTTGTTCATCATCGGACGTAGGCCGCATGTCCCTTCCACCAAGGAATGCGTGCAGCATATTGTGTTCTTCGTCGTCATGGCGCTGATCTTCGGCGGCCTGATCTGGTTCTTTGCGGGGAGCAAACCGGCTATTGAGTTCTATTCCGGCTGGCTTACCGAATATTCGCTGTCCATCGACAATCTCTTTGTGTTCGTCATCATCATGTCGAATTTCGCGGTTCCCAAGCAGATCCAGAAATATGTGCTGAGCGTGGGCATCACATTCGCCCTGATTTTCCGAGGCGTGTTCATTCTTATCGGTTCTGCGCTGATCAGCCAGTTCACGTGGATCTTCTTCATCTTCGGCGCATTCCTCATCTATACCGCCGTCAAACTTGTTTTCGGCGGTGGTGACGATGACGAATACCATGAGAATGGTCTGATTCGCACATTGCGCAAAGTGGTGCCTATCACCGATGAATACGATGGCGAGAAGCTGCGTACCACTCGTGACGGCGTGCGCTATTGGACCCCGATGCTCATTGTGTTTCTTGCCATCGGCACTACCGATGTCATGTTCGCCTTCGACTCGATTCCTGCGATCTTCGGCCTGACCAAGGATCCGTTCATCGTGTTCACCTCCAATGTGTTCGCGCTGCTTGGGCTCCAGCAGCTGTACTTCCTGCTTGGCGCGCTGCTTGACAAGCTGGTTTATCTGCCGGCGGGCCTGTCCATCGTGCTTGGCTTTATCGGTGTGAAGCTGATTTTGGAAGCGCTGCATGAGAACACGCTGCCGTTCATCAACGGCGGCAATCCGGTTGCATGGGCGCCGGAAATCCCCACATGGCTGTCGCTGGCCGTAATCGTCGTGGCGATTGGAGGCGCGGCGCTGTTGTCCGTGCTGAAGATGCAAAAGGTGGATGCGGTGTCCAAGTAATGATGGCGTGTTCGCTTGGGGCGGGTCTGGGTTGCCGGACCCGCCTTTGTGCATGTGGGGGAGAGGTTGATCGGGGTTGATGCTTGACGCTGCTACTTGGGTGACCTGTGTAGTGGAGCAGATGTATATGGGTTTTATTTGCGGCCGGAATGCCGGTTGGTGACGGCATGGACAATAGCGGAAAACGATGCTATTGACATCGACCGGCAATAAAATAGACAAAGCAGATTTATTTGTACTATTGTTGCCGTGAATTGCGTATGCAAATACGCCGGAAATGCAGTGGACATATATTTTCGCCTGCGTTTTCAAGTGCGGCGTTCGCTTCGTCTGATGGGCGAATCATATTGGGGGATTGGGGTGTAGATGCACTGGAAATACTGGGAAAACGCCGGTCGGTATTGAATATGAGATATAATTGTTAGCGCTCACATAAAAATTAAAGCAATCGGTGTTTGCCGCAAAACCCGCGAGTAAACTATCGGGTGGAAGACAAGGTTGTCCTTGTCCGTTTGCAGTAAACCGCAGTAGTTAAGGAATAGGCAATATGCGTAAAGCCAAGATCGTAGATACCATCGGTCCCGCCACCGAAACCCTCGAAGGTATCACCAGCCTTGTCGAAGCAGGCATGGACGTGGCTCGTCTGAACCGCTCCCACGGCACTCCGGAAGATCACCTCAAGGTGTACAACAACCTGCGTGAGGCTTCCAAGGCCACCGGTCGCAACGTTGCCGCCCTCGTCGACCTGCAGGGCCCGAAGATCCGCTGCGGCTGGTTCAAGAAGAACGCCGACGGCGAAGACAAGGTTCAGCTGACCGAAGGCCAGGAATTCATCATCACCACCGACGACATCGAGGGCGACGAGCACATCACCTCCACCACCTTCAAGGGTCTGCCGGGCGACTGCCATGCAGGCGATCCGATCCTGATCGACGACGGCAAGGTCCGTCTGGAGGTCACCAAGGTCGAGGGCAACAACGTGCACACCAAGGTTGTCGTGGCCGGCCCCGTGTCCAGCCACAAGGGCATCAACCTGCCGGGCGTCGCCGTGTCCCTGCCGGCTCTGACCGAGAAGGACGAAGAGGATCTGCGCTGGGCCATCCGCACCGGTGCCGACATCATCGCCATGTCCTTCGTGCGTTTCGCCACCGACATCGACCGCGCCCACGAGATCATGGACGAGGAAGGCCGTCGCATCCCGGTCGTCGCAAAGATCGAGAAGCCGCAGGCTCTTGAGAACCTTGAAGAGATCGTCAAGGCCTTCGACGGTATCATGGTTGCTCGTGGCGACATGGCCGTTGAGTGCCCGCTCGAAGAGGTGCCGCTGGCTACCAAGCGCTGCATCGAGCTCGCTCGCCAGTACGCCAAGCCGGTCATCGTGGCTACCGAAGTGCTCGGCTCCATGGTCAACTCCCCGGTCCCGACCCGTGCAGAGGCATCTGACTGCGCCAACGCCATCCTTGACGGCGCCGACGCCACCATGACCTCCAACGAGACCGCCGTCGGCAAGTACCCGGCAGTCACCGTGAACACCATGAGCCGCATCTCCACCTTCGCCACCGAGCATGGTTTCGACCGCATCCCGGAGCTGAAGAACCTGGATATGTCCTCCACAGGTGCCGTCTCTTCCGCCGCCGTCGACCTGGCCGACAAGCTCAACGCCAAGGCCATCGTCGCCTACACCCAGACCGGTTCCACCGTGCACCGCGTGTCCCGCGAACGCCCGGCCGTCCCGATCTTCGGCATCACCAACAACGAGCATACCTACCACTGGCTGGCTTTGAGCTGGGGCACCGAATCCTTCCTAGTCGACGAGGACTACCACGACAAGTCCCGCCGCGACCTGATGGAATACACCGACAAGGTGCTGAAGGAAGCTGGCAAGGTTGCTGACGGCGACAAGATCGTCGTGCTGAGCTCCGCTCAGGGCGAACACCAGCCGGGCAGCACCGACAGCATCTACGTGCACACCGTTGGCTTCAGCCAGGAGTGATTGTCTGTGCCATGCCAGGGCAGCGGATATCGCTGCTGACTGGTGGCATGGCATAACGGCATAAACACCAGTGGGCGGTCATCCTCCGTGATGAGGATGACCGCCCACCTGCGTTTGAAAGGCAATGCGCAATAGCAATCGCAACATTCGGTGTTCCCGCCCGTCGCAGACCGCTATGACATGCTATCCGACGGTATGGCGGGCTCAGTTGCTGTTGCCCTCTGCTGCGTAGTGGTCCAGCAGGCCATTATGCAGGCTCAGCAGGGCGACCAGCGATTTCGCATCGAGAATCGTGCCGTTGAGCACCATCTGATATGCCTCTTCGGGTGTTACCAGACGCAGCGCGGGGCGTGGGGTCTCTGGGCCGAAGTCCGATGCCTGGGCCGCGGTCAGATTGGTCGCATAGAACAGCGATGTGTATTGGGTCGAATACCCAGGCATATCCATAATGCGCAGGAACTGCTTGATATCACCTGCCTGGAAGCCGGCCTCTTCCTCCAGCTTCCGGCGTGCTATATCCATGGGGCGATCCAGATGGGACGATCCGTGACCGCCTGGAATCTCCAACGTCCAACGATGCGTGGACAGACGGTATTGCTCGACCAGCGGAATCCTGCCATCGTCGGTGACGGCGAGAACACCGACCGTATCCCCGTGCTTTACGTGGATGAAATCGCGTTCGAATGGTTCTCCTGCCAGTGAGTCGAATGCCACCTGGTCGATATTGAAGCAATGCGTCTGCAGAATCTCCCTGCGTGACATCTCCTGCACCGGCGCGGTGCGCCATGGATCAAATCGCCTGTGTGTTGTGCTGCTCATACGATCCTCCTTGCGTGAGAGCGGACATCTCCATCTTAAGGCGAGTGGCCACGGATCATGGTGAACGGTTACAGGGCATGCGGGCGAAACGAGCGATGCCGGGCGGGCACGGGGTGTTGTGCGCTATGGGGCTGATGACGGTACGACCGCTGCGTATATGTGAAATAGTGGGGATTGCAATGGGGGAGTACAGAAAAACCCGCTGTTCCCAGCGGGTTCCAGTCGGTGCCCCCGGTGGGACTCGAACCCACACTGCGCAGATTTTGAGGCTGCTTCCTCTACCAATTGGGATACAGGGGCGTATCCAAACCTTGAGTAGTGTACAACACAATCGCGACCGAGTCCAAATGCCGTGTTTCGCTGGACGGCTCCGACGTGTGTGCGGACGAGCGGGGCAGGCGAACGGGGGAGCCGTCTGCTGCGACGCGTTACCCCGCGATGGCATCTGCATGGGGAGCGAAGGAAACGTTTTTCGAATCATGACATGCTGGCGGCGTACGAGGCTTGCCCCATGCTGCGTATTCCCGTCTTGCAACACGAATCAATGGTTTGGCGCAACACCGTTTGCTGGCCTGTGCGTTGTGTTATTGTGGTGGGTTGAGACTTACATTTGAAGCGTTTGTTGACCCAAGGAAACGAGGTTGATGTAATGGTGTCCAGCAACAGCGAAAAGGGAATGGAGCCCGTGCTGACCGAGGAGGAGCTGCAGGCCGCCGCCCGTGCCGAAGAAGCTCCTGAGGAAGAGAAGAATCGCAAGCGCACCGTCGTAGTCGCCGAAGACGAATCCGTGAATCGTATGGATCTTGTCGGCATGCTTGAAGATAACGGCTACGAGGTCGTTGGCGAGGCGGCCAACGGTGAAGAAGCCGTGGATCTGGCACGTGCCAAGCGCCCTGATGTGGTGTGCATGGATGTCAAGATGCCGCGGATGGATGGCATTACTGCTGCGGGCATCATCTGCGACGAGAACATCGCACCTGTGGTCATGCTGACCGCGTTCTCCCAGCCCGATCTGGTCAAGAAGTCCACCGGCGCAGGTGCCATGGCCTATGTGACCAAGCCGTACGAGGAGTCCAAGCTTATTCCGGCGCTCGAAGTCGCCATGGGACGTTTCGCGGAGATCAACGATCTGCTGGATAACGTGGAACGCTCCGAGGCCAAGCTCAAGGCCACGGAGGACGAGCTCGCCAAGGCCCAGGCCGATCTGCAGAAGGCTCAGGAGACGCTGGAGGAGCGCAAGCTCATCGACCGTGCCAAGGGTCTGCTGATGGACAAGGCCGATTTCTCCGAGCAGGGCGCATTCCGTTGGATTCAGAAGACCTCCATGGATCAGCGTATTCCGAAGAAGCGCCTGGCCCTGGCCATCATCGAGAAGTACGGCGATCCCAAGCCGGCGCGCGACGATCGCTGAACCGCATACCGATACCGAACCTATGATTGATACCGTATCCGACGAAACGCGCGGAACGCTGCTGGTCGTTGATGGCCATTCGCTGGCGTTCCGCGCGTTCTTCGCTCTTCCCGTAGAGAACTTCTCCACCTCGTCCGGCCAGGCCACCAACGCGGTCTGGGGCTTCGCGACCATGCTCGCCCAAGTGATCGATGCGGAGAAGCCCGATCACCTCGCCGTTGCATTCGACGTCAAAGGCGGCACCTTCCGCAACACCATGCTGCCGCAGTACAAAGGCACACGCGACGCCGCCCCGGAGGACCTGCTCAGCCAGCTGCCGCTTATCCAAAGCATGCTTGACGCGCTGGGCGTCACATATATCGAAAAACCCGGTTACGAGGGCGACGATGTGATCGGCACGCTTGCCACCATGGGCGAACAGGCGAAATACAAGACGCTCGTCCTGTCCGGCGACCGAGACGCGTTCCAGCTTGTGGACGATTGGGTGACTGTGCTGTACCCCGGTCATCACTTCAAAGATCTGAAGCATATGACGCCCGAAGCCGTATTCGCCAAATACAAGGTGACTCCGGCGCAGTACCCCGATCTGGCGGCATTGCGCGGCGAGACAGCGGACAATATCCCCGGTGTGCCCGGGGTCGGCGACGGATTCGCAGCCAAATGGATCAACCAGTACGGCTCACTTGAAGGCATCTGCGAGCACGCCGACGAGATCGGCGGCAAGAAGGGCGAGTCCCTGCGAGAAAACCTCGACCAGGTCAAGCTCAACCGCAAGGTCAACGCACTGGTACGAGACATCGACCTGGGCGTTACCGTGGACGACCTGACCTTCGGTCACTTCGACGCGGCGAAGATCGACGAACTGTTCACCTCACTGGAATTCGGTTCGCGTACCAAGACGCGTATCCTCAAAACCTTCAACGGCGGCGAGGCTCCGAAGCTGGAACAGAACGCCAAGGCCGAAGCAGGCAAGGAACGTTCGGCCATCAAAGTGTCGGACATGCAGTATGCGGGCGATGCCGACACGTTGAACGCATGGGTGGAACAGAACCTGCCCAAGCCGGACGCCAGTGGTGCAAGCGTCAACGACGAATCGGATGATACCGGCACGCAATTCACCATCGACCATTCGATGCAGTGCAATGGCATCATCGAGCGTTCATGGGTCATCAACGCTGCCGGCAACGCCAAACCAGGCAAGGTCAAAGCGAACGCGATCACACTGCAATACGGCGGCAGTGCGCTGATCATCGAGATTCCCGCAGTCGATTCGGCGGACGATACGGGCAAGCAAACGGATGCCGCCACGGCCGATGCGACTGACGCCGCAACGGATGCGCCGCGGTTGGATCCGGGGATGCGGGACGCGCTCAACGTCATCCTCGCGCAGTACGCACCCACCCTGGTCGTGCATGGCTACAAGGAACAGCTTCACCTATTCGCATCCCTCGGCGTCGACCTGCCCAAGCCGTTGTTCGACACCAAACTCGCCGGCTACCTGGTGCAGCCCGACTTCCACGCGGATACGCTCGAACAGGCCGCCGCGCGTTTCCTCGACATCCATGTGGAGGAGAAGACCGAGGAGGCGACACAGGGACTGCTCGACCTGGACGATGGTGCCGACGCGGATGCCGACGGCAATCAGACTTCGACACTGCTGCAGCATGTGGCCATCATCGCCGAGCTCGCCCGTGCCCTGGCACCACAGATCGACCAGCGCGAACAGTTCGGCTTGCTGCAGCGCATGGAACTGCCAGTCTCGCACGTGCTATACGGCATGGAGTCGCAGGGCGCGAAAGTCGATATGCAACGTCTTACCGCCATGCGTGACACGTTCGCCGCCGACGCGCGGCAGGCGCAGGAGATCGCCTGGGACTATGCCGGCACCACCGTGAATCTGCAAAGCCCCAAGCAGCTTGGCAAGGTGCTGTTCGAAGACATGGGTCTCAAGCCCACGAAACGCACCAAGACGGGCGGCTACACCACCAACGCCGACGCGTTGCAGAAACTCTACTTCACTTATGCCGACGACGAGCGCGCCAGCGGGTTCCTCGGGGCATTGCTCAGGCATCGCGAGACCAACAAGCTCAAGCAGATCGTCGCCACGCTCATCGACGCCACCAATCCTGCCGACGAGCGCATCCACACCACGTTCGAACAGACGGTGGCGGCCACCGGCAGGCTGAGTTCCGTGGACCCCAACCTGCAGAACATTCCAAACCGTAACGCGGCCGGGCGCGAGATCCGCTCGGCGTTCGTGCCCGGTGAAGGCTTCGAATCGCTGATGAGCTGCGATTACTCGCAGGTGGAGCTGCGCATCATGGCGCATCTGTCCGGCGACGAGTCGCTGATCGAAGCATTCAAGAGCGGCGCCGACTTCCACAAGTACGTGGCGAGCCTGGTGCATGGCGTGCCGGTGGATCAGATCACACCGGATCAGCGCAGCCATGTGAAGGCCATGAGCTACGGACTGGCATATGGGTTGAGCTCGTATGGTTTGGCGCAGCAGCTCAAGATCCGCCCGAGCGAGGCCGAGGCGCTCAAAGCGAAGTATTTCGCCACATTCGGCAAAGTGCACGACTTCCTGGAATCCTGTGTGAGCGAGGCGCGCAAACGTGGGTATACCGAAACGATGTTCGGCCGCAGGCGGTACTTCCCGGCACTGAAATCCACGAACCGTGCCGCTCGCGATGCGGCTGAACGAGCCGCGTTGAACGCGCCGATCCAGGGCAGTGCCGCGGACATCATGAAGATCGCGATGATCCGGGCGCGGCGTGCACTGTCCGAGGCCGGTGTGAAGAGCCGCATCATTCTGCAGATCCACGACGAACTGGTGGTGGAGATCGCACCGGGGGAGCGCGAACAGGTGAGCGCTCTGGTGCGCGACGCCATGGAGAACGCCGTGCACTTGGACGTGCCGCTGGACGTGTCCACCGGCGTGGGCGCGGACTGGCAGCTCGCCGCGCACTGATTGCCGTGCCAATCGGGTGTGAGCCGCCCGCATATGGCTACGCTGGCAGGCATCTGGCGGGGCTGTATCGGGATACGACCCGTGTATGGCTACGCTGACGAGTGACTCAGCGTAGCCATACACGGACGGAACCCGGGCTCAGGCACGCATGGGGTGACTAGACGAAGCAGTGCCTGGTGCCGCCCGCAAACGGCTTCGCTGAATGCGGGCGGCACCAGGAAGACGGGCATCTAGGACAGGTGTGTGGCGGTGAAGCAGCATGGAAACCATGAGAAAGGACAGGCTATGAGACTCAAGCAGGTTGTTGACGTACTGGAAACGCTTTACCCGCTGCGATACGCGGAAAGCTGGGATGAGCCGGGGCTTATCGTAGGCGACCTGCGGCAGCCGGTCACACGCATCGCGTTCGCCGCGGACCCATCCGACAGCATTGTCGATCAGGCTATCGCATGGGGTGCGGATCTGCTCATCACCCACCATCCTCTGTTCTTCCGCTCCGTCCACCAGGTGTCCGGTCTTGGATTCCGCGGTGGTCTTGTCACCAAACTCAACCAGGCCGGCTGCGCCCTATGGGTGGGCCATACCAACGCCGATGCGGCATGGCGAGGCGTGGGCCATGCCGCCGCCGACTATTTCGGCCTTGTCGACCAGCAGCCGCTCGTCCCCATCAATGACCCCGACGCCGAACATCTGGTAGGACTCGGACGTATCGGACGCCTGCCTGAACCCACCACCCTAGGGGTGTTCGCGCAACGCGTCTACACCGAGGTCAACACCCACGGCATGGCCACTGCACTGGGCATCCAAATGTGTGGCGATCCGAACACCACCATCTCCACCGTCGCGCTCCTGCCCGGTTCCGGCGACTCCATGTTCGACGAGGTACGCGCAGCCGGGGCGGACGTGTACGTAACCAGCGACCTGCGCCATCACCCCGTCACCGACGCCATCGAACAGGCGCGGTACGAGGCGGACATGCGTGCGGCAGGCATCACGCTCGGCCATGGCGAACCCGGCCAGCATGAGCCGCACGTGCGCCCATGCTTCATCAACACGCCCCACGCCGCCATCGAATCCATGTGGTTCAACTACGCCATCGAAGACATCCCCGCCGCCCTTGAATCGGCTACGGGCGAACACGTGGAAACGAACTGGATCCACACCACCACCGATCCATGGACATGGGTGATCAACAGCGCCGGCACAGCCAGCGCCGCAGGCCCGGTGGAACCGGAACAACAGGGAACCGACATTGCGTGAAAGCCGGGCAACAGCACAAGGAGAACACCATGCAGACGGACGGCGAACAGCGCCTAGGCGCGGCAGACAACGGCAATACGACGGAACGGATTAACGCGAGCCTCGCCTCCCACGGCGACGGTATCGACATGAACGTTCCGGCCAAACTGCTGGAAAGCCATGAAGTATACCGGGGTGCCATCTTCCGAGTGGAAGACACGCTCATAGGGCTTACCACCACTAGCGGTAGCATGGTCACCATCCGCCGCCAGGTACTACGCCATGCCCCCTGTGTGGTGATGCTCGTACACGACACGGCGACGGACAGATACCTGATCGAACGCGAATACCGTATTGGCAACGACTCCTTCGCCTATGGACTGCCCGCTGGACTGATGGACAAGGGCGAGGACGTCCACGAGGCCGCACTGCGTGAACTGCGCGAGGAGACCGGCGTTACACCGATCTCCAACGACCGCATGCGCATCGACCAGGTGACGGACTGCTACTCCTCCGAAGGCATGACCGACGAGCTCGCCCACATCATGGTGATTCACCTGGACGGATTTCAGCAGGGGGAACGCCACTTCGACGCGGACGAACACGTGGAATCGGCATGGGTGAGCTGGCCCGACCTTCTGGCCACGCACATAACCGCCAGCAACTCCATCATCGCAATACAACACGAGCAAATCCGCAGACTCACCGCAGGCAAATAACTCGCTGGGCGCGCACGCCCAACCCCCAAGCCCGACACGTGCGCAGCAACCGTTTGCGGTATTTTGCGCGCCACAAGAAAACACGGCGACATAAAACGATTGAGGGCATCTTGTGGCGAAGCATCCCCAAGCGCGAAAAACGGTCGAGACGCGTGGAATAATGAAACTATGCATATACGACCGGGATCCATGTATCCGCTCGGTGCCAGCTACGACGGTGCCGGCGTGAATTTCGCCTTATTTTCCCAAGTGGCCGAAAAGGTCGAACTGTGTCTCTTCGATGAGGAAGACCACGAAACCCGTATCGAGATGACGGAGCAGAACTCCTACGTCTGGCACAACTACATACCCGGCTTGCAGCCGGGCCAACGCTACGGCTACCGCGTCTACGGGCCATACAATCCAGCCCTGGGCCAACGCTGCAACCCCTCCAAACTCCTGCTCGACCCATACGCCAAAGCCATCGAAGGCAACATCGACGACGACCCGAGCCTCTTCTCCTACGACATGTCCAACCCCGACGACATCAATGCCATCAACACGCAGGACTCTGCCGCACACACCATGAAATCCGTCGTCGTCAACCCCTACTTCGACTGGGGCAACGACCAACACCCCAACATCTCCTACCACGACTCCGTCATCTACGAAGCCCACGTACGCGGCATGACCAACCTCAACCAGGACGTGCCACCGGACATCCGCGGCACCTACGCCGGCCTCGCATACCCGGCAGTCATCGACTACCTCAAAAAACTCGGCATCACCGCCATCGAACTCATGCCCATCCACCAGTTCGTCAACGACTCCTTCCTCCAGCAGAAAGGCCTCAGCAACTACTGGGGATACAACACCATCGGATTCTTCGCGCCACACAACGCCTACTCCAGCGTGGGCGAACGCGGCCAGCAGGTCAACGAATTCAAATCCATGGTCAAGGCCTACCACCGCGCAGGCATGGAAGTCATCCTCGACGTGGTCTACAACCACACCGCCGAAGGCAACCACATGGGCCCCACCCTCAGCTTCAAAGGCATCGACAACCAGGCCTACTACCGCCTCGTCGACAACGACCCATACCACTACTTCGACACCACCGGCACCGGCAACTCGCTCCTCATGCGCTCGCCGCACGCCCTGCAACTCATCACCGATAGCCTGCGTTACTGGGTCACCGAAATGCACGTCGACGGATTCCGCTTCGACCTCGCAGCAACCCTCGCACGCCAATTCCAAGAAGTCGACAAACTCTCCGCCTTCTTCGACATCGTCGAACAAGATCCCGTCATCAGCCGCGTCAAACTCATCGCCGAACCATGGGACCTCGGCTCCGGCGGCTACCAAGTCGGAGGCTTCCCCTCCAGCTGGTCCGAATGGAACGGACGCTACCGCGACTGCGTCCGCGACTTCTGGCGCTCGCAACCGAGCACGTTGCCCGAATTCGCATCACGTCTGATGGGCAGCTCCGACCTGTATGAAGTGAACGGTCGTCGACCGGTCGCCTCGGTGAACTTCGTCACCGCGCATGATGGCTTCACCCTCAACGATCTGGTGAGCTACAACGAGAAGCACAACGACGCCAACGGCGAAGGCAACCGCGACGGCGAAAGCAATAACCGTTCGTGGAACTGCGGTGTGGAAGGGGAAACCACCATCCGCGACGTCAACGAACTGCGCCAGCGGCAGATGCGCAACATGTTCTCCACACTGCTGGTCAGCCAGGGCATCCCCATGATCTGCGGAGGCGACGAGGTTGCCCGCACCCAGCAGGGCAACAACAACGCCTACTGCCAAGACAACGAGATCTCCTGGACGCATTGGGATCTGGATGATGATCGCAAGAGCCTGCTCGCCTTCGTCTCGAAGCTGATCCACCTGCGTCTGGATCATCCGGTGCTGCACCGCCGCAGGTTCTTCACCGGGCGCAAAGCCGGAGACGACCCAAACACCATCCCCGAAGTTGAATGGTTCGACCACACCGGTTCCATCATGGATATGGACGACTGGCAGAACACGCATGCGTTCTCGATGATGGTATACCTCAACGGTGCCGATATCCCCGAAATGGACTACTACGGCAACCCGACCGTCGACAACGACTTCATCCTGATCTTCAACGCCCACTACGAGCCGATTCAATTCACGCTGCCGGACGAAAACTACGGCAGCAAATGGAAACTGGTAGTAGACACCTACAATCCGGACGGGCCCGAACTCAACTACGAAGCCGGATTCGCCATCACCGCGCAATCGAGAAGCTTCATGCTGCTGATGAGCGAAGACAAACCGGAGCAACGGCACCTGTTCTAAGACTTGATTCCCAAGGCTCGGTGCCAAGACCGACAGGATTCGCCGGAACACACCGGGCTCATGTCGCACCAGACATAAGCCACACATAAGCCGTCTGGCAACAGGTCGAACAACAGGTTCCAGCGGCAGCGCAACGATTTGGTTGGTTGGACGTTGCGCTCGCCGCTGGAACCGCTTTTATACTGTGGGAATTTCCATATACTGCGAACGCCCATGGCGAGTTTTTATGTTGCCTTGTGTGAACATTGGGAAACGACGAGGTAAAGAAATAGGGTTGCACAGGGCGTTGTATGGAGCGATATGTCAGAAATGACGCAGTTTTTGGTAAAACCGCAGAAGAGGGATCGGCGTTAATGGGCGCCGCCAGTGGCAACAGGGCGCCGGACAATAACGCTGCAAGCGTACGCTATGAACGTAGAATCACAGAAACAAAGCCTTATATTGCGATGACCATGCTATGAACAGTGATATGAGCGTGGAACACGAATACGCGGAAAAACAAGCGAGAGAGAGGGGAGCGTCATGAGACAGGGAAGCCACCAGCGAGCGGAAACCGGCGGCCTGATCTCGTTCATCATTTGCGCAGTGATTGGCGCCGCCGCCATGAACATCTACCTTGAATACGCTTCCGCCATCTGGCAGCTCATGCTCCGTCGCTTCATCGTCTGCTCAGGTATCGCAGCCGCCTGCGCAATCGTGTCCTTCCTCATCGGCTACCTGAGCCAGTCGCGCTCCATGAACCTCAAACACGGTTGGCTCGTCATGCTGCGCAGACTCGTCGAATCACTCGCACTATCCGCCGTATACGCGGCCACCACATTCCTGATGTCGTTCGCACTGCTCAGCATGGTGAACGAGGTGATGGGGCCGAAAGTCTTCGTGGGCTACATGGCCGCCATCTGCGCCACGGTCTCCGGCATATTCGGGTACATGACCTTCGTGCAGGCGCGTATGATGAACGCAAAGACGCTGGCCTCGCTGCTGCCGTTCTTCATCGTCTCCGGCGTCTGCGTGGCCGGACTCACCACAGACGACCCATACTGGTACCACAACAACTTCTCGCAGCTGGGCGACCGCACCACATTCGCCGCCACCATGTTCAACTCCACACTCATGCTGGGCGGACTATGCATCATCATTATCAGCTACTTCGCCATCTCCGAACTCGTAACCACCGAACGGCTTACGCGATTACGCCACAACCGATCCGCCAACGACCCGAACCACGGCTACGATATCGCGCACTATCGCCTGCGCACCACCATCCTGGGCGTGATGCTCACCATGTCCGGCATCGCCTTCATCGGCATCGGCATGTTCCGTTACACGCCGCATCCGATTCTGCACAACGTATTCGCGCGAGGCCTGCCGGTGCTCATGCTCGTGCTGTTCCTGCTACTGCCCTGGGTGGCACCACGCCTGAGCCGCACCGTGATGGTGATCTCCGACCTGATGCTGCTGGTATGCGCGGCATTCGGCGTGGAATGGCTGCTAGGCAAGATCACCCTGACCAACGTGGAAGCGCTGGCCTGCATGGTGTACCTAGGATGGTTCATCGTGTTCTCACGGCAGATCGCAGCCCTCGAAGCGGACCGCATCACGCTGCAGCTCGCACAGGTACAGGTGCAGCCCTCGGCAAGCGAACAACTCAAACAACTCGAATCACGCATCGCTTCCGACCGGTGATCTGCGGCAGACCTGGCGGAAGCACATGGAACGCAACAGAAATCATACGGAAGACATAATGCGCGAGTGTCGTGTGTTCAATAGGTCGAACGCTCATGTACAATAGCTGATGTTGCCTTTCAGGTAACGGGCTGTAGCGCAGCTTGGTAGCGCGTCTGCTTTGGGAGCAGAATGTCGCAGGTTCAAATCCTGTCAGCCCGACCGGA
>OBLF01000100.1_pt1 | contig 110766 bp, 92 predicted proteins | sample 1519231 | NCBI WGS metagenome assembly OBLF01 (sample SAMEA2602895, study PRJEB22501) | metagenome
AGCATTTTGGCAACGCAGATGCCGTGCCGCAGCCGCCGAAGCGGTGCTTAAGCCGCTAGGCGGGAATTGTGCGGTGTTGCCTTAAGCCGTTAAACCACCCATACAAAGCCCGCCCCGCTGTAATTTCCAACTTTCCGGGTCGGCAATACTGTATTCATTCCCATATTTTCTCTTTTTTTGTTCTCGTCACAAGGACACATTTGCTTTGCTTATCGCTTTTTCCCTCATAATCCATGGTCTTATTCTACACATTTTTTCACCGTCGCTGTTTGTTTTGTATGTAAATCGGATATTTTCATAAAGGTAAAAAAAATATGAATAAAAATTGATGACAACCGCAAGTTGCAGCTATATAATAAGATAATTATAAGGCGGCTGGATTGTCAGTCTGTACCGCCGCCAGGAACAACGCATGTGCACACTATGGCCACAGAGCAACCGTCGGGGCGCCATTCCCTGTGCGGCGGCCGTGCACACGAAAGAGGGAAAACGTAATGGTTAAATTTATCCTGAAGCGCATCGGAACCATGATCATTGCCATGTTCATGATCATTCTGATCACCTTCACCCTGATGCACTCCATTCCCGGTGGCCCGTTCACCAACACCAAGGGCGTGCCGGAAGAAGTTACCCAGGCCATGGAAGCCAAGTACGGCCTGGACCAGCCCATGCCGGTGCAGTTTGTCAAATATCTGGGCAACCTGCTGCATGGCGATTTCGGCCCTTCCTATAAATATACCGGCAAAACCGTCAACGATTTTATTGCCACTGGTGCGCCGGTATCCGCCAAGCTGGGCCTTGTCACCCTGGTGTTTGTGCTGCTTACCTCCATCCCCATGGGCATACTGGCCGCGCTGAAAAACGGAAAATGGCAGGATATGCTGCTGATGGCCATTGCCACCATCGGCGTTACGATTCCGTCTTTCGTGATCGCCTCCATGCTGATTTATGTATTCTCCTTTAAGCTGAACGTACTGCCTACCTTCGGCCTGGACAGCTGGAAGAGCTACATCCTGCCCGTCATCGCCATGGGCGGCTATTCCGTCAGCTACCTGGCCCGCCTGATGCGCTCCAGCCTGCTGGAAGTTATGGGCCAGGATTACATCCGCACCGCCCGCGCCAAGGGCCTGACCGAGTTCGCCGTTGTTACCAAGCATGCCCTGCGCAATGCGCTGATCCCCGTCATCACGGTGCTTGGCCCCACGGTGGCTGGCCTTTTGACCGGCAGCTTTGTTGTAGAAAAGATCTTCGCCATTCCCGGCATTGGCTATTACTTTGTAAACAGCGTGACCCAGCGCGACTACACCACCATCATGGGCGTTACCATCTTCTTTGCTGCGTTCCTGATGGCAATGGTGCTTTTGGTCGATATCTTCTACTGCCTGATCGACCCCAGAATCAAGTTTGACGCGTAATTGTTGAGGAAAGGTGAAAACACTTATGGCAGATTTAACCGCACAGAACAAGTGGGAACCGCTTGCTACCGATAACAGCGACCGTGAAAAAATCTGGTCCAAAAGCCGCACCTTTGCAGGTGACGTCTGGTTCCGTTTCCGCCGCAAGCCGACGGCCATCGCCGGTTTTGTGATTATTATCGCCCTGATGCTTTTTGCATTGGTCGGCCCCCTGTTTACCCCGTATGATTACTCCGTGCAGAATCTGGAAGTTGTCAACGTTCCGCCGGTCATGAAGGTTTACCAGATCCCCAACGGCGACTACCTGTACATTACCACCGCCCTGAAAGTCATCTCCGTTACCCCGGACGGCAAACTGGGCGGCCAGTTGCGCAAGGTGCGCGATGAATCCGATAAATCCATGACCATCTTTGATGCCGACGGCACCGAGGTTGCCCTGTATTACGGCGGCAGCCCCTATGTCATTGCCGATGAAGCCACCGGCAGCATCTACCCGTCCAAGACGATGTTGAACAAATCCTACATCCTTGGCACTGACGCCCTGGGCCGCGATGTGCTGACCCGCCTGATGTACGGCACCCGCATTTCCATGCTGGTTGCCTTGATGGCTGCGTTCGTCAACCTCATCATCGGCATTCTGTACGGCGGTATTTCCGGTTACCTGGGCGGCACCGTGGATATGATCATGATGCGTATTGTGGATATTATCTCCACCATTCCCCTGACGCTGTATGTTATCCTGATCATGCAGGTGCTGGGTGCCGGTATCCAGAGCATCATTGTTGCCTTGGGCAGCGTGTACTGGGTGGATATGGCCCGTGTTGTGCGCGGCCAGATCCTGAGCCTGAAGCAGCAGGAATTCGTTCTTGCCGCCAAGACCATTGGTTCCTCTGCCACAACGATTCTGTTTGACCACCTGATTCCCAACGCGCTCGGCTCCATCCTTGTTACCATTACCATGCTCATCCCCTCTGCCATCTTTATGGAGGCTTTCCTGGGTTATTTGGGCATCGGCCTGCAGCCCCCGCTGGCCAGCCTTGGCACCATGTGCAACGATGCATCTGCCAACCTGCGCACCAGCCCGCACGAGCTGTTGATCCCTGCTTTGATGATTTGTGTGATCATGTTTGCCTTTAACTTTGTCGGCGATGGTTTGCGTGATGCACTGGACCCGAAGCTGAAGAAGTAAGGAGAGCAAAATGAGCGAGACGATTTTGAAGGTAGAGGATCTGAAAACCTCCTTTATGACTTCCTCCGGCGAAGTGCAGGCTGTGCGCGGCGTCAGCTTTGAAGTGCATAAGGGCGAGATCCTTGGTATCGTTGGTGAATCCGGCAGCGGCAAAAGCGTTACTTCCATGTCCATCCTGCGCCTGCTGGCCGATACTGCCCGCATTAAAAACGGCAAAATTGAATTTGAAGGCACCGACCTGACCAAAGTCAGCGATAAGCAGATGCGCGAAATCCGCGGCCAGAAGATCGCCATGGTGTTTCAGGACCCCATGTCCAGCCTGAATCCGCTGATTCCCGTTGGCAAACAGGTTGCCGAAATGATCCATGTACACCACCCGGAGATGAAGCGTGACGAGCTGCAGGCTGCCACGCTGGAGCTGTTCCGCGAAGTACGTATTCCCGAAGCCGAAAAGCGGCTGAAATCCTACCCGCATGAATTTTCCGGCGGTATGCGCCAGCGCGTCATGATCGCCATGGCGCTGGCCAACCACCCCGACCTGCTGATTGCGGACGAGCCCACCACCGCCCTGGATGTGACCATCCAGCACCAGATTTTGAAGCAGATGCGCTCCCTGCAGGAGGAATACGGCACCAGCATCATCTTTATCACCCATGACCTGGGCGTTGTGGCTGAGCTGTGCGACCGCGTTGTTGTTCTGTACGGCGGCCTTGTGATGGAGGAAGCGGAGATCAACGATCTGTTTGAAAACCCGCTGCACCCCTACACCATGGGCCTGCTGGCCTCCATCCCCGGCCTGACCAAGGATAAGAGCGAGCGCTTGCAGTCCATCCCCGGCAGCCCGCCGGATATGACCAAGCCCCCCAAGGGCTGCCCGTTTGCTTCCCGCTGCCAGTTTGCGCGCAACATCTGCGCAGCCGAGTGCCCGCCGTTTGTCCAGGTTGGCAGCCGTCAGGCACGCTGCTGGCTGCTGCAGCCGGACGCCCCGGCTGAGGGAAATCCTCTGCATGAAAAACTGGCAGAAGCCGAAAGGAAGGCACACTAATGGAACAGCCCATTCTTCAGGTAGAGCACCTGACAAAATTCTTTTCTGTCGGCCCGCACGCGGAAGTTCATGCAGTAGATGACGTCAACTTTACGCTGCGCCGCGGCCGCACCTTTGGCCTGGTTGGCGAGTCTGGCTGCGGCAAAAGCAGCTGCGCACGCACCATCATCCGCATTTATGAGCCTTCGCAGGGCAAGATCATCTTCAACGGGCAGGATATCGCCCACCTCAAGCCCCGCCAGATGCAGCCGGTGCGCCGCAACATGCAGATGATCTTCCAGGATCCGTACGCTTCGCTGAACGCCCGCATGACGGTGCGCGATATCATTGCTGAGCCGCTGAAAGCCCACCATGTTTGCAAAAGCAAGCAGGAAGTTGACGAAAAAGTCTTTGCCATGCTGAACCGCGTTGGCCTGACGGCAGAACACGCCGGACGGTATGCCCACGAGTTTTCTGGCGGCCAGCGCCAGCGCGTCGGCATTGCCCGCGCCCTGGTGCTGAACCCCGCGCTGGTTATCTGTGATGAGCCCATCTCCGCACTGGACGTTTCCATTCAGGCGCAGGTTGTCAACCTGCTGCGTGACTACCAGCAGGCCGAAGGTACCTCTTACCTGTTTATCGCCCACGACCTTTCGATGGTGCGTTACGTTTCGGATGATATCGGCGTGATGTACCTGGGCCAGCTAGTGGAAAGCAGCGATTCCGAAGAAATCTACAAAAACCCGCTGCACCCCTACACCAAGGGCTTGCTGAGCTGCATTCCCATCGCGGACCCCAAGCTGGCCCGCGCCCATGCGAGCGCCGGTGTGGAGGGCGATCTGCCCAGCCCGGTCAACCCGAAACCCGGCTGCCGGTTCTGTGGCCGCTGCCCCTATGCAAAGCCCATTTGCAGCGAGCAGACCCCGGCCATGAAGGAAGCCGCACCCGGCCATTTTGTGGCCTGCCACCTGTATTAAGCCTTTTTATTTTGGTTTCTCCGTTTCTTGTTCCGGCAGCCTGCCGCAAACGGGTACCGGCGGCCAAAGCGGGATATGCAACATGGTGCTGTTCCGTTTTGGCTCCCCTGCCCGGTTTGCTGCGCCCTGCCGGTGCAAAGGAACGGCAAACATACATTATTTTCTTTTCGAGGGGGATACACATGAAAAAGAAAGTCATCAGTGCCGCTCTTGCCGGCACGCTGGCGGTCTCCTTGCTCAGCGCCTGTGGCGCTTCCAATGAGCCCCAGAACATCTCCGATGTTTCTTCTGCTGCCAGCAGCGAAGCAACTTCCACCACCGCTTCCTCCGAGTCTACCGGTGATGCCGCCCAGGAACTGACCTTTGTTCTGAGCAACATTCCCGACGGCCTGGATCCGAGCGTGACCAACAACTCCTTCGCACAGTATGTTCTGATCAACTGCTTCGAAGGCCTTGTTACCTATGACAGCACCGGCACCCTGGTTCCCGGCAACGCTGAAAGCTGGGATATCAGCGACGACGGCCTGACCTACACCTTCCACCTGCGCGACGGCCTGAAGTGGAGCGATGGCAGCGACCTGACCGCTGAAGATTACGTTTACACCATTCAGCGCGTTCTGACCCCGGCCACCGCCGCACAGTACGTCAGCATGGCTACCGATTACATCAAGAATGCTCAGGAGTATTACGACGGCACCGCCACCGCTGACGACCTGGGCGTGAAGGCTCTGGACGACAAGACCCTGGAGATCACCCTGATCCAGCCCACCTCCTATTTCATCGACATCCTGAGCATGTGGACCTTCTCCCCTGTTCAGAAAGCCACCGTTGAAGCCAACGGCGACAAGTGGTCCACCGAAGCAGATACCTATATCTGCAACGGCCCCTTCAAGATCGCCAGCATGAGCATGAACGAAAACGTCATTCTGGAAAAGAACGAGAACTACTGGGATGCTGAGAATGTCTCCCTGCAGAAGGTCACCTTCCGCTACGTTCTGGATCAGGCAACTGCTCTGACCGCTTACGAGTCCGGCGAGGTTGACGGCGTTGCCAGCATTCCTTCCTCTGACTTTGCCCGCCTGAAGGCCGAGAATGCCGGTGTGCAGACCAGCCCCAGCTACGGCACTGTTTACTATGACTTCAACTGCTCTGCCGAGCCTGTGAACAACGTTCTGGTCCGCAAGGCAATCTGCCTGGCCATCGACCGTCAGTCCATCATCGACAACGTTGTGCAGGTCGATGCACAGCCCGCTTACAGCTTCCTGGCCCCCGGCTACTCTGTTGATGGCAAGGATATCACCGAAGGCCGCGAAAACTTTGGCCTGTCCGCTACCGCTGACGTTGAGGGCGCCCAGGCTGCCTTGGCAGAGGCTGGCTACCCCAACGGCGAAGGCTTCCCCACTCTGACCCTGAGCTACTACGACAACGACACCGTCAAGAAGGTCGTTGAAGCTATGGCTGAAATGCTGAAGAACAACCTGAACATCAATGTTGAAGTTTCCTCCAACGAGTGGAGCATCTTCTATGACGACGTTCAGAAAGGCAACTATCAGGTTGCTGCCATGGGCTGGAGCGCTGACTACGTGAACCCCATGAGCTTCCTGCCCCTGTGCAAGACCGGCGATTCTTCCAACAACCTGTTCTATTCCAACGCCGATTATGACGCTCTGGTTGATCAGGTCAAGGCTGAGAACGATCCGGCCAAGGCTGCTGAGCTGACCCTGCAGGCTGACGCTATCGTTTCCAACGATTACGCTGTTCTGCCCCTGTACTACAAGTCCAACAACTACCTGATGCATGACAACATCAGCGGTTTCTACATGACTGCTTCCGGCAACCTGTTCTTCAAGGATGTGAAGGTCGGCTAATGCGTTGCACGATTGAAACCAGGGACTTTGGTACTATGGTTTTTACGCTGTACCCGGAATATGCCCCCCTCACCGTGGCAAACTTTGTGAAAACTGCACGCAGCGGTTTTTATGATGGTTTGTGTTGGTGCCGCATCGTTAAGGATTATGTCATTCAGGGCGGTTCGCCGGACAATGACATCATGACGGACAGTGATTGGCATATTAAGGGCGAGTTTACGGAAAATGGCGTCAACAACCCGCTCAAGCATATCCGCGGTGCCCTTTCTATGGCGCGCGATGATGACTTTGATACCGCCGGCACGCAGTTCTTTGTTGTTCACAAGGATGCTGCCAAGCTGGACGGCCGTTACGCCGCCTTTGGCGAAATGGAGAGCGGTTTTGATGTGCTGGACGCCATTGCCAACCAGCCCACTTACGGCCCTGAAACCTGGAACAAGCCCAAACAGATGCCTGTCATCACCAAAATCACGATCGAAGATTGATGGTTTTGGCTGACCGGCTGAACTGAACCACAACACCCCCTGCACCGGAAAGCATTGTGCTTTTGGTGCAGGGGGTGCTTTTGTGCTGTCTGTTGTTCGGGTGCCGTTCCCATCATTTGTACATGAATTTCCGGAATATTTTTCGTCCGTGCGTTCTCTATAAAATTTCTTCCAGCTATATTCCCGCTTTCATCCAGAACGGGAACCAGATGAAACTCATCGTGCCGGTATTTCAGATGGTCGATGGCACTCCCATAATTGGCATGCGTCGCAGACGACTTTCAAATTCGATACGGTGTAAATTATGTGCCGAAGGCTGTCCCGTCTTTTATGCGGGGCAGCCTATTTTATTACAGATTCCGCATGGCAAACCACGAGAAGGAAGCTTTGCTATCGCTTATCGCTCCATTTGCGCTGGCGTACATGCCTACCGTGCATCCGGTGAAGCCTCCCGCAGACTCTGTGCTGTAGGGACGTAGATCGATAGCATCGGCCAGGCAGGCAGTGCTGCCGCCCACCACATAATACACAGCCATATGCAACCTGTGGGCAATCAGCCGCAGAATCAGCGGCCCGTCGGGGATGGACTGCTCAGCCAAAATTTTATCTTTGTCGTTTTCACGGGTCGTCAAGCGCAATGCAAATCCATCGTCTGTAAGCACTTTTTCTATGCGCAGGTGGGAAAAACTACTCTGCACATAGGCAAGGCCCGCAGTCTCAAATTGTGTGCGTGGCGTGAAGTCCAACTGCGTCTCTGCCTGCCAGTCCACTCCACAGGCGCGCAACGCCGCGTAGGCGGGCGTGTGCAGGTCATATAGGGCAGCAGGCAAAAGCGGCAGCAGAAGGCGTCCGTCGGCCTGCCACGGCACAGGCCCGCGCAGCGTTAGAAACTCCGGCGGCAACTCCGGCGTAGGGAAGGTGTATACCAAAGGCGTCTCTGCAGTGCGTTCTTCCGGCAGGGGTACCGGGAATGTTTCCTCCAACTTTCCGATGCCCGGATTCACAACAGGCCAGCCGTTTTGCCACTCCACGCGGGCTAAAAATGTTTCGCGGCCCATAAGGGTATGACCGCCGCAGGGGCGCATTCCCAGCATAACCATATACCAGTTTCCCTCCGCATCGGCGACAAGATCACCATGTCCAACACAGGTCACGGGGTACTGTGAGCCCAAGTGGCGGTGGGTCAGAATAGGATTGTTCGGATTGCCGACATACGGGCCAAAAACGTGTTTGCTGCGTGCTACCGATACACTGTGGTTCGGCCCGGTGCCGCCCTCAGCGATCATCAAGTAATACATCCCGTCCTTTTTATAGAGGTGTGGACCTTCGGGCCAGATGACGTCCCGCAGCGCACCTTTCCACAAAGCATGGCTCTCCCCCGTCAGCCGCATCGTGGTCAAGTCCAATTCCTGCGCCCAAATTTCCCAATCGCCTCCGTATTGCTCGCCTGCGGGATTAGGGCGGTTTCCCACATAATAGCAGCGGCCATCGTCGTCAAACAGCAGGCTTGGGTCGATACCTTGGGCGGCATCGCCCAGCCAATACGGCTCCGACCACGGGCCTGCGGGGTCCTGGGCGGTCACGATGAAGTTTCCACCACCAGAAATATTCGTTGTGATGAGATAAAATGTGCCGTCATGGTAGCGTAGTGTCGGCGCATAGATGCCACGGGAGTGGCGGCAGCCGTCCAACGGCAGCTGCGAGGGGCGCGTCAGCACATTGCCGATCTGGCACCAGTGTGCCAGGTCGCGGCTGTGGAAAATCGGCACGCCGGGGAAATAGGCGAACGTCGAGTTCACCAGATAAAAATCGCGCCCCACCGCGCAGATTGATGGATCCGGATAAAATCCGGGTAGGATAGGATTGTGTACAATCGTCATACTAAATTTTCCTCTTTCTCTTTATAGTCCCACCACGCGCCGCACACGCCTTCCAGCACGCTGCCGCAGGCCCAGGGCATCAGCGCAAACCATGTGCTGGCAAGACTGCCGTCGGGGTAGGTCTGCACCAGCAGGCCCTCGCAGTGGCAGAACCGCTCGGACATCCAGCCCGCGCGGCCGTAGTCGTACTCGCGGTCAAAGGTGTTGAAGGTCTGCAGCGACCAGCCCACCGTATCCTTTAAACGGGATTCAATATAGGCATCGGGGCGGCAGCGCAGATAGTAGAACATCTCGTCGGCAACTGTGCAGGACATGGGGTGAATGTGCGGGTTGGCCACCGAAGTGATGCTGCCGCCGCAGCTCGACCAGCCGAGGCGGGACAGCGGCGGGACCTGTACGGGCACATTGTAGCAGAATTTAAAGCTGTACTCATAGCACAGTGCGTCCCGCAGGTGGTCGAGGTAGACGGCCTTGCCCGTCAACTCGTGCAGCAGCCGCGCAACGCGGATGTAGGCCAGCACACCCTCGCTGTCCACGGCTTTGCTGGTATCCGGCGGGCCGCCGTAACACTCAGCACGACGGATAAAGGCGTCGTAGTAGTGTACCTCGCTGCGCTCCATGGCGGGCAGGTCGGCGGTGTCGCCCGTCAGCTGCATCAGCGCAGCCTCAGCGGCCAAGCACCAGGCGCTGCCCAGGGAATCGTATTCCAACCCTGCGCCCGTTTGCTCCGACAGGATAAACGGGTACTCGCCGTCGCCGTTGCGTGCCGCCGCCAGCCGTGGCACCACGCCCTGCACAAAGGCGAGCCAGTCTGGGTGGTCGATGCTGCGGGCGGCTTCGAGCCGATAGGCTTTTAGGATATAATAAAGCGTCTGTCCGACCAGATAGCCGGAATGCCCGCCCGTGTACATGCCGTCGAACCACCAGCCCCGACAGCTCCAGCCGTTTTCGGCGTCCCAGGTCTCGTTGGGCAGGCCGCAGCGCGGGTCCAAAGAGTTCTGCACAATATTGTCGATGCAGGCAAGGGCCGCAGCGCGGATCGTCTTATCCCCCAGGCGGTGCGCCGCCTGCAGGCAGGGCACGGCGGCGGACAGGCCGTTGGTCCAGCTGATGGAGAAGATCTTGTTCTGCTCATAGCTGCCGTCCGAGCGCTCTTTGGTGATGCCGACATAGTTTTTATCGTCGGGCAGCCAAGCGTCGCGGGTAACGGCCCCGGCCAGCAGCTCTGCCGCGTGGGATGGGGTCGTGCCGGGGCGCGGCGGCGTGTGCCACAGCCCATAGACGGCCTCCAGCGCCGCGTACAGCGTGCGCTCGCCATCCACTGCGACAAAATCATAGAGGTACAGCGGGAAGGCAACGCTCTCCCCCGCCGCCAGCGTCAAGCAGTTTTCACCCATCGGGGCGCGGGGCTTGATGTTGTGGGACTGCACAAACAGCCAGGGCGCGTTTTCGTACCCCAGCGTGTAGCCGACACTGCCCGTGTTCAGTGAGCAGGTAAAGCCTGCAAACTGTGCGAACGTTCCCGCCCTGCCGGGCTGCCAGGGTTGCAGCACGCCGTTTTGGCGCACGAAATATGGCGCAGCCGAGAGCCCATACCACCGTCCGCCGTCCAGCAGGAAGGCTGCGGGGTGGCTGAGGCGATCAGCGCGGACCATCCACCAAGGCGATGCAGGAAACTCCGGTGTACCTGCCCGCAGCCTTGGGTAGCGGTTGTCAACGCGGATCGGGGCCTCGCCGCGATTGCGGCCGTAGAGGAATCCGGGCAAGAAAAAACGCGGTGCATCGTAAGCAACGCAGAGTTCCAGCTTAACAACGCCGCGCCATGGGGCGGCGGCGTTGTTGGTCAGCGTCACCTGCCAGACCGCCGGATCGGCCAAAGTCGAAACGCCGTGGTCATAGGCAAAGTCCAGCGTCAGCGGCGTTTCAGCCAGCGGGCGGTAGTCCTCATCGTCCGCCGACCGGGCCGTGCAGACAAATTGCATCATCATAGGATTCTCCTTTTTTACTATATCAGAACGCCTTACAGCGGCCAAATGCGGTATCGGCCGCTGAGGGCCAGCAGGGCAAAGAAGTACAGGCAGTTGTCGTAATAGCGGCGTGGGCCATCCCGCAGGGGCGTGTTCCAGAAACGGCGCACGCAAACCTCGGCGTTGGGGCCGTCCTGCATGTACATATAGTGCATGACCCAACTCCATAGTGCGTCAAATTCGGCCTTGTGATCAGTCTGTACGCAGAGCATCATGCCGTAGCTCATGCCCTCGGTACGGACGTCGTGGTTGCCCGTGTCCTCGATGTAGGCAAGACCCGGCCCGGTGGGGTGGTAGAAGCGGTGGGCCTCGTCCCCATAAAAAATGGTATGAAACGTATTTTCAATGCGTGCGTCGATCTCCGCCTGCGCATAGCCCAGCTCCGCAAAAACGTTGCGATAGTGTGTGGGCAGGGTAACTGCTGCCATAAATCAGCCCCTTTCGTTGTTCAGTTTTGGCTCAATATAGCAGGTTGCAGCGGCAAAATCAAGGGGGTACCGGGCTCGATTTTCAACAGGGCAACATAAATACAGCACCCCTGCATTCCACTTATAACGCAGTGTAACCGTGGAATTTAGCGCAAAAATGACGCATTTTGCAAGAAAAGCCCCGTCGTTTTCGGGACTTTCGGCTTTTGCAATGCTTATTTTGTGCTATTTTTCAGGCTGTGCAAATTTTGGCGATGCCGAACAAGCGCAGCAGGTAGGAAAAATTCACGGCACATTATGCACCATTTATCCATAATGATGACACGAAAGTTACAATTCGTTTCTCGAATCGCACAAAAACTGTGTTTTTCTTTCTAGCACATTGCACAAAAAACAATCAACAAGCCTGTAAAAACAGCAGATATTGATAAGATGCATAGCAAAAAATGAGAAGCGTGCATTTTCGGAATGCGGTATAATAACGGCAGATGATATGTTTGGCCTGTGATGAACTCACCAAACATAAGACACAGACAATTCAGAAAAGAGTGAAGCAAACGGTGTTGGACAAGATCGCACCCAAGGACCCAACGGCCAAACGCCCGGGATTTTATGTGCTGCTGGACAAGCCGGTCGGCGGCCTGCCGAGCAATGACGGCGTAGGCCGCCACCCCGTTTATATCAATGGTGACCGCCTTGTAACTTTCGCCAAGATGGTCGGTGGCATTGACGATGAGAACATTCTGGAAATGCTCCGCACGGCCAAGGGCTTCCGCAAGCTCGTGCACAGCGTCGGCGTCAGCATCGTCGGCGACCTGCCCGACAAGGTCGTGACCTTCACCCTCGGCTTCTCCGGGGAACTGGGCAGCAGCGGCAGCCGCAACAGCATGAAGATTACCACCGATGGCACCGAGCACATCATGGTCATGGATGAGCAGCAGTGGTCCGACAGCGACGAGACGCCGCAGGAGTTTCTGTTCGAGCTCGTCAAACCGAAGGACATCGCCACGGCCACCGTCAAGCTCTACTTGAACGACGGCTACACAGTCCCCGAGGTTGACCCCGACCCGCCCGTGGCTTTCGATACGCCCGCCTACAGCGAGATGATCGCCCGCAGCTGCCTGAGCACCGGCAACAACATCCGTATCAAGCGTGTGTTGCAGCAGCTCCGCGATGGCAAGCCCACGACGATCGCCTTCCTGGGCGGCTCCATCACACAGGGCGCGGGTGCGGTTCCCTCGCAGGAAATGTGCTACGCGCGCAAGACCTATGAGGCCATCTGCGAAAGGTACACACCCGACCACGGCGCACATGTCCGCTACATCAAAGCGGGCGTCGGCGGCACGCCCTGCCAGCTCGGCATCATCCGCTATGACCGCGACATCACCCGCGACGGTGCGGTGCAGCCCGATCTGATCATCGTCGAGTTCGCCGTCAACGACGAGGCTGACGAGACGAAGGGCCTGATGCACGAGAGCCTGATCCAAAAGATCTGGTCAGCCCCCAATGAGCCCGCCGTTGTGATGCTGTTCAGCGTTTTTGCCAACGACTGGAACCTGAAGGATCGCTTGGCTCCCATCGGTTGGCGGCATGAGCTGCCGATGGTCAATGTGCTGGACGCCGTCAGCCCGCAGTTCCGCGTTGGTGTCGGTGAGCGCAGCGTCATCACCCGCCGCCAGTACTTCTACGATGTGTTCCATCCCTCCAACAGCGGGCACCGCATCATGCGGGACTGCCTCATGTATATGCTGGACCGGCTGGACAAGCAGCAGGAAGGGCCTGCCCCGAAAGAGCTCGCCCCCTACTACGGTTTCGACTTTGCCGAGACGAAGCTGCTGGATCGCAGTGTGAACCCCTTTGACGCGGTCATCGACCCCGGCTGCTTCACCGAGACGGACACCGACTTACAGAGCGTGCCCTTCGACTTCGAGGATGTCAACCCCCCCGAGTTCCCCCACAACTGGAAGAAGGGTGCGGGCGACACCCCGTTCACGATGGACATCACCTGCCGCAGCATCCAGCTCGTTTTTAAGGATTCGGGCAGCAAGGAGTTCGGCGCGGCAGTCGTCACGGTAGACGGCAAAGAGGTCGCGGCCTACGACCCGCGGCAGGCCGGTTGGACCCACTGCCATGCGGCCATTATCTTAAAGGAAGAAACCGCGCAGCGGCACCACATCGAAATCAAGATGCAGGAGCCGGGCACGGACAAAGTATTCACCATTTTAGGCTTCGGAGTTCTGTAAAGGACACGGAAGAACAGGAGAAAGCACTATGAAGAGAACTAAGAATCCCGCTAAAGAAGCTGAGTACCGCAAGCGTGCGGCCGACCTCGTTGCGCAGATGACCCTGCACGAGAAGGTCAGCCAGATGCTGAGCTGGGCTCCCGCGATCGAGCGTCTGGGCATCCCCGCTTACAACTGGTGGAGCGAGGGCATCCACGGTGTCGGCCGCGCGGGCACTGCCACCGTCTTCCCCCAGGCCATCGGCATGGCCGCCGCCTTTGACGAGGACATGATGGAGCAGGTCGGCAACGCCATCGGCGTTGAGGCTCGCGGCAAGTACAATATGTGCCGCGCCCACGGCGACCGCGACATTTTCAAGGGTCTGACCGTCTGGGCCCCCAACATCAACATTTTCCGCGATCCCCGCTGGGGCCGTGGCCACGAAACTTACGGCGAGGATCCGTTCCTGACGAGCCGCCTCGGCGTCCGCTTTGTTGAGGGTATGCAGGGCGACGATCCCGATTACCTGCAGGCCGCCGCCTGCGCCAAGCATTTCGCCGTACACTCTGGCCCCGAAAGCGACCGCCACCACTTTAACGCCATCGTCTCCAAGCAGGACCTGTGGGAGACCTACCTGCCCGCCTTCCGTGCACTGGTCAAGGAAGCCGGTGTCGAGGCCGTCATGGGTGCGTACAACCGCACGAATGGCGAGCCCTGCTGCGGCAGCAAGACCCTGCTAAAGGATATCCTGCGTGACAAGTGGCATTTTGACGGCCACGTTACCTCCGACTGCTGGGCCATCAAGGACTTCCATACCGGCCACATGGTCACGGACGGCCCTGTAGAGTCCGTCGCACTGGCCGTCAACAACGGCTGCGACCTGAACTGCGGCGATCTTTACGTTTACCTTGAGCAGGCCGTCGCCGAGGGCAAGCTTTCCGAAGAGAAGATCGACGAGAGCCTGACCCGCCTGTATGTGACCCGCATGCGTCTGGGTATGTTTGATGCCGAGGATCAGGTTCCTTATAATAAGGTTGGCTACGACGTTGTCGACAGCGCCGAGATGAAGGCCCTGAACCTGAAAGTCGCCGACAGCATCATGACGCTGCTGAAGAACGACGGCACGCTGCCGCTGGACAAGTCCAAGCTGCACACCGTCGGTGTCATCGGCCCCAATGCCGACAGTCGCAAGGCGCTGCTGGGCAACTATGAGGGCACTGCCTCCCGCTACACCACCGTTCTGGAGGGCATTGAAGATTACCTCGGCGACGATGTGAAAGTCCGCTACTCGCAGGGCTGCCACCTCTACGCCGACAACATCCACGGCTTGGCCGAGTCCAACGAGCTGATGAGCGAGGTCAAGGGCGTCTGCGAGGAGAGCGATGTCGTTATCGCAGTCCTCGGTCTGGATGCCGGCCTTGAGGGTGAGGAGGGCGACCAGGGCAACCAGTTCGCCAGCGGCGACAAGCCGAACCTGAAGCTCCCCGGCCATCAGGAGGAAGTCCTGAAAGCCTGCGTTGAGAGCGGCAAGCCTGTTGTTCTGGTTCTGCTGGGCGGCAGTGCATTGGCTGTCAACTATGCAGATGAGCACGCAAGCGCCATTCTCGAAGCCTGGTATCCCGGTGCCCGTGGCGGCGAGGCTGTGGCCCGCGCTCTGTTCGGTGAGACGAACCCGCAGGGCAAACTGCCTGTCACCTTCTACCACAGCGACCGCGACCTGCCGGAGTTTACCGACTACGCCATGAAGGGCCGCACCTACCGCTACATGGAGAAGGAAGCCCTTTACCCCTTCGGCTACGGCCTGTCCTACACGAAGTTCGGCTTCAAGAACGCTGCTGTCAGCGCGAATGAGGCGGGCTCCGACGGCCTCGATGTGACGGGGGACGTCACGAACGAGGGTTCCGTTGAGGGCCGTGAGAGCGTGGAGGGTTACGTCAAGGCCGAGCGCGAGAACACCCCGAACGCCCAGCTGAAGGGCCTTGCCAAGGTCGAGTTGCAGCCCGGTGAGACGAAGCAGGTCAAAATTCCCCTGCCGCTGGCCGCCTTCGCCCTCTGCAATGAGGAAGGCACGCCGATCGTTGAGGCAGGCAGCTACAGCGTTTACGTCGGTGCTTCCCAGCCTGATGCCCGCAGCGTAGCGCTGATGGGTCAGGCCCCCGCAAAGCTGACTGTCACCCAGTCCGCAACGCAGGCCCTTGACCTGTGATTGATATTAGGAAGGAGAGACAGAACTATGCCCAAGACTGCACAAAAAGACGCTTCTGTGGCCACTGTCAAGAAACAGGGTGCCGTGATGAAGCACATTAAAAAGTACTGGCAATGGTACGCAATGATGTTCATTCCCATTGTGTACTACATCGTGTTCCGCTACATCCCGATGTTCGGCAACATCATTGCGTTCCGCCGCTACCGCGCCGGCAGCAGCATCTTCGGCGATGAATGGAGCGGCCTGAAGTACTTCAACCAGTTCATGAAGGATCAGAACTTCTGGCGTGCGTTCAAGAACACACTGCTGTTGAACTTCAAGTATCTGATCATCAGCTTCCCGCTGACGCTGATCTTCGCCCTGTTGCTGAACGAGGTCAAGAACGTTCACTTCAAGAAGATTGTGCAGACGATCTCCTACCTGCCCCACTTCATCTCGATGGTCATCGTTGCGGGCATGGTCCGCGAGATTCTGTCCACCAGCGGTCCCATCAACAACCTCATCACCAAGCTGGGCGGCGAGGCCGTCACCTTCATCTCCCTGCCCGAGTGGTTCACGACGATCTTTGTTACCACGGGCGTATGGCAGGGCCTCGGCTGGGGCACCATCCTTTACTTGGCTGCCATGTCCGGCATCAACACCGAACTGTACGAGGCTGCTGAGCTGGACGGCGCAAACCGCTTCCAGCAGTGCCTGCACGTTACCATCCCCGCCATCCTGCCCACCATCTCCACCCTGTTGGTTCTGAACATCGGCAGCCTGTGCGGTTCCGCCGCTTTCGAGAAGGTCTTCCTGCTGTACACCCCCACGACCTATGAGACGGCCGACATCATCGCCACCTACGTCTACCGCATGGGCCTTGGCTCCGGCAACTACAGCTACGCAACGGCCGTTGGTCTGTTCCAAGGTGTCATCAACCTGGTCCTGCTCACGGTTGCCAACAAGGTCTCCTCTTGGCTGACCGGCAGCGGTTTGTGGTAATTAGGAGGATAAAATAATGGCAAAAGCAACTACTATGGGCCCCATGAAGATCAAGGAATCCGGCAGTTACCGCGTGTTCAAGGTCTTTAACGCCATCATCCTGACGCTGATCAGCGCTGCGATGCTCTACCCGTTCCTGTACTTGGTCGCCCAGTCCTTCTCCTCTACGCAGGCGATCGTTGCAGGCCAAGTCGGCCTGATCCCGAAGGACTTCAACATCTCCACATATAAATACGTCATCACCGATGGCAAGTTCATCCCCTATTACGGCAACACCATTGTGTACTCCATCGTTGGCACGGTCTGCGCTCTGCTGTTCAGCGCCCTGCTGGCCTATCCCCTTTCCAAGGCGGAGCTGTACGGCGGCAAGGCCATCAACAAGTTCATCATCTTCACGATGTACTTTAGCGGCGGCATGATCCCCAACTACATTTTGATGGTTTCCTTGGGTCTGCGCGATACCGTGGCATCCTTCATCCTGCCCGGCATGATCTCCACCTACTACGTCATCCTGATGCGTTCCTTCTTCCTCACTCTCCCCCGTGAGCTGGAAGAAGCCGGCGAGATCGACGGCCTGGACTTGTGGGGCGTGTTCTGGCGCATCGCCATCCCCCTGTCCAAGCCCATCATTGCCACCATGACACTGTTCTACGTCGTCCAGTACTGGAACGACTGGTTTGATGCTTTCCTCTACTTGGATACGACCACGAAATGGCCCGTTGCCTACTATCTGCGCCAGCTCATCAGCAGCGCTTCCGGCACAAGTGCCGATGCAGGCGACGCCATGCAGATCGCTTCCAACATCAAGTCCTGCGCCATGGTGCTGACGTCCGCTCCCATCATTTGCATCTACCCCTTCATCCAGAAGTATTTCGTGCAGGGCATGATGCTGGGTGGCGTTAAGGGCTAACGTTTTCGCGTTAGTGCTCTGCGTCCCGTTTTTCCACTGTCTTAAAACCGACGCCGACTCCGGTGCCGGATGAAAGAAAACGCCTGTTTTCCCAGGGCCTTCCGGGGAGCAGGAAAAAACGTAATGGAGGTTACGAAACATGAAAAAGCTCACATCCCTCGTGCTGGCTACCGGCATGGTGCTGTCTCTGGCTGCCTGCGGCGGCTCCCGCAGCTCCACGGCTGCAAGCACCAACACCCGTGACAGCACTGCTACCACCGACACCGCTGCTGCGGACGAATCCAACCTCGGCTATGAGTACGGCGAGCACTTCCACTCTGACGAGCCTGTCACCTACACGATGTTCTTCAACGACAACCCCGCCTATCCCATGAACGACAAGTGGATCAACGAGGGCGTCTTTAAGGCCATCGAGGAGGCCACCAACGTCCATCTGGAACTGACCGTCGTTGACAACTCCAACTACACCGATAAGGTTTCCTTGGCCGTTTCTTCCGGCACTTCCCCCTACATCATCCCCAAGATCTACACTGAAACTGCGTATGTCACCGGCGGCGGCGTTGTCCCCGTCTCCGACTATGTCCAGTATATGCCCAACTACTCCAACTTTGTCGAGGAGTACAACATGCAGGACGACTTGGCCACCATCACGCAGGCTGACGGCAAGTACTACCGCCTGCCCGGCCTGAAGGAGACCGCTCTGCAGGATTACACCTTCCTCGTCCGCAAGGACATCTTTGACGCTGCCGGCTACGATGTCGCCGAGCTGGAAAAGGACTGGACCTGGGATAAGTTCGCCGACGTGTTGATCGGCGTCAAGAAGTACATGGTCGAGCAGGGCATGTGCGGCGAGAATGACTACATCTGGTCCGATATGTGGTGCGGCCAGACCTCCGGTTACGGTCAGGGCGGCAACCTGCTGAAGCTGCTGGGTGCCTCCTACGATATCAACACCGGCTGGGCCATCACCACCAACTACGGTCTGGTCTATGACCCCGACAGCGATTCCTTCGTTGACGGCTCTGTCTCCGACAAATACAAGCAGGCCTACACTGTCCTGCAGAAGCTTGTCCAGAACAAGGTCCTTGACCCCGAGACCTGGACCCAGGATGACGACACCGCGCTGAACAAGTTCTACCGCGGCGAGACCGTCATCATGTCCACCAACCGTGCCCAGTACGCCGTCCAGGACGCCAAGGTCAAGGAGCAGCTGGGCGAGGGCAACTACGAGCTGTACCGCATCCTCACTCCCATCGGTACATCCGACTATCAGGCCGAGAACCAGCGCCTTGAGTGCGGTATCATGATCTCTTCCAACGCTCTGAAAGAGCTGGGCGAGGACGAGTTCATCAAGATGATGCGCTTTGTTGACTGGCTGTGGTACTCTGACGAGGGCCTGACCCTGACCAAGTGGGGCAAAGAGGGCGAGACCTACACCGTCACCGACGGCACCTACAGCCTGACCCCCGGTTACTACTGCAAAGGCCTGTCCATCGGCCAGACCTCCGACGATCAGGTCGACCTGCGTGAAGAGCTGGGCTACGCCTGCGGCAACTTCATGTATGGCGGCAACACCGAGCTGCTGACCAGCAACTTCACCGATGATCTGCGTGACTTCTACGACCGTCAGGGCCAGTACCGCAAGCTGCGCCCGCTGGATCCCACCGTTACCTTCGACGAGGATCAGCTGGAGATGCTGAACCTGTGGGGCACCCCCATGACCGATACCGTCAACGCTTGGACCTGCAAGTTTGCCATGAATCAGGCCGACATCAACAGCGATTGGGATACCTACGTTGCTGAGGTCGAAGCCCAGAACATGCAGAACATCGTTGATATGTACAACGACACCTACAACGCAAGCAAGTAATTTGTTTGGAAACTGACTGTCCCTGCGACAGTGATGCAACTGCCGGGGGCAGCCTCACGTAACAACATGGGGCTGCCCCCGGTTTGCTGTTTATGGTACGCAAGTACCGCGCCCCGGTGACGGGGCGCACCGTGTGTGCCCGACACGGCCATGTCGGACCTGCACGGCACTTCCCGTCACATCCCCTTACCCTTATTAAAAAGGAGCTGTTCCTTATGAAACGCACCGATTTCAGCGTCGACTGGCTGTTTGCCGCCTGCGCGCCGGATACCGAGCTGCTGCCTTGGAACGCGCAGTTCACCCCCGTCGACCTGCCCCACGATTGGCAGATTCGCCACGCGGACGATCTGTACCGCGATGGCACGCTGTTCTACCGCAAATATTTCTTTGCCACCGATGTACCCGGCACCCGCCGCATGCTTTGGTTCGGCGGGGCCTACATGGATACGACCGTTTTCGTCAACGGCACCGAAGTCGGCCAATGGAAGTACGGCTACACGTCGTTCTGGTTCGACATCACCGACGCGCTGCATGAGGGCCAGAACGAGGTTCTTGTCCGCTGCAATTTGCGCCACCCCAACTCCCGCTGGTACTCCGGTGCGGGCCTATACCGCAATGTGGAACTGTGGGAGGCTCCCGACCTCCACTTGATGCCCGATGGACTGTATGTAGCTGCCAAAGAAGGCGACAACGGCGCTTGGACCGTGGCCGTCACTGCCGAGGTGGGTTCCGTCACCGCCACCAGCGCGGGCCACACGCTGACGCTGCATCTGACCGATGACAACGGCAGCCTTCTTGGCACTGCCGCCATCCCTGCCGATGCATGGGCTGCTCTCCCCTCCCCCGATGGCTGGCGCACAGGCAAGGAAACCGCGATTTACAAAGCCTCGCACACCTTCACGCTGCAAGACCCCGCTTTGTGGGACTTGGACGCGCCGAGCTTCTACCACATCACGGCAGAGCTAACCGGCGCCGATGGCGTTACCGACACACTAACCACCCGTTTTGGCTGCCGTACCATCGAAGCCACACCCGACTGCGGGCTGCTGGTGAATCACAAGCGCGTTTTGATCAAGGGCGTCTGCATCCACCACGATTTCGGCTGTCTCGGTTCGGCGTTTGAGTATAGCGCCGCCAAGCGTCAGCTTGAAATCCTCAAGTCCATGGGGGTTAACAGCATCCGCACGGGTCACACACCGCCCGCGCCGCAGTTCATGGATCTGGCCGACGAGATGGGCATTTTGATGGATGTCGAGAGCTTCGACTGCTGGCGCAACGGCAAGAACCCTTACGACTACGGCCGCTTCTTTGACGAGTGGCAGGAAAAGGATGTTGCTGCCTGGATCCGCCGCGACCGCAACCACCCAAGCCTGCTGTTCTGGTGCATCGGCAACGAGATCTACGACACCCACGCGGGTTCCGAGGGTGCGGACACAATGCGGATGCTGCTGGCCGAGGTCGCTGCGCACGACCCTGCGCGCAACGGCATCCCAACGCTCGGTTCCAACTACATGCCGTGGGAAAATACACAGCACTGTGCCGATATCATCAAGGTCGCGGGCTATAATTACGGCGAGCGTCTCTACGCCAGCCACCACGAGAAGCACCCCGACTGGGTCATCTACGGCAGTGAGACGTCGTCCATCGTGCAGAGCCGCGGCATCTACCACTTCCCGCTTTCGCAAAGCCTGCTGTCTGATGATGACCTGCAGTGCTCAAGCCTGGGCAACAGCCGCACAAGTTGGGGCGCGGAGAGCTGGGATGTCTGCCTGCAGAGCGAGCAGCGCTGGCCATTCACGCTGGGGCAGTACCTTTGGGCCGGGTGGGATTACATCGGCGAGCCGACACCTTACCACACGCGCAGCAGCTATTTCGGCACGATTGACACGGCAGGCTTCCCGAAGGACGCCTACTACGTTGTGCAGGCCGCGTGGCTCGACCCCAAGACACACCCAATGGTACACCTGTTCCCCTACTGGGACTTCAACGAAGGGCAGCTGATTGACCTCTGCGCTTGCACCAACGCCCACAGCGTAGAACTGTTTGTGAACGGCGAGAGCCTTGGCCGCAAGGTGCTGGACTCCGCCAAGGGCCGTACCGCCAGCTGGCAGGCAGCCTACCACCCCGGCAGCGTCAAGGTCGTAGCCTACGATGAAAACGGCAAGGTCGTGGCAACCGACGAGCAGGATTCCTTCGGTGACAGCGCTATGGTCTACCTGCAGGCTGACCGCAAGACGATTTCCGGCGATGGCCGTGAGCTTGCGTTTATCACAATCACAACCCGCGACAAGAACGGCAACCCTGTGCGCAACGCGAACGACTGCGTGACGGTCCGCGTAAATGGCGCGGGTGTGTTGGTGGGCCTTGACAACGGCGACAGCGCCGACCCCGACGAATACCAGACCGACAGCCGCCGCCTTTTCAGTGGCATGCTGCTGGCCGTTGTGGCGGGCAATGGCCGCACCGGCACGATTACCGTGGATGTCACGGCCCCCGGCCTGCGCCCTGCAGTGCTGACGCTGAACGCCGCCCCGTTTGAAGGCCCCGTCCGCCGCCGTCTGCCGCCGCTGACCTTCGGTGGCAGCACGCAGGAAATCCCTGTGCGCAAGCTGACCCTGACCGCCGAGCGCACAGCGCTGGACAAGGAGCACCCCGTAACGCACATTACCGCCGCACGCCGGCCTGCAGCAACAACCTTCACCGACATCGAGTGGCAGTTGACCGACGATAAGGGTGTACCCGCCGTGAACGCGGCCATGCAGCCAGACGGTGACGTACTGACGGTGACCGCCCTGGGCGATGGCACACTGCGGGTTCGCGCCCTGGCGCGCAACGGCCACGATGCGCCGCAGCTGATCTCCCAATTGGAGTTGTCCATCTCTGGCGTCGGTCAGCTGCACAAGAACCCTTATGAATTTATCTCGGCCAGCCGTTTTGATGCGTCCTTCGGCGACATCGGCAACGGCAACGAGCGCGGCGTTTCCACCTCCCGCACGGGCCGCAGCTGGGTGCTGTTCGATGATATCGACTTTGGCCCCGATGGTGCAGATACGGTGGAGCTGCCAATCTTTGTGCTGGACGGAGAACCGACGACCTTCCGCTTCTGGGACGGCGAGCCCTACGCCGAGGGCAGTACAATGATCGGCGAGCGCGTCTACCACAAGCCCAAGCAGTGGAACGTCTACCAGCCCGACACCTTCAAGCTGGACAAGCTCCTGCGCGGCATCGGCAGGGTTGCCGTGGAGCTGAACGTGAAGGGCCACATCAAGGGCTTTACCTTCACCCGTCATTCTCGCGCATGGGATACCCTGGCTGCGGGCGCGTGCGATGCCGTCTATGGCGATTCCTTTACCCGCGATGGGTCGCGTGTGCTGGGCATCGGCAACAATGTCTCGCTGCTGTTTGACCGCATGGACTTTGGCGAGACCGGCTGCTGCGGCATCCGCATTACGGGCCGCAGCCCGTTGCCCGCCAACACGGTGCATCTGATGTTTGCCGCTGCAGACGGCGGTGAGACCGAGCGCCGTGTGGTCGAGTTTGGCCCACAGGCCGATTGGGGCGAGCAAACCTTCACGTTTGAGCCCGTCACGGGGGCCCGGCAGGTCACGTTCCTCTTCCTGCCCGGCACGCAGTTTGACTTTGATTCCTTTACATTTATTTGAGGCAACTACCTATGAACCACGAAATTTATGCGGACCATGCCGCCACCGCGCCCATTGAGCCGCTGGCACTGGAGGCCATGTATACCGCTTACCAAGAGTACGCGACCCCCGCCGCACTCTACCGCAGCGCCCTGCACACCAAGCAGACCGTGGAAAAAGCACGGCTGACCGTGGCGGAAAATCTGGGCTGCACCCCCGACCATATATTTTTCACCTCCGGCGGCAGCGAGAGCAACACCTGGGCCATCCGTGGTACGGTGCCGCAGGGTGGCCATGTGGTCACAACGCCCATCGAGCACCACTCGGTTCTGAACGCCTGCGCGTCAATCCGGGACGACGGCGGCCGCATGACAACGCTGGAGGTTGACGGGTTCGGCCGCGTTGTGCCTGAGAGCTTGACCCGCGCCCTGGCGGCCCACCCCAACCTGGTCAGCCTGCAGTACGCCAACAACGAGGTAGGCGTTGTACAGAACATCCCCGCGCTGGCAGCGCTCTGCCGTGAGGCGGATGTGCTGCTGCACGTTGACGCTGTGCAGGCAGCGGGACACCTGGCCATCCCGCTGGACGGCATCGATTTTCTGTCGGCGTCGGCCCACAAGTTCGGCGGGCCGAAGGGCATCGGCTTCTTGTATGTGCGCGAGCCTCGCAAACTGCGCCCGCTGATTTACGGCGGCAGTCAACAGTACGGCCTGCGCCCCGGCACTGAGCCCGCAGCGCTGATTGCGGGCTTGGCCGCAGCGTTCAAGGTCACCTGCGCCGAGCGCCGCCAGCGCAATGCCAAAAAGCGTGCCCTGGCCGAGGAGGTTTGGCAGACGCTGCATGCTGCCCGGCCCGAAGCACGGCTGCACACCCCTGCTGACGGCCTGCCGGGCCTGCTGAGCGTTGGCCTACCCGGCCGCAGCGGCCAGCGGCTGACCTACCAGCTGGATGTAGCCGGGGTCAGTGTCTCCCCCGGCGCAGCGTGCGACAACCGCGGCGTGCAGGAACCCTCCCACGTTTTGATGGCTCTGGGCGGCACTGCGGCCGAGGATGCGCTGTCGACCTTACGTTTCAGCTTCGGCAGTGCGAACCGCCCCGGCGACGGCAAAGAAGCTGCGGAACGGCTGATAAAAATTCTGGAACAACAATAATTTTATTCACATATATAGGAGGTTTTACCATGGCATTTACCAAGTGCTGGCTGGCATACCCGGAGATTAGGGGCTGCCATTGCGACGCGATTTCTCTGCATACCGAGCTGACGGGCGAAACCATCGACCGCGCCAAGGCAGAACTGGCCGAGGGCTTCAAGGGCCTGTACGGCGCAGCGCTGACCGAGGGCGACGACATCACCCTGGCGCTGGACACGACCCTGGACCCTGAGGGCTACCGCTTAAAAGCCGCCGACGGCCATTGCACCATCGAGGGCGGCAGCGAAGTAGGCGTTTTGTACGGCGTTTTTGCACTGCTGCGCAATCTGCAGACTGCAGGCAAGGCGTGGGCGCAGTTCACCGCCGATGAGGAGAAGGCACCATCCAACCGCCTGCGCATGCTGAACCACTGGGACAACATGGACGGCAGCATTGAGCGCGGCTACTCCGGCGATTCCTTCTTTTTCAAAGATTCCAAAATTCTAATCGATGTACCGCGTTTGACGGCTTACGCCCGTATGCTCGCGTCCGTGGGCATCAACGGCATCACAATCAATAACGTCAACGTCAAGGACGCCGCCAGCTGGCTCATCACCGACCGCTACTTCGGCGCTCTGCAGGAGTATCTGAAAATCTTCACCCCCTACGGCGTCAAGCTGTATCTGAGCATTAACTTTGCCGCCCCGATGGAGCTGGGCGGCATGGACTCCGCCGACCCCTGCGACCCCGCTGTGGCCAAGTGGTGGGCGGATAAGGCCCAGGAGGTCTGGGCAAACCTGCCCGGCCTGGGTGGTTTCCTGGTAAAGGCCGACTCCGAGGGCCGCCCCGGCCCCTTCACCTACGGTCGCAACCAGGCCGACGGCGCAAACATGCTGGCCGATGCCGTGGCCCCCTGCGGCGGTCACATTGTCTGGCGTTGTTTCGTCTACAACTGCCAGCAGGATTGGCGCAATACCAAGATTGACCGCGCTCGCGCAGGCTACGACTATTTTATGCCGCTGGACGGCACCTTCCGCGACAACGTCACGCTGCAAATCAAGAACGGCCCCATGGACTTCCAGGTGCGCGAACCGGTCTCCCCGCTGATTGGCGGCCTGCAGCACACCCACATTGCCGTGGAGTTCCAAATTGCGCAGGAGTACACGGGCCAGCAGCGCCACGTCTGCTACTTGATGCCCTGGTTCCGCCAGATTTTGGACTTCGACATGCACACCCGCCCGAACGGCGACGCCCATGTGCGTGCGCTGATCCAGGGCGCGGGCAACGGAATGGTGGCCGTGACCAACACCGGCAACGATGAAAACTGGACCGGCCACGACCTGGCCGCTGCGAACCTCTACGGATTCGGCCGCTTGAGCTATGACACCACGCTGGACCCCGCCGTGATTGCTGGCGAGTGGCTGCGGCTGACCTTCGGCAATAATGAGCCTGTGGAAAAGACGCTGCACCGCATTTTGATGCAGTCCTGGCCCACCTATGAAAAATACAACGCCCCCCTGGGCGTGGGCTGGATGGTCAACCCCAACTACCACTACGGCCCCAACGTTGACGGTTATGAGTACAGCCGCTGGGGCTGCTACCACCGCGCCTCTTTCGACGGCATTGGCATTGACCGCTCGCCCACGGGCAGCGATTACTGCCACCAGTACGCCCCCGAACTGGCCGAAATGTACGCCAATGTGGAGACCTGCCCCGAAGAGCTGCTGCTCTTCTTCCACCACATGCCGTACAACTATGTGCTCAAGAGCGGCAAAACGATCCTGCAGCACATCTACGACACCCACTTCGAAGGTGCCGAGGACGCCGCGCGGTTCTACGATGAGGTTGTGACGCTGAAGCCTTACCTGGATCCTGCCGTGTATGCCCGCCTGGAGGCACGCTTTGCCCACCAGAAGGAGCACGCCTGTGAGTGGCGCGATGTCATCAACACCTACTTCTACCGCAAAACGGGCATCGGCGATGCCCACGGCCGCAAAATTTACGAATAATTAAAAAGTGCGCCGCCGCGTGGAACTTTCACGCGGCGGCGCTTTTTTATCCGTGGGAGGCCATCTGGCGGTACTCGGTAGGGGTATAGCCTATCTGCGCCTTGAACAGGCGGTTGAAGGTTGCGATCGAGTTGAAGCCCGACCGCATAGCAATCTCGGTGATGGGGATCGTATCATCCACCAGCAGTGCTTTGGCATAGATGATGCGGCGCGCCACCAGGTAATTGTGGCAGGTCATGCCCGTGTTTTCCTTGAACAGGCGCGAAAAATGGTAGACACTAAACCCCGCGCGGGAGGCCAGATCCTCGACCGAGAGACGCTCGGTACAGTGGGTGTTGATGTAGGCGCACAGCTCTGCAAAGCGGCGCATGTGGTCCTGCTGCTTGGGGTAATCCAGCACCTGCTCGCTGTTCTGGCGGTGCTCATACCGCCCGAAGATCGAGAAAAAGTGCAGCATCAAGGCCATGATCTCGCTCTCACGGCAGACGTTCGTGCTGAAATACTCACCCTCTATCTGCGCCAGCACCGCAAACAGCTGGTCGGCCAGTTCGGGGTCCTCCTGCCGGGTGACAAGGCGGAAGGGGTAGAACGTGTTGAACAACTCGGCCATGTCCTGTATCTGATGAAAGTACGATACGCTGTAGTTCATGATGTATCGCTCCCCCGTTTTGGGTGCGCGAATGCTGTGCAGCTCGCCCGATGCGATAATCAGCACATCATGGGGCTGCAGCGTCACGGTCTTGCCCGCAATCGTAACCGTGTAGGTACCCTCGATGGGGGAGATGATCTCGCCAGGGGCATGCCAGTGCAGTGGGAAATCGGCGTCCTCCATGTTGTGGTAAAAGCGGATCGCCGTTGAAAAGCGGAAATCGACAGTTTCAGTCGTGCCGTCCAGATTCTCTATTTTGCCGGGGCTCACACTGCCGTATTTTTTGAGCAGTTCTACTTCCATAGTTTGTTTTCCTCGTGGCCTGCTGCCGTAAAAAGGTCGTTTCTTTTATTGTATCGCGGTTTTCCGCCTCAGTCAACAGGTACGGGGATGGAGTTTCCCCGCTAGAGTTTTATAATAAACGCAAAGCTCCAAAAACAGAGCTTTAGCACAAAAAGTACAAATACCGTCTATGCTTCTTTATCTAAGAAAGGCACTGGCAGCGCGGGGCAAGGACATATATTATTTTTATTCGATTTATCGCTCCGTCACTTGCAGCACACAGGCGCAATAGCCCGGTGCAGGCTGATAGCAGTAAATCGTCAGATACTTGCCGATTTCCGGGCTGTAATCGTGTAAGACTGCAAAGTGTCTGATTTCCGTTCAGGATAATATTTGCTCTATATTGACAAATCGGCATTCCGCGAGTATAATCACCAACAAGTAGAGCGTTACTCTACGAATGAGAGCAGTGTAATAAAACCGGAGTGATGAGATGCCAAGAAACATTGAACGTGACAAGCGTGAAGCTGACCGACGGAAAAATCAGTTGATCGAAGCGGGATTCCGACTGTTCTCTCAGAACGGAATCGAAACTGTCAGCCTGCAAAAAGTGGCAGACGCTGCAAATGTCAGCCCTGCAACGATGTACAAATATTTTCTGACGAAAGAAAAATTGCTCATCGCCATCAGTGCAAAGGTGTGGGATGAAGTATGGCAGGAGGCTCTGGGAGACCCCGGAACCAATCACTTTGAGCATTTTACTGCTTATCAGGGCATTGAGTTTTACGCCGATAGGATGATTGCTTTGTACAAGAACCGTCCGGAAGTACTGCGATTCAGCGGTGAATATAAAACCTATATGAACCGCCGCGGAAATATGGAGGATAAGCAACTCCGGGAACATCTGGATGTACTCAAACCCATGCAGCTCCTGTTTCATGGAATGTATGAGCGGGCAAAAGTTGATGGCAGCATCCGCACGGATATCCCGGAAGAGGAAATGTTTATCACATCATCTATCACGATGCTGAGCATGGCAGAGCGATACGCACAAGGGCTTGTATGGCTCAATGACCCCAAAGATGACCATACCCAGGAACTGCTTCATCTGAAAGAGATGCTGTTGCTATGGTGCCAGGGAGAAAAAACAGGTGGCGAAGTATAATGCAGGAAAGTGAGGGAGTGCTGTGTATGAGGGTGTCGTTTCGCATTGCACTGGCGGGACAGGTCATTGGTGTTTCGGCGCTGTATGAGCAGACCCGCACCTTTTGCAAAAATTATCTGACCGATGCACCCGCATCGTTTGAAGTCGCAGTCACTCCCGCTGATATTGCGTTTGAACGAGAAAAAAACGACCGGGAAGCTGCGGTGGAAGGACACGCGCCGGGGAACTTCTCCGATGAATATCTGGAAACGCTGGCACTGTACCGCAAAATCGTAGAGCGGCTTTTAGAATGGGACACCCTGCTGTTTCATGGCTCCTGCATCAGCGTGGACAGCAAAGCCTACCTGTTCACCGCCAAAAGCGGCACAGGCAAAAGCACCCACACCCAGCTTTGGAAAAAGTGGTTCGGTGAACGGGCAGTGTTCATCAACGATGACAAGCCCCTGCTGAAAATCAGCGCACAGGGCGTGACTGTTTACGGAACGCCGTGGGACGGCAAGCACCACCGCAGTACCAACACCTCCTGCCCGCTGAAAGCTGTCTGCATCCTGACCCGCAACACAGAAAACTCAATCCAGCGCATCGACAAAAAGGCGGCATTACCCATGCTCTGCCAGCAGAGCTACCGCCCATGTTCCCCGATTGGGACACAAAAAACGCTGGCTCTGGTGGATCGGTTGGGCAGCAGCGTGCCGCTGTACCGGCTGGGCTGCAACATGGAACCGGAGGCCGCACTTGTAGCTTACCACGGGATGAACTACGAATAGAGGAAACGCATATGCAAACCATTCTGCCGCCGTCCGGCAATACAATCAAAATATTGGGCAAGGCTCGGTCTGCGGAACACGGCCTGCGCTGGATGACATATGTTCTGGCGCAACCAGTCGAGGGCGGTGTGCTGGTGTTCCATACCCTCACACGGGCGCTGCTGCTGCTCACGCCGGAAGAATATGCCGCGCCGGACAACCCGCCCGAACTGCGCAGCAGCTGGTTTCGCGTACCGCAGGAGATGGACGACATGAAATATGCCGACCAGGTGCGGTTTATCCGCCGCACGATGCAGAAGGAACCGGAGCATACAACTACTTATACCATCTTTACCACCACAGACTGCAACGCCCGGTGCTTTTACTGCTATGAGATGGGGCGTTCCCGGATTCCCATGAGCAACGAAACCGCCCATAAGGCGGCGGCTTATATTGCAGCGCATTGCGGCGGCGAAAAGGTCCATCTGCACTGGTTTGGCGGTGAGCCGCTTTTTAATAAGCAGGTCATTGACATCATCTGCACCGACCTTACGGAAAAGGGCATCGTGTACGAATCCATGATGATCTCTAATGGGTATCTGTTTGACGGCGCTACCGTAGAACAAGCGGTTTCCCATTGGAAGTTGAAGAGCGTGCAGATCACGCTGGACGGCACGGAAGAGATTTATAACCGCAGCAAGGCCTTTATTTATAAGGATAGCAAAAGCCCCTATCAGGTGGTACTGGCAAATATCCAGCGTTTGCTGGATGCAGGGGTTGCGGTTCTTATCCGGCTGAACATGGACGAGCACAACGCCGATAATCTGATGGAACTGGCGGATGAATTGCACGAACAGTTTGGTGAAAACAAAAAGCTGACGGTTTACAGCCATGTGTTATATGAGTTTCTGGGTTGCAAAGAGGGTATTCCAGCGGACAGCCGAAATGAGCTCTATCAGAAACAGCAGGCGTTGTATCATAAGCTGGTGACCCTTGGATATGTAAAGAAATTGGGTTTACGAAAAGACCTTCCGCTTCGGCGTTGTATTGCAGACCATGGTGGTGCACTTACCATCTTGCCAAACGGCGAATTGGGCTTGTGTGAGCAATATAGCGAGAACAACTTTATCGGGCATATAGACAGCGAAAAGCTGGACGAATCCGTGCGGCAAAGTTTCCGGGAATCGTGGCCGGCTTTGGATGCGTGCAGGAAATGTTTTTTCTATCCGGAATGCATCCGGTTGAAAAAATGTATTGAGCAGCAAAAGTGCTACGAGCAAATGCAGATTAAGGTTCGGGAAGATACATTATCCGCTATGCGCAACACTTACGAGGCATGGCTGAAAAAAGAGCAGATCAGTGAGGAAGAACCTCACTCGGACTGCTGACCCTTTGCGTGACGCAGCATAGCAGCTGTTTCACATAGAGATTCTCTGCGAAAGGAGGTGTGTAAACATGGAAAAGTATGCAAAGGCTCAGATGGAAGTCATCGAGTTCGAGGCCGAGGATGTCATCACGACCAGCGGCTGCAATGGCATGGATGCAACCATCAATCCTTGGCAGCCGGGCGACTCTTGGAGCGGCGAGGCTACGTAATGCCGCACTTATAATTCCTGATAAGCACTTTGGTAATTCCCCGCAGGGCAGGCAGTTTTTGGCTGTCTGCCTTACAAGATAACACACGCTCTGGAAAGAGCGTTTTCCCATAGAAATTTCCACACAGGACAGAAAAGGACTTGACATTATGAAACAAATGGCGATAATGCTTAGCAAGCAAGCAAGCAAGCAAGCAAGCAAGCAAGCAAGCAAGCAAGCAAGCAAGCAAGATAAATTATGTCCTGAATCTGTTTTGTTTACAATATCTTCTTTCGCGTGACGCGGTATAACAGCTGCTTCACATAGAGATTCTCTGCGAAAGGAGGTGTGTAAACATGGAAAAGTACACCAAGGCTCAGATGGAAGTCATCGAGTTTGAGGCCGAGGATGTCATCACGACATCTAGCATCAAGATCTGCACCAGTACGGACTATGATACTATTACCCCAGATCCCAGCGATAAATGTATTTGGGGCGACTGATGACACGTTAGAAGAAGGCAGTCTGCTTTGGCGGTCTGCCTTTTCTTGAAAAAACACCGTTCTCAGAAAGGACGTTTGAATATGAAACTAAAGGATACTTTTGTCACGCAGGAAATGGATGGCGAGCAGGTGATGGTGGAAGCGGACGGCGGCTTTGCCGGTATGGTGCGCAGCAATGCCACCGCCGCGTTTATCATCGACCAGCTCAAAACCGAAACCACCAAGGAAGCCATTCTGGATGCCATGGAGAAAAAATACGATGCCCCCCGCGCTGTGATGGCAGAGGATGTGGACATGGTGCTGGCCAACCTGAAAAAAATTGGTGCGCTGGATGCGTAAATCGACCTTTGAGGAGGAGATCGCGCACAATGGCTTTTTGCTTTACCGCAATGTAGGCGACAGTATGCTGCCGCTGATCCGGCAGGGCAAAGACCTGCTGCTTATCGCCCGCAAACCGCAAGGACGGCTGAACAAATACGATGTGCCGCTCTACCGCCGAGACAGCGGACAATATGTGCTCCACCGTATTTTGAAAGTGCGTAAAAATGATTACGTCCTCTGCGGAGACAACCGCTGGCGGCGGGAGACAGGCATTACCGACCGGCATATCATCGGCGTGCTGACGGCAGTAATCCGGGATGGGCAAAAGCTCCCGGTCACGGATCAGCGCTACCGGCTATATGTGCATCTGTGGTGCGATTTGTTCTACCTGCGCGCAGCGGTGCTGTGGTGCCGTGACCTGCCCGGAAGAATAAAAAGGAAGCTGTGCCAATGAAACAAAAAAATACCTTACAATGGCTCAGCATCGTAGCGGGAAAAACCAAGCTTCTGGTAGGCGTTCTGGTCGCAATACAGGCGGTGCTGGGGGTTTCCAGCATCGCCTTTGCGTTTGTACTGCGGCGCATCATCAACATGGCCGTGGACGGGGCGCGGGGCGGTTTTTGGGCATCGCTGGCGCTGCTGGTGGGCATCCTGCTGGGGCAGATCATGTTGAGCGCGGCGAGTCGCTATTTGAGCGAATACACCAGCGCCGCCGTGGAAAACCGCTTCAAGCACCGGCTCTTCTCCGCCCTGCTTACCGGCGATTATGCGTCAGTGGCGGCGGTGCACTCCGGCGAGTGGATGAACCGCCTGACCTCGGATACCACCGTGGTAGCGGGCGGCGTGACCCAGATCGTGCCCGGGCTGATCGGAATGCTGGTGCGCTTGCTGGGCGCAGTGACCGCTATTTTGTGGCTCGAGCCGCGTTTTTTGTACATCCTTCTCCCTGGCGGCGCGGCCATGATGCTGCTGACCTATGCGTTCCGCAAGATATTGAAACGACTGCACAAGAGGATTCAAGAAACAGATGGTGCGCTCCGGGTGTTCTTGCAGGAGCGGCTGGAAAGTCTTGTCATCGTCCGCACTTTTGCCAAGGAAGAACAGATGACGCGGCAGGCAGACGCCCTGATGGACGCCCACAAAGCCGCCCGGATGAAGCGCAGCAATTTTTCCAACCTGTGCAACATCGGCTTTGCCGGTGCCATGGACGGGGCGTATCTGCTGGGCATCGGCTTTTGCGGATACGGCATCCTGACCGGTACCATGAGCTACGGCAACCTGATGGCCATTATGCAGCTGGTGGGGCAGGTGCAAAGTCCGTTTGCCAACCTGACGGGGTATCTGCCGCGGTATTATTCCATGCTGGCCAGCGCTGAGCGCCTGATGGAAGCGGAAGCCTTTGCGCCAGACAGCACCGAAACGGTGCCTGAAGAACAGACCTTGAATTTTTATCAGACCGATTTGCAGTCCCTTCAGCTGGAACACGTCTTTTTTCCCTACCACCCCCGGGTGCAGACCGGGGGCGACCCGCCCGCCATGCCGGTGGTTTTGCAGGATGTCAGTCTGACCGTCCGCAAGGGCGAGTATGTAGTGTTTACCGGGCCGTCCGGCTGCGGCAAAAGCACCCTCCTCAAACTGCTCATGTGCCTGTATCCGCTGGATTCCGGCCAGCGGTTCCTTTCCACGAAAACCGGGAACCAACCGCTGACCCCAGCATGGAAAAGTCTGTTTGCCTATGTGCCGCAGGGTAACCAGCTTTTGTCCGGTTCCATCCGCAGCATTGTTGCATTTGGGGATGAAGATAGGGCGCAGGATGAGAATGCAATTTATAACGCACTGAAAATCGCCTGTGCGGATGATTTTGTACGCAGGCTGGAAAACGGGCTAGATACCGTGCTGGGTGAGCGCGGCGCAGGTCTGTCCGAAGGGCAGATGCAGCGCATCGCCATTGCCCGGGCGGTATATTCCAACCATCCAATTCTGCTGTTGGACGAGGCGACCAGCGCATTGGACGAAGCAACAGCCCTTCGACTGCTGAATAATTTGCGAAAGATGACGGACAAAACGGTGATTCTGGTCACGCACCGGATGAATCAGGCCGGGTTCTTTGATGCAGAACTGGCGTTCTCGAAGGATGGCATTTGCGTGAGGGAAAGGAAAACGTGCAAATGAAAAGCAAAGCATTATCGATCGTAGTCCTTCTTCTTACTGTCGTGCTGTTCGGACTGCTCTTTGTAAACCAACGTCAGGAACAGCGGCAGACAGCGTATATGCAGCAGCTTCAAAAGGAAGCAATGCCATATGAGCAAGAGATCAACGATATTCGTTTGGAGCTTGCACAAAAGCAACGTGCTATCAACACGAAAGAAGATACTTCCGGCATCCTTTTTGGTTTTGTTCCTGCATCGGTGGACGATTTTACCGAGATCGATAAACTGGCTGCAGAACATTCCATCACCCCGGTGATCTTTCTGGACTGTTCGCAGGAAAAAGAACAGCTGGCCCAGATTTTGGAAAAAGCCGTTGCAAAAGACTATGAAGTTGTGTTGGCGGGCCTGCAAATTGACGAATCCATTTTGCAGACGGCGGACGAGATGAAGGACCTGTTGGCGCAGATGGACGATACCAAAAGTCCTGCGTTCCTGCTTCGGAACAATGTGAACACAGAAGAGACCCGGAATCTTTTGAATGAACATGGCTATACAGAATTGATCTTGTATGATGCTTCCTTGCAGGCTGGTATGCAGGAAAATGGGAAACCATACATTTGCTATGGCTTTTTCAAGCAGCCCGTCTACTACGCATACTATATTTCTCAAGTTGTTACAGCACATACCATGATGCTTGCGTCGTTTAGTTTTTCAACGATTCAAAACGGAACGCTCCAGATTTCAGATGTTGAAAGATTTATGACGCTTGCAGACGACCGGAAAGCGGCCAATGAGTTGCGTTATGTTGACCTGAACAGTGCTTTTCAAGCAGTGGCCGACCAGAATACCACCCAGCAAGAGCGGCAGGAATCCTATGAAAAATATGAAGCGGAGCAGGAAAAACGCATTCAGGAACTCAAGGAAAAAATCAGTGCAATCTACAGCCGTTGGGATGAGTATTGAAGGAGCATGATATGGAAAAGACTTCGGAATTTTTGATTTATCTCATGGCCTGTTCACTGCAAGGCACAAAGCCGGAAGAAGCACTGCTTGCAAATATTGACATGGAGGCACTGCTTCGGCTGGCGAAAGCGCATTCCGTTTCTGCAATGGTGTGCATGGCGCTGGAGCAGACCGATGCGTTCCAGCACGCCGCTGAAACCACCCGGCTGAAATGGCTGGATTGCAAAAACAAGGCTGTCCGCAAAAATATGCTTCTGGATGCCGAACGGCACCGGCTGGAAAAAGAATTTGCAGAGCATGGTATCTGGTATATGCCGCTGAAAGGCAGCATTCTGAAAGACTGGTATCCTAAATTCGGAATGCGCGAAATGGCGGATAACGATATTCTTTTTGATGCCTCCAAACGGAAAGAAGTAAAAGCGATTTTTCAGGGCCGGGGATACACTGTAAAAGAATATGACAAGAGTAACCACGATGCGTATGAAAAACCACCAATCTATAACTTTGAAATGCACGTTTCCCTGTTTCCCGGAACGTATAAGGAACGGACAGAGCAGTATGAGAATGCAAAAGAACGCTTACTGCCGGTAGATGGAACAGCATATCAGTTTGCCTTTACACCGGAAGATTTTTATGTATTTGTCCTTGCACACGCATATAAGCATTACAGTCACAGTGGAACAGGTATCCGCACACTGGCCGATATTTATGTGATGGATCGGCATCTGGGCGGTATCATGGATCGGGACGAAGTAGAACAAAAGCTGACGCAGCTTGGAATCGCAGAATACGAGCAGCACAGCCGTGTGCTGGCAGAAAAGCTGTTTTCTGCCGTTCGGCCTCTGGCAGAGACCGAACTAACTGAGGATGAAAAGGAAATGCTGCTGTACTATTGTGATTCGACCACTTACGGAACAGTCGATAACCGCGTTAACAATCGTCTGCATGAGTTACAGGAAAACTCGGAAAACATCAAACTTTGGACAAAGGTAAAATACTGCTGTGTACGGCTCTTTCCCGGAAGAGAATTTTGCAAATTTACGTATCCGTTCGTCTATAAGCATCCGTGGACTCTGCCATTTTTCTGGGTGTGGCGAATAGTATATAAAAGCATTGCAAGCAAAAAGAATGTACAGCAAGAGTTAAAGGCTTTGAAAGCGGTCAGCAGAAGATAATTCTGTATAGAGTATCGTTGTCGGCAGTAGCATAGGCATGATATAAAGAACACCCGTGCACCCTCCTTCTGTGTATCATTCTTTTTATGCGCGGGCAACCAAGACGGATGCCCGTGTTTTTTCGCCGCTTCAATGCTCTTTGTCTGGATGAGCAGCCATCACTGCTCTAAAAGTTCCGCATAATTGCATACAGGTATGTAAAACGGGCAAAGCATCCCTCCCGACGCTTTGCCCGTTGTTCTTTATTCTACCATAGCAGATCGAGTATCGCTTTCAGGATCCCCGCACCGGCTGGACAGTCAGCGCAGTGCCCCTGACCTGATACGTCCCCCCGCCAGCTTCGCCCCTTGCTTTCCTCTGGCACACCTCCGGGTGCTGCGATGCAAGGGTATCCAGCTGCTTTTGCAAGGCGAGATTCAGCGTGAACACGCTGTTTGTTCCGTCCTCGCTGGCGTAGATCATGGTTTCCAGCTTAAACATCGTCAATCAGTTCTTCCTCCTTGGATTCGTCAAAGATGGTCGGCCCCCAGTCCTCGTCCTCCTCGATGTCCTGCATCAGGAGCCGCATATTGGTGTAGCACTCCATCTCGGCACGGACAAAGTAGAACATCTGGTCGTACCAGTCTGCCAGTGTTTCGTCCTCCAACTTCCGGCAGAAGTCATACACCAGCTTGTTCTGATTGGGGTCAACCGTCAGCCCGGCAATCTCGTACAGCCGCTTGCGGGTCAGTTCCAGATCGGCGCAGCCATAGGTGTAGAGCAGCTTTTTTTCTTCAAACGTCAGTTTCATAGGCTTGTACCTCCGTATTAAAAAAGGGCCTGCTTTCAAAATCTGTGCGGTGATTTTTCCTCCTTTGATACATAGCGCGATGGTTTTCTCAGTGACTTCTTCCTGCACGGTTGCTCACCTCCCTTCCCGCTGCATCAGGGGCGGACTGCCCCGGCTGCAGGCGGTGCGGGATCGCCCAGAACCGAGCGAAACTTCTTGCGGCACTGGTGCAGCAGATAGCCACACTCCCATTTGTGGCGGCGGTGCTTGCAGGGATGGCCACTGTCCGTTCCCGGACGCTGGCGCATCATTCGTTCAAAGGAACTATCCGTAAAATTCATAGACATCCATAATGTGTTTCAAAGTCAAATTTGCGGCGAATCCGCTCAAGAGCCTGGTTGACCGCCCTTGTAACCGATCCCCGCGAGATTCCCATATCATCTGCAATTTCCTGGTGGGTCTTACCGAGGACGAACTGCTGATGGATCAGCCTGCGCTGCTTCTTCGTCAGAACCTCCATCATTGCATGAAGTGCTTCCTTCTCAACGATTTTCTCCAGCACATTGATCGTGCGGTCTGCAATCTCGCCCCAATCTTCCGCCACAGCATGATACGAAACGCACACATTACCCTGACCTGCTCCCTCGCATTTCCACTGGGATTCTTCCATTTTCCGTTCACCCTCAAACAGTGCGCGGATATGCCACTCGCAGTTTTCAAAGTATTCCTCCTTGATCACATCGCCTCTCCCCGCCGCTGCATCATAGGCATAATCCCCACAGCAGTCGTGAATGTGAAACACGGTGTTTCTCTTTCCGGCAGAGAACAAAACGTAGCCGCTTTGATAGACCGTCAGATGACTGCCATGCTCAAATTCTTTACGCAGAAAAATCCGACCTTCTTCCAAAAGCACCTTTGGAGAGGGTACGCGCTTGGTATGTACAGGTGCTTTTACCATTTCCTTGACCTTTTTCAATGTAAGCATTTTGTCCACCTTTCTGCCTTTCGGCTTCGGGTGAACTGAAAAAAGCAGCAGAAATCGTCTCAGATTCACCCGTTTTTTTTAAACGGGAATCTAAGATTCCTCTTGCTGCTTTCTACTTTTGGGAAGTCCCTATACTAATAGGAATCCGCAGGGGCATTTTGGAATACAGTTTTAAAAATATTTTTTGAAAAACAAAAAAGGCCGGAACAGGATGAACTACTTGCAGGCGCACTTCTGCGCTGCTTTCGCTCATTCTGTTCCGGCCAATATCACATATTGCTACGGTATCGCTCTAAACAAACAGATATTATATTGTAGACCCAAAAGAACATCTGATGGAGCTGGTCGGCTAACTAAGTGCCGCCTAAACTTCCACCTCTGCACTCTCAGTGTCCGATGAAGGATTCTGCTTCAGGCGTCTTTTCGCTGATCCTCCTCTGTGATAAACTCGATACTCTTCACGGGCAGACCGTGAATGCGCTCCACCAGAGATTCAGCAGAAATGTAATCTTCACAGCCTCCACGCTTGATCTGAAGCATATTTTTCCCATCAACGACACTGCGATTTCCAATCCGCAATCCCTTCGGAGTGCGGATCTCATGTTCTCCATTACTCATCTTTTTCACGGCCTCCTTTTTCTGGTTTGAATTTCACCTTTTCGTTCATTCGATTTCAACTTATGGACTTTTCTGAACTTTTCTTGAATTTCATCTTTTTCACTTGCATATTTACGCATTTTCCAGTATAATAGCCATAAAAGTTGAAAGAATATAGCATATATTATATGCAAGTAGTGTTGCGGTGTCAAGAGGAAAATGTGAAATCTTATTGCACATTCTGAATTGAATATTTACAAATTCCGTTGCACATTGTTACAGTACGATAACTGCTCCATAGAAAGGTTGCAAACATGAAATTTGGAGAGAAAGTTCGTGATTTACGAAAGAAGCATTCCTTAACACAGGACGAATTGGCAAAGTGTCTGGGTGTCAGCAAACGAACAGTCATCGGATGGGAACGTGATGGTCGCTACCCTCGCAATGTTGAAACACTTGAAAAAATGGCCGATATATTCCATGTGCCTCTGACCTACATACAACCGGATCAGTCTTTATTCATTGAACGCGCTGCAGCAACCTACGGAAAAAAAGGCAAAATAGAAGCCCAGCATCTCGCATTCGAGCTTACTGAGCTTTTTGCCAGCGGAGAGTTGACCGCGCAGGATATGGACGGCATCATGTATGAAATGCACAAAGCCTATTTTAAGTACCGCGAGCAAGAACGAGAAAAGAACCGAATATTGAGCCTGTAAAATTCCGTTCCATTCACTATGCCATCCTCGAAAGGAGAGCACATTATGGATTCCATTCTTATTTACCAAGCTGCCAATGACCTCGTCCAAAATACCGGCACCCGCAACATCAAACGGATTGCGCGAAGCTGCAGCCTGGACATCCTTGAAACACCTCGCTTCAAAGATGTGCTGGGTTTTCTTTCACTCCACTTTGATAAGCCATTGATTCTTATCAATCGCCAGTTGGACAAACAGACGAAGCAGATGGTGTGCGGCTATGCGCTCGGTCATTATCTGGAGCATCAGCTGCTTATGGACTTGCATACCCTGAACAAATTTCTGACCATTAAGGATAAGCACATCCTTCTTTATGAGCATAACGCTTTCACATCCCACCTGATGCTGGACAGTGATGAAGTCTATCAAATGACGAAGCGTGGGTTGGACGCTGTGCAAATCTCTACAGCCAAACGGATTCACCTCAATCTGGTTCTGGTGAAACTTCTTGAGCTGCATCATTTGGGATACGATCTACGGCACTATCACGCCCAGCACCATGCGTTTATCAAACAGTTCAACCTTCCGGCACATTTTCAGTTTGATGTTGCCGCCGGATGAACTTATGTTCTTATAACCCTAAAACCCGTAATGAACGGCGCGTTACGCCTGTCCATCACGGGTTTTTCGTGTTATTTCAGTTTTTCGAGGATTTCATCAGCACTCATGCCTTCAGCAAGCAGCTTTTTCAGAACAGATTCTGCCTCTGCTTTCTTTGCTTCCTCTGCAGCCTTAGCATCTGCCTTCGCCTTTTTTGCTTCCAGCGTTGCCACTTCTTTTTCGGCCTTCTTCAGAGCAGTCTTCTTCTCTTTCAGGTCAGCCTTTAAAGTGTCAATGTTGGCGGTGATAGATGCGATTTCCGCTGTGAGCGTTTCCTTTGCGGACTGCTTTTCTGCAATCTGCGTTGCGAAATCAGCAGTCACAGTTTTGGGCTTATTCTTGCTACCTTTTGTTCTGGGCATCGTTGCACACCTCCGAATTATGTATAATTCCAAGTTTAGTATAGCATCATTATGAAAAAACGGCAACTACTCAAGCCATTCATCTTAAATAATCTGCTACTTTATCAACTTCTGGGAAGAGCGATGCTTGATTGATTCCAACATACTCAAGTTCTTTTCTTAACTGTTTCTTTGCTTCTTTTGGAATTATGAGCTCCTTAACAAGAAATTCACGTATTTTATTATCGCTTTCCTTATCACTCGCATCCAAGCCGGATATAATAAATGCTCCATCCTGTTTTAGAATTCTTGGATTATCTCTATTCGGCTGAACGAACTGTGGTGTAAGAAGATTCAATGGAACAATTTCCCTTTCAATGCAGCATTATGCCTTTTTATCGCATATTAAAATTGTTCAAACATTTTTTCACGATATTTTCCGTTACTCTGCTGAGGAAATTTATTCTCTACCACATTTTCGTAGGCAGTATTCCAAAGCAATTCTTGTTCAGATGCTCTAAACTCAGCAAGGGTTGCAAGCATCTGGACTCTATCACTATTGGCATATCGCACATCACGCTTATTAACAGCAAAAATATAAATTGCACCATCACTGTCATTTTCTCCAGCACACGCAAAATAAAGCGCGGCCAGAGGGTTTGTCGTTATATCGAGTAATCGCGTCGGACAACCGTAATGTTGCATATGGACTTTTTAACAAAACTTTGTATGTAAACATTTACTTCAAGAACTCTTCCGCACTCTTACAAATTTCTGCTTCCACAGCTTCGGCGGCTTCCTTGTACTCTGCGCTGACAGAGATATAGGTCTTGAGCTTCGGCTCGGTACCGGAGGGGCGCACCACGATGGAGCAGTTATCTTCCAGCAAGAACTTGAGCACATCGGACTTAGGCAGACCATCCAGACCCGGAGCGTAGTCCAGCAGTTCAACGACTTTCTTGCCGCCAAACTCCTTGATATTACCCCGGAATGCCTGCATGATGCTCTGCATCTTAGCAAAACCGGCGCTTCCGTCGAACTCATAGCTGTGCAGGGTATTCAGGCAGTAGCCATAGGTCTTGTACAGCTCATCCAGCTTGTCCAGCAGGCCGATGCCCTTGGTGGCATAGTAGCTAAACATCTCGCAGATCATATAGGCACCGTCCACGCCGTCCTTGTCCCGGACGTAGGAGCCGGTCAGGTAGCCATAGCTCTCCTCAAAGCCGAACACATAGCTGTCGGCCTTGCCCTGCTGTTCCAGCTTGCCGATCTGCTCCCCGATGAACTTGAAGCCGGTCAGCACGTTGATGGTGCGCAGGCCATAGTGGGTGGCAATCTGTTCGCCCATATCCATGGTGACAATGGTCTTGACCATGACCGGGTCTGCGGGCATCTTGCCGTGCTTGACGCGCTGGCTGCAAATATAATCTAGCAACAGCATACCAGTCTGGTTGCCGGTCAGCAATTCGTACTCCCCTGCCTTGTTCTTGACGGCGATTCCCACACGGTCACAGTCGGGGTCGGTCGCCAGCAGCAGGTCGGCGTTGCACTTCTTGGCGTATTCCATGCCAAGCGCCATAGCTTCTTTGATCTCCGGGTTGGGGTACGAGCAGGTCGGGAACTTCCCGTCCGGCTGCTCCTGCTCCTTGACCACCGTGATGTTGGTGTAGCCCATCTCCTTCAGGGTGCGGGTCACAGGCTTCAAGCCGGTACCGTTCAGCGGGCTATACACAATAGCCACGTTCTTGTTGACCTCTTCGCCAAACAGAACAGACTGATTCTTGACCTGCTCCACGAATGCGGTGTAGCCCTCATCCGGGATGTACTGGATACTGCCGTCTGCCACCCCTGCCTCAAAATCGCCGGTCTTGACGTCGGCAAAGATGTCCAGCTTCTCGATCTCAGCCAGAATTTCTGCTGCGGCCTCGGTGGTGATCTGACAGCCGTCCGCGCCGTAGACCTTATAGCCGTTGTACTTGCTGGGGTTGTGGGACGCCGTCACCATGACACCGGCAGAAGTGTGCAAATATCGGGTCGCAAAGGACACGGTAGGAACCGGCATCAGGACAGGCCAGATGTTGACCTTGACGCCATTGGCAGCAAACACCCCTGCGGCGACTTTTGCAAACACATCGCTCTTGATGCGGCTGTCATAACCGATGGTCACGGACGGCTCGGCATAGTTCTTCTTCAGATAGTCAGCCAGACCCTGCGAAGCCTTTGCCACGGTATAGACGTTCATCCGGTTGGTGCCTGCGCCTATGACGCCACGTAGACCGCCCGTGCCAAAGGCGAGGTCACGATAGAATGCGTCTTCGATTTTGGCATCGTCCAGCGTTTTCAGCTCTGCCACTACATCGGCATCTGCGGTGGCATTTGCCAGCCAGCGTTCGTATTCCTTTTTAATATCCATATCGTTTACCCTCTCACATCCAGAAATTGTGCCTGTCCATGAATGGTCAGCACCTCGGAATCCGCCGGGACAAAGATGCAGTCTCCCTTATAGAACGGAAGATTGCCGCCCTCATAGGAGATCGTGCCGCAGCCGTTGACGCAGAGCAGCCCCCGGAAGGCGATCTCATCCGCCCGGTAGTGTACTTTCTGCCGCCGCTCGGTGTTGACGATCATGCGGTAGACCTCAAAATACTTGCAGCGGGTCAGCAGCTCAGAGGCAATGCCCTGCCGGTATTTCAGCACCCGAAGGGGCTGCTTCGGCTCTGCGCTGCTCTTCAGGTTCGCCACATCCAGTGCCTTGTCGATATGCAGTTCCCGCTTTTTGCCGTCCTTGCCTACGCGGTCATAATCGTACAGGCGGTAGGTCAGGTTGGAGTTTTCCTGAATTTCGGCTACCAATGCGCCGGCTCCGATGGCATGGACTGTCCCGGCCTGAATAAAGAACAGATCATCCTTGTGGATGGGGACCTTTTGCAGATATTTCATCACCGTGCCGTCTGCGATCGCCCTGCGCATCTCGGCCTTTGTGCAGTTCTGCTTGAGTCCGTAGACCAGCCTCGCCTCGCGTCCGGCATCCAGCACATACCACATCTCGGTCTTGCCCAGCTGTCCGTTTTCGTGCTCCTGTGCGTAGGCATCGGTGGGATGCACCTGCACCGACAGGTCTTTCTTGGCGTCGATGAATTTGATGAGGATCGGCAGCGCGTTCTCGCCCTTGTGGCGCTCCCCCAGATACTCCGGGTGCGCTCTCAGCACCTCTGCCAGCTCCTGCCCATCAAATGCGCCGCCCACCACATAGCTGGGGCCATCGGGGTGGGTGGAGCACTCCCACGTCTCTGCCAGCGGGGTCAGGTCGATGTTTTTTTCAAATTCATCGTTCAAACGGTTGCCGCCCCAGAGATAATCCTTGCCGGACGGTCGGAGCAAAAGAGGCTTATTCTTGTTTTGCATAACTGCCTCCTGCGGTGTCTCAATATTCCAGCTCGAACTTCTGCTTGTCGTGGACGTCGATGGCTTCACCCAGCTGCACTTCGATGAGCTTCAGCTCGGTCTCGGCAATCACGGTATGGCGGCAGCCTGCGGACATGGTGATGACGTCGCCTGCCTTCACGTTCTGCTCCATACCGTCCACAATGGTCTTGCCCTCGCCTGCAATGACCGTCCAGACCTCGTCCCGGTGCTGATGGCTGTGGTAGTTCATCTGATGGCCTGCATTCAAAGTCACCTTGATGGTCATGGAAGCCTTGTCGATGTCGATGACCTTAAAGCTGCCCCACGACTTTTCAGCAAACATGACCCGATGGTCGAGCGTGTTGACGTAGGGTTTGATGTAGCTGGACTGCTCCTTATCCGAGACCAGAATGCCTTCCGGGCTGGCAGAGACCACCACATCCTTCAGGCCCATGCAGAGGATGGGCACATCCAGCTCGTTGACCACATGGACATTCTCGCACTTCTCGTTAAACAGTGCCTCGCCCACCGCGTGGCTGTCCATCGCCTCGGTCAGGGTGTTCCAAGTGCCAAGGTCTTTCCAAGTGCCTGCGAAGCGCATGACCTCGATCTCCGGCTCGTGCTCCACCACAGCATAGTCGAAGCTGATCTTGTTCAGGGTGTCGTATTTATTGAACAGGTCCTCATAGTCCACGAAATCGATCAGCTCATGGGCACGGTTCAGCACATAGCCCAGTTTGAAGGCGAACACGCCGCCGTTCCAGAGCGCTCCCTTTGCAATGTAGTCCTTTGCCACTTCCTGCGTCGGCTTTTCCTTGAACATGGACACCTTGCTGACCTGCTCTTTGCCGATGGGGATGATGTAGCCGTATTTCTCGCTGGGGTAGGTCGGCTCAATGCCCATCAGGACCAGATTTGCACTGCTGACAGCGGCACGGTCGCCCAGCGCTTTCAGGGCCTCAAAGTAGTCGTTCTCCACATAGGGGTCTACCGGGCAGACCACCACGGATTCTTCCTCGCCAACGCCCTGCACGTCCTTCAGGTAAGCCGCTGCCAGAGCGATGGCCGGGAAAGTATCCCGGCGACAAGGCTCCACGCTGATGCCCACTTCCTCGCCCAGCTGATTGTGGATGGCCGAGACCTGAGACTTGGAGGTAGCAATGGTGACGGTTGCATCGGTATCAACCGCCTTGATCTGACGGTAGACACGCTGCACCATGGATTCCAGTTTGCCGTCTTCTCGATGGAAGATCTTGATGAACTGCTTGGAACGAATATCATTGGAAAGCGGCCACAGACGCTGGCCGGAACCGCCGGACAATAACACCAGATTCATAATACTTCTCCTATCATTTAACAAAAAAGGCCGCGGCCCTGCACGGACACACGACCTTTTCAAATCGTTTATTTTAGCGCTCTGCACGCATCGGGTTGTTCAGGAAGTCCTCGTAGGACAGGCGCAGGCCGTCTTCCAGCTCAGTCTTGTAGGTCCAGCCCAGATTGGTGGCCTTGGACACATCCAGCAACTTGCGGGGAGTGCCGTTGGGCTTGGTGGTATCCCACTTGATCTCGCCGGTGTAGCCAACGACCTTGGCAACCAGCTCGGTCAACTCCTTGATGGTCAGTTCCTTGCCGGTACCAGCGTTGACCGTCTCGTTGCCGGAGTAGTTGTTCATCAGGAAGACGCACAGGTTTGCCAGATCGTCCACATACAGGAACTCACGCAGCGGAGAGCCATCGCCCCAGCAGGTAACGCTGGGCAGGTTCTGCTCCTTGGCCTCATGGAAACGACGGATCAGTGCCGGGACCACGTGGCTGTGGGTGGGGTGATAGTTGTCGTTGGGGCCATAGAGGTTAGTGGGCATGACGCTGATGTAGTCGGTGCCATACTGACGGTTCAGGAACTCGCAGTACTTCAGACCGCTGATCTTAGCCAGTGCATAGGCCTCGTTGGTCTTTTCCAGCTCGCTGGTCAGCAGGCAGTTTTCCTTCATGGGCTGCGGTGCCATGCGGGGGTAGATGCAGGAGGAGCCGAGGAATTCCAGCTTCTTGCAGCCGTTCTTCCAAGCCGAGTGGATGGCGTTCATCTCCAGCGTCATGTTGTCATACATGAAGTCGGCCAGTGCTTCCTGGTTTGCCACGATGCCGCCGACCTTGGCAGCAGCAAGGAACACATACTCCGGCTTCTCCTGTGCGAAGAACTCTTCCACAGCATCCTGACGGGTCAGGTCCAGTTCCTTGTGGGTGCGGGTGATGATATTGGTGTAACCCTGACGCTGCAGCTCACGAACGATTGCAGAGCCCACCATGCCGCGATGACCTGCGACATAAATCTTAGCATTCTTTTCCATCATAATAAGACGCTCCTTTATTCAGTCAGCGTCAGCAGCTTTGAAACAATTTCGGCCGCTGCGTTGTGATATTCCGGCACTGCCGGATAGGTGATCTGTTTCATTTGTTCCAGCAAGTCTGACATTTCCGTCAGCTGCTCGTAAGTAACTTTTATCCCCAGCTTTTTCTGTTCCAGCTTGCGGATGGTCGTGCGGTCTTCCAGCACGCTGTCGCGCGCAAACAGAGCCATTGGCTTTTGCGCCAGCAGGCATTCGGCCACCGTGCCCCAGCCCGCCTTGGTAACAACGTAATCTGCTGCTGCCACATAGTCCTGCGTGTGCAGCGTAGAATACGGAATCACCGTCACATTGCTTCCCGTCAGCGGAACACCCTCTGTGACGTAGAAATGAGCTTCCACGCCTTCTACCGAGACAGGCTGTGTGAACTGTGCCGACATTCCCAAGGCCACAAACACGATTGGGCAGGTATGACGCGCACGAACCGCCCGAATTTCGTCCGGGTGGAAGGGGCGCACCACCAGCGAAGTTTCGCTCAACTCCGCCCGAGGCAGAAACTCCAGCATTTCCGGGTTATGCAGTGCATAAAGCATTCCGTGCTGTATCTTCCGGTACTCTGCGGCATAGGCTTTCCAGATATGTTCCGGTAAAAACTCCCGGTACAGCTCCGTCCATGTGAAATTTCCCACATAGAGCAGCGGCACACCGGCCTGCTCACAGGCTGAGATCGACCAAAGGGGCATATCGCAAAGAGCGGCCGCAACATCGTGTTGACGTAACCAGTCAGCTTCCTGCTTTGCCCGTTCGGGTAATTCGGCCAGATACCGTGCACAGGCATCGGTCAGTGCAGCCGTATCGACCAGCAGCGTACCATGTTGAAGGATCAACCCAATGTCGGTATGTTCTGCACGATACCGGATACGGGAGGATTGCTCCGGGGTAAGGATCTCCAGCAGGTTGGCTTTTGCAAATTCCAGATGCCGCTTCCCGCACACCACGTAGACAAATCCATTGGTTCTGCGCACCGCTTCTGCGATCAGCGGAATATTCCGGGCGATATGCCCGAAGCCGTGATCAGACAGGTAAAAGCAGAGATTCTTTGCCTGCATCAGACGTTCTTCAGAGCCTTTTCGCGCTTTGCACGCTCACGGTCGTGCTTGGCCATGATCTCCACCAGCTGCTCATAAGTAGTGGACTGCGGGTTCCAGCCCAGAACGGTCTTCGCCTTGGTGGGGTCGCCCCACAGGTTGTCCACATCGGTGGGACGGAACCACTGAGGATTCACGCAGACCAGCATCTTGCCGGTGGCTGCATCATAGCCCTTCTCGTCGATGCCGGTGCCTTCCCAGCGGATGGTGATGCCATTGGCGGCGAAAGCCTTCTCGGTAAAGTCGCGGACAGTGTGCTGCACGCCGGTAGCAATGACGAAGTCTTCCGGCTTATCCTGCTGCATGATCAGCCACATGCACTCAACGTAATCCTTGGCATAGCCCCAGTCGCGCAGGGAGTCCATGTTGCCCAGTTCCAGATGATCCTGCAGACCCTCGGCGATACGACCGGCTGCCAGTGTGATCTTACGGGTGACAAAGTTCTCGCCACGGCGCTCAGACTCATGGTTGAACAGGATGCCGTTGACAGCGAACATACCGTAAGCATCGCGGTACTCCTTGACCATCCAGAAGCCGTACTGCTTGGCCACAGCATACGGAGAGTAGGGGTGGAACGGGGTGGTCTCACGCTGGGGAACTTCCTCGACCTTGCCGTACAGCTCAGAGGTGGAAGCCTGATACACCTTGCAGGTCTTGGTCAGGCCGCAGACACGGACGGCCTCCAGCACACGCAGAACGCCCAGTGCGTCCACATCGCCGGAGTACTCGGGTGCGTCAAAGGAGACCTGAACGTGGCTCTGTGCAGCCAGATTGTAGATCTCGTCGGGCTCGATCTCGCCCACCAGACGGATCAGTCCGGAGGAATCGGACAGGTCGCCGTCGTGCAGAGTGATAGCTTTCTTCTCGATCAGATGGTCGATACGAGCGGTGTTGGAGATGGAAGCGCGGCGGACAATGCCGTGGACCTCATAGCCCTTCTCCAGCAGAAACTCTGCCAGATAGGAACCGTCCTGACCGGTGATACCAGTGATGAGTGCTTTTTTCATGTGTTTTATTCCTCTCTAAGAAACGATTTATCTTTTGATGTATTGAGTATATTTTATCGTATAATTATATTTTATGGATTTTGGCAGCTTACCTAAAGTGCTAAAGCAGTGTTCTATTAGCACAATATTGGTTTTTGTTGGTCAGCTGGTCGGATCGCTTCTTGGCTCGTCCTGTTTCACTGGCACCTCGATCAGACCAAACCTATAGAACATCCCATAAATATAGGCCACGCCACGGATATCTCCCAATGCTTTTGGCCGTTCTACCAGCGGCTTTCCTTCCGTCTTTTCAAAAGCAAGCAGTACCGAACTCCACGTCAGGCTCTTACTGCTTTCTCGACGATCGATCCACAGTTCCTTGGTCAGTTCCCCATTCCGCCCGGTCTTGATCTTATAGGAAAACGGCAATCCAGATATCGTCTTGAACCGGTATCCTTGAAAAGCAACGATACACTTCCAGAGATGCTGTTCATCATGACTGCTCTGCAACACTTCAACGGCTTTCTTCCTCTGCCGCATTCGTCGAAGTCCCTCTGCCACAACGCTGATCTGCTCCCTCTCACAGTTTTCTCTGAAATACACGCCTTTCTTATAAGGTAAGTAAGAAGTCACTGATGCTTTTGACAGATTTAGTTCTGCTGCCACCGCTTCCAATGCTTCTTTATAAGGCATCCCCTGTTTTTCCTCAAAAGCAGAATTCACCGCCTCCGCAATTTCTGATTCATAAACACCTGCCGTAATCAATAGCTTCCGCACCTTGATAGGATTGAGGGATAGTGTGTCTGCGATTGTCTGAAGGGAATTATCTTCTTCGTAGAGGACCACGGCGGCCTGTATCTGTTCCTGTAGGATAGCTGCCGCATCATAGTCCGGCTTCAACGGTTTCCGGCCGGCACCGGGTTTTCTTGGTTTATATGGTCTTTTATCTCCCACAAAAATTCTCCAATCTCACAGCATTCCGATCTTTTTCCGATATTATATACGCTCCTTCCGGCCACGACTCACCTTCCCAGACAAAATCCGAATCATACCGCACAGCCTTGGCAACTTCACCGCAGAAATCATTATCCACACACCACTGCATCAAGGTATCATCTTCCAACGTCAGATACCCATGAGCGAAACCACGCGGTATGTACATCTGCTTTCGATTTTCAAAAGACAGCACCGCACTGTAGGCATGACCGAAGGTCTCTCCCGGGCGCAGATCCACAGCTACATTGAAGATTGAACCATGCAGGCAGGACACCAGCTTCGCCTGGGCGTGTTCCCCTTCCTGAAAATGTAGACCACGCAGCGTGAACGTTTTTTTGCTGTAGCCCTGATTGATCTGTCGAACATTGAAATTTATAGATTGGTCGTATGGCACAGCCAGGTAACCCCGGAAATCTTCAAAGGCCGGGACTGTGAGTATTATTGGCTTCGTCCATCTTGTATCCATCATTGCACCTCTTTTTTATTTTCATTTCAAACTATACGCTTTTTAGGAAAACACAGGGTGTTCTCCCCTGTGTTCACCACTGCTTTCGATATTCTCTTGGACTGATTCCCTCTACTTTTCGGAACATCCGACTAAAATAGTTTGCATCTCCCATGCCGACCGCAACACCAACTTCATCCACAGTCATATCTGTGAAGCGAAGCAGCTGCTTGGCTCTGGTGATCCGCTTTGAGATCAGATAGTTGTTGACCGTCGTTCCGTAAGTCTCTTTGAAGATTTTGGACAAGTAGAACTTGTTGATGAAGAAGCGTTCTGCCAGATCATCCAGTGTGACCTTTTCCGTATAATGCTCATCCAGATAGTTTTTTATCTCAACCAGTTCCATCCTCTTCCGGCTCACCGTTACGCTCTCCGGATGCCAGGACTGCTCCATCAATAAGGTGAGCAAAGTTCCCAGTTTCTCATTGATCCGCATATCTCGTATGTAATCAGCCGAAGAAGCGAGGTCATAAAGGTCTGTCAGGATTGATGTAAAAGAAGCTAAGTCATCTGGATGGAACACTGGCCGGCCACCACGCTCTTTGTACTTCTCATACACAGCTGGAAGGGACGGTGCATAGAAGTGGCACCACTGGAGCGACCAAAGATTATCGGAAGTAGAATGGCTGTAGGCTTTCCGGCAGTCGATGAATACGCAGTCGCCCTCACTCAGTTTATATGTCTGTCCCTCGTAGGAAAGTTCTCCCTTACCAGACAGAACAATGAAGCAAAGGAACGATACTAAATCCTCTCTTTGAGATACATGTGGGCAAACAGCCTGCAACGAGCCGACCTCCTGCAGATGGAGCAACGATGTCCGGGCAAAGGTTGATGGGGTGTAAATGATTCGGGAGGAATTTACGGAAGAAGATTGTGGGTTGAATAGTTCTTGTTCCATAATTGCTCCCCTTTCCTACTACGCCTTACTTTTCTCCTATTTTCAAATTTGTAAACGTTTAATTTACGTAATATGGTTCTTTATAAATTCATACACCACATTTTCGTATCTTAACGGATCTATTTTATAACAATCTGTATGTCCAGCACCTCGTATAATGAGCATTTGCTTTTCGCTTTTACAACTATTGTTAAGTCTATATGCCATTGCTACCGGTGCTTTCGTATCTTTATCGCCATGAATAATTAAAACTGGAATTTTCGTGTTCATCAGTGCTTTACACGCATCAACACCTCTCAAATTACATCTCCCCCATATTCTTGCCCCAACATTAACGAGTTCTGAGAATATTCTCACCAAAAATTTGCTTTGCAGCTTATCTCTACTATTGATTTCTATCATTTCTAACGGCGAGGTATATCCACCTTCATCGATGATGCCACGCACACATTCCATACCTTCTAAATTACTACTCAGCATAGCTATGGCTCCACCCATAGAAATTCCCATTAGAAATATCAAAGATTCAGTTCCAAATCTCTTTCTTGCCCAACTCACCCAATCACGACAATCATATTTCTCTAACGCACCAAATGTAGAATATTCTCCCCCACTCTCACCATGCGCTCTTAAAGTAGCTAAAAGCAAATTCCAATTATGTTTCTCAGTAATCCTGTAAATTGGTTTTCCATTTACAAATCCAGTGCTCCAAAGCCCGTTAAAGAAAATCACAATCGGTGCATTTTTCTTTCTTTCATAAAAATAGCCTACTAATCTCACTCCATCTGATGCCGTAATTATTATTTTTTCATTTTTTGTAGACAAACTATTCTGTTCATCATCTGCCGTTTCTAAATTCACCGGATGCGAAGTCCTCCGCTTACAGGCTTTCTGAAAAGCATATCTACTCCCTACAAAAAAAGATATTACCCCTGCAAAAATTATTACAGAATATATTATAATTACTCTACTCATCTCGCCTGTCTTCCTCCGAGAAAAGTTTGCTTAACAAAAAGTTGAATACAATTTCTTTTTTTTGTTAACTCAAACAGCTATCGCCTGTCTCAAGCTTCTATTACTCTTGGCAACAATTTTTTATCTTCAATTCTAATAATCGCATCTTCGCCACAGCTTCCGCTGTGTTGCCTGCTGCTCACCTCGTAGCGGTGTGCATTTTTCGAGCAGCTACCGTGTGAGAAATCACACGGCCTTGTTTCCTATTGTCTTATCCCTTTACTCCCAGCTAAAGCACATTCCTTTGAAGCCATCGGCCTGCTCTTTACTGGTAAACACTACCTTAATTTCGTTCTTCACGGTGCAGTCATCGCTGACTACTAGGATATGTCTCTGAGAGAAGTCATAATCAAATGTTACCGTTGGGGATTCAAACAGTTCTCCATCTACATAGATATCTGCTTTGTTATCTCCGGATTCGTAGGTATAGTCGATACCCAGTATGCCAGACGCACTTGTGCTGATGATAAAGGTAGTATCATCTACCTGCTCAAAATCCGAACTTGCATCGTACCAGACAAAGTTGTCGAACTTATGCACATCAGCATTGATCACATCAGTGTCTTTCATCTTTCCGGTGGAAGCAGCTACATTATCGTCAATAACTGCCTTGACAGTTTCAAAGTAGATTTCCTGTCCGGCATCGTTCGGATGAACACCATCACTGGACAAGTCATCATAAGCTTTGCCAGAATTGTTAAAGGCATCGATTGTATCTGCCACTGGAATTCCATAATGCTCACAGATGCTCTGAATAGTAGTCATTTTCTCCGTATACTCACGCTGAGAGGATTCCAGAATAGAGATGATAGAGCAATCTGGGTACTTAGTTCTGATAGTTCGGATGATAGATTCGTAGTTCGTGGAGAAGCCATCTGTTCTATCATTCTGACCATAACAGATAATTGCCAGATCATAATCTACATCATCATTTAAAGCCATTGTCCGAACATAACCGGCGTAAGAGGTATTTCCACCCATAGATACATTGGTTACCGAAACTTTGCCTTTATTTACGTTCTGGAGATATGTCTGCAGCTGTTTAAACCACTGTTGTCCATCTGTCTCTGTACCTGCGCCCTCACCAATGGAGTCACCTACGATCAGCACATTCACATCAAATCCATCTGCCAACTTCTGATAAAAGCTATCTTCTGCTTCCTGCTGTTTCAAGGCGGTCTGTTTATCTTGTTCCTCTTGATATAGTTTTTTATTAAGTGCTTGAAGTTCTGCTGACCGCTTATCGTCTTCCACCTTACTCATCCACAAAAGGACACCTAGCAGTGCTGCTAATATAACAATTACTATTCCGTATATCAGATTTTTCCGGGAGTTACTGCGGTACCCCCCCCCGTTTTCTACGACTCATGTTCCAAACTCTCCCTCAAAATTTATTTACCAAATGCAAACATAAAATGTCTTTCACAGATTTTTCCTACTGCTAAAACAATTAGTCCTGCTACTACAAAAACAATCCAACCTAAAATTTCCATCGGCAGTGGTAATAATCGGACAAGAATCCCGCGCGTTCCCTGCACTATAGAAAAATGAATTACATAAATAATAATCGAATTTTTTCCACACCACTGTAAAAAGGTATTTTCATGCATCAACTTGGCTACATCACTTAAAATATAATATCCTAAAAACGCTGTCGCCAAACTAATCAGTACATTGCCATAACTATTTTCATACATCAAAACAGGTTTATTGTACAGCGACAATACTGTTATAAGCGCACAGCTGACAAGCAGTAGAACAATGTTGCCCTTGCTGGTAATCTTTTCACCTATTTGCTTATCCTTAAGGATTGTTCCCGCTTTATGTATCAAGTTCCCTGCAAGATAATACCCAAAGGCAACTGGAGTCACAGCAATATATAATGGACCAGACACTCCCTGTGGAACAACAAAGGTATAAATTAAACAAATACCAAGCAATATACCTTCTGCTTCAATTAAGTGATTTTTACATATACGGATTAACACTTCCCAAGCAATAACCACTTGTGCCATCACTAACAAAAACCACCATCTGAAAAAGCAATAGAAAATGTTGAGTTCCTCAGTTGTAGCTGTGTGCAGTACTAGCTTTCCAATAAAGAAATTATACAAAAGTGATAGAATTGCCAATGTAATCTGTGGTATTAATAGTCTCTTGACTTTTTTCTTTATTACAGTACCAAAATCTCTTGTGATTTTTTCATGAGCCAAATAACCAGACAATATGAAAAACACTGGCATATGAAATGACAATATAATTTTTGCCCAAAAATTATCACTTGTTCCAAGAGCGTGCTCTAAAACCACAAGAAGGATTGCTCCTCCTCGAATAATGTCGACTTGTTTGTTTCTCTCCATCTTCTTCTCCCCGTTTATTACCTATGTATAATCTGTTTTAACTTGTTCTTCGCCCACGCAAATTCTTCTGTCTTTCTCATGAAAATCAGTTCAACTAAAAGTACTGTCAAACCACTAATCACAACGCGCACGACAAGGCCGATAAACGATTCTGATACAAAAGAGCAGAGCATATATGATATAATTACAATAAGGACATTACTACCAATGATTCCTGCCTGCTGTTTAAAATAATCTGCCAAAGGTCTTTTAAACTTTTTCTTAAACAGAATATATGGTTCCCACCATACAATTGTTAAAACTCTTGCAATTGCCGTCGCTCCAAGAATTCCTGTCATTCCAAAAGGCTTAGCTAATACTACGGACAATAGAATATTAAGAATCGCATTAATCACCATTGCATTTTTACGTTCTTTAAAAAGGCCCATTGTTTCGCAGAACATCCATGTTGGATCAAACGCATGTGTAACATAAAAAGTTGCAAGTATTGCAATCAACACATCTTTTCCCAAAACATATTCACTTCCAACCCAAATCGGTATAAACCCTTGAATTGCATTAAGAACACAGACCGAACAAAAGATTGTTATGACACCAAATAAATAAACCATGCCCTTAAACACACTATATGAATGTTCTGAGTTATTATCCGCATTCAGATTACCAAGACTTGCAATCAAACCGGTTATCATCAAATTAATAAAAGTTGCAATATAGTTGATAATCATGCTGTAGTTAGAATAAAAACCAACATATATTGTTCCAAGTAGCATCGAAATCAGAATATTATCTGTACTCGTTACTACAACATTTGAAACCTTATAAACGAACATAGACTTCACATCACTTATCAATCCTTTTTTGTCTATAAGATTCGTTTCTTTTGTATACTCCTTTAAAAAAGGATAATACTTATTAGCTATTACATTGCAGACAACGTTCTGCATAATTGTAAAAAAGATCTGGATGATTAAATAGGTTGTGTAATTATTATTAACATATAAAAAGGCAATCTGTAATACATACTGAAGTAACAAGCAGATTGTCGCCACAATGTTTCTGATATACTCTTTTTGATCTGCTCGAAGCAGAGTCACCTTAAACATTACAAAATAAGACACCACTGAATTACACAGAAACAATAAATAATATAAAACGACTTCATTGTGATGCAATGTGCTTTTAACCAGTTGCCCTAAAAACGGAACGATGGCTAAACCAACTACTGTTACCGCGGCTGCTATATAACGATATAATTTTCGATAATAACTTATAAGCTGTTTTAATTTTTCATGGTCATTATCATGTAAAGCACCATATAAACTATACGTTAAAACATTTCCTATTCCCAGTTCCGCTAAGGACAATAGTGTAAGAATATTTGTATAAAGGCCGTTTACACCCGTGTACTCAGCACCTAATTTTCTTACAAATATTGTCCTTGTTACAAAAGCTAATACAAGTGTTATTAGCTGCTGTGCAAAACCAAATGAAACATTTCTAACGGAATTTGCACTCCTAGACTTTCCCATTCTTTTTTCCTCGTACCTTCAACCCAATTAATGGCATGATCCAAAGGTTGTGTAGCATCGTTGCCACAATATCTGATCTTCTCAGTTCCCACCAAACAGACGCAAACAGAATAACATGCAGAACATAAAAATACGCCAGCTGATTGTTAATCGATGGTTCTCTTTTTGCCTTACGATATATTCTCACAGAAATTCCAGCAATAATCGCAGTAATAAGAACAACACCCAGATAACCAAAATCTTGCATAAAATAATAGTACCATGTTGGGTAGGCATTCATGCTCTGATGAGCACCAACGGCGTAAAACTCAGCAGCATACGCCTGAGTATCATAAAGGTTCAAATAAACTCTCTTAAATGTAACTATCTGCAAAATATAATTGATACATCCAAAAAGGCCTCCAAATATAGCCTGTCCCCAATGCCAAGTGGAAATTCCTGATGACACTGGATTTTTTAGCATAACTTGTAAAAGTGCTGGTCCACAGCAAAAATAGCCAGCAACAATGTTTAAAATTGATTCAAAAATATTTCCAACAACTTTATGCCTTTGGATTGTCACACCGGCAAGTGCAATAATCGCTATTGCAATTATCACTCTAATCCTTCTTCGGATTTTTTTCTGTTTTCCTATACTCATTCCCGAATCACTAGTGCGCTTATTGAGCATGTAAGCACAAAGCATTGCCAATGCAAAATAAAATACTTCCCACCTACCTACTGTTGATACGACAATAATAATCAGATCAATAATACTAGCTATCAAATTCCAGCCTTTTATTTTGCCCTTTGCCCATAAAAACACCTGAATAAAGGAACATGTTTGCATTGCAGGAAAAACTCCTAAATGTAAAAATAGGATTCTTTCGGCCGCTGTCATATATCCTGCTTCCACACTGTTTGCGATAATGTTCCTCATTACAGACATTCCATAGCTTTGCACATAAGACAGCCCTCTGAGAAAAAGTGGGATACTTATAAGCGTCAAGACTAGTTGAATCAGCAGCAGACGATTTCCAACTTTTCTATAATCTATTTCATCATCCTCATATTCTTCTGTGTATGTATTTAAATATATTGAAGATTTGTTAATTGTTCCATACCCAATTAGTAATCCCCCGAAATCAAATGAAATTAGTCCAACAAGTAATACCGCATAGACGTCATTTCCTAGCGGGTACCACTCCATAGTATTAATCTGTAATACTATGATCACAATAAACCACAATGCATTATATAGAAAAATTGGATGAAGCACCGAGTGATACTTAGCATAACTGGCATAGCAGCCGCAAAAGGCTAAAAGTATAATAATAAATGCAAGTATTGACACTTTTATCTCCCTTCCAATATACTTTTAAATAGTTCAATATATTCTTTATATTTTTCATTACATGAATATTTCATTGCTCTATTTCTGCACTTTTCTTTTCTAAACAAGTTCTCTTTTTTTACTCTGAAAATCTCTTGTTTTAATGCCTCATAGTCATCTTTCTCAACAACTATTCCTGTTTCTTCATCAATAATTTCCGGACTTCCGCCAGTTTTATAAGTAATAACTCCTGTTCCGCATGCGAGAGCTTCAATATTAGTTGTCGGAAAATTTTCTTCGCGAGTTGGATTCACAAAAATATCTGCTGCCGAATAAATTTCTGCAAGTTCTTTCTGATTGTTAGTATGTGTTATACAAACCACATTTGCCGGTAAGTTATCTTTTTCCTTTTCCCCAATGCCAACGATAACTATTGCGTATTCATCAGGCAATGTTTCAGCCAACTTAACAAATACATCTAATCCTTTGCGTGGTGCCCATGCACTTGCAACACCAAGAATCATAAAGTTATTTTCTATATTATGAACTTTTTTAAATTCAGAATCTGTTGGAGCAAAAATATTCAAATCTATTCCATTATTAATGACCTTGACAGGGTACTCCGCTAAAAAAGACCTTTTCACCTCCGAACCAAGCCATTCAGAAGGCGTCACAATTGTAATATTCGCACCCGTAAACCATTCTTTCTTTTTTTGAAACATTTCTTTTGTACGGTCAACATCACTATACGGGTAGCCCTTTATTTGCGGACACTCCTGACACGTACTCTCCCACTTGCTACAATTCACATAATCATAGTATGGACAATGTCCTGTATACGGCCAACAATCATGTAATGTCCATACTACTGGAATATTTCTCTTTTTTATATAGTTAAAAAGCATCGGCAGGTTAATATAGCAGTTATGTAAATTGTGAAAATGTATAAGATCCGGCTTTATGTCATCTAGTTTCTTTAGAAACAGCCCTGTTGTCAAATGGGAGAAACAACCATTGTAGCCGGTCTTTTTTGCCATCAAGAGGTGAAGTCTTTTGTCAAGTTTATTTCCGATATATATATGATTTTGTTCTTCTATTTTCTTTTCATTTCCATGAACTGCTGAGCATGTATATACTTTAAATCCTGCTTTTCTTGCCTCTTTAGCAATCATAAACATAATGCGTCCAGTGCTTCCAACTGTGCTGCAATTAATCTCAACTATCGTTTTAGGCATCACTATCACTTTCCTTCTCTAGCCGCCATTTAATGCTGTCCATAATAGGCATTCGGCCCGTGTTTTCTCATATAATGCTTATCAAGAATATATGTTTCCATTTCAGCCTTCGGATTCAGTGCCAGCGTCTTTAAATCCATCTCCGCTACTTTTTCCAGCACAACAGCATTATATACTGCATTCTCCGGACTTTTCCCCCATGCAAATGGCCCATGATTTTTTACAACGATTCCAGGAATCGCCATTGGATCATATCCGCCATTATCTACTGTTTCAATAATCACTTTACCTGTATTTGCCTCGTAATCTTCCATAACCTCTTGTTTTGTTAGTTCACGAGTGCATGGAATATCACCATAGAAATAATCTGCATGAGTCGTTCCCAACGCAGGAATTGCACTACCCGCTTGGGCAAATGCCACAGCATTTACAGAATGTGTATGGACTATTCCTTTTATATTTTTGAATTTTCTATATAATGCCAAGTGTGTTTTCGTATCAGATGACGGATTCCATTTTCCTTCCACTCTTAAGCCACTTTCAATGTCAACTACAACCATATCATCAGGACTCATTTTATCGTATTCAACACCAGATGGCTTAATCACCATGTATTTTCCATCACTGGATATCCCACTAACATTTCCCCATGTATAGATAACTACACCTCGTTTTACCAATTCAAGATTGGCATCACACACACTATTTTTTAAATCTTCTAACATTATTAATCACTCATCCTTCAAATACGCCAATGTTTCTGTAAGCCCATCTCTAAGCGTAAATTTTCCATTCCATCCAAGTTTTCGCAATTTTGTATTATCCAAAATGCAATTTTTTGAACGTGAAAAACCTTTCTCTTCTATCTCGTCTGGCAAATCAAATACCACTGTTGTCCCTGCAATTTCTGCACACATTTTTGCAACTTCAGCAATAGATGCCACCGATTTTTCATTTGAGATGTTGTAAATTTCACCATTCTTACCAGCAGACAAAATTTTAAATATTGCACTTGCAGCATCAACAACATAACAATATGTTCTTCTTTGGTCACCCTTACTTTTTAGGATTATATTTTCACCATTTAAAGCATTTCGTATAAACTGTGCATGGGCCTTACTATCCGATTTCATCATAGTTGGGCCATATACGCTTGGCAATCTCGCAATAACTGCATTGATTCCAAATTCTTCAACATAACTTCTAACCAGAAGTTCACAGCATCTTTTACTTTCAGGATAACCATTTCTGAGAATTGTCTGATCTATCATTCCGCTCATATTTTCAGAATAAATGTCTTGTCCATTCAATTCTCCATAAACTTCAAACGACGAAGTCAGAATCATTTTGGTGATTTCTTTGTGACTCACGCAATAGTCTAAAATATTTTTATTCCCGATAATATTGGTGAGTATTGTTTCAACAGGTTGCGTAGCATAGGACTTAGGATCTGCATTGCTCGCCCCATGGATAATATAATCATACTTAATTTCTTTATCCAAGGGATTCATAATATCCTGAACAATCGGTATAACCGCCGTCCCAAATCTCTTTTCAAGTTTTTCTCTGCTTCTACTAAGTGCATATATTTTTATCCCGGCACCAAATTCTTTATTTGCCACCAGCAAAGTATCTATTATGCACGATCCAATTAGCCCGGTTGCCCCAGTCACCAGAATTGATACATTTCTTAAGTCAATTGCTTTAGCTGTTTCTCTTATACTCTCTTCATACATTAGTGCATCCACTCGTCTTTCTTAGCCATCAATAGTGCTTTGAAGATTTCAATGTCCTCAGATGTTGTAAGTTTTAGATTTTTCTCAGACCCCTGCGACATATAAAGTTTTCTTCCAAGTTCAATGTACATCGTACAAGATGCAACAGAATTTGTAATTCCCTTATCAAGTGCTTCCTTATGTGCGTCACAAATATCCTTTAAAAAAAATGCTTGCGGCGTCTGTGTAATTTTAAGATTATCTCTTGGAACCTGCTCCACCGTAGAAAGTGCATCATATGTTTTAAGCATCGCCGCCGTACATGGCACAACAGTGATTGCATTCCCATACTGTCGGCAGACTCTTATATTGTCTGTAATAACATCTGCACTAACCATCGGTCTGATTGCATCATGAATTAAAACCACATCATCATCATTTTTATATCTTTCCGCAATATCGTATAATCCATTTCTAATTGAATCTTGACCATTTTTTCCGCCAGAAACAACATTCTCCAATTTTGAAATGCCAAACTGCTTGGCATATGCTCTTAAAACATCATGCCAGCCATCCAAGCACACTACCTCGATTGCATCAATCTGAGGATGCTTTTGGAAAGCTTCCAACGTATAAATTATGACCGGTTTATCATGAACATTAATAAATTGTTTGGGTATATCTTGTCCCATTCGAGCACCAACACCACCAGCAATAATCAGCGCAATATTCTTCATAATTGTTCTCCTTTATACATCCAAATCTGTAGTTTTTGCATGAAATTTCTTTCTAATGCTTTCTGACCTCGGAAGTTTTCTAATAAAATTTGCTACTCTAAATCTAGCAATTGACTTCATACCCAGCATATAAGCCTTCACTGGGTTCATCCCATTTTTTATCGAAATTTCGACGCCTTCAGGAACAGTTTGTTTTACATAAGTACGTTGGTTAACACCGCCTAATCTCATCATTGCCAAATCTTCATTTAAATATTGAAATTTAGCACCTGCCACATACATTCTTAGCAGCAGGTCACGATCCATTTGGCACTTATATTTCAAATCAAATGTTCCATATTTATCATATGCAGATTTTTTCACAAAAGTTGCGGGATGAACAACTGCCATCCTTTTTCTCATAACTTCTAGCGAATCAGCTGGCTTGCAGCGATAGTTTGCTTCTCTCCCCCCAAACATAATTGCGTTTCCATAAATGACATCTGTTTCCGGCTTAATGTTCTTTGCAATTATATTTAACGAATTATCTGTTAGCATATCGTCCGAATTGATTATTCCAATCAATTCACCTGATGCAATCTTAATTCCCTTATTAAATGCATCACTAATGCCTTTATCTGGTTCGCTAATCCACTTCGTTACAACGTTCGAATATTTTTTTACTATATCCAAAGTAGCATCTTTTGAACCGCCATCCACAATAATATACTCAAGATCCGGATAATTCTGTCGTGCTACACTTTGAATCGTATCTTCTAATGTTTTTTCACTGTTATATGTAATTGTTATTATTGAAATTTTCATTTTTTACTCCGTTATTTCCAGTATGCTGTAAAATGGTGATGTGAAATCTGCTTTTCTTTAGGAGGAAGTTTCATATAATCGCCATACATATTTGAAAGAACATGCTTATAATTTTTCGGCACACTATATGTTTTCCCTTCAAATTCAAGTTCTGCGGCTTCTGCAAAATCCTCACACGGAAAAACTTCTTTCATTCCATAAGTGAAAACTGATATATCTGCAATTCTATTACAGGTAGCATCATCATTATAAGATACCGCCAATTTTGTTATTTTTCTTATAATATGTTGCATTGAAATCGGCTTCAATAAAAAAGAACTTACCTTTAAAATCCAATTTTTCACGGCTGATCTTCTATCACTAACTGGAACCGATTTCAAAATGAGCATTTTGCGATATATATCTATCCTATGATTTAACTTCTCTAGTTTCTTATCATCCGCCGGCAGGTTATCCATCGGAAAAATATCAACATACACGCCAATCGGCATGGCACAATTATTTTCTTCTTCAATAACTGTTGCTGTATCAATCACTTTTCCACTTGCGAGATAATAGTTTTTTTCTATTTCTGCTGAAATAGCTTTTAATGTGTCTCGTCTTTGCTGATTAAATTCCGAAAAGAAACGATCATAATCTTTTCTCTTCATGCAAATGTCAACATCATCATCCCACGGTATGTATCCCTTATGCCTAACTGCACCAATTAACGTTCCGGAAAACAAGAAATACTGTATTCCGTTTTTTTTGCAAAAATCATCTATCGAATCCAATATTTTCAATTGAATCATTTTTAATTCTTCAACGCTTATGTCTTTTTTCATTCGCTATTCCTCTTTTTTATCAATTCTTTATAGAGTTCAACATATTCATTAAACTTGACATTCTCATCAAACTCTTTTGCTTTTTCCCTACACAATTCAGGCGTAACACTTTCCCATTTCCGGCTCACTATATACTCGGCAAGCTGATTCACATTGCCTTGATCTACAATCTTTCCGTATTCATTTCCTGCTGCTTCCACAGATCCTCCCGTTCTATATGTTAAAACCGGAGTGCCACATGCTAAGGATTCTAAATTTGTTGTCGGATAGTTATCCTCATAAGTTGGATTGACAAAAACACTTGCTAAGGTGTATAACTCTGCCAGTTCTTTTACGCTATCCGTGCGTTCAATTCCAACAATGGTATTGGGCAATTCCTCTTTTTGTTGTTTCGTCAACCCGACAAGAACAATCACATACGTTTTGGGCAGTAAACTCGCCAATTGAATAAAGTCATCCAGACCTTTTGACTTTGCCCACGTTGAAGAAACACCTAAGATTACTTTTCTGTTTCCTATCTGAAGCCTGTCTATAATAGTTCCAGTCGTTGGCTTAAAATCATTTAAATTTATGCCATTATTGATAACCTCGGTTCTACAACCTTTGAAAAAAGATTGCCTTACCAATCCAGCTAACCACTCAGATGGGGTCACAATTGTTAAATTGGGAATTTCTGTAAATAGTTCTTTCTTTTTTCCCCAATTCCACTTTGAGTTATCAAACACTAAGCTTGTTGGGTGATGTCTTTTTTGTTCACAGTCATAGCATCCAGTTTTCCACTTTTCACAATGAACAAGCTCAAAATATGGACAATGTCCTGTAAATGCCCAACAATCGTGGAACGTCCAAACGACAGGAATATTTTTCTTTTTAATATACTCAAAAAGAATTTCCAGATTAATATAATACCCATGCATTATATGTAGCTGAATCAAGTCGGGAGTATATTCATCAATCTCTTTCAGGAATTTCCTTGTCACAGTTTGAGAACCAAAGCCACATTTGTCAGTAATGCGTGTATACAATCCATGCACATCTTGATCAAATTTATTTCCAATTTTAATAGTCGTAACAGTATCTGCAGCTGTATTTATTCTGCCCCATGCAATCGCACATTCCTGATTTTGATTTATCAATGCATTGTGGATTCCTACAGCAATCCGCCCTGTACAGCCCCATCCACTATATGCTGTAATTTGTAATACCCGCATTTTAATTTTCTCCTATGCCTTCAAGTCTCCTTGTGACTTCATCTTTACTCCTAACTTCTCGCATTCATACAGCTTGGCATCTACCAAATAGCGATACCAGTATGCCTGCAGAAACGTATAAATCTTTCCCTCAGTACCGTCCAAGAAGCCAAGTCTGAAATAGTATCTATAAATGAAATACAAATGCGCCCTGAAAAACTTCGGCAAACTATAATAGCCGTGATTCTTCACAAAACGCTTTACCTTAGCCTGCATTGATGTCGAGGTTTCTTCCACAGATTCCTCTCCATTTGCAGCATCTGACTTCATTTGCTGATCTAATACCTCTTTATTGGAATACCAGTTATGCTTATTGATCCACCATTCCAAAGATTTGTTATTGTTATCGGAAAAGTCATTTTTGAAGATAACTACATCACCATCCGTAACAATAAGGTGTTCATCCATGAGTTTCATCTCAGACATTCCATGACCAACGCGGAAAATTCTCAGTAAAAGTTCCGGATACTTGCCGCCGTGTTTAAGCCATCTTCCCATGAAATAGACTCTACGACGAAGAATTACACCGTTCACTTTCGTAGGAAGATCATCCAGCTTTTCATCAATCTCATCTGCCAGTTCTGAAGTAAACTCCTCATCTGCATCAACCTTCATTACCCATTCAGTTTTCAGATTGGTATTATCCAGAGCCCAGTTAAACTGTGCTGCATGATTTTCAAATTGATGTTCATAAACTTCCGCACCGAGTGACTTTGCCAGTTCCACTGTTCTGTCAGTCGAATAAGAATCGACAATCACAATGCGCTGTGCTACACCTTTAAAGGATTTAATACATTTTTCTAAATTCTGTTCCTCATTCTTTGTGAGGATAATAATTGTTAAATTTGTCATGCTGCCACCGACCAATCTGTGTTGCAGCATACACCAAGGTTAGTGAGTGTTACCCCCCCCCCCATTAATTATTACAATTTCGTCATTCTGCTTCATCATATTTCTATACTTCTTTATATAATTATTTGCCATCTGCTGTTTGCTATATTTAATAACACCATCTACTATTTTGCTCTGTTCAAATATATTACTTGCCTTTTTTATGCAATCGACCACTGATTTCAAGTCATGTTCTTTAACGACAAAGCCACACTGATTATTCACAGCTTCCGGTAATGCTGTACAGTCATAAACTATCACTGGAGTACCACATGCCATAGCCTCAACAGTTGGAAGTCCAAACGTTTCCTCGACACTTGCATTAAAAAACACATCTGCAGCCGTATATATTTCAGCAAGTTCTTCTACACTATTTGTTCGTTCTATACCGAGTATAGACTGTGGCAATCTTGCTTTTTCCTTTTTGCTAACTCCAACCAAAACGATTCTATACTCATCACTTAGCATGGACGATAATTTGATAAAATCATTCAATCCCTTGCGCACATCCCATGTACTTGCAACGCCAAGAACAATAATTTTATCTTCAAGGCTGTACTTTTTTCTAAAATCGCTATCAGTTGGTTTGAAAATATTCAAGTCTATTCCATTATAAATCGTTGTACACTGAAGATTCTTTAAAAACGATTTTCTGACCTCGCCTTCTAACCATTTAGATACCGTCACAAGTTGCAGGTTAGGCATAGACGTAAATAGTTTCTGTTTTTTTCTATAGTTATTTTTTGAGTTATCGATAAGCAGACTTTTAGGATATGCATGAATTTGCTCACAATCATGACAACCATCAATCCATTTCTCGCATCCCACCATACTGTAGTAGCAACAATGTCCCGTAAAGGCCCAGCAATCATGTAATGTCCACACAACAGGTTTTCCATATTGCTTTAGAAATTCAAACAAAATTTCAACATTAATATAATAGCCATGTAAATTATGGAGATGGATAATATCTGGATTATACTCTTGAATTTCTTTAATCAACTTTCGAGTTGCTTTTCGAGAAAAAAAGCCTGCCCTATCAGTTAATCGCGTCAATACACCATCACAATAAACACCGAGATTATTTCCAATCTTTATATATGGCACATCATCAGGTACACTATTTCGTGCAAATGCTATCACACCTTGGTGTCCTTCTGAAATTAATGTTCTATAAATATCGACAGCAATTCTTCCTGTACTTAAATTTCCAAATATATTAATTTGAAGAACTTTCACCGCACCATCCTCACAATCTCTTAATAACCCTCGCCGGGTTTCCTGCAATCACACAGTTGTCCTCAAACTTTCCAGCAACCACAGCACCGGCGCCGACAACGCAACCATCGCCCAGCACTGTGCCCTTCAGTATTATTGAATTACACCCGATGAAACAGTTTTTTCCGATCTTGATTTCCCGGCTCGGCACCAGATCACTGTCACCGCCGTTTTCATCGCGCAGAAGTTTATTTCTCGCCTCTGCCTCAATGGGATGGAAATCGTTGTCCAGAATCTTGCAATTACCGCCGATGCAGGTGTTCTCGCCAATCGTGATCTTCTTCCGGGCGTAAATTGTCGCTCCACTTATTCCCACGTTATCACCAATCTCAATCTCTGCTCCCGGAGCACGGGTTACAATGATCGTCCGGCTGTAAAGGCCAACCAAATTGCTGAGAAAGCTGCTCTTGATGGTGACGTTCTCTCCGATCTTCAGCTTGGCGCCGCCCTTGTTGAAAATAATTGGTACACCCTTTAGCAAGAGGTTCTTCCCATATTCAGCTTTTGTCATCTTCATAATCAGCTTAAACCAGTTACTGTTCATTCCCTCTCGCCCCCTTTACAGCTTCAGAATTTCTTCTGCATACTTTCTCACTGATACATTTCTGGTCAGATTCTTTTCTAAGTTTTCACGGCCTCTGGCTCCCATCGCCTTCAGTTCGCTATTTCCGGCATTCTCAATGAACCAGCGGATGTTTTCCTCGACCTTGTCATACTCACCCGGTTCACAGCACAGACCATCCTTTGTGTCCTCGACAATGCAACGAATCTCAGAGCCAGATTCCAGAACCCCTAATATCGGCTTCGAAGCGGCCATTATGCCGTAGGCCTTCGATGGACAACTCACGCCTTTAATACCTTTTGCGTTCACACACCAGTGAACATCCCCGGCGTTCAAAGAATAGATCAGGTCAGCCTTATCTTGGTACGGAATGAAAGTCACATTGTCCATATGATGTTCCTTCACATAAAGCACCAGCTTGTCCAGCACAGAACCAGCACCAACGAAAGCAAAGACAACCTCTCGTCCATCAGCCGTCTTGGTCCCAGCCTTAAACTTCTCCACAACTTTGATAAGGTTCTCAAGGTCGTAGTACAGACCGATATTGCCGGAGTACATGATGACGAACTTGCCATCCAGACCGTATTTTTTCTTGAAAGCAACAACTCTCTCATTGCTCTCATCCAACGGATAGATCTCGTTCTCATCAATCCAGTTGTTAATCATAACGGTCTTAGGAACTTTCTTTCCCTTGAAACGGTTCTCTACCGTCTCCACCAAATCACGGCCGACTGTGATCACAAGGTCACTGCGCTTGCAGCTGAACTTGTCGAACCACATCATGGCATCGGTGATGAACTTACTCTTAGTGTAGCCGACAGCCAGCACCTGCTCCGGGTTAAAGTCCTGAATGTTATAAATGTACTTTGTGTGTTTTACCCACTTGCCCCAAACGCCCAGTAAACCGCCCGATGTCAAGTCTTGGACAACTTTTTTCACAAATAAATTTGAAAAAGGCACAAAAAAATAAGCCCCACAAGGCTTTCAATCGGTTTTGTGAACCAATTTGTGCCTTGTAGGGCTTATCTGTTTTCTATATTCTGTTTATCTTATACCGCCTGCAAAGGAGTATTCTCCATTACCTTTTCAAACTGTTCGACAGTCATTTTTGCTTTTTCAGCAGCACGTTCCAGCTTCAAATCTCCATCTCGAACAAGCTGCACGAGCATCCTGAGTTCGCCTCGTTCTTCGCTTTCGTTCATCATTTCCTCAACAGCTTTGCACACATCAATCACCTCCGCGCCCTCTGGAATATCCAGCGGTGTATTCGTAACTGCTTTAATAACCCTCGCCGCGTTTGCTTCTATCAGCATACGCGGATTATCAGTCAAAAATTCAGATAAGCGTTTCTTATCTTTGGAATACTTAATGTATCCAATGACTTCTCTCAGACTTGAAGAGAATCTTTCCAAATCCTCTGCGCTTAGCTTTGCAGGGTCAATCAGGTGAATCTGATAGTCCTGCACAAAGTTCAGAAGATTCTTATTTTTAACCGCCATCATCTCATGGAGTGACAACGGCCCATCCCATTCATTTGCGCCAAAGTGCAGCACCAGCGTGATAACAGGAGTAATCTTATCTTCTTTGTAGAATCCAGAAAGATACTCGCCACGGCTATGCCCTTTTGCATCTCCATCACTCGCACGATGCTTGGCTGCAATATCAGCCACCTGTTTTCCGTACTGGAGAGCATCATAGATGATGTTGCGGACAGGCATTGCATAATGAATGTCAGTCTGATTTTCGATTCCCAGTAAAATGTACGCAGCCTCATCATCCTGTTTAATGATTGCTGATTTCAGCACATCACGGTATTTCTGAACTGCTTCTTCAGGCTGTTTTCCATCTTCATCCTGCGATCCAAACGGTAATGCAATCTCCGTAGTATCCAGTTCTTGCAGTTGTTTAGGGTCTACAACTGCTTCGCCGCCGTAGATCAAGTAATTAAACGCATCCGCAAACACAGAATTATCTTTCATATAGGCTTTGGTCACGGTATCAGCTAATCCCATTGGCTTACACCTCCTTGTCGTAGTCAACAGTAGCTTTTGTCCGCTATTGTAATTCTATCTTACCATAAACCACTCATCATATCAAGCTGTGCAATTCCCTCAAAATCCTTAAATTTTTACGAACAGTTGTCCATAATATAACATTGTCGTTGATGTTATATCATGGACAACCGCTTGATGCTACTTTCCTGCCGTGCTATACTTATCCTATACAAAATTATCAAGAGGAAGTGCATTATCATGAGCAAAAGACTTGTCGCCTATTTTTCTGCCAGCGGTGTCACCGCAAAAGTTGCCGAAAATCTGGCAGATGCTATCGGTGCAGACGTTTTTGAGATTCAGCCGGAAGTTCCTTATACCAAGGCCGATTTGAACTGGATGGATAAGAAATCCCGTAGCACCATCGAAATGAGCGATCCGACCTCTCGCCCTGCCATCGCCGCTAAACGTGATAACATGGACGAGTATGACACCATCTTTGTCGGCTTCCCTATCTGGTGGTATGTTGCTCCCACCATCATCAATACATTTCTGGAAAGCTATGATTTGAAGGGTAAAACAATCATCCCCTTTGCCACATCTGGCGGCAGCGACATGGGTAAGACCAATGAAAAACTTGCGCCGAGTTGCCCCGGTGCAAAGTTGCTGCATGGTAAGGTGTTCAACTCCTATTCCAGCAAAGCCGACTTGTCTGCATGGGTAGAAACGCTGAGCCTGTAACTTTCACATTCCTGCGGAATGAAACGCCCTCATAGCTGAGAAGATTTACGAATCCTCTCAACTATGAGGGCGTTGTTTTTTATTCATGCAGTTCCAAGGGCAGGCCATCCGGGTCAAAGAAAAAGGTCATTTTCTTTTTGGTGTAGCTGTCTAATCGAATCGGTTCACATTCAATTCCCATCTGCGCAAGTTCTTCCACGGTAGCTTCCACATTCTCCACCCGGAACGCCAGATGCCGCAGACCGCAGGCTTCCGGCCTGTTTACACGTTTGGGTGGGTTCGGCTCTGCAAAAATTTCCAGTTCAATCGCATCGGCTCCATCACCGACACACAAATCCAGTTTCCAGTCATTCCGCTCCTTGCGGAAGTTTTCTCTTACAACTGCAAAGCCCAGTTTGTTCACATAAAAATCTTTCGACTTTTCATAGTCAGAAACGATAATCGCCACATGATGAATCGCCGCCAATTTCACTATCTGTACGCCTCCCTATTTTATATGTACCATGCCTGCCGAAGCATTACTGCCGCCAGTTCCAGAAGTACTACCACGCCGCCGACCACCTGCGGTATCATAAAAATCACGAATCCACCGATCAGCATTTGAAGTGCTTCCATCCCCTGTGATTGCTGCATCAGGAACGAAAGCATCGCCGTTACCAATAGCACACTGCCCAGCAGATAGAAAAACCATGCCGAACAGTGATGCAGAAATACCACAAACCATTTTGCCAGCCACACAGCAAGAATCAGCGGCAGGGTTATCATCACCAGCACCAATTTTAACAGCCATCGAATCGCTTTCATAATGTCCTCTTTCCGGCCGTTTTGTTGCCCATATTATAACACACTCTTTGTTGTTACAACATGGACAACTCAGCCTTTTCAAACTTTAACCTGTGTGTAACGCTTTTACAGCATCCTGAATGCTCTGCTCATATTTGAACCGTACCACAATGCGCCCGCCATCATATACAAAGACATTCTCAATGAACGCCGACACCATACTTGCCGTAAGCCGCGTTCCATTCAAAAAGTTTTCTGCCTGCTCTGCCGTTGCGCGCACAGTTCCCGGCACAACGCTCTTGGTGGATTCTTCCACTTTGGATTGTTCAATTTGCTCTTGTACCTCTGAAATTCGTCTATCACACTCCTGCTTTTTCTGCTTGTAAGTATCCAGTAAGAGCGTTCCTGCTGCATATTCCTCATACATCCGCATCTTCTCCCCTTTCAGATTTTTAAGTTCCTGCTCCATCAGAGTTTTGCGGCGGCTTGCCTTTTTGTGGGCTTCCTTCAATCCTTGTTCTTCCTTTTGAATATCTCCATAGAGGACATCAAGCAGGGAGAGTTCCTTTTTAAGTGCTTGAAAAACCGCATTTTCAATGTCACTGACCTGAAAGACTTCGGATGTACATTGAGTTTGCCCCACAAGTTCCAGTCCTTCTCTGCACCAGAATGTTGGAACAGCCTGTTTGAAATTGTGCGCCATCACTCGCCTGCAATTTCCGCAGCGGACTTTTCCTTTCAGTGGGAAGTCCACACCGCCCATCAACACTTTATGACTGTTGCTCTTTATGACAAGCTGCGCCTTTTCAAATTCTTCCCGGCCGACGATTGCTTCATGGGTTCCCTCTGTAATAAACTGCTGTCCTTTGGGGACTGTTCGGACAATGCTTTTGCCAGAAATCAGAGTTTTGGTTTTGCCCAAAACCATCGCCCCGGTGTACACATACGCCGTGAGGATTTTCCAAACGCGAGAACTGTCCCACAGAATCACTGGGGCAATGGTATAGGTCGTTTCTTTGCCATACGCCTTATTTTCTTTGTTATATACGCTCGGCACAGGAACATTTTCGTCATTGAGCATCATCGCTATCTCTCGCGTTCCCAATCCTAAAATCGCAAGATCAAAAATGCGCCGCACGATTTTTGCTGCTGGCGGGTCAACGATAAATGCGCCCTTTTTGTCCGGGTCAAACTGATAGCCGAACGGTGCAGCAGATGCCGTTGTGATGCCTTTACGCCACTTGACCTGATTGGCAGTCCGCAGTTTCTTTCCTGCATCCCGGCAGTACATGGTATTTACCAGATTACTGACAATCACATCCATGCCCAGCGTTGTACCTTTATAATTATTGCTGTCATAGTTATCATTGATGGCAATGAGCCGGACACCCAGCAGGGGAAAAATCTGCTCCATGTACTCACCCACACCGATATAGTCTCGGCCAAAGCGAGAGAGGTCTTTTACTATGATGGTATCAATCTTGCCATTGCGTACACCATCCATCATCTGCTGGAATCCAGGTCTGTCAAAATTGCTGCCTGTGTAGCCATCATCTACAAAATCCATCACAGGCACATTTTGCAGACTTTCTTTGCAGGAGATATACCGTTGGATTAGTTCTTTCTGGTTCTCAATGCTGTTGCTCTTATCCTTGCCATCTTTGCCCAAATCGCCATCAGCCCTTGAAATGCGCTGATACGCTGCAATCATGTTTCTGCACTCTCCTTTCCAAGTTCTGTAAACACATCCCGAAATCCGAAAACAATCCGAATCCGCTTGTCCGCACTCACTTCGATTTTCTGCACAAGGGATTTTACCAACTGAATGTCAAATTCAAAGTTGTCCAGATGTTCTTCCAAATGAGAAGTCATATTCAGGTATTCTTCGATTTGCTGTTCTACCTGAACTTTTTTGTTCTCCGCTTCCTGCAGCGCGGCTCGCAGGCCATCATATTGTCTGGAATAATCTTCCCGAATCAGTTGGTAATCTTCGGAATCCACCACACCAGCCACATAGTCCGCATAAAGCTGTTCTCGTTTCTTTGCCATCTGACTGACTTTATCGGTCAGGCTCATTATTTCGCCCTTTGCGCGGTAGACAGGATTTTGCACATCTTCAATTTTTCGCAGTTCTTCTACCACCTTGCGCCTATCACTAAGTTGTGTAATAAACAGGTGCAGCTGATCCATTAACAAGGCTTTCAGCAACTTTTCTGTAATCTGGTGGCCGATGCACTTATCGTCGGCCTGCCGCGCCTTGCAGATGTAATAGCAGACCTTTTTACTTTCTTCCGCTCCATGCGGCAGTCGTTCAAACTCCATCGGTCTGCCACAGTCTGCACAAAACACCATTCCTGCAAGGTCATTCTGATATTCTGTCCGAATCTGCTCCGACTTTGCTCTTACGGTATGGAATGCCGCTCGATTCTTGTCCAAGATTTTTTGCACCTTTTCAAAATCATCCCTTGCGATGATGGCCGGATGTGTGTTCTTTGCCACATACCACTGTTCTTTCGGAAGGTCGCGCTTGTCCTGTCCTGCGAATAACTTCTGTGTACTTTTATTGTTGATGGTATCGCCCACATAGGTTTGATTTTCCAAGATGTGCCGGATCGTGGTTACGCCCCACTTTTTACAGGTAAGTACTTCTTTTCCCTCAACCATTTTTCTATGCCACTCCCGTGGAGTCGGAACCTGCAGCAATGTCATTCGTCGAGCAATTTCAAAAATAGGTACACCCATCAGTTCCCACTGGAAAATCAACTGCACATAAAATGCAGCTTCCGGGTCAATTTCATTACGCTTTGTCACGGGGTTCCGAATATAGCCATACGGAGCATCGTTTCCGACTGCATAGCCTGCTTCTTTCTTACGCTGCAAAGAAGTCCATATCTTTTTGGATATGTCTTTCGCGTACATTGCGTTGACCATATTCCGAATCGGGAGAGCCAGACTTTCCATGTCCTCTTTGCGCGTACTGTCAAAATTATCTGTAACAGCAATCAATCGAATCCCCAAAAATGGGAACACCGTTTCGATATAGTATCCTGCTTCCAGATAGTTGCGACCAAAGCGCGAGAGGTCCTTCACCACAATGCACTTGATTTTCTTCTGCCGCACATCGTTCATCAGGCGAGTAAATGCAGGCCGCTTAAAATTCGTTCCCGTAAAACCATTGTCGAAGTAGGTGTCCACATAACTCAGTTCACTGCTGCGATTAATATAATCCTGCACCAGCGCGATCTGCGTTTCCATGCTTTCTTCTTTTTCTTCATCCTCAACAGAAAGCCGCCCATAGATTGCTGCTGGTATTTTTGCTTCTTCCAGCTCCGGCAGCAGCACGGAAGCTGCCGCCTGTTCCGGCTGCGGGAGATTCTTTCTACTCTTTCGTGCCATCGTCTGTTTCCTCCGTCTCTATCCGACCAAGCATCTGCTTCCATTCATACGTTTTCATTGTCAAGCCGATTTCTGCCTGTCCATCGCCCAGTAATGTAACCGTGACCTGCTCGATATACTTTTTCACAAAACTGCGGTCAAGTTCCTCCGGGGCCTTATACTGTGCCACCTGCTGAATCCATGGATTGCGCAGGCTCAATGCCCGTTCCCATACCAGCGTATCCTCCATAATTGCTGTAAGCTGTTCATTCAATTTCCGATGCGCTTCTTCATAGTCCATCAGTTCCGCATGGTACTGTTCTTCGGTGATTTCATTTGCCATATAACTTTCATACAGCGGCACACGGCGAAACTGTTCCATATTCAGTTCAGCCAGAACGGACTTCATCTGCACAGACCTCTCGGCCCGGACGACCTCAATCGCTTTCTTGCCTGCTCCCTGCTGAATCGCCGCAGCCAGCTTTTCTTCTTCCAGATGTTCCAGTTCCAGAGCATCCATCACATTTTTATAAATGGTAGCTGCCGGAACTTTCAGATTCTTTCCGTTTTCCTTGTGTGCGCGGCAGTAACGGCAATAGAAAAGTTCCTCCCCTGTTTTCTTATCCTTGTGCCAGCAAAGTGCGCGTCCACAGGTACAGACAATGTGCTTTGCCAGCGGATTCGGCTTTTTGTAGCTTTTCCGAATGGAGATTTTGTTTTCGCCCTCGCGCAGATTGCACGGGAACGCATGAAACTGTTCTTTGGTTATGTATGGTTCATGGCAGTTTTCTGCAATGATCTGGCGGCTTCCATTTGCCGCCGCACCCGTATAAGTCGGGTTTCGGAATAAACACCTCAGCATATCCGTTGTCCACTGGTCTGGTTCTGCATCATAAGGTTTTCCCAAAATTCTCTTTTTGTGCTTCATGGGGGGGTCCACGCCCTGCTCATTTAACCACTTTGCAATATCACGCATTTTTCGACCGGACGCATATCTGGAAAAAGCCTCGCTCAAATAAGGAGCAACTTCTTCATCCTTTATCATGTTGCTTTCACCATTCCTGCGGATGTAACCAAACGGAACAGAGTTTGTCAGCCGGAATCCTGCGCCCTGTTTCTTTCTCCACGCAAACATGATTTCCGCGTGCATCTCACAGCGTTTTGCTTCAAAATAGTCCTCGACTTCTTTTCGGCTGACGGCTCTGGTATCCAAACCCTCCTCCAGCACGATCAGGTCGATGCCCGTTGCATAGAGCGTTTCCTTGATTGCCTGCCGTACCGCCGGGAAATCCGGCCCACAGTAATACATGGATGCCACAATAATGCAATCAAATTTTCGCTCTACGCCATCATTGGTCATTTGGTCGAACGCGGCGCGCGCCTTTTCATCGTTCTTGCGGTCAGAATACTTTTTCTGCAAATCCAGCTCTTTATGTTCCGCCAGATATGCCGCAATGCGCTGATTCTGCTCGGCAATCGTCAGTTTACTTTGATGGTTCTTCCAAGGAAGTGTCCGGGTATAGCTTACACACTTCATACTGCACTTTCCTCCGTTTCTGCTGCCGGAACACTACTGCAATATTCCAGCACATTGCGAATTTCCTGATCGAACCGATACTGGATATGAATGTGTTCCTTATCATAGACGGTGATGCTCTCTACCAGTTCCACCAGAACGCGGCGGTTCAGACTTGTCAGGTTTTGGTAGGACTTGAAATCTTCAATCCACGGCAGATGTTCCACATCCAGATTGTTCAGACAATCCCTCTGGCGGGTCATTTCTGCTTTGGCCTTACGGATAGCTTCAACCTTTTCATTAAAGGAATGGCTGAACTCCTTATACTCTTCCTTGCTGACAATACCGCTGCTCATATCCTCATAAAGCTGGCGGCGCAAGGTCTGGTATTTCTGTTCTTCCTGCTCCAACATTTTCAGATGTTCTTCCACAGATTTCAGTCTGCGTTCATTCTTGGGAATCTCATTGATTTCATCCAGACGATGTTCCAGTCCACTGATCTGCTGGACTTTCCCCTGCAATGCGGCCAGCACCACCTCTTCCAACTTACTTTCGCTGATAAGATGCGAGGAACAGCCCAGACCGTTGTGGTTTGTGACGCAGTGCAGATAAATATATTTCTTTCCGTTTTTTGATACGGTACGCCGCACCATGTTCTGTCCACAGCCGCCGCAGCGAACGATGCCCGAAAATAGATTTACAGTCTGCTGGCCTTTCGATGCGCAGGTGTCCAGCTTCAAAACTTCCTGCACCGTATCGAACAGCTTTTGCGGAATGATTGCTTCGTGCATATTGGGAACTCTGATCCAGCCGGATTCTTCCACATCCCGAATTTTCTTGATTTTGTAATTGATCTTCTGACGTCGGCCCTGCACCATCGTCCCTGTGTAGACTTCATTTTTCAGAATCCGAAGCACCTGAATCGCCTGCCACTTTGCATGAGTGCCAGCTTTGAACCCACTATGGTAATTCAGACCGCACAGCCGTTTGTACTCGCTGGGGGCCAGCACATTCTCGCTGTTCAGCTGTTCGGCAATCGCCTGTGCGCTCATACCTTCCAGTTTTCTGCGGTAGATAGAACGGACAATATCTGCTGCATACTCGTCTACCACCAGACGGTTTTTATTCCGTTCGTCTTTGCAATACCCATAGATAGCATAGCCGCCGATGAACTCTCCTTTGCGCCGTTTCATGTCCAACTGACTGCGCACCTTAATGGAAATATCCCGGCAGTAGGAATCATTCAGTAGATTCTTGAACGGAACCACAATGTTGTCCGAATCGTTGCTCTCGGCGTTGGCGTTATCATAGTTGTCATTGATGGCGATGAACCGAATCCCCATCATCGGGAAAATCTGTTCCAGATATTTTCCCATCTCGATGTAATTACGACCAAGGCGGGATAAGTCCTTGACGATGATGCAGTTGATTTTGCCGGATTTAATATCCTCCATCATCCGCTTAAAGCCCGGACGTTCAAAGTTGGTTCCCGTATAGCCATCGTCAGCGTATTCTTCGACCAAATGCAGTCCTGGCCGTTCTGCTGCAAAATCCCGAATCAGTTCTCTCTGATTGCCGATGCTGTTGCTCTCGGCCTTGTCACCATCCTCGATGGACAATCTCAGATAGGCCGCTGCCCGTATGTCTTTATTCTTTTCCTTGTAAAAAAACAAAGCCATTAAACCTCCTGTCTCCACGCAAATTGCATGGTAAAATCCAGAAAGTTAATGGCTTTTGATTGCACTATTCACTTAACCCGTCTGTATTTTACCAAGCTGTGACACTAAAATCAAGCTGCTGCGCACATTTTTCAAAATTTCTTTTTCAGTGCTTTCCCATACTCTGCAGCAGGCAATCCCACAGTTCGCTGCCCTCTGGCCGGAACGATTCATATACGGTGATGCCCTTGATGATGGCTTTTCTGTGATGCACAGGCTCCGTATGTTCCTGTTTAGGCTTTTCATCAAAACGCTCTTTCTGCTTCATGAAATCAATCCTCCCTTTACTAATAGGAATCCAGAAGGGCATTTTGGAATACAATTTTTGAAAAAATTTCAAAAAAATTTGAAAAGTGTATTCCAAATCGGGGCTGCGGATTCCTATTTATAGAAGGACTTCTTTTGATAGGTCTGCGGCATACGGTAAAAGACAGGTCTTTTTCTGTCTTAGAGCAAGATTCGCCTATGGTAACTCAAAACTCACTTTCGTGATTTTTCGTTCTTGGCAATCTTGATGGGGATTCCGTTCCCCATTCCCACGGTACGCACAAAATCTCGGATTTTGGCTATCTGGCTCCACATGAATGTGTTCGCAGCCGAACGCCTACGGCTTATCGGGAATTGCTTCGCAACTATAAAATGCAGGAGGATCACACTATGGCTCGGCCAAAAAAAGACGAAAGTATCAGACGGACTAAGAATGTAATGGTTCGTTTTACCGATGTGGAGTACGCACTGGTTTCATGTTCTGCTGAACAGGCTGGCTATCCCGTTGCCGTTTATGTAAGGAAACAGGCCATAACCGAAAAACTTCACGTTCATTACAACATCGTTGCCGACATTGCAGAACTGCGAGATTTTGCAAGACAGCTTTCCCATATCGGAAATAACCTGAACCAAATTGCAGCCTTTTTCAACAGCGGCGGCATCCAATCTCGTGCCATGCTGGAAGAAATCAATCGTTGCATGACCGACCTTCGCGCTATGCGGAAAGAAATTGCAGGACTGGCAGGGGATTATCGTGGCAATCTTAAAACACGTCGCGGGGAAAAGTGCAGACTATGGCGCGGCACTCGACTATTTGAAATATGAGCATGACGAAGTTCTGAAGAAACCCCTGCTGGATGCAAACGGGAACTGGGTACTCCGCCGAGATATTCTTCTGGAGGGCATAAACTGTGAGCCGGAACTTTTTGATGTGGAGTGCGAAATGCTTAATGCGCAGTACCACAAGAATCAAAATTACAATGAAATCAAGACGCACCACTACCTCATCAGCTTCGATCCTGCCGACAAAGACGAGTGTGGACTGACTGGTGAACAGGCGCAGGCCATCGGTATGGAATATGTAAAAGCCAACTTTCCGGGGCATCAGGCGTTGGTCTGCACCCACCTGGACGGTCACAACGGCAGCGGCAATATCCATGTGCATATCGTAATCAACAGTCTGCGAAAGCTGGATGTTCCGCAGCAGCCCTTTATGGAACGGCTCATCGACTGTAAGGCGGGCTACAAACACCATCTGACGAAAGATTACCTAAAGCATTTACAGCAATCTCTTATGAATATCTGCTTGAGGGAAAATCTCAATCAGGTCGATTTGCTTTCCCCGTCTGTCAACAAAATTACACAGCAGGAGTATTATGCTAAACAGCGCGGGCAGATCAATCTGGACAAGTTGAACGCTGAGCTTATTACAGAGGGTTTCACTCCCATGAAAACCAAATTTCAAACGGAGAAAGATAAGCTGCGCGATGCCATTACTGCTGCGGCGAAGAAAGCAAAATCTTTTGAAGAATTCTGCCGCCTGCTCCAAACCGAATCTAACATTTTGGTAAAAGACCACCGTGGTCGATTTAGTTACCTTCTCCCGGACAGAGAAAAACACATCTCTGCCAGAACGCTGGGAACCAGTTTTGACCGTGAACATCTTCTGACGCTTTTTGAAAGTAACGCGATCACCGCTGCAAAAGAAAAACAGCAATGGAGTGTTGCTGACCCCATTGCCGTTCTCTATATCAAGTCCAATCTTCGTCTGGTAGTGAATTTGCAGGACTGCGTAAAAGCCCAGCAAAGTCGCGCCTATGCTCAGAAAGTCAAAATTTCCAATTTGCAGCAGATGGCAAATACCATCGTCTATGTACAGCAGCACGGCTACGACAGCTACGATGATTTGAAAAAAGCGCGCGATGAATTATCTGCCAAAATGTCAGATGCCCGCAACACCGCCAAATCTACCGATGCCGACTTAAAGCTGCTGAATGAGAAGATTCACTATCTGGGGCAGTATCTTTCCACAAAGGCTACATACAAAGAATTTTTGCAGGCGGGCAACAAGAAGATGTACCGTTCTGCACATCAGGATGAAATTGCCAGATACGAAGAAGCCGTTCAATTCTTGAAACGCAATTCCACGAATGGCACAATTCCCACGATGAAAAATTTACGAGCAGAAAAGGAAAAGTTGCTTTCTGCTCGAACCGCACAATACGAAAGCTACATCTATTTCAAAGATTACTACCACGAACTGCAAACCGCTTGCAGGAATGTTGATATGATTCTTGAAACGGAACACACGCAGCAGCACAGCCGTACCCAGCCAAAGCGCAGCTACGAACAATCTATTTGATACAAACGGAAAAGCAGGTACAAGACCTTTCTTCCATGAAGTCTTGTACCTGCTCTCTTTTGTTTCTATACTTTCAATGGCTCAATTTGATTGGTTTTACGGTTGAAAAAGTATTCTTCTTTTTGGCATTGCTTGTAGCCAGTTCTCAGATAATACAGTGTAAACCTTGCCTCGGTTCTATTTATTTTATACAGGTCAATCCCAAAATGGTAGTTTATATGGCGTACAAGTCTTTTTACTTTGCGCGCATCGCCCTGTCCCGGTTTAGATGCTTTCTTCATCTCACAGCAAAAAATGTTATAGTTGATACTTCTTCTTTTATGTAAAACAATATCTGGTGCCGTCCATCTTTTCTTTTTATCTTCACTTCCCGGATATTTAGGTTTTATGCCAGTGTCCATGCGATTATATTCAATATCAATCACCAATTCTGGCATCGGGAAGATTTCTCGATAGATTTTATCCATGTGCATTGCGATTTTGCCGGCAATCGTTCGTTCCTGCGCCCCCGTAACAAATAATTCTGTATCGTTCTCATAAAACAGCGTTAATGCCCGTTCCCATAGCAGAAGAACTTTTTCTTTTTCTTCGCAGCCCTGCACCTTGGTTTCCCCCATTTCCTTATTTTTTCTATTATGTACAACCATTTTACAAATAGCAAGACCTTTCAATAAAAAAGAGTGGCAGTTCCTTTTAGGGGAACCACCACTCTACATCATAACGGATTTTTAATTTCTACGACTTCGCTCCTGCTGTTGCTGCTGAGTCTGCTCTTTCTGTTTTCGCTCTGCCTGCTTGATATGCAGCCGATCCAGCACCGACCATCTGCCACCAATGCGCCGTGGCTTTTTCGGCACGTTGTTCACGCAACCATCTATCATGTCGTAATTCTGCTCTGTGCCGGATTCCCGCGCACGTTCATATGTTCCGTTCGTCAGGCATTTCTCATGCTCGGTCTGTTCGGTCATATCCTGCTGCTTCTTTTCAGCATGATGGACATATTCTGTAAGAACCGCACGAACATTTTCAAAGCCGTTCGGAGCATCCGTCACAAATACGCCTTTGCCATCTACCACGATTGGAGATACGGCATCTTTGCGTTGCTCGTTACGCATCATAAAAAAACAAACTCCCTCGACAACTTCGCTGTCATACGGAAGCCACGTTCCAGTCTTTCCATCAATTTGATAATTGGGAACCATGTAGACGACAGTATTTCCGGCTGCATCAGCATCCATAAAGCCACCGAACTCTACCAGTTCCTCTTTATCGACGTAGAAAAACTTACGTTCCTTTTCTTCATCCCATACGATCACATCGCCAACACCAAAGGAACGACCAATAAATGTATTTGGCCGCTTTTCTTCCAGCCGCTTCCGGGCTGTCATCGGCGTATCGCTGGGTGCAGGCTTTCCTTTGTACGCACTCTGGTAATTCTGATGATGAATCAGAAAACCGTCCTCTACCTGCTGTGCATAGGATTTTGCCCAATGCTGATGATGCACCTCTTTGATTTGGAAAACTCTATACTGGTTTATCATTTTACGTTTTCTCCTTCCTCCTCCTCTGGCCTATGCCATTCCAGTTCCAGCCCCTTAAACTGCTGCTCGCTCAACTGCTGCATCTTCGGGATGGTCTGCTGGACAAGCGCAGACATCTCTGCATCCTCTGCCACAAGCGGCTGAACCTCCATCAATACCTGAATCGTATCCTTGAGTGTCGGCTGCTCAAACATCGCCATCAGCATCAATTCCAGTTCATCAAAGCGTACATTGCTCATAACTCCATCCCTTTCTTTTTCGCTTTCTTCGGCTTATCCTGTTCCTGTGCAGACTGCTCCTGCTTCTTGGCTTTCAGACTGCGCAGGGCATCCAGAACAGACTTTTTCGTACTGCTGCGTTCCTGCTCCTTGTTCTGCTGTCGTGCCGCCATCAGCTTTTCCATATCGGAGATTGCCTGCTGCACCAGCTTATCATCCCTGAAATAGTTGATGGAATTGATGTTCTCGCGCTGCACTTTATCGTTCACGACCAACTCATACATTCCAACAAAGCCACCATCTTCCTCGATGCAGAATCCAATGCACTTGTCGGCATTCATCCGTTCGGACGGAATCTTGTCATAGGCTTCCAAGGCTTCTTCCATTGTCAGATGGTCGTGGAACTCTCCCGCAAATGTAAACTCCAAACACTCCGCAACATAAAAGCTGAGCGTTTCTTCCGGCGCAGGTCTTTCTGCGGCGAGTTTTTCTTTCAAAACCTCTGCCTGCTGCTCTGCCACCATATCGGCCTGTTCCCGCAGTTCTGCCGCGTCCATGACCCTGCCCTGTGCTGCATCGCAGCCAAACTCTGCAAGCAATTCCGTCATAGCATCCTGCACAGACTTATCTCCATCCGTTTCGAGAATGCCGCCATCCCGTTCCGTGAAGTCCTTATTATATAAGGTATAGTCGAAGCCATCGTCACAGGTCTGGATATGAAAATAGACATCCGGCAATTCGTAGGCCAGTTCCACATCCTGCACGGCTAACGCCCCCTGCAACGGCTGAACAACATGATTCTGGATATACGGGTTATCCCAGCCCGGAACCGTTTTATAGTCCTCTACGATGGTGTCAATGCCGTTTCTGCACTGCAAAACATCCAGTGAACCCGGCAGAGGATCAGGATTCTTCTCCACGCCCAAGGCTTTCATGTAATGGTTCGGAAGTGCCTGATACTGTGACATTGCATCGTCCAGATTGCCGAACCGCTCAATTTTCAAAGGCGCGGCCTGCAAATTTTCGACCACATAGAACTGTTTTACAAAAGGCTGTTCCTGTTCTTTCTGCGCTTCCAGTTCTTTTCTGAACATCGTTACAAAGCCATCCAGCACAACCGGGTGGCTGTCAACCACCCAGTCCGCGCGGAAGGTCATGCGGTCTGCATTATGCTCCGGGGTGCTGACCTGCTCTGCCCATTCCTTATTGCCGTGAGAAAAGCGGCCATCATAGCTTTTATGGTGCAGAGTGTTCGCCAGGATGTAGCCCACACGCTCCATGCCGTACTGCCGCACCACCTGATCGACTGCACCATCGCCAAGGTACATTCCGTCATAATTGTCCGCAATCGCTTCATGGATTGCCTGCTTGCACTCACTGTTCAGCCGATAGGATGTGCGGTATAAATCCACCTCGTCATTTTCTTTGGCATAGCTGAACGGCTCGTAGTAAACAGGCACATCCGAATAGTCCTGTGCGCTGTTATCCGGTACAGGCACAGCCTTTTCAATGATCTCTGATACCACATTTTCTTTTTTCGGCATATTCCATTTTTCAGAGAGATATTTCTGCACGGCCTCCTGAAAATCTTCATCGAAGCCGTTCCACAAATCCTCTGCCACCAGCTTGCCCTGCTCATTGACTGCAACGCAGGCCGCCATGTCACCGTGTTCCTCATGTTCCAGCAGGAAGAACCTCTCGCCGCCGACCTCCGTTTCATCAATGGCGTACCATGTGCCGATATTCCCTTCGACTGCGATGTGGTCGGAATCGCCGTGGATCAGTCCATTTCTTTTCTGCTGCTGTTCCTCCATAAACTCTCGCACGGTCAACTCTGCGCCTGTGAAGTTCAGCCCTTCCTCACCCAGTTCCAGCCGCCCCTCTGCGCCAAGGTCAAGTTCTTCGGCCATCAGAACAGATGCCGCATGGTTCACCACCACAGTTTTCTCCACTGTAATGGGCTGGCCTGGGTCATAGTCCGAACCGCGCAGATCATAGCGATATAAGCCCTCCGGCACATCTTCATCCCGCAGTCGGCCATTGCTGAAAAGACCCGGCTTATCAAAGATTTCGATTCCCTGCAATTCTTCGTTTAAGAGAGTTTCTTTCTGCAAATCCATATTCCTTTCCTTGAAAAAATCCGGCAGTTCTGCAAATCCAATGCTGTCCACATAGTAGGCTTTGACTGTACTGCCATCATTGAGTACCACCACGTCGCTGACCGACAGCGAATGACCCGTAAAATCTGCCGGACGCTGGATATTGAACCGTTCATAAATGCCATCCAGCGTGTCCTTTTCCGTAAGCGGTGCGGCATAGATCAGGTCATAATCTGCACGGGAAACCGTCATGCCTTTCTTCTCCACATAGTCCAGCCCCATGAAACGATAGTTATGTTCCGGGTCACGCTCTGTAATCTGATAAATGCCGAACTGCTTTTCGCTGCCATACAGCAGCACATTTTCCTGTTCTGTCATGTTCCGCTCCTGCTCCAAATCTGCTATTGCAATCTGGAAGGTATCACTTCCGCGCTCGATTTCCTCTCGTGCCGTGACAAGAATCGGCCACGGGCTGATGCGGACGAGATAAATCTGCTTTCCCTCGTCATACAGTCGTAAAGCCTGTTCACGGTTTATCACTGTCAGCTGAAAATCCGGGCGCGCATACTCGTCCTCTGCATAATCTTCCCGTTGTTCCAGCAAAATCGCATCCCATGCGTCTGCCTTAATGCCGAAAATCCCATCGTGCTGCTCGATTCCCTCTTGACTTGCATAATCCCCTGCCGTTCCATCACGGAACAGCGGATAAATTCTCTCACCCAGCCGATGCCATTCCCGTGCGCCTTCTTTCGTCAGCGGCAGTACATCATCTTTCCGGTAGCCATAGTCGTGCATTTCCGAAAGGCCAATCATCCCATCCGGGAGATTTTCGATTTTCTCCTGCGCATCGTACATCAGACGGTTGACTTCTTCTTTGTCATCCTCGGCCAGTGCAGCCGCAAGACCGTTCACCAGTTCTTCCGTTGCAGCCCGGTCATCCAGCTTAAAGGCAAAATTCACGATGAGGTTTCGTTGCTCATCATCGAAAATCGTTTTCTCCTGCTCCCTGTCTGCAATCAGCTTTTCCGCATACTGCATCGCGGTCATGCGCTCTGCGCTCCTTTCTGCCACTGCCGCTTCCAGCTTTTCCAGAAAGTCGGCTGCGGTCAATCGAATCGTATCCATCGAATCTTTCAGTTCCTTCATCTCCTTGCCGCTGGCCCAGCTTGCCACATACGGAAACGAATAATCGGATGTATCAATGCCCAGAACTGAGCAGACCGTAAATGCAATACTTTCCGCTTCGGTCTCTTTCGTAAGCCGGTCTTTTTCTTCGCCGTTCTGCTCCATCAAATCGCTGTTATGCAGCATCGCATGAGCAACCTCGTGGATCATCGTCTTTATGGTCTGGCTCTCGCCCATGCCGACCTGAATGCAGATTTCTTTGTCTGCATCACTGTAATAGCCTTTGGCATCCCCTTCGATTTCATCAAACCGCATCGGCACAGGCGATCCCTGCTCGATTGCCGCCGTAAGCAGCGCATAGTCTTTGACGCTGGCCGTCAGTTCGTTCACTTCCAGCGATGGAATCGGTTCCCCATCGGTCTGTGAAACATCAAAAACCGTCGTCACGCGGAAACGCGGAACCACATACTCCACACGTTCCATTTCCGGCTCACCGTTTTCGTTCAGCACAGCCAAGCCCGTATCCTTGTCGATTTTCTCGCGTTCTTCCACTTCCTTGATGGGAGCCGGAGCAATGATCTGGATGCCCTTTTCGCCTTTTTTGACGTAGCGGTTGAACTTATTCTTCCATGCGTTAAACCCTGCCACCAGTGTGGCATCAGGCCGCTGCATAGCGATCAACAGCGTATTATTGAAGCTGTAATTGTGGAATTTTGTCATCGTGCGCAGGTATGTCGTGTACATTTCCGAAGTGAAAATGTCCTTTACGCCCTGCTCCAGCCGTTCCGTGATTTCTTTCATCTGCTGTTTGCGGTCAACTGCCATGCAAGCCCTCCTTTTTCTTGACCCATCGTGTTTTCATCTGGCGCGGATATTGGTCAGCCTGTTTCGGTGCCTTCGCGCCGTTCCATTCCAAGCCTCCGGCTCTGCCCTCACAGGTGTACCCGGCGGCTTTCAGAGATGCTCCATTTTCCGTATCCAGAATGTAGGTGATCACTTTGTTGTAGCCCATTGCCCGTGCTGCACGGTACGCCGCCGCATACAGGATGCTGCAAGCGTTCGGTGTTCCATCTGTACACAGACGGTTAACTTCCAGCGTATAGCCATCGTCCAGCCGCCGCGCCACAGGTCTGCCGCAGATAGCAACGCCCACCAGCGCACCATTATCCGATACGCCGATGGAGAACTTATGCCCCCGCGTCGGTTTATGGTGGCGGTGATGCTGCTGCACAAATGCGTTTGCCGTTTTCAAATTGATCGGTGTTAATGTCAGCAAATGCCCTCCTTCAAAAAAAATGCCCCGCCAGACAAAACTGACGGGGCGGCTCTCATTTACAGTTCCATATTGTGACTTTTCCGCTTCGGGAATTTCTGCGGTTCTGCACTGCGCTCTGCCTGCTTTGCATGAAGCTGTGCCAGTACAGAGGGTTTCCGCACATTGTCCGCCGTGCGCTCTGCAACGCGGCCTGCGTAGTTCACAGGCTGGCGCGGCCTGTCTGCAACCTCGATTTCGGCTGCATCCTCGTCCACACCCAGCGCATCCTCACTACCCTTTTCATCCATGTTGAGCAGAGAGTTCAGCTCCGCAAGACGCGCAGATTTTTCGGCCAGTTCCGCTTCCTGCGCAAAAGGACGTTTGGCTTCTTCCTTTGCCTGCGCCAACTGCTGTTCCAAGGTTTCCAGTCTGCGCTCCACCTGCGGCAATGCTCTTTCGATACCTGCCAGTGCATTGGTAACGCGCAGGATATTACCCAGCGGGTCTTTGCCGACTTCCATAGAGTAGTTCCATGCGCCCTTGATGGACAAACGGAACACCTTATCGAAGTTGTCAAACCGGGAATGCAATTCAAACGCCCCGTAGCTGCCGATCCTGCCCTCGGTGCCAGCCGCCTTCAAAGCCTTACAAGCCTCGATGATGGCCGCGCCCGCTTCCTTGCGTTCGGTGTACACCTTGCCGCTGATTTCCATAGCAAAATGGTCTTTGTCCTGCGCCAGAAGCGGTTTTGCCGCTTCTATATCAGTTTTCAGGGCTTCGATCTGACCCTTTGCCGCAGTAATTTCTCGTGGATAGCGGCGCGCAATATCGGATTCCAGACTATAAATCTGACTGGTGTGATTGGCTTTCAGCAGCTTCAGTTTGCTGACCTGAATATCCAAGTCCATCTTTTCCTTGATGTAGGGATTGCCAGTTGCCAGTGCCTTGATTTCGGCATAGGACAGCGCGGTGTCGTCCACATCATCACAGGCGCGGACAGGAGATTTGGAAGTCATTATCTGAGAAATGAACTTCTGCTTATTTTCCAGAATTTGCCACATATACGAATCGAACGTATTTTCAGTGACGTAACGATAGATTTTTACCTGCTTATTCCGGTTTCCCTGCCGGAGAATACGTCCCTCCTGCTGTTCCAGGTCAGACGGCTTCCACGGGCAGTCCAGATGATGCAGGGCAATCAATCGATCCTGAATATTGGTTCCTGCGCCAAGTTTCGGCGTAGACCCCATCAGAATACGCACCTGTCCAGCGCGCACCTTTGCAAACAGGTCTGCTTTTTTCGTTTCGGTGTTGTACTCGTGAATGAACGCCACTTCTTCACGGGGAACACCTCTCGCCACCAGTTTCTCCCGCACATCATCGTAGACGTTGAATGTACCATCGGCTTTTGGTGTCGATAAATCGCAGAAAATCAACTGTGTTCCTCTATCTGCCGCAGATTCTTCCCAGACCTTGAACGCATTGTCCACACAGCGATTCACCTTACTCTCCGGCTCATCCGGCAGCATCTCATTCATAAGACGCTGGTCGAGTGCCAGTTTTCTGCCATCGTTGGTGATCTTGAGCATATTATCGAATCTGGGATTCACATTACCGTTGCGTACAGCCTCGGCACGGTCTGCAAAGGAACTCACCATTTCTTCCTGTGTCTCGCTCGGTTTCAGCACTTCGTTGATGTACTCCGCTTTCGGCACAGGCAGGTTCAGCATATCCGCCGTCTGCACGTCTGCCGATTCCTTGAACAAGGAAATCAGTTCCGGCAGATTAAAGAACCGGGCAAAGCGTGTTTTCGCGCGATAGCCCGTTCCCTCCGGGGAAAGCTCGATTGCCGTGACGGTTTCACCAAAGGATGCCGCCCAATCATCGAAGTGGCTCAGTCCCATCTTCTGCAGGGTGTCATACTGGAGATACCGCATAATGGTGTACAGCTCCACCATCGAGTTGCTGACCGGGGTTCCGGTTGCAAAGGTCACGCCCTTGCCGCCTGTCAGTTCGTCCAGATACTGGCACTTTGCAAACATATCGCTGGACTTCTGGGCATCGGTCTGGGCGATACCTGCGATATTCCGCATTTTCGTGTAGAGGAACATATTTTTATAGAAATGTGACTCGTCCACAAACAGACGGTCAACACCCAGTTCCTCAAATGTAACTACATCATCCTTTCTCGTCTGGTCGTTCAGCTTTTGCAGCTTTGCTTCCAGCATTTTCTTTGTTTTTTCCATCTGCTTGACCGTAAAACTGCGGCTGTCCTCGCTCCGGGCATCGGCCAGAGCCAGCGTAATATCGTCGATCTGACGCTCGATAATAGCCTTCTGCCGTTCCGGGGAGAGCGGCACACGCTCAAACTGCGAATGACCGATCACGATGGCATCGTAATCGCCGGTTGCGATCCGGGAGCAGAACTGCTTACGATTGCTGGGTTCAAAATCCTTTTTCGTTGCCACCAGCACATTGGCATTGGGATAGAGACGCAGGAAATCTGCGCCCCACTGCTCTGTGAGGTGGTTCGGCACCACATAGAGGTTTTTCTGCGACAGGCCCAATCTGCGGCTTTCCATGCCGGCAGCAATCATCTGGAAGGTCTTGCCTGCGCCCACACAATGAGCCAGCAGCGTATTGTTACCGTACAGAATGTGCGCCACGGCATTTTTCTGGTGCTGCATCAGTGAAATTTCCGGGGTCATGCCCTCAAAGCGAATATGACTGCCATCGTACTCACGGGGACGAATCGCATTGAAAATCCGATTATAGGTCGCACACAAATCCTCGCGGCGATCTAAATCTTTGAAAATCCACTGATTAAACGCTTCCCGAATGGATTCCTGCGCTTGCTGTGCAAGCATGGTTTCCTGCTTATTCAGCACACGATGGTCGCCATCCGCATCGTGAATCGTATCGTAGATTTTGGTATCGCGGAGATTCAGCGCATCTTCCAGCAGCTTATAGCCGTTGACGCGCAGGGTTCCGTAAGTGTTGGTGACAAGCGGATTGCCGCGATCCAGCGACTTGCCCGAAATGTTCCATGCACCAGAAATTTCGGAATAGGTTGCCTTAATGTCAATCCCGGCATAGTAGTTCGGTGTTTTGAACACTTCTTTCATAAACTGCGTGATACACTCCGGCTTCACCCAGTTCGCACCCAGCCGCACTTCGATTTCCGAAGCGTCCAGGTCTTTGGGCTGTACCCTTTTCAGGTAATCCACATTGATCTGGTACTCTGCATGGTTCGCCGCAAAGGTTTCTGCCGTGGCTAGTTTTTCACGAACATTGCCGGACAGGTATTCATCCGAGGTTTCCCACTGCTGTGTCACAGGATTTCGGAAAATCGCACCTGCCAGTTCATCCGTGATCTCGTGTTCCGGTTTACCGCAAAGCTGCATCATAAACGGCACATCCACCTTTGCTTTTTCTCCAATGGAAAGTGCCAGGGCTTCGCTTGGCGTGTCTACTGAGGTAACAGGCTCCGGCTTACGGATGGTACGTTTGGTAAAAATATCGGCCAGCCGTTTGAGATTCTTCTCCTCATCCAGAATTTCCAGCGACGCCAGCAGACAATAGCTGCTGTCCTGCCGGAACGCCCGCTTGTTTGCCGTGCTGTTGATAAGGCCGTACTGTGCCGTGAACGCTTTGTACTGCTTCAGCAGGTCATTCTGCAAAAGCTGTACTTCCGCATCCGAACCATCATGCAGTTGACAATCCAACAGTTTCCGGGTGGTTTCCCGCAGAGCAATCATGCCCAGCACTCGCTCTGCAGTAACAGCAGGTAGTTCCACCTTATTCATAAAGGAATTTTCGCGGTAGTAAATCTGCCCATCTACGTTCGTAAAACTGAAATTCTTCACGCTGGGGTCTGCCGGAATCGGTTCTTCCTGCACATCCAGTTCATCATCGGAAATTTCCGGCTCCGTGATGGTGGCATGGATGTTGCCGACCGCCTCTTTTAACTGCTTGGCAAGGTCTGCGCTCTCGATGGGCTTGACCGTGGTTTCCTGCTTGCCGTACTGGGTGCTTTCCGTGGTGATCTCGCCCAGCACCATTTCAGGATGCTGCGCAAAATACTGGTTGATGGAGTAGCCTTTCGGTGTTTCGCTAAGGTCTACCCAGTCTGCCCGCTCTACCGCTGCACGGTCACGCTTCTGCAAAAACAGAATGTCAGCAACCACGCTCGTGTTGGCATTGCGCTGAAACGCATTGTTCGGCAGACGAATCGCACCGACCAGATCGGCACGGTTGGCAAGGTACTCACGGACAGAGGAATCCTTCTTATCCATCGTACCGCTGGACGTTACCACTGCTACCACGCCGCCCGGACGCACAAGGTCAAGACTTTTCGCAATAAAATAATCGTGGATGAGAAAATTGTGGCGGTCATACCGCTTATCCGGTACTTTGTAATTGCCGAAGGGTACGTTGCCCACAACACAGTCAAAGAAACTGTCCGGGAACTGCATTGTTTCAAAGCCCTGCACCGCAATCTTGTTTTTCTGGTACAACTGCTGTGCAATGCGGCCCGAAATGCTGTCCAGCTCCACACCATACATCCGAATCTTCTCCATGCTGTCCGGCACCAGACCCATGAAATTGCCGACACCACAGGACGGTTCAAGTACGTTGCCTTTGGACAATCCCATATTGCCCAGGGCTTCATACATTGCCTTGATGACCGTAGGAGAAGTGTAAAACGCATTCAGGGTACTGGCACGGGCTTCCTTATACTCATCTGCCGTGAGCAGGGACTGTAGTTCGGCATACTCTTTCGACCATTCTGCGTTGTTTTCATCGAACGCCTGCGGAATGCCGCCCCAGCCCACATACCGGGAAAGTATCTCCTGCTCTTCTGCGGTAGCCTGCCGCTGCTCTGCATCCAGTGTCTGCAGCACCCGAATGGCTTCCACATTGGCTTTATACTTTGTTTTCGGCCCTCCTGCGCCGAGATCATCGTCCGTAATGCGGAAGTTAATAGGTTTCTGTTTGGGCTGTGCAGGCTGTTCTGTTTCTGCTCCACTGTCCAGCGGAAGATTGTGCTGCCGCCGTGCATGGTTGACCTCTGCCGGGGTCATAGGCTGCTGGGTCAGCGGTTCAAGGGCTTCCTCTGCTGCTGCACGGCTGATGGCATCCGTTCGGTTCTGCACATCTGCGATCAGCTGCATCTGTTCTGGCGGGAAGTCAGGATTCAGCAGTTCTTCCAACTCGCCGCCTGCTTCTGCCACCGAATAGATCACATCCATCTGCTCCGGGGAGAAATCCTCGTAGGCCACACCCGCATTGTGCAGAGCCGTAAAGACTGTGATTTCAACCGCTTCTTCCATCGGTACATCTGCCTGTTCGTACAGATGCCGAATGTACTCCAGCTGTTCCGTTCGGAAAATCGGATACCGGGCTTCTTTTGCAAGGGTCATGTCCTGCAAACTGACCGTTCCATTTCCAAAGTCCACCGAATCCACACGGAACTCTCTATCGTCCAGTTCGATGGTGGTATTAACAGGCAGATATTCCTCTCTGCGGAAGTATTTCGTTTGGGCATGGGTTCCATCTTCCTGCTGGCCGGACAGATAGACACTCTCCCCCTGCTTCCAGAGCTTCATTGCCTGTGAAACCCACTGTTCACGCGGAAAACCAGATACCTCAACCTTGCCGAGTGCGGTTTCCTTTTCCAACAGCTTGCTGCCAAGAAGTTCTGAAACGCGCTTTGCATCCTCGCCGTAGAACTCAAAGTTACCGTGCTGCTCGTAGCCGACCAGTGCATCCGGGTAACGCTCTTTCAGAGCGTTATACTCGTTGGCGGCATCCAGCGGCAGGGGCTGCAAGGTCGGCTCAACGGCCTTTTCTTCCGCTGCATACGGAACCATCATGCCGCGCACCCACTGCGGTGCGTCCTTGCTATCCTGATACAGTGCAACGGCATCCCGTCTGTCCGTAATAACGTCCTGATAGGTGCGCTGGAAAATATCTTCTTGAATCCACTCTCCGAAGTGCGCCCATGTGTCGATAGCCTCGGAGTAAACAGCATTTTCCACCTCGCCAGAATCAAACAAATCCTCGATTTTCTCACGGATCAGATCTTCTGCTTCTTCCTCGGTGGTATCGCGGTCACGCAGCAACGGATAGATTTCGCTGCGCTCTACCTTTTCCAACAGCGTGTACAGACATTCTTTATAGATGCTGCGGCTGTCTTTCTGGGTGTGGTCCGCATCCAGTTTCAGGAAATCGTTCAGCGGATTCTTCGCCAGCGTTTCGCTATATGACGGTAACGGAATGACCCGGCCAGCCACCGCCGAATTTTCCATATCTTTCAGATAAACGTCATGAGCATTGGAACGCTCAATGCGGTACAGATGGTTATTGTCCAAATACAGAAAACTGCCGTTTTCTCTGCTGTACATTTGCTTGGGCTGATTTTCAAACGATTCTACTGCTTTTGCATCTTCTCTCGTTTGACGAATGACCGCCTTTGCATCATTCAGACTGTTAAACGGCCCTGTTTCTGCAGCACCTGTGCCCTTTTCTTCGTCATAGTTATAATGGTTATAGAACTTGCCATCGGAATATTGTAGAATTGCAATATCCTCAATATATCCCGCCTGCATCATCACCGTTGACTGATACCGCGCAACGACTTTTGCCTTTTGAGAGTTCTCAACCGCTGCGGCGGTTGACTGCTCTTTCGATTGCGGCTCCTGCTCCATGAAGTCAAACATGGACATCTGTCCCTGTTCAGGAACCGCAATCTCAACAGCCCTCTTCTTTTCCGGGAAAATCGTGTACGTTCCCTCGACATACTGGTGCAGGATAGAGAGGGATTCTGCCTTTCGCTCATATTCTTCGGAATCCAGCGGCACAGACAGCAGTGCATTGTCCATCTGCTCCAGCAGTTCCACCGCCTGTTCGGGGTCTGCCAGCTTTTCAACCAGAGCCTTTCGTCCCTCTTCGTGGTAAAGATCCTGCGGGAAAGGACGTTCCACCTCGTTCGGCAGATGGTGATAGAATCCCATCACCCGCATTGCCATCTTCTCTTGCTCATAAGCAGGCATCCGGGAGTAGTCTGCCGGCTTCAAATACTCACTGTCACGGATAAGCTGGTCGATCCGGCCTGCAGCCTGATTCCAGTTCAAATGTACGCTTGCATCCGGGTTCCCGTATGGGCCACGCTCCAAAGCAATGCCCCTGCCATCGTGATCTTCGTGAGAATCATCTGCCCCGCAAAGGGCATGGCTGCTGCCGCCGATCCCGTAATGGTCTTTCAGAAAGTCTGCCCGCTCTTTCTTATCTTCATGATTTAAGAAGAACGAATAGATTGCCAGCCGACTGTCTGAATAATTGCTGCCCCGTGTGAAGTAAGCATTGATTTCATCTTCCGTGATGAATCGTTTGTACTCGTTCCAGTGAAAGTCCTCTCTTGCTGCATAATTCTGATAGGGTTTCGCAAACTTGTGGAACAGTGCCGCCACCTTATCCGGCTTATAAAAGTGCATCCGCATCAGGTCTTTATCTTCGGCATAGGCTTCCCCCAACGCAGACAATCTCTCGTTGAGGTCAGTCAGAAAATCCGTATCATCCAGCAAGCCCGCCAGCCTGTCCGTCAATTCCGGGAAACCACCTCTGAAGATTTCTGTATCCTGAAACACTGCTTCGGCAACGCCATCGGCCAAATCACGTTCCATATAAGCCAACGTCTGCGCGTGTTCCTGTAAGGCGTTCTGCCGCGCAGCGTCCAGAACCGCCTGCGGCGCATACTCGCCCTGCCGGAGCAGTTCATGGATACGATTGCTCACATCCTCCCAGGATAAAAACGCATTGGCAATCGTGCCCCCCTTTGCCGTGCTGCCTACTGCAATACGCAGCCCTAAATCATCGACCCAGCCTGCATACTTTGAACCGTCAATTTCAAAGCCTTTGCCGCCAGTACCGTATTCGTTTTTCACGAACTCTGTGTATTCTTCTGGGGTTTTCTCAACCATGAAATTGTAGATCAGACGCAGCTGGCCCTTGCTGCGGTTGCTGCCCGTGCGCAGAATTTCATCGACCACTTCGGGATCAAGTGCAATCTCGTCCGCATACCGCGCCCGGATCGGTGCTTCAATGGCGCGGATCTGCTGTTCCACGGTCGGCAAATCAGGAAAAGAAAAAGCAGAGGCAATTTCTTCCTCTGCTTCGCTCAAATCCTGTTCCGTTACCGGTTCAGTTAATTGTACACCAATTCCTTCAAGACGATCTCCTCGGCCATCGTCGTCAGGTTGTTCTGGTGCGCTGCCCATGCCAGCGGGTCTTTCTCCTTGCTCGGTGCCGGGAACTTCTCGTTCAGGCCGTCCAGCAGGGTTTCCATCCGGTTCTCCGCTTCTTCCTCGATCTGCGCCAGATGCTGGTTCAGTCTGCCGCTCATCAGCATACTCTGATACCAGTTCTTGCGGTTCTCTTTCAGGTACGTCCTGCGCAGCATCCCGTACTTCCCGATGGTCTGCGGCTCGTCCTTCACGGCCAGATTCGGGGACAGATAATCTCCCTTGCGGTAATACGTCAACTCCATTTTCTTGTCCTCCTTTGGTCGTGTTTTCTTTGGTTTCACGCTTTAATGTGTTAAAGTCCGTATTGGTATTATACAAGCTGTCAACGGATTTTTCAAGCTGCTGCGTGATTTCTTTTTTGTAAATTTTCCGCATCTCGCGGCCAATGTCAAAAAGAACTGCTTCACACTGTTCGGAAACCGCGTTACCAAGGAACGACAGCACAGGCAGCTTGTTGAAATCCACGATACGGATAAAGTCATCATCGTCCAGCACATCCATAGGCTCCTGCCTGCATCGGCGGGAAAGCGTATAGAAGATACTGTTGGTCATCAGTTCCCGGAAGCGGACACGGATGTTATCTTCGTCCAGTTCTTCCAGAAAAGTATCCGCCACCTCATAGGCCAGACCGTCCATTGCTTCATCCAGATTGTCGGCGGTCAGCTGCTGTGCCAGCTCCAGCAGGGCAGCATTCATGCTGTCTGTCTGGGATAAGCCATAGGTATCTGCCAGATGGTCTAAGATAGCCTGCTCATGCTCGTGGCTGTCCAGATTCCATAAGAGCGGTGTTTTTCCGCCGCGCACCAGATGGGTGTCAGCAATATCGAACACATACCGCAGCTTGGTTCGCGGTCCGGTATCATCCAGAAGCGCGATACCTTTTGCGCCACGGTTGACCCATCGGCTCATTTTCTGATTCCAGAGTTCCAGTTCTGCGCAGGCGGTTGCATCAGGCCGCTGCGCGTGGATCAGGAGTGTATCGGTGAACGAATAGCGGTACAGCCGCGCCGCCACATCCAGATAACTCATCCAGTCCTGTGGCGAGTTACTGACATACCGGGCGTTCTGCTGCGCCAATTCTCGAATATCGTTAATCTGTGGCAAGGGTCAAACCTCCTTTACGTTTTCGTTTTCATCGGTGTTTTGGGAAATTCCAGGCTGTACTGTGCACGGCCCTCTTCGACGCGCATCACAAGGTCAGCGGCGAATGTCTTATCTTTTTTCGCGGAATAAAAGTCTTTTACATGGGTGCGGCCTTTCTTCAAAAGGTCTACCGCCATCTTCTTGTCCAGCGTTTTTCTCATGTTGGACAAGTATCTGCTTTCTTTCCAGAGAGCAAATTTACAGCTGCGGTCTGCACAGCAAAAGCTGAGTTTACTTTCATGCACAGGATTTCCGCAGACCGGGCAGCTTCCTACGCTTATCTTATTATGATGGGGAGCCGCCGCGACGGTGGGAATCTGCCGCAAGTCGGCCAGCATCTTATCGATCAGTCCATGGATGCCCTGCATAAAATCGTGGGGCTTGATCTCGCCGCGCTCCATCCGCAGCAGGTCATTTTCCCACTCAGCTGTCATGCTGGCGGATTTCAGGTAGTCCGGGATATTGCGGATCGCGGCCACACCGTCCTCCGTGGGAATCATCTGCTTGCCTTTACGCTGCACATAGCCGGAGGATACCAGCTTTTCCAGAATCGCAGCGCGCGTTGCAGGGGTTCCCAGACCTTTCTTCTCCGTGTCCTTTTCAAATTCCTTGTTGCCTGCTGTTTCCATGGCCGACAGCAGGGTATCTTCGGTGTAGACTTTCGGCGGTGAAGTAAAGCCCTGCTTTTTCTCTGCCCGTACCACCGGAATAACCATCCCCTGTTCCAGATCGTTCGGAAGTGACGCATCCTTGTTCTTCTCCGGCTCCACAAGCGGAACAGGTTTTGCAGTATAACCGGGCTGCAGAACATCCTTATATTTTGCCGTGAAGTTCCTGCCCTGACAGCACACTGTTACCAGCACATCCTCATAGATGAACGACGGCTGCACAGCCCGCACCAGTTTCCAGATGATAAGCGAAAGAATCTTCTGTTTGGTTTCGGACAGCTTTGCCTTATTACACTTTGCGCCCTGCATCGTCGGCAGGATCGCATGATGGTCTGTGACCTTGCTGTTGTTGATAACGCAGCTTACGTCTGCCGCCGCGCCATCTAAGGCCAGCACCAGAGCTTCCACCGTCTTGCGCATATCCTCAGTCACAAACTGGCTGTCTGTTCTGGGGTATGTCACCAGCTTTTCTTCATACAGTTCCTGCAATGCCTGCAAGGTCTGGCTGGCGGTCATGCCATAATAGCGGTTTGCTTCTCGCTGCAAGGTCGTCAGGTCATACAGTTTCGGGGGCTTCTTTTCTATCCTCTTGCACTCGATGCTGCCAACCACGGCGCACTGACCATCGCAAGCGGCCTGCATAGCATCTGCATCCTGCTCCTGCGCCATCTGTTCTGATACCGCCACGACACCCGCGCCGGACAGTTCCACTTTGTAATAGGGTTCCTTTACAAAGTTCTGGATTTTGGCCTGCCGTTCGGCCAGCATCGCCAGTGTCGGGGTCTGCACACGGCCAATGGTCTGTTTTCTGCAGTACTTTTTCGTAAAAGCACGGGTTCCATTCATACCGATCAGCCAATCCGCTTTTGCTCTGCACTCGGACGCTGCAAACAGGTTATCATAGGCCGCGCCATCTCTCAGGTTCTCAAAGCCCTGCTGGATGGCGGCATCCTCCATGCTGCTGATCCACAGCCGCTTGATGGGGAGTTTGCTTCCGGCAAGAGCATACACACGGCGGAAAATCGCTTCACCCTCGCGCCCTGCGTCGCAGGCGTTCACCACATAATCGAATTTCTTGCTGCGGAGCAGTTTACGCAGAACATTGAACTGCGGCTTCTTGGTATTGTGTACCAGCAGTTTCCACTCAACAGGGAGAATCGGCAAATCCTCAAAACGCCAGTTTTCATAGCGTTCATCATAGTGTTCCGGGGCTGCATACTCTGCCAGATGCCCCAGACACCAGCTTACCACGCAATCCCCACCCTCCAGATACCCGTCCTCCTGTCGGTATGCACCGATCACTTTTGCAATGGATTTCGATACACTCGGTTTTTCTGCAATCACCAGATATTTCAACGCTTTCTCCTTTTTGAAAAAAGCAGGGATAGCCTTTCGACTACCCCTGCATCCTTATGTTACGGTTTTCTTATGTGCCATTTTCGTTGCCGGACTGATTATCCTCGTTCACAGTCGCAAGGCTCTGGTCGGTTTCCAGATTTTCACTCTGCGGCGTTTCTTCTTTCGGCTTCGGCTTATAAATGTAGAAGTAGAAGAAAGCACCTGCACCGCCCAGTGCCGCCACGAATACCAGCAGCAGAATCTTATTCATGCCACCGCTCGATTCCTCTTTCGGTTCTTCGATTTCTACATCCGGGGTAGGTTCGGGTTTGGTTTCGGGCAGAACTACCGCAGGCGTTTCTTCTTCCTGCTTGCCGTTCCGCTCTTCATCGTCCAGAAACTCCTGCAAATCGTACTCGTCGATCATCGAGAGCATATAGACGTTCTCACTGTTCCGCGCCCGGTCAATCACCAGAAAGAACGTGTTGCCGCCCGTGGTCTTTACTGTGAAGAACTCCTTGCTGGGGTCATCTACGATGTTGTCCTCCACCTCGCCGTTGCCTGCGATGGTGAACGGAATCTTTTCTTCCTCCGTCGGCTCTGCTTCCTCGACCACCTGTGTCGGTTCCTCCGCCGCCTCGGTGGTGTCCACAAAGGCAAAGGCCGGTGTCGAAAAGCTCACTGCCATCAGCAGGGTCAGAATTGTGCTGGGGATAACAACTCCCAGCCGTTTAAGCATCTTTTTCAATCGCTTCCTCCGTTTCTGCTTCCTCCGAAGCGTTGTTTACAGCGGTCAGGAACGTCACATTGCCCGCCTGAATGTTGTCCAGCAGAGCCAGCAGTTCGCGCCCGCCCATCTTGGTGCTGCGGATGGCACGAATGATCTCGCTGTCCTCTTCTTTTTTCTGTGCTGCCCGGATGGTTCTCAGCCGTTCTTCCAGTTCCGCGATCTGCTGTTCCGTCTTTTCGGCTTCATCCAGATATTTCTGTAATTTTTTGCCCATCGGCCCTCCTTTCAGTTGATGCGGCCAAAGCCTAAAAAGTGGCTCTGCCAGTAGGTCGAATTGATGCTGGTATAGGAAATGGGGTCGCCGCAGTGGATCATCATGCCATTGCCGACGTAGATTCCAACGTGCGACGCGCCAACGGTGTTATAAGTTTTTTCAAAGAAGATCAAGTCACCAGGCTGTGCATCCGCAGGAGAGACATAGCTGCATTTTCCTCGCAGACCGTTGGCTGTTGTACGCCCAACGCTCCACCCATTGCCGCTGTTATTGATGACCCAGCAGACAAAGCCGGAGCAGTCAAAACTGGTGCTTGGGGAACTACCGCCCCACACATACGGCATACCGAGATACTTTTCGGCTTCTTCAATCATCCTTGCAAACTTTTCATCCGACAGAGCTTCCGAGGGGATGTCGTACTTGAAGCCACCGCCGGAGCTACCAGCACCGCCGCCCGTGCCAATACTGCCCGTTGTGCCGCCGCTGTAAGTCGGGGAGCCTGCGCCGAACAGTTCCGGTCGGTTGCCATAGGTCAGGTTATAGGCATCGTACCGCCCGGTCTGCTTCTGGTTCATGTTCTTCCGCGCGATGGTATCGAAGCCCTTATTTTTCAGCAGGACATTGAGGATTTTGTACTCATACTCCACTTCTTCCTGATAGGTATAGGTTTCCATGCTGACGTTTCCAAAAGCGTCAATCGTTGGCCGAACCCCTACTCTGGTTTCCATGCGAGTGCGAATCTCAATGGTTTCCCACACTTTCAGGAGATACTGCTGCTTGAACAGTTCCTTGATAACAGGCTTGACCTGTCCTCTGGTGAACTGCTCATAGACCGCAGTCAGATGGGAAATAAGCTGATATGGGTCATGCCCGATTTCGTCCAGCTGATAGCGGTATTCATCATAGCCCGGATGGGTGGATTCCATCTGCCGAATCTGTTTATCCAGTTCCTTTTCCAGTTCCAGATAATCTTCTTCCGCACCTTTCATGTCGGCATCCTTGCTGGGATATGTCGTTCCCACAAAGGTACTGCCTGTTCCCTGAATTGCTGCACCGCAGCTTGAAAAGGCTCCCAACATTACCATCACCAGCAGGATACCCACACCAATACCGACCCACAAGGTTTTATGCTGCACGACGATCTCCTGCACCGCCGCTTTCGCTTTCTCCGTAATGGTGTTTGTTGCCGCTGCTGCCTGCTTGCTGGCGGCAGTTCCGGCTTTCTGGCCGCGCTTGGCGGCTGCATAGGCATCCTTATACTGCTTTTTCTGGTAAAACTTCGCACCGACTGTTTTTGCTTCACCTCCTGCGGCAGTCGGTGGCGGCTGGGGCTGTTTCTTTTTCAGCTGCGGTTCTGCTGCATTTTCTGCCGTGCCGCCCTCGCCCTCGGTGAATTTCAGGCGGCTGGATTTCTGATCCTCGCCACCTCTTTTCTCCGCTCTGGCAGATTTGTCTTTGGGCTTTTTTCTGCCTTTGACAAAGTGGTGCAGGCGTTCGGCGGCTTCTTCCGACTTATGAGCAGCCTCCACGCCGGAATTGTCTTTTTCTACCTGATGTACTTTCTGATGGGCAAACCCGGTGGCGGTGTCCACTCCTTTCTTGGCCACCTTTTTAACGCCCATCCCCATGCCACGGACAATGCCGCCTTTTTCATCTTCAAAAGAAAGTCGGCCTTTCTTTGTGGGCTGTGGCTCTGCATCCGATCCTGCAGGCGCATCCTTTGGCTTGCCGTCCTCCTGATGGGCTTTATAATAGTCTGCGCTCTGCTTGGCGGTGCTGTGATGCCGGGGTGCATCCTCCTCCCCATCCTCGACATCCATGCACAGTTCTTCATCGGTTTCTTTTTCCGCAGTTTCTTTTGCCGAATCTTCCTTCTCCGGCTTTTCTTCTGCGGTTGCGGACTTCTGTTCCCCGGTGCGGAGGTTTTCATCCACCAGACCATCCTTGGTCATTTTCTGGACGATTTTATCTCTGCCCCGAAACTTTTTGTCTGCTATGGAAATCACCTCCTTCCGGCTGGAGCCGTCATGCGAGCAGAGCTGCGTGGGTTTCCCACTTGTCAAGCACCTGCTCCAGCTTCCGGGCAAAGGCGATCAGACGGGCATTCACTTCCTCACGGTCAAGATAACCGTGGGCTTCCATGTGAAAGCCGTCAGTCAGTTCATCGGCCAGTGTGCCAACGGCGTAAAAGTCCTCCAGCACCGTATGTACCACCGATTCTTCATCGTGGAAGTTGAGCGGCTCCACCTCATCGAAAGGCGGGCCGGAATCACTTTCGTGCGGCTCCATGTCAGAGTGATGATGAATCTTACGGCTCAGTCGGTCAAAAATGTTCGGTGTGTTCATGCTTCTTTCTTCTCCTTGTATTTTCCCATCTCATTGGGCTTCGTTGTCATCAGGCTGTACAGTTTCAGCGATGTATCGAACTTATCCTTGAACGGGATAATCGTGTTACCGTAGAATAGTAGTCCCTCGCCCTCGTTGCTGTTCGTCACATACGACAGCTGGAACGGCGAAATATTCAGCTGCTTGGCAAGGATTTGCCGGTCGCCGGATGCCTGGTTGAGCATATAAATAAAATCGCTGTTCTCGAAGATATTCTCGATTTCCCGGCTGGCCAGCAGGTCCTTGATGTTCTGTGTAATTCCTGTCGGCACACCGCCCCATTTTCGGAACCGCTTCCAAATCTCGACGCTATATGCTGCGGTCTGTTCCTCTTTCAGCAGGAGGTGGAACTCGTCTATATAGTACCGGGTGTTCTTTTTGCTGTTGCGGTTGATGGTGACACGGTTCCAGACCTGATCCTGGACGATGAGCATACCAAGCTTTTTCAGCTGCTTGCCCAACTCTTTGATGTCGAAACAGATAATTCTGTTATCCAGTTCCACATTCGTCTGATGGTTGAACACACGCAGCGAACCATTGACGTAGATTTCCAGTGCCGTGGCGATACGCTGCGCCTGCCGCTCTTTCTGCTCCCGCAGACAGTCGTACAGATCACCGAGCGTCGGCATATTCTCCGGCTTCGGATCGTTCAGATACTTCTGATAGACCAGCGGCAGGCAGCGGTCAATGACCGACTTTTCTTCCGGCTCCATGCCATCCCGTGCGCCCATGATAAGTTCGCACAGGGAAAGAATGAAGTCCGATTTCATGCCCAGCGGGTTATCATCGTCCGCATAGTTGAGGTTAATGTCCATCGGGTTGATGTAGTCCTTACTGGTGGACGAGATATGGATAACCTGACCGCCCAACGCTTCCACCAGCGGATAATACTCTCCTTCGGGGTCTGCGACGATAATATCGTCCGTTGTGGTAAAGAATACGTTCGTGATCTCACGCTTTGCACTGAACGACTTACCGCTTCCCGGTGTGCCGAGGATCAGACCGTTCGGGTTTTTCAGCTGCTTCCGGTCTGCCATAATCATGTTGTTGGACACTGCGTTCAGACCATAATAGAGGGAATCGCCCTCCATAAAAAGCTCCTGCGTGGTGAAGGGAACGAAGATGGCGGTGGAAGTGGTGGTCAGTGCGCGCTTGATGGGAACGAGGTTATTGGCCAGCGGCAGGCTGCTCATAAGGCCCTGCTCCTGCAGATAATCCAGACGGTTCAGAGTGCAGTTGAACTTCTGAGCGATCCCAGCAGTCTGAAACACAGCACTATCCAATTCCTGCTTGGTCTTGGCTGTATTAAGGAACAGCACCGTAACAAGGAACATACGCTCATTACGGCTCTGCAGATCATCCAGAATCTTTTTGGCCTCGCCGCCATAAGTTGCAAGGTCACTCGGAATAATTTCCATATCATAACCAGACCTCACAGCTTTCTTCTGTTCCTCGATTTTCATACGATCCAGATCGGTAATTTTGCCTTTGATCAGTTTGATAGCTTTCAGCTGATCTACCGACTGCACATGAATGCTGACCACCAGATTTTTGTCCATGTCCAGAAACTCGGCCAGCACCTTATCCGTCAGTTCCGGGGCAAGGATGTTCAGATAGGATGCAGCACCATAGGTGTCACCCATCATAAAATCCTTGCCGCTCTTGAACAGGAAACTGGTCGGGGCAATGAAGTCCTTTGTGGTCATACCGCTCTGCAGGATGCGGTCATAGCTGAAATCGAACTTCTGCTGTTCCTCCTGATGAAAGGTTTCGTACATGATCTGAAGCCGTTCCACGCCATTCAGCGGGTAGGCTTTCACGCCCAGCACCTTGAAATTGTTGAGAATATCGGTTTCGATACGCTCCAGCCGGGGCTTTGCTTCTTTCACGCTTTTGGCTTCAATGCTGAACGTGATGTACTTCGTCCGAACCAGACCGTTGTTGCCCTTGGCAAGCTGCTGTTTCAACATCTGCGCATATTCCATACGCACATCGTCAAACGCGTCGTGCTGCGGCTCGATCTGGATGACCTTGTTGTACTCGCTCATATCGCTCTTGTGGTTGATGAACGACAACTGAAAGCGGATACTGGCATCGAAGTAGTTGAGGAAGTCGCACCAGCTTTCAAAGATGGTGTTCTTATCCTCGTTCTGTGCCAGCTGGTAGTTAATGTCGTAGAATCGGACGGTTTTGGAATACAGATGTTCCTCCACCCGGCAGATACCGTCGCGCCCCATTTCCAGATATGGAATGGAACGCTGCACAGTCAACCGCTGTTCCTTCTGGCTCTTTTCGGGTTTCCGAAAGAACTTCTGGAAGAAGCCGCCCGACTGCGATTTCTTCTTCGGTTCACTTTTTACCAAGAATGCCTCCTTTCTTCTGGATCGGTGCTGCGGTTTCCAGTTCCCGGTCATACAGGTTTTCGACCTCATAGCGGCGTACCGCAGGACGTTTGAAGCGGACGCTGATGAAATTCGTCAGGATGGTTTCAAGGTGCATCCCGTTTTTCTCGTACAGAGCAAAGAAAAATTCCGGCAGCATCAGGAGCACCATGCCTGCCGCTGCATTGCTGGTTCCCAGCGTGTCGCGCATAAGAAAATAGAACGGAACGCCAATGCCTGCTGCAAACCCCATACACACTAGCTGGCGTTTCGTCAGGTTCAGAAAGACCTTGTTCTTCACTTTGGAAAGGTCTTTGGGAATCGTTACATAGGCCATTTATCACCAGAACAGCCAGACCGCCGCCGGGAAACGGCGTTGTCTGCTGTTTTTTCCTTTCATTGGATTTTCCCGGATTTAGTGACTGCCGAAGATCTGTTTGGACAGACTTCCCGTTTTAAGCAGCGAGAAGCAAAGAATCACCGTGTAGGCCATTGTGCCGAACAGTGCCGAGTGAATGTCCGAAGATACCCGGATGCTGCCAATGAGGGCTGCATAGATTGCCACGCAGACCATCATCAGAAACGCCTGAAATGCCAGAGCGAACAGCCCTCGGAAGTAGTTCGTACCCACATGACCCCATTCACGGTTACTCATGGTTGCAAATGGAATCGGAGCAAGCGAAGTGTAGAGGTATATTTCTATCATTCTGCCGTACATAATTACCGTGATAACCACCGACAGAATTTTCAGACACCAGCTTACAACAAGGGTTTCCAATGCCAGCGTCACCAGTTCGCCAATCGCCATTGTTGCCATTGCCGCCTGCATCTGCATGGAAAGAGAACTAATATCAATGGCGGTATTGCCACGGATAATGCCGGAGGAAGAATTTACCACCGACTGTCCAATGTCAAATACCGCCATTGCAATATCGAACGTATGACTGACGAGATAGACCGCGATCCACATCTTCACAAAATACTTAAAGAACATCCAAGTGTCTACATCGTGCAGATTGTTCCGTTCCGTCAGCATCGAGATCAGTTCGTAGCAGAGGATCAGCGTGATGATGATTCCCGCAATGGGGATTACCACCGAATCCGAAATATTACGGATCATGCTGAAAATGCTGCTGTTCCACCCTTGCGGTGTCTGCCCGACCTGAGCAGCGATTTCACTGGTCTGTTGGTTGACCGCTGTGAACATCGTACTCAGGTTGGACTCCACCATGCCGGAAAGAAGTTCCCTCATCCATTTTTCGATTGCTGCGAAAATATTATCGAACAATGGCGGGTTTTCCTCCTATCGCTTGTTGATTAGCCGAACAGACCAGAGAGCAGCGGGATCAGCTGGGTGCCGATGAGGATGACACCGCCGCCGGACATCAGCTGTTTTATCCCCAATTAGGTGTAAAACTCTGCTCGATGGCGGGCGGCGGCGTACAAAAAATCTATATGGTGTTTTTAAGAGAACCGTCCCGGCGGGGCAGGGCAGGCAGTGACCTGTTCCACCTCCGGGGTGGGGTTGAGATTAAAATGAATTTCGATAGAAATGTGTCTTGTTTTATCTTCGTCAATGCGCTCATGCACGACGATTTCTTTGATTAAGCGGTTGAGGGTGGCTGCGTCCAACTCTGTGATGTTGGCATATTCCTGAATGGCTTCCACCCATTGTTTTGCGTCATTGGCAAGCTGGACTTCATCGGACAGCCGCTTTCTGCCCTCGGACACTTTTGTTTTAAGCTCCGTCTGCTCGGTCTGTGTCTTTTCCAGCATGGTGTTGAAATTCTGCTCACTGATACGCCCTGCAATCATATCCTCATAAAGCCGCATTACCATTTTGTCCAGAACCTCAATCCGTTCCTCGTCCCTTGTAAGGGAGCGTTCCATTGCTTCCCGCTGTTCCCGCTGCTCGGCTTCACAGGTATTGGTCAGGCGGTCAGCAACCGCTTTCCCGTCCATCAGGGCAGCTCTGGCACATTCCCGGATTTTCCGCAGCACATGACTGTAAAGGGTGTCATAATCAATCCGGTGCTGGGTGCAGTGGTTCTTTCCAAAGGCATTGTAGGTCTTGCAGGAGTAAATCTGCTGGGGATGTTTTGCGTTTGTGTAGCGTATCGTCAGCGACTTCCCACACTCGCCGCATTTTATCAGTCCGGCAAACAGGCTGATTTCATTGGTCTGCCCCGGACGCTGGCGGGATTTCAGCTTATTCTGCACAATATCAAAGCTCATGCGGTCAATCAGCGGTTCATGCTGTCCCTCCACCACGATCCAGTCCTCCGGCTTCTTTTCCCCAATCGTGCCGATTTTGAAACGGTAGTCTTTTTTCTGGGAAGCAATCGCCCCGGTGTAGACGGGATTCATCAAAAGGTCTTTGATAACGGAGAAGTCCCACATATACCGCCCGTTTTCCGGGTCTTTCTTTTCCCATTTGGTGCGGGTATTGCGAAGCCCCCGTTCCCGGTTCCACCATGTGGGGCAGGGGATTTTTTCTTCCTCCAGCCGTCTGCGGATATAGTTCGGACCATGACCGTTTAGGGCATATCCGAAAATCAGCCGCACAATCGGGGCGGTTTCCTCGTCAATGAGCAGATGGTTTTTGTCCTCCGGGTCTTTCCGATACCCAAACGGGGCAAGACACCCGGTAAACTGTCCTTTCTGCGCTTTCAGAAGATAAGAGGAATGGACTTTCTTGGAAATATCCTTGCTGTACATCTCGTTCAGGATATTCTTGAACGGGGCAATATCGTTGTTATCCCGCAGGGTGTCGATACCGTCATTCATGGCGATATAGCGGACACCGTTTCTTGGGAAAAAGTCCTCAATCAAATGCCCTGTTTGCAAATAGTTACGCCCCAGTCGGCTGAGGTCTTTCGTGATGACAAGGTTGATTTGCCTGCGCTCAATGGCTCTCAACATTCTCTGTAAATCAGGACGCTCCATATTAAGACCTGTGAAGCCATCGTCCTGATAGACTGCCACAACCTCCCATCCCTGCTTTTCGCAGTATTTTTCCAGCATATCACGCTGGTTTGCGATACTGGCACTTTCGCCTTGCAGGTCATCGTCCTTTGACAGCCTGCAATAGACCGCCGCACGATAGCCCCCGGCAAGTGCCGAACCGATTGTTCTGTATTCCATTTCGTTCATCATAGCCATTTACCCACACAATCCAGACGGTATCTGGCTCTTTTGAACCTCATCTTCATTATACTTCAAATCTTTCTTTTTAGCAAGATATTCTTTTGTATTTGTTTTGCCGTATTTCTGGGAAATCAGGCTGACGAACACATCGGTGGCGTCCAGTTCCCCGTCAAATACGGTTGTCACTTCAATCTTGGTCTTATTTTTCGCCATAGGCAGTTATCCTCCATACATGAAAATAGCCAGACAGAGAACGGTCGGCAACGAAGTCCGGCAACGGGCTTCAAAAGACCTTGCAAACAATCTCAATCTGGCGTTGATTACTATTTATACTTTTCTTTTATTTTTCTGTTGTTTTGGTTGTCAGAGAGGGAAAAAGCCCGGAAATAAGGGATTTTCCCCGGCAACCGGCTCGGCAACGGGATAGCAACGAAGTCGGCAACGGGCTGTCATTTTCAGAATGGAAGCTCCATCTGCTCTGTGACCTCCACAAAACCGTCCATAGATTTTTCGGGCGGGTTGTCGGTGTCCGTTGCCGGGATTTCACGCTCCCAGCCCTTTTGTCTGCCATATTCCGCAAACATTCTTGGATTGGAAAAGTAGTTCCACCCGGTAATGCACTGGTTCATTATCTCGTTGATTTCCCGGATTTCCCATTGCTTCGGCTCGTCAAAGGTGTGGTTCAAGGCTTCCTTGTAAAGCTGCTTGGAACAGACCATGCTCCCGGTGTACTTATCAAGATACGCCTGTATCATCCCGGCTTTGGTGTCCTCCGGCATAAAATCCCGCTGGTGTTCTTTGAGATACCGCTGCATGGCGGGGCTGAAAGCCAGCTTGAACCTGCCGCTTCGGTAAATCTCCATAGCTTCTGCCCACATCTGCTCGATATAGGCTCTGGAAGCGGCTTCGTCCTCCAAAATGTGAACCTCGGCTTGCTCCGGGTACACCATGACCGGGATAAATCGGCGGTTGCCGGAACGGTCAAGGGGGAGAAAGTCAAGGGCGTTGGAAGTGCCGCCGAACACGCATTGACGGGGGCGGTCTGCCGGGTGAGTTTCATAGGGAATTTTGTAAACCTCTTTCTGGCGGCTTAGAAAGGACTTGATTTCCTCAATGCTCTTGGCATTGGCGGTTGCCATCATTTCCGACATTTCAATTATCCAGTGACCTTGCAGCTTGCGGTACACGTTATCATCGTCCAGCTTCCGCAAATCATCGGAAAACCACTCGTCCCGGACTGCCAGCAGCCGGAAGAAGGTGGATTTGCCAGCCCCCTGACCGCCTACCAGACACAGCATGATTTCAAACTTGCTTCCGGGCTTAAATGCCCTTGTAATCGCCCCCAGCATGAACAGCTTCAAGGCTTCATAGGTGTAATCGTCCACATCAGCTCCCAGAAAGTGCCGCAGACAGAAGCGGATGCGCTCAGTCCCGTCCCATGCAAGGCTGTTCAGAAAATCCCGGATGGGGTGGTACTTATTCTCATTCGCCACAATCCCGATGGCGGTTTCAATCTTTTTCTCACTGGTAAGCCCGTAGGTTTCCTCCAGATAGAGAAGCAGATACTTCATGTCCGTATCGGTCAGGGCTGTGCTTTCTCTGTGAAAACCGATGGGCTTTATGATGTCCTTGCGGTCGGTCAGGATGTTGTAGGCGATTGCCCCGGCAAGCACAGGGTCACGCTGGAATACGGTCAGGCAGTTCCGTATGCTCTGGCGGACGCCGCCTTTCTCGGTGGTTTCCAGAGTTGCCTTTACTTCCTCAACGCTCTGGGGCGGCTGCATGGCGTTCATGGTGTTTTTTAGTTCTTGCTGCGTCTGCGGCTGCAAGCTCTGCCATTCGCTGTTCAAGCTGTATCACATCCTTTCCGTAGTCCGTAATCAAAGCCGCTTTTTCCTCTGTCTCCCCGAACAGCAGCACATCCAGCAGATATTCCACATGGGCTTGCTTCTGCAAGGCTTCCACGAACCGGGGATGAAACGCTTCCTCCGGGGAGTGCGGGGCATAGTCGGTTTTCCATACCCGTAAGAGGTGTAGATAATCGGCAAGGACACGGAAGCAATGTGCCTTTGCTTCCCGGAACTGTTCTTCCGGGGATTTCTGCCGGGGCTTGGGCTTCCTTGCCCTGCCCGGTGGCTTCCAGTCCTCATAGGCAAGCCCGAAGTCACTCGCCAACTGTGCGGCGGCTTCCTTTTTCCCCAGCCCGTACAGGGCAGCTACAAAATCAATCACATCCCCATCTGCACCACATCCGAAGCAGTGGAAACGCTTGTCCAGCTTCATGCTGGGGGTCTTATCGTTGTGGAACGGGCAGCAAGCCATCCCGTTTCTGTTTACCCGGATTCCGTAATGCTCCGCAGCCTGTCTTGTCGTAACGGACTGCTTCACAGCTTCAAATACATTCAAATCAATTCCTCCTTGTAAAAAAGAAAAGGCACTTATCATTCTCAATCTGAAAATGGCAAGTGCCTGTTAAAGTTCCATATCCTGTTGTTTGTGTTTCGTCTGCGCCGGGGCGTTTTTCTGTGCTTTCTTCTCGTCAGCCTTATCCTGCAAGACTTCTTTGAGGGGCTGCTTCTTGGGCGGCTCTTTGCTTTCCTCTGTGCCGGGTGTGGCTTTCCGTACCCAGTAGCGGATGTCCCGCAGCTTCTTCAAATCTTCCTGCACCTCGGTCAACGGTACTTTCAAGTCTGCGATTTCGCCCACAAGCTTCGCCTGTTCCTGCAAAAGCTCCTTTTTCGTGCTGTCCTTATCATCTGGGTGCTTGGCAAGGTAGGCGGCGGCTTTTTCATACCGGGCAACCTCCGAGTGTTCCTGTTTGAATTTCTCCTTTGTTTTCTTAAAAAATATCTTCTGGTACTTCTCATAGACAGGCTTACATTCCTTGCAGTCTGTCCGGCTGGCAAGAATCCCGTCAATCACTTTGCTGCGGGCTTCCTTTGGCTTCATCTGATTGCGGTAATCTGCGGCTGATTTCCCGGAAGATTCCAGAAACGCTTCTAAGTCCTCCACAGTGGAAAGCCCCTTTTGCCGGAGATAGGACAGGGCTTCGCTGACTGCCTTTAAGTCCTGTGAAGTCCCCCGGTTCTGTCCAGCCCTCGTCCAGTCCTTCCGTTCTTCCTTTCGTATCTCCATGTACTTCATCAGCAGATTGGGAAGAAGTGTCGCTTCCTCCGCCGCTTTTTGTGCAAGCAGCTCTTTCCGTTTTTCTCCCAGCTCGGTAATCCAGCCTTTGAGGTTTTGGATAAGCTGCCGGATGGACTTCATCAGGCGGTTGGCGGCTCTGATTTCCCGGTTCAGGTTTCCGATATTCGTCTGGATACCACGCTTTTCCATCTGCCGGACAGCAGCCCCCTCATGGACAGTGGGGACAATATCAAGCCCCTGTCTGGCATAGGAACGCAAGTCCACACGCTCCGGGCGGTCATTGGCTTCCAGATAGCGGTTCTGGATGACCTCCCATTCATGCCGCCAGATTTCACAATACTTCTGGTCGTTCCAATCCACCGTATCCTCCTTGTGGCTTTTCCATCTGCCGGACGGAAGTTTTATCCGTTCCCCGTTTTCGTCAAGGTCATAAACCTTGCGGCTCTTGGGAAGCCATTTTCCATGTTCGTCCATTGCCCTCATAGTGAGCATGACATGGGCGTGGGGATTGTGTCCCGGCGGATGGGGGTCATGGATTGCAAAATCAGCAATCATGCCTTTGGAAACAAACTGCTGCTCACAAAACTCCCGGACAAGGACAGCATACTGGTCGGGCGGTATCTCTCTGGGGATGGTAAGCACCCACCGCCTTGCAAGCTGGGAGTTCCATTGCTTCTCCACCGCTTCGGCGGCGTTCCATAGGGTATTGCGGTCTGCATACGACCGTGGGGCATTTGCCGGGAGCAGGATTTCATTGTGGACGATACCACGCTTTTCCGGGTAGTGCTTCACTTGCTGGTCGTATTCACAGAACAGCTTTTCGCCGCTTTGGTAAGCAGCGGCGGCAACCGCAGACTGCCGCTGGCTGCGCTGAACAATCGTGATTTCGTTGTGTGGACAGGGCATTTCGTGTCCCTCCTTTCGGTAATTGGTGGATGGGGTGGCGTTTTACCACCTCATTTTGGGCAGAAAAAAAGCAGGAGACCTTTTTCAGATTTCCTGCTCGGTGTGCCGCTGTGAGGGCGGCGGATATTTAGCTGTAAAAGTTCGGGACAAGTTGACCCGATGGGTAGATGGTACACTTAAAAATTATGGTTCTCTTGTCATTAGCTCATTAGCATAATGATTAAGAGCTTCACAAGGTTCATATTTGCATTTATAACCAATACCGTCAATTATAATAAATGGATTGTATGCTATAATCTCCACTTGAGAACCATCTGCCAAAGACAGAGTGAAAATAACTGCTTGTCCGTCATATTCTGTATATGAGTTGTCCTTATTGTAAATAACTACCTCATTGAGATATGATACTAATTCCTCTGTTTCTACTATCTGAATTGTTGTATCAGGTGGCGATAACCGAACACTTGCCGAAGTAATATCTGCTGCCTCTAAATTTTTGAATGGTCTATGAGCAGAAAACAAAAGAAAGCTAATACCTATACCGATTAAACATATCAGTGCAATTAACAAAAACTTTTTATGCTTCATTTGATTCTCCTTTACACACTACTATGAAATTTCTTTTTCATCATCTCTTGGTAGTCGGACATAACACACCATTTCTTTTTCACAAGCTCCGAATGTTGAGAAATTTAATTTTGCTTCTTTTAGTGTTATTCCATGATTAGAGTCGCTTGGTTCGTTATCAGAAGCAATGAACGGGTCATTCTCCCAAAAACAAACGGGACAGATATACCCACAATCTTCATTTGCCGGAACATTATAGGTAAAATATCCGCAGCAAGGACATTGGTATTTTTTCATATAAACCTCCCGTTTAAGCCTTGACCTCAAATTCCTGATTTATTTCTGACTTTATTATACTTCATCGATTATCGAAAAGATAGCATATTTTATGAAACTTGTCAGATGGGAACAGCTTGCAGCGCAAGGTGTCCCCAGATGGCAAGTCCACAAAAGGGTAGCTGGCGGCAGCCAGCGCAGGGGAAGCGTAGCGTCCCCTGTATGATTTGGAGCAGACCATGACTGCGGAAAATCACAGCCCTCCGGCGAGGAGCCTTCGGAGAACGCAATGCACCAACCTCTGGGTGGTGTATAATTGCGCCCTTAGTAAACTAAGGGGTTTCCGGCTTCTCCCGTTCCAGCAGTTTTTTCAATAGTTCCTGCGTGTCCTGCCTGTGAAAAATGAGTTTCAACAACAGCATGACATCATCATCTGTCAGGCGTTCCGGCTCTTGCAGAAAACTTTCCAGCATACCGCCACGGGTACAGAGCCGGTGCGTCCGTTCCTTTCGGGTAAGCTGCTTCAACTGGTGCTGCAATGCCTTTTCATCATTGATGGCTTTCCGCAGTTTCTTTTCGCTTTTCTCCAACTCCCGATTGAGTTTTTCCAGCTTTGAGGTATCAGGCAAGGGCAGCGTCCTCCTTTCCCGGTATCAGCACATAAATCCTGTTTGGTTCTCCAATGCCCTGACGCACCCGCATGATAAGTCCGGCGGTTTCCAGTTCATTCAGAGAACGCTTGACCGTCATGGGGCTGCGGGACAGGACTGCGGCAATGGCTGTGACAGGGAAGCAGACAAACAGGATTCCGTTCTCGTCCTCCTGCCCTTTGGATAGCATAGCGTCCAACATCCGGCAGTACATGACCT